>VAPK010148863.1_pt1 | contig 26556 bp, 21 predicted proteins | sample 3395031 | NCBI WGS metagenome assembly VAPK01 (sample SAMN08290443, study PRJNA428436) | hydrothermal vent metagenome | isolation source: Deep-sea hydrothermal vent chimney 1 | place: Pacific Ocean: Juan De Fuca Ridge
ATGGAACTATTAGGTCAGATGGTGCATTTGTTATTGATTTCACAGGAAACGATTGTGATGGTAGTCATGTAGGGCAGTTTGTTTTGAAAAAAATATAAAAAGATACTATCCTGTTAAGTGTGTAAGTTGCAAATAACGAGGGTTTGACTTTTATTCCCACCAGTGGGTTTAATACTCCGACGCTTGCGTCGAAATGGAAAAGATGAATTCCTATTAATGCCCGTGGGCTTGCCCCTAGGTAGTTTACTTAAAGTCCGACCCTTTTTTCATATATGGTTAAGAACTGAGATTATACCCCACTAGCGTGAGCGTCACTCTCGTGCCTACAAAAGCACGGTTGTATCAATTTTTCCATAATACTTTACCTATAGATCATCGCATTCTCAAAAACACCCTTGCCACTTTCAAAATCAATAAAAAAACCATTGATAACTGCGTATTTGACCACGCCGTTTTTCTCGAGTAAAAAGGTTGGGTTTAAACCTACTTCAATATTGAATTCAGGTACTTCGTAGGTGCTACTTATCATGTGTACGGGAAACGGTGATGACAATTGCTCTTTGGGTATGTTCGCAATACGCACATAGGTGTAGCCCGATTTTAAAAGACTTATGGGGTCTTTACCCTGATCGCTCATCTGTTGTAACGATTTAAAGTGCTCAGTATACACTTTTCCTGGTTTTATGGTATAACCAGTGGCATCAAAGGCCTCATAACCGTAATAGGTAGAAAGGTCGCCTTGGTCGATTATTCTACTGCTGTACCAAAATTCAGTGCTATCTTCAATATCTACTTCTAAACGGTTTATGCCAATATCCAACACATAGGGTTTGTCCAGTAATTCATAGGTGGCATTGGTTATCTTTAAATCGAACAGCTTTCGGTCGTTTTCGGGTATCTTTTCATAGTCCGTAATAGGAATATCCGCATAGTTTCCCTTGGCAATGGTATATATAGCAGAGAGAATAGAGACATAGTTCAGTTTTCTGATTTCCTGTTTCTCTACATCGTTGGCGTACCCACCTGATTCTATTAAAATCGTACTTGTTCCCCATTTTTGAATATTATCGCCAAAAGCACGGGGCTCAAAATCATCATTGTACTTGGCAACCTGTCCAGGAGCATATTTTTGAATGATATTGTTCATAAAAACGATTACCTTCATGGCATTACCACGGACTTCGTTAATCTCTTTTTCATAATTGTATGCAGGTGCCAAATATGAAATGGTGGCTGGTTTTTCGGTACGCTCTGCATTGTAATAGGTACTTTGGTCATGAAGGTTAAAACCAAAATCGGCTTGTAAACTATCACGAACACGCTTTAAGGTGCGGCTTTCAGGAGATTGTAACCGCAAGGCGTCTCTATTGATATCAATACCCAAGCGGTTTCTACGTTGAAAGACCTCTGCCCCATCAGGGTTCAACATCGGCAGAAAATGGATTCGTAGGTTTTTTAGAATCGCTTTCTTTTCGGTCTCAAAATCATCGCTGGCAAAGAATTTAAAAATATCGAAAATCGCCTGTGTGGCCGTAGGCTCATTACCATGCATTTGCGACCACAGATAAACATTGGTCGTGCCCTCGCCAATACTGACCAAAGACAAATCACGCCCCTCAATGGATCTACCCACCACTTTTACGGTGAACTTGGGGTTTTGCTCGTATTGGGCGATCAACGGCTGTAAATCATGGTGCTTGATACGGCGTTTATCTAGACTAGGCTCCTTGTATTTCTCATAGGTTTCATAAAGGGCGGTGGTAATATCCTCCTTTTGACCAAATGAGTATATAGTAACTAAAAATAAAAGTATTGAAAATTTTGTCTTCATATATAATCAATGTTTTATAGGTGTTTGTTTAAAGTTATTCTTTAAAGTAAATATACGTACTTGTTTCATAAATTCTTCACCGGGATCCTCTTTTTCGGTACGATAGTCATCATCTATTTCTAACCAAAGGTCATGACCTTCAAAATTGGTGTATTCATAATGTCCGACCAGATAGTCAATGTCATATTTGGCAGACAGGTAATTCACCAACCAGATATTAGCTTTGAGCTGCGCCTCTGTCAAGGGGAGGTCTCCTGTCCCTCCTATATTCTCAACTCCAATGGCGCAATGGTTGAGTCCGATTACATGCCTTGCCATCGTGGTTTCTGGTAGCAAGCGGTAAATTGTTCCATCTCTATCGACCATAAACTGGGCCGAAACGTTCAATGCACCCGCACTGCTAATATCAGGCCTTGTATTAGATAAGGTTGCTTTCTTGAAAAATGCGAACGATTCTTCAAAAGTGGGAATGACCGTCCAATGCAGTACGATCATCTTTGGTACGATTGTCGGCATTTCTTGCTCCAAGCCGTATCGTTCTGACAAATATTCCAAGGTCAGTTCTTTACGCTGGGCATCAAAGTCAATGGGCTTGTCTATAATCTCGTAGGTTGTAGCACAGGAGATAGAAACAAGACAGCAAATCAATAAAATTGTAAATTTCATATCTACCTTAGGTTTTGTTCTGAAATTTACAAAATCATTTTACATCTATGACAGCTTCAAGGCTATCTTTTAGAACGCCGTATTGAATCGATAGTTTTTGTCTCCCCCATTGCTTGGCCTTTTTCACATCCGTACCCATATAAATATCGATTCGATCTCGCCAACGGCGGTTCATTTTATCCTTCACCAAAAATATACTGTCAAAACCTTCTATTTTAACCGGGGTGTTATGCTTTAATCCCAAAGCAAGCAGGTTTCTAGAAATGGCGATTGATTGCGTACCAGGCCTTAATGAATCTCCCCAAGCCGTAATGGTAGGGTTTCCTTGTGTTTGTGAGGGTATTGAATTGTACGCGGTTACCGTTACGGTCATTGTTTTCCATATGTATTTACTTTTCACTTCCTCCTTACAGGACAGGATTAGGATAAAAAGAAGGAAAAACTGCAGATTATGTCTATATGTTAACGTTGCTTTCAATCTTCTTTTAAAAGTTGTAAATTGATTTTTTTCCATAGAACAAAAGAATTCTAGTTTTATATCTGTTTTTTAAATTTACAACAAATCTAAATTCCGACTATTTTGAAAACCTTAAAAAGAATTTTACTCTTACTACTTGTTCTTGTCGCTATTGTTGCGTACATAAATTATCCCAAATTAAATATTATCTCGGGGTACGCCTCTAAGAACATGGCATCTACCGTGTATATTGCCGGTAGAAGTGTAGCATCGATTACCGAAAACGACAATGATATGCCGCTGATTAAACTTGCCGATGTCACGATGGACAAAGAATCGGCCTCTGCGGAAGTTTTTGGTTTGATGGAACGAAAAACAATTTGTAGAGACGGGTTAGGCTGTGTTTTGGTGAATGAGGATTATGATGAGAGCAAAACCAATCTTAAACCAAAACGGACTAGGCTAAATAATGACCTGCCTTTTCCGTATGGAAACAACGGAAAAAAAGACACCATTTTTAAGAATGTCGATTACCAACTTCTTGAAAAAGCGCTGGATAATGCTTTTTCCAATTCCGAAATTCAAAAGACCAGAACCGTACTTGTCGCCTATAAAAACCAAATCATTGGCGAACGCTATTTAGATGGTTTTTCTGCCAACACCCCTATTCTCGGTTGGTCAATGACCAAAAGTGTATTGGGTACTATGTTCGGTATTCTTGAGTTCAGAGGCGATATTGATGTTCAAACACACAGGCCTTTGGCCGATAATCGCCAAAAAGATACGCGTTCAGAAATCACCCTAAACCATTTTCTTCGTATGCAAAGTGGTTTGGAATGGGAAGAGGAATACGCCTCTGTTTCAGATGCGACCAAAATGCTGTTTTTAGATGCCGATATGACCCTTGCCCAAGCAAATAAAGATGTCATCGCAGCACCTACAGTCGTTTGGAACTATTCTTCGGGAACAAGTAATTTTCTATCGGGAGTGCTAAGGAAGCAATTCAGTACCCACCAAGAATACCTTGATTTTCCGTATAAAGCCTTGATCGATAAAATAGGGATGCATTCCATGCTCATCGAAACTGATATGGAAGGTAATTTTGTTGGTTCTTCATATGGTTGGGCAAATACGAGAGACTGGGCCAAGTTTGGCATACTTCACCTAAATAAAGGCAATTGGAACGGCGAACAATTATTCGCCCCCGAATGGATTAACTACATTACTAAACCCACTGATAAATCAAACGGCACCTACGGTGCCCATTGGTGGTTGAATGCCGAGGGTAAATATCCTGATGTGCCGAGAGACCTCTATTCGGCAAATGGCTATCAAGGGCAGTATGTTTTTGTGATTCCTTCCAAAGACCTGGTAATCGTCAGAACCGGACTTGCAGAAAGTCCTGATTTTGATGTAAATGGGTTTTTAAAAGCGATTCTTGAAGCCGTTGAATAAGCCTACATATCAATTTTCGCAAGTTACACCACAAAAAAAGGCACTCTCACAACAATAGTTTTAATTTCAGAACGAATGGTGGTAAGTTTACTTTGTAATAAAAACAGAAATAAAATTTTTCATTTTCATATAGTGTTCTCGTAAAAGAGCTTTGTCGTAAAGATAGGGCTCTTTTTAGTTTGAATATATGCTTGTTGTAGCAAATTATACAGAACCTATAGCCTTAGAACCAAGTAACGAGTTTACCATTGATTCGTCTTAGTTCTATGAAAGCAACGATAGCATTATTAATTTTAAATATTTTTGCTCTATTTCAGTCTAGCGATATTACAGAAACTGACTTAGTTGGGAAATGGAGAATTGAAAGAGTAAGCGTAACACACCCAGGGATTTGCCTAAAAACAGACTTTGAAAAAATTAAAGGTGTCGAAATAGAATTTACAGATGAATATTTACTCGTTTTCAGCTCAAAAGATGGACGAAAATCAATAAAACAGTCAGAAAAATTATCTTGGTCACTAAGAGGCAACGAACTTGTTCTAAAATCTAGTAAGTCTAAAGAATTTCATACCTCGAAATATACTCACAACAGAGATACATTTACTTTTCAAATCACTAATTTGATTGAATTAGTCTTGAGAAAGAAATAACTTGCTAAACACAGCCTATAATTCATTACGGGCGAAATTTCTAATCGAAATTCCAGCGTAAAAAGCTATCTTTAGGATAGGTGCGAAGTTTCATTGCGTGAAATTTCCACAACGAAATCATAGCTTGGCCGTTAAAACTACAGATTCAAGGTATCCACTTATTTTTGCCAAAATCGGGTTTTCGTTTTTCCAAAAAAGCATTCCGTCCTTCTTTGGCTTCTGCAGTACCATAAGCCAAACGTGTAGCCTCACCCGCAAATACCTGTTGCCCGACCATGCCATCATCGGTCAGGTTCATGGCGAACTTTAACATTTTTATAGATGTCGGTGATTTTTCAAGGATCTCTTGTGCCCATTCGTAGGCCGTAGCTTCTAATTCATCATGAGGTACGACCGCATTTACCATACCCATATCACAGGCCTCTTGTGCCGAGTAGTTACGCCCTAAAAAGAATATTTCACGCGCCTTTTTCTGACCGATCATCTTTGCGAGATATGCAGAGCCATAACCGCCGTCAAAACTGGTTACATCTGCATCGGTCTGTTTGAAGATGGCATGTTCTTTACTGGCAAGGGTCAGATCACAGATTACATGAAGGCTGTGACCGCCACCAACGGCCCAGCCGGGTACTACGGCGATGACCACTTTGGGCATAAAGCGTATCAGGCGCTGCACTTCTAGAATGTTCAGGCGGTGCATACCGTCTTCTCCCACGTAGCCTTTCTCTCCCCTAGCATTTTGGTCGCCTCCACTACAAAAGGAATAAACGCCGTCTTTTGTTGACGGCCCTTCTGCCGAAAGCAGCACTACACCTATTGAGGTGTCTTCTTGCGCATCATAAAAAGCGGTATAGAGCTCACTGGTGGTCTTGGGGCGAAAGGCATTACGGACATTGGGTCTATTGAAGGCGATACGGGCAACACCATCACTTTTCGTATAGGTAATATCCTCAAATTCCTTTGCGACTTTCCAGTTGGGAGATTTCATAGTTGTGTTTTGGTTTTAAAAGAATAAATATAGGGTTTTTGTCAGTAAAGAGTTCGTAGTGGTGGGTAAGTAGGGTTAGTATTTGGGTTTTTTAAAGTCAATTTTATTTGGGTGATCAACGGTATTTTTTGATGCTATCCATTTCGACATGTACTTGGTACTGGCAGCAGTGTGGTGCATGAGCATAGAACCCACAAAATTACGGGCTCTATGTTGCTCGAGATTCTGTTGGACATTTTCGATTTTTGATTTTAATCGGTCACCGAGAACTTCTTTGTTGTATAGCTCGTTAATGATACGAACTCCGTTTTGTTGTGCCTGCTTCCATTGCGTATCATCATTGTACATCGTGACCGTTGCTTCGACAAAATCATTTGCACTATCTGCTATGCGACCGCTCCAATCTAGATTATCGCGCATGCCCTCTGCTCCTATTGATGTAGTAACACTTGGTGCGCCCCATTGCATAGCGTCTATCAGTTTCCCCTTTATTCCCGCTCCAAAACGTAAAGGAGCCAGGTTCAGGCGTGTATTTTGAAATACGCTCTGTAGATCAGCGGCCCAGCCTTTTATTAAGAATCCCTCTTTCTCATTATGCATTTGTTGGATATGCTCAGGAAAATAAGCACCATAAATATGGAGTTCAGCTTTGGGAAGTCGTTTTCGCAACGAGGGCCATATTCCTTTTTTCAACCAAACGATGGCATCTAAATTGGGTGCATGCTTTCCGTTACCAATACAGATGACGTTTTTTCTATACTCGAAGGCTTTCCAGCTTTTTGAGATGTTCACGTCTATTTTATCCAATAAAAAGGGAAGGTGTACCAGAATATTTTTATCTATCTTGATACTATCTGTAAGCAATTGCATTTCATAAGAAGAAATAATCAGTGAAAGATCGCACCGATAGATACTGGCAATTTCTCTTTTGGTCATGTCGTTCTGTAACCATAAGTTGGTCGAAAAAGATTTATCGGCCTTCAATGCTTCATGCCTTGTATGGCGTAACGAATGTAAATCTTCCGTATCTAATATACGTAATGCGTTCGGGGAGAATTGAGCGGTACGCCACCCAAATTGCTCTTCGGTAAGAAAACGGTCGAAAAGAACGATTTCAGGATTCAATTCCCGTATAAAATCATCAAAGCTGTCATGGTTTAATCGAATGAAGGCTGTTTGTACCCCCAATTCATCCAAATCCAAAGACAGGATCGTTTTGCTGGCCGTACTGGCAAAGGTGATGTCGTACCCCTGTTCTAAAAAGAAATGAACGAGCTGCAACATTCGATTACCGGCCGCTGTAGAACAGGGCTCTGGCCAAACAAGACCGATAATAAGAAGGTGTTTTTTTTGCATGGGTTCATAACATATCCGCAAACTTTTTTGAAATATTCGATCGCAACTTACGTTCATAATCCTCTTCTAACCACTCTTTATAGTTTTTGGTGTTGTTCATAATACAATACGAATACTGTCTTACCCTATAGATGATTTCTTCTCCGAGTTGCTTGGCGAGGTTGCGGGCCTCAAAGACGTCTTTGGCATTTTCAACGCATATACATGCGTGTTGTTCAATACTGTTCTCTAAAACGGTTTTTGAACGAAGGCCTTGGGCAAAGATTTTTTTATACTCTTTCTTTACATCGAATTCAAGGGTTTTTGACTTCGGAAATTTCGCTTTTAAGGCCTTTGGCATCTCATAGATGAACTCACGCTCGATATCCTCATCATTTTTGATGTTCTCTAAAAAGAAGTCTGGAAAATGAAAAATCTCTTGCCAGTCAATAGGGGCGTTCCACATACCGAAACGGGCTACATTGTTTCCCATATCGACCACGGTGAAATCACTTTTATCGGGCAAAATACGCGATCCACGACCGATCATTTGAAAATAAAGGGTCAAAGACCTTGTGGCCCTGTTCAATATAATGGTTTCTACAGTGGGTTCATCAAAACCCGTCGTTAAGATACTTACCGATGTTAAAATGGCATCAGGGGTTTCAGAGAACCATTGCAATATATCTCGTCTTTCAGCTGCATTGTTCTTGTTATCTAAGTGTCGAATGTTATAACCTGCTTTTTTGAAAGTTTCGTACACATATTTTGACGTACTGATACCATTGTTGAAAATCAAGGTCTTTTTGCCCATTGAAATTTCAGTATAGGCCGTCAATAGCTTGCCAAGCATACTTTGATTACCGTACAGTTCGTCTGATGATTTTACTGTATAATCACCGTTGATGCCCAATTTTAGACTTTGTAAGCTAACATCGTAATTGTACATATTGGCCTTAGCCAAAAATTTCTTTTTGATTAGCGCTTCAATAGATTCGCCTACGATCAATTTCTGATAATTATCTTTCATCGGAAGCTTGATATTCGAACTCAAGGGTGTAGCGGTCACCCCAAGAATAGTCGAATTTTCGAAGTATTTAAAAAGCTTTCTAAAAGAATTGTAATGCGCCTCATCAATGATGACCAAGCCAATATTGTTTATTTCTACCTTTTCTTCTTGTAGCCTATTGTTCAAGGTCTCTACCATGGCAACAAAACAGGTGTACTCATCTTGATCTCGAAGTTCTTTGACCTCACTATTGATGATCTTGTTCTTTACTCCAAAACCGCTCAACATTTTAGAGGTTTGTGCACTCAGTTCAATGCGATGGGTCAGTACTACGACTTTTTTATTGGTCTGATTGATATATCTACGTGCGATTTCAGAAAACACCACCGTTTTTCCACCGCCTGTTGGTAGTTGATACAATATATTTGAAGCACCCTCTGTATCTTCCAAGCATTTGAAAATAGTGTTCAAATCCTCTATTTGATAGTCGTAAAGCGTTTTTTCCCTAGAATCTTTTTGTGCCTTCAAGTAGCAGGTCTGTTTTTACATTGATTAAAAGCTTGACGAAAGCCTAATTTTGCAAAATTAACAGATTTTTATCCCCAAAAGAAATATAATCTCGGTTAATCAAGGTTTTGGTGTCTTTTTTTGAGGAAATCCTTGATATGACTTTAGTAGCCATTAGCCCATATCAATCTATTATATCCAGCGTTCTTGAAAATTCTTCTTGGTAGTTCCAATTTTGTTCTTGAACGGTTTTGTATACGTTCACGATTCTATCTTTGAAATTATGCAAGAGTCCGTTTACTGATACGAACTGCACAGCCTCCTCGAATGAATTTGACATGCTTTTGAAAAAAGCCTCTGGCACCTTCTTTTCTAGGGAGAAAGACTGTGCGACCTCAATGTTGAACAGCATGACATCGGCGATCAAATGAGGGTCAACCCCCAATTTCTTGAAACGTTTGATGTATTTATGTGCTATTGAACGTCTGGCCCTGGCCCGTTTTCTTTTTAAGGGATAATACTCGTTCGATATTTTTGTTTTGGCCTCTTGCACTAATTTATCCTCTTTGGGGTTGAAAACAAAGTCGTAATATTCTTTTACTACCGGAAAACGATCGTAAAGATCCACTAACTGCGCTTCAAGCTCTTTCTTTTTTAAATCGCTTGTATATTTTTTAAGTGCCCTTTTACTCATGTGTTGAGAATTTCGAATCAAAAATACGGGAAGCAGGGTCATATATGAATTAATTTTTGTGATTATTTTTTTGTACAAAATGCATATACTTTTCTTTGAAAATCATCTAAAACAGCACCTTTAGTAAGTCGCCAACATACTGATTCGTACACTTTTGTCATAAATTATGTATAATATTAATGGAATACCTTAGGAAAAGACACGATAAAGATGTATTATGAGAACTTGTATAACATCGAAATCCAAACACATATATGAGGCAACTAAAGATTATCAAGCAGGTAACCAATCGAGAATCGAAATCATTGGACAAGTACTTGCAAGATATAAGTAAGATCGATTTGATCAATGCAAGTGAGGAAGTAGAATTGGCGCAAAGAATACGTGAAGGCGATCAATGGGCTCTTGAAAAACTAACCACGGCAAATTTACGATTTGTGGTTTCTGTCGCAAAACAATACCAAAACCAAGGTTTGAAATTACCTGATTTGATCAATGAGGGTAATCTTGGTCTTGTAAAAGCTGCCAAGCGTTTTGATGAGACACGTGGGTTTAAATTTATATCCTATGCCGTTTGGTGGATCAGACAATCGATTCTTCAAGCCTTGGCAGAGCAATCGCGTGTGGTGAGACTGCCTTTGAACAAAATCGGTTCGATCAATAAAATAAAGAAGACATTTTCGTACCTAGAGCAGGCGCACGAACGGCCACCTTCGGCCGAAGAAATCGCCAAGGAGTTAGAAATGACCGTAAGCGAGGTAAAACAGTCCATTAAGAACTCAGGCAGGCATGTATCGATGGATGCGCCTTTACGCGAAGGCGAAGATTCAAACCTTTATGATGTATTGCGATCTGGTGAATCGCCAAGGCCCGATAAGCTTCTAATGCAACAATCTTTGAATACAGAGATTAATAGGGCGTTAGAGACCTTGTCGCCCAGGGAAGCCGATGTAGTGAAATTATACTACGGCATCGGTGATCAACAATCAATGACCTTGGCAGAAATTGGCCAGACATTTGATCTCACAAGAGAAAGAGTACGTCAAATACGTGAAAAAGCGATTCGTAAACTTCGCCATAATTCACGAAGCAAACTGTTAAAAACCTATTTAGGATAAGAAAATAGGATATTTTGAAAACAAAAAAGCGTCCTGATAAATTTATCAGGGCGCTTTTTTATTCTAAATTGAACAAACACTCAATTTAGAAATAGTTCAACTTGCTTACTTCAATATCCGATAGGATGTCATTCAAATCTTCAATAAAATTCAAGTAGGCTGCATTTTCAGGATTTTGATTTGCCATAATTTGGGGTTTTACAATGATTTAGTCAACATGAACTACATATAGTCCAGTTCCGCTAATTCATTTACAATTAAAATATCATTTAGTTCTTGGAGGAAAATCAAATACTCCTCACCGTAGGTATCATAAAGCATAGTTGTTCGTGGTTAAGTTATTATTGGATTTGGATTTCAATAATTATATAATCAAACATATATATAACGTAACAGTAAAACAATTAATTGTGGTGTAGCCCTAATTTTTTGTTGTGAATTGGCTCGAATGGGGAAGGAAAAGAGAAATACCCATAATCTTGAGAAGGTGGTAGGTAAATTATCTTACCGTTTTTTAATATAAATAAACAACCTCGAACCGCGGGTATGAGGTATACTTAATAAAAAACTATTTTTAATTTCGAGGTAGGTCACGGGGAATTAAACTCTCATTGAGGGATTAAAACTTAATTTGATAAGTAATGCCAGCTGAAACCGCCCAAAAGTAATTGCCAGAATCAAAAATAAGCTCTTGACGCATCACACCTAAATCAGCTCTATAGATATTGGGATTCTTCTTTCCTGTAAACTGATATTGAAGACTGATGCGCTGCGATTCAATATAAAGAAGGGTCTCGGCAAGTAGTTGATCGCCGTTTCTTAGCTGCCTTAGCTCTGGCGAATACCCCATACCTGCATTTATTCCCAAATAATTATCACCGTCCTTGAAGTATTTTCGAGCTAATAGGCTGCCCGAAAAGCTAGCACCGCTATCTCGGGGTGTAATATAGGGTCTTAGCGAAAAATAGTAATTGCCCCGGTACATACCTATAGAACCCGTATAGATGGTTGCCTTGGTGGTGCCAAAATCCAAAAATCTGAACCCAGCGGATGCTTCCAGTGATTTAGGTAGATTGGCATAGAGCTCCGCTCCCACCCTATGATCTGGATATATAGGGGCATTCGAAAAACCATAATTGAGATATGCGTAAAAGGTTTTTGAGAATTTTGGGTAAAAATCAAGCTCGTACTGCAAACCTTTGGTCTCAAAACGATTGCTGTAATTAATTCTCGGAATTATTTTACCAGCCTGAGTCTCTCTGGTATAACTGAGGCTTGAATAAACCATAGGGTCATAGACCACATCGAAGATATCAAAAGAGTTGGCGATCTCGATCTTGTTTTTCAACATCTGTTTTTCTAAAGTGTCTATAATTACCGTTTTTTCTTTAAGATTTTTTTTTTCGTTTTTAGAATTGATATATTTAAGAGCCTTGCTTCGCAATGTTTCTAAATCAGAATCTTCTTTAAGGTATAGTAGTGCTTTGTTGGCAAGGCCGATCGCGATATGATAGTTTTCGGCATATAGTTCGTTTTTCACGGCCGCCACCCAAGCTTCTTTGTTTTTATGCTCTGCAGAGGTTATTCTATTGAAGTGTTTTCTAGCCTCATCGTATTTTTTATCCCAACTGAGGGTACTAGCCAATAAATTTCTAACATCGGCATAGTCTGGGTATTTGGTCAATACATGTTTTAGGGTATCTCTTGCTATGGATCGTTGACCGCCAAAAGCCAGATCTCTAGCAATAAAAAAGGATTTATCAGGGTCTCCATTATAGGCCAAATCTTGTGCGAAGCACAAGAGATTGGTCATGCAGAACATTATCGTTATGTATATTCGGTAGCGTTGCATTATTAATCTTCCGAAGCCAATTCAGCTTTCGATTTTTGTTTTGTAGTGTTTGTGGTGGTGGTGGTTGTTTTGTCTTGCCGATGGGCTCTCGCAATTTTATCTGTAATAACCTCAATGTCTGATCCATTCCGTTCTACCTGTTCGATGAGGGCCAAGGCCTCTTCACTTCTTCCTGACCAAAAATAAACATCAAAGAGCGCTGAGTATGAATCAATATAATCAGGGTTCGTTTTTATACATGATTTCAGAATCTTAATTGAAATTTCAGTATTGCCCTGCCATATATTTACCCTGCCACTTAATACCTTTGTGTCAATATGGCTGGGGGTCTCTGATAGTATGTACCTGCATAAGAGCAAGGCTTTGTCAAATTCTTTTTCATAAGCCTTGTCTTTTGCTATATCGTATAGTTCATCAAAATTTCTTCCGTTGTAGACACTGTTGATCCACACGATTTCACCATCTGTGAAATCTTCGTTTTTACTAGAGAATATCGACTGGTTGTTGAATGGCACCTTGTTTTCAGTAAAAAGCTCATAGAGGTTCTTTGTCAAGTACTGGGTCTTGTTTTGATTGATAGGTTTTCCCTCCAAAAAAAGTGTGGCAATAAACATGCTGAACAGAATAATGGTAAAGGGGTACATTTTACTTATTCTGTGATAGAATTTAGAGCTTATTCTATAGAAACCTAAAAACAGACCTATTGTAATCAGAATCGTTATAATTACGGAAAGAGACATTCCGCCTGAATCGATGATTCTATCCAGTATACTTCCAAAACCAACTCCAAATAAATCAGGACCCAAAGGCACAAGTGCGGTACAGTAGTAGCCAATGAGCACGGCTTCAACAATCAATACGAGGCTTAATAGTATAAATACGAGGTTAAAGCCATATTTAGGCCGTAGTTTTTCCCAAAAGTTAAAGGGAAACGCAAAAATGACCCCCATCAATGATGCAAAACCTATTTGATGTACGACCATTATAAGGAAACTTGCACTAAAAATACCGTCTATGACACCTTTGAAATAAAGGTTTGAAAATTGATAAATAGAAAGCACCAACAGACAACCAAAGAAAGAAATCATCAATCTGGTATACTGTTTTAAGGTATATCTCTCTATTTCACTTGTATTCATAAATTAGGTTGCTTTAGCAAATCCTTTTCTTACTTGTGAGCCCCAACCTGATTTCACCTTGAACAATTTTTTATAATTGCCCCGTATAGCAGCCCATACCACAATGGGGTGAAATGCCAAGGGTTCGATAATCGCACAGAACATCAGCGTTAGTATGTCTTTTGTTTTAGTATACTCATTGTACGAATACACATCCCATAGAATGGCATAGAAAGAGAACATAATCGAATACACATAAATCGTACATGTAATGGCCAAGAAAAAGTCCCAGTTTAAAATTTCTAAATACCAAAAAAGGAGTATGGTGAAAAAGCCGAAAAACTCCAATATCGGAGCTAACCATTCATAAAAAAACCAATATGGATAACTGATCAATCCCAAGCGACCATACTTGGGGTTAAAAAACATGTCTTTGTGAGTGTTCAAGGTCTCTAGGTTGCCCCTCGCCCAACGATCTCTTTGGTTTACGAGTATTTTCAAATCTTCGGGTACTTCGGTCCAACACAATGGATCTGGAATGTATTCAATAGTATAGGGCAATTTTTGATCGTGCATATACCTTCGCATCTTAAAAACGATCTCCATATCCTCACCAACGGTATTGGTGTCATACCCACCTACGGCCAATGCAATCTCACGGTCAAAAAAACCAAAGGCGCCAGAGATGATCAAAAGGCTATCTATACGGCCCCATGCCATTCTACCAAGTATAAAAGATCGTGTATACTCCAACAATTGAAATTTTGCCAACCAATTCTTCGGTAAGCGTATTTCTTCCAGTTTCCCACCGTTGATGATACAGGAATTTGCTACGCGAATCACTCCCCCAACGGCAATTACTCTTTTTTCAGAACGTTGATAAAATGACTTTACCACATGTAAAAGCGCATCGGGCAACAAAAGACAGTCTACATCAATACAACCTACGTATTTGTTAGAAGAAAGCGACATGCCCGTGTTCAGGGCATCTGACTTGCCCCCGTTTTCTTTATCGATTACGGTCAATTTTGAAAAATGACTGTGTTTTGATTTATAAATTCCGCGAATGGGTTTTGATTGCCAATCAGGATCTATTTGCTGATCTATCTTAACGAGGTCATAGGCTTCTATCATTTTCTCTAAGGTATCGTCTTTGCTTCCGTCGTTGACGACCATCACTTCAAAATTCACATATTTAAGCGACATTAAAGATCGAATGTTCTCTACAATGGTCATGCCCTCATTATAGGCAGGTGCGATGATGGTAATACCCGGTGCCATAGGAGAAGCCATGATTTTAGACAAATCAACGAAACTGTTTTTGTTCTTGTAATGAATAGAACTTCTTGTTGAGAGATAGGCCATAACGGTCATAAAAGAAAATAGAATAACCGTAAACGAAAGAAAAATTACGTTTAGGTAATCTAGAAATATATTGAAACCGGTACTATCCATTCAATTTTTCGATTAGTTTACTTGGAATCAAACACAACTGGCCAAAAAATGAGTTGGATACTTCTTTTTCAGAGGTTGTTTCTTTTTTGACATTGAGCTCATCCCCATTATCTTTTTCGAGATCTTCCGTGAGTTCAAATTCTATATAAAACATTCCGGACTGATCCGATGAGGGTTCTATTTGTAACTCCTCCATAAGTGTTGTATACTCTACGGGAGTTTCTTTTTTAGAGGGTTTGCCTTTTGTTAAATCGTTCTTATCTTTCATTAAGGAATTGTCTAAATCGCCTTTTTTTACGTCTAGTTTTATTCGTAGCTCTTCAAGAACCAGTGTTGCTTTCAATCTTATTTTCGGCTCTTGATCATCTAAAAGGCCTTCTAGAAAAACCAGATCCTTCTCATCTCCTACTGCAATGACCTCTTCCAATAAAATCAACTTAGCCTCTGTATCACAGGTACGAAACAGATCTTCAAAAACATTGAATGGTCTTAACTCCTCACCTTTTGTTATATGAGATGATTCTTCTGAGAATTTTTCCAATAAACTTAGGATGCGATTTTTTGTTGCCCCATTTTTTTCATTAGCCAACAATTCGTTTAGTAGCGGTATTTCGCGATGATCCCCTAATTCGGCAATACCATCCAATAATCGCATTAGAGACTCCTCTCCATCTTCTTTCGGAAGTAAGGGATTCGGAATCGATGTTTGAGAAATATCAAATTCAATTTTATCGTTTGAATCATGTTCAATGATAGTGTCACTCTTGTCAACTGGTGTTTTGGTATTTGACTGATCCACATTGTTTTTCGCTTTTACCTCTTGTGGTGCTTCTTTGTCATTGACCAGAGGTATAAAGTTGAGATCAATAACTTCTTCGTATAGTTCAGTATTGGGCCAGTCTTCGAACTCTTCTATTATTTGGTCTAATTGCTCCTTGCTTTCAAGGTCAATCAGATCATTGATTATCGCTTTTAGTTTTTGCTCGGCTTCGGGGGTCATTTCGTCTTGTATTTGGGGGATTTTACAATCTTTGTTGAATTCAACATCAATAGCGTTCTCTATTGAATTCATGTTGTCATAGGAAACATAATATGGGCTGATAACTTCTATATCATATATGTTCAGACTTTTTTCATCTTGTGCTACCAATACTTCTTCAAAATCAATATTGATTTCAAATATCTCGGGTGTATTATAGAATTCATAATCTATATTCGATATAGGAGTATTCTCAGGTTCAAGATCAAGTTCAAATTCAGGTGAATGGACAAACGAAGAATCAAGCTCTTCTAGTGCATTTCTATGGGTTTCTTCTTTAATACCCGTAATTGTAATTTCTTCGAATTGAACTTCAATCTGACCAATCTCGCCATTGTTAATGGTATCAGGCATTTTGAGTTCATCTTTCAATGTAGTATCTGCGATGGTCTCGGCTAAATTATCGACTACAATGGGTAAAAAGCCTATCCCCTTATTATCAAAATCAACCGAGTGGGTATTCGCATTGATATCAAAAGGTATATTTTTACCAATAGCTGGTTTGTTAAGTACCTCTTCAAAATCAACTACCAGCATATTTGGGTTTGATAAACGTTTGGTTTTATCAGGTCTGTACTTGTTTTCGTTTGCACCAATTACAATAGGTAAAAAATCTAAATTTATTGAACCTGCTTCTATTTTATCTGACCTGTCAATTGTATTTAATGCGCTTTCATGTTCGTTATCTTCAGGCTGTTTTTCTTGCGTTTTAGCCATTAGATCAATGTTGGTCAATGTAGCGACATCTGATATTTCAGGCTCTTGTTGTTGTTTGGCATCTTGATGAACCTGCATATGGTTTCTTGCCACTTCGGCATTCAGCGAATCTTTTTCAGTTACCATATCGTCAGGCACTTTATACCCTGTTGTGTCTACTATTCCTTTCGAGGGCAATATCAGTTCTGGGGAAATGGTATTAATACTACCCAAAGCCTTGCTCTTTACCGAAAAATTCGACTCTTTGTTCTCTATCAATTGCAAAAATTCAATATCGCTATCGTTTCCTATGGCTGCGATGGTATCGAGAATCGCGATTTTTAAATCTATCGTACTTTTCCAAAAAACCAATTTTAGCATATCCAACGCTTCTACTACATTGAATTCTTTAATACATGCTATGGCCTCTTCTTTAATTTGATTGTTTTTATGCTTTACCAATTCGATCAAGGTAGTATTGGCATCGTTCTGCTGGTAGTACTTTATCAATCTCAGCGCAAATAACACCACATGTCTGTTGGTAGAAGTCAACCATACTTTGAACCTTGGGGGGTTGAAATCGTCTAGATTGCGAATTACATCTAGCAATTTCAACTGTTGCCATTCTGAAATTTTATACTTGGTCGTATCTAAAAAATGGCTAATGCCCTCATGTTTCAAGGTAACCGTTGCTATTTCTGCCTGTTTACGGATAGTGCCTCTTCTATCATTGATGAATTTGACAATAAAGCCATAAGACTCGGCCACTTGCATTTGGGTAAGCTCGAGAATGCCTTTTGATACTACTTCCCAACGCCAACTTTTCAGTTTTTTAAAGGCATCGTTGTGAAGACCAAGATCCTGATAAAGCTTGAACAGTCGTATTTGAGTATCCCCTGAAACATCCTTTCCTAAATCCAAGAGAATTTCAGAAAGTAATCTTCGGTTCAAATCGTCTTTTAACAGTTCTCTAATTTCAATCTTAAGGTTTACATAATTGCTCTTTTCGTCTTTGGGGGCATTATCATCGTAGAAAAGAAATTCACTTATCATAGGAGAAAGCTCCCTTTTACGTTGTACGGTCCATTTTGTTTTTGCAGAAAACCTATTCCTAAAGAAAAAGATGGCTAAAAAGTAAACTACCGCCAAACCTACAAACAGCATAGAGAGGTCCCACAATAAATCGTTATGGATTTTTGGGACACCTATCAGTACGTGATTATATGTAAGGCTTCTAATATTCAAATTATAACTTGTTCAATTCTCGGGCCACGCGAACCATGAGTTCGGATGGACTTACGGGTTTTGATATAAAATCATTAGCCCCCATTTCAAAGGCGTTAAGCACATTTTCTTCGTTTCCCGCAGATGACATTATTATGATAGGAATGTTCGATTGCAGCTCGTTGCGCACGTAAGCAATAAGCTCAAGACCAGAAAAATAGGGCATCATAATATCACTTACTATAATATCGGGCATTGTATGCGCCAAATGCTCCTTGACTTCTTTGCCATCACGGCTCAAGCATACTTCATACCCACCTTTTTTTAAGCGAAAATCAAGTAGAGAGGCCAATAGCTCGTCATCTTCGGCAAGTAACAATCGTTTCTTTTTTATCATTTCCCCCCGATTTCTTTCATAGCTTGATCTATAGCATTTTCCACATCAGGATATTCATCCACAAAACAGCATAGCAAGAATTTTATATGTTTTATATCTCCATCGGCCTTACAAGTAGTCTGCATTTGCTCAATAATAAAATGAAGGCTATCGGATCGCATCATTTTGAGTCCTGCTTTTATCTTATGGGCCGAAAAAGCGATTTGTTCTAAGTCATTGTTTTCAATATGCATACGTATGGCACCAATGAATTCAAGTATGTTGCCCTTGTACAAGACCACCAGTTCTTTCAATAGTGATACTTCACCCATACATTCCTCCAAAACAGGAGATAGGTCGAATTCTAAATGCTTTTTATTATTTTCAATAGCGGGTTTTACAACCTTTGATTCTTCAGAAATGGTCGCTTTCATCGAGTTTCTGTTATTTGAGAGTTTTAACAACAATACGTCGGCGTCATATGGTTTTAATATAAAATCGTTGATACCGTGAGCTTTGCATTTTTCCTTGTCCCGTATTGAGAAATCAGCTGTAAGCGCAATTACGGGAATTTGACTTATATATTTATTTTTGCTGCTTCGTATACATGCTGTGATTTCAAAGCCGTTCATACCTGGCATTTTCAAATCCATCAAAACAAGCTCAATATGATGCTTTTCAAGAATATCAAGACCCACTTGGGCATTATCGGTTATGAATGTCTTACAGCCCCATATCTTCAATCGCTGTTCTATAAGCCTTTGGTTTAAAAGATTGTCTTCAAAAACTAATATGCTCATATCTTTGACCAACAGTTTGTTCTTTTCTATCTTTAAAACATTCTTGTTTTTCTTTTCTAAATTTTTGGCATTCCCCTTTTCATAAGGGATGAAAAATTTAAAAGTGGTTCCCACTCCCAAACTGCTTGAAACTGAAATATCACCTCCTAAATTTTCAACAATCTGCTTTACGATGCTGAGTCCCAAACCAGAACCTCCAAATCTAGAATATGTGTTCTGCTCTGCCTGTTTGAAGGGGTCAAAGATGTGTTCTAGGTGGTTCTCGAAGATTCCAATGCCCGTATCGGCAATTGAAAACTCAAGAAAATGAAGTCCGTTTTTTATCTTTTTTTGATGAATGCTCAACAGAATACTGCCCTTTTCAACAAATTTTATGGCATTGCCCAAAAGGTTCAGCAATATTTGGCTCAGCTTTGAAGGGTCTCCCGATAAAACCAATGGAATTTCTGGGTCAATGGTCATCTCAAGTTTTATATTCTTATCGGTAATCAGGGTGCTGCACAGGTACATCACATCATGGACTATGGCCTTAAAATTGAAATCAACACACTCAAAATGCTCCATACCAGAAGTGAGCTTGGAGTATTCCAACAATTCGTTTATTATTTCCATCAAAGAAAAAGAAGCGGTTTGAATGGCATCTACCCGTTCTAATTGTTTATTGGTCAAGGTGTCTTCTTTTAAGAGGTCGGTAAACCCAATGATTCCGTTTAATGGGGTTCTGATTTCATGGCTCACCTTGGCAACAAGCATTGTCGCATTTACAGTATTTTGAACCTGAGTATTTTTTTTGTCGGGTTTTATGTCTTCTTCGGAATAGGAGCCGTCTTTGATAACAGAAAACGCGGCCGGTTGAAAAATACGTTCTTCCAAATTAACTTTAAACGCTTGAAAAGATTTCTTCAAATGGGATGCTTCGCTGGATGTCAATTCTTCGAACGAAAAATCATTGAGCGTAGCTTCTAAACGTGACAATTGAGCAAGTAGGTTCTTCGGTTTCAATTTTGGGGGATGATTTGGGTTAAATTTGGGTCGAACTGAAAAACATCGCGTTTTTCACATTTCAATAAATAATTTTTTCTTAAAACTCTGATTACTAACGGCTATAAAACTCCCCAATTTAAGCGGGAGATGCAATTAAATGTTACCTAAGCTTCCATATGTGTTGTCAAATGGCTTTATTTGTAGGTATAAATTCTTACAGCATGAAGCATTTTATCTATAGTATGAGTCTTTTGGCACTTGGTTCTTGTGGTGAAACCGAGCAAAAACCTGAAATAAGCATGGAAGAAAGAGCAAAATCGATCCATGAAAAAGTGATTACGATCGATACGCACGATGATATCAATGTTAAAAATTTCACCGACAGTATCAACTACAGCCAAAGACTTGAAACCCAAGTAAATATACCCAACATGAATGATGGCGGTTTAGATGTCGCTTGGCTGATCGTCTATACTGGGCAAGATACTTTGACCACTGACGGGTATACTAAGGCAGCAGCCAATGCCATGGCGAAATTTGAGGCGATTCACCGACTATGTGAAGAGATTGCCCCTGATGAAATCGAACTGGCCTTGACCTCGGCAGATGTTCGACGTATAAACGCTTCAGGAAAAAAAGTAGCCATGATCGGTGTTGAAAACGCCTACCCGATCGGAGAAGATATGGCCAACTTTGAAAAGTATCATCAATTGGGAGCAAGATACATCTCACTGGCTCATAACGGGCATAGCCAATTCTCTGATTCCAATACGGGTGAAACAGATAGTTTATGGCTATATAATGGTTTAAGTGAAATAGGCAAAGAGGCTGTAAAAGAGATGAATAGATTGGGTATTATGATAGATGTGTCGCATCCTTCAAAAGAAGCAATGAAACAAATGATCACCTTGTCAAAAGCGCCTATCATTGCCTCTCACTCTTCGGCAAGAGCCCTGTGCGATCATAGTAGAAATTTGGATGATGAACAATTGTTGCTTATGAAAGAGAATGGAGGCGTAGTACAGACCGTGGCTTTTGGTTCATATCTGAACACTAAAAAGGACGAGGCGCGTTCCGCGTACATGAAAGGAATATATGAAAAAGTAGCGGATTCGTTAGGGATTGACTGGTACGAACGTTCTCAATTCAGCACTTTGAGCGATGTTCAAAAAACTACTTTTATGGAAAACTACCCGAAAGTAACCAAAATAGCCAAGGAACTCGTTGCGGACAATACCGACGCCCCTTCTCCCGTAGGCGTAACCGATTTTATCGACCATATTGATTATATGGTAAAACTAATAGGTATCGACCATGTGGGTATAAGTTCTGATTTTGATGGCGGTGGCGGAATCGATGGTTGGTCAGATGCTTCTGAAACTTTTAACGTAACCCTAGAACTGGTCAAACGTGGTTATACCGAAGACGAAATCGAAAAGCTTTGGGGCGGAAATCTCCTTCGCGTCTTAGATGAGGTGCAAGCAGTGGCCGAGACCATGCAAAAAAGCTAGAACAGCGTTGACCCTGGATCATGAAGCGTTTTGGGAACGTGTAGATCGCACCCTAATTTTTTGTTCAATTTCTCAATAAACCGAACGGATAATAATGGAGATTCCAATTCTATGTTCTGGTGTACGAAGAAATGTATGTTTTTCAATCCCTTTGCCGTCCAATCCGATAGCTTTTCTACCCAATCATCGAGCCTCGTATAATCCGTTGGGTGGTTTGCCCCTACGAACCTTACAAAAGCCTCATTATTTGTCAAGCGCATGTGCATGATATCACGACGGCCTGCTGTATCTACAAGTGTATTTGAGATATTATTTTCTTCTAAAAGATGATATAGTTCTTGTGCGACCTTTTCATCATTGAACCAATCCGTATGGCGAAACTCCATCGACAATTGAAATTCTTTTGGCCAGTATTCTACAAAGCGCACTACCCTATCCCAGTTTTTTGGGCCAAAATTACTGTGCATTTGCAAAAAAATGGTACCCAGTTTCTCTTTTAGATTTGAAGTTATGTTCAGGTATTCATCTAAAATAGGATAGGCCATATCATTCAATCGCCTCAAATGGCTTACGTTCTGAACGATTTTAGGGAAAAATTTGAAACCCTCAGGAGTTTTATCGTACCATTTACGATAAGTATCGGCAGTAAAAATGCGATAAAAGGTTGCATTGAGCTCAATACAATTGAATTGTGTGGAGTAATAGGTGAGTTCATCTTTGGTGCCTTTTGGGTAAAAGTTCTTTAGGTCTTGTCTGTTCCATTTCGCACAGCCCACAAAGATATTGGGCATACCGTCTTTTGCATGCTTTGCCAAAACCACCTCGGTGTCAAGATGGTCTTTGGGCATGGTGAAATCTATCAGTTCTGGTTGGTCTGTTTTTCCGAATTTCATTCCGTCTAGCGATTTTGTATTAAAAATACAGATTCCAAATCAAATTACAGAAAGCATTGTTCGGAAATGATTCGTTAAAAACCAAAACTATTATTACAAGAATTCTTTTAATAAATGTAACATTCCATTTATATTTGATACTAACAATAAAGAATAACATAAAAATCAGAAAATGAAAACACTAAAACTCTGTATTGCAGTATTAACTATGGCTTTTATTATGCCACTTCAAGCACAAACAGCTGATGAAATATTAGACAGCTATTATGAAAATATCGGCGGACTCGAAAAGTTAAAAGGCTTGAAAGGCATGAAAATGATCGCAAAAATAAATCAACAGGGAATGGAGATTCCCTTAGAGATTCTTCAACTGAGCGATGGTAGACAAATGACCTTGATAAATTTTCAGGGCAAAGAGCTAAAACAAGGGGTATTTGATGGCGAAACACTTTGGAGTCATAACTTCATGACCATGAAAGCTGAAAAAAGCGATGCAGAGGCGACGGCCAATTTTAAATTGAACGCTAATGACTTCCCCGATTCCTTTATAGACTATAAAGAAAAAGGGTACACGGTAGAGTTATTGGGCAAAGAAACAATAGATGGTGCCGAAACTTTTAAACTGAAATTGGTCAAAGAGCCGATTACCGTAGATGGAAAGGAAGAAGAGGATATTTCTTTTTACTTTTTTGATACGGATAACTTTGTTCCCATTGCCATGCAATCTGAAGTACAAGAAGGCCCAGGTAAGGGTATGACCCAAGAAATCACCTTTAGTGATTATCAAGAAGTAGACGGACTGTATTTTGCCTTCTCAATGACACAAGGGGTAAAAGGGCAACCGGGGAGTCCCATAACCATTGAGAGTATAGAGCTCAACCCAACTGTGGATGATGGCGTATTTGCCTTCCCCGATGAAATAGAAGGTGAAAGCGAAAAAGAATAAACGAACAAATTATATAAGGCCCTTATTTTAAGGGCCTTTTTTATACAAAACAACTAATATGAAACATCAAATTACTTTTTTTCTGATTATCGGGCTTCTTGCTTCTTCTTATCAAGTGTTGGCTCAAGACAAAACAAATAGCGGCAAGCAATTATTCGGTGATATGACCGCAAGGCATATTGGCCCTGCGTTAATGAGCGGGCGTATCAACGATATGGAAGTCCACCCAACCAACAGCCGAATAATCTATGCGGGCACTGCAGGTGGTGGCGTATGGAAATCAAATGATGCAGGTACGACCTTCAATCCAATTTTTGATGACTATTGCCAGTCTATAGGCGCAGTGACCCTAGACCCCAACGATCCCGATAATACGATTTATGTTGGTACAGGTGAAACATGGCCTCGAAATAGTGTATCTATCGGAGACGGATTATACAAATCTGTTGATGGTGGGGCAAACTGGAAAAAAATCGGTCTGGAAAAGTCAGAGCGTATTGCGAACGTTATCGTCAATCCGAAAAATTCAAATGAAATTTATGTGGCAGCCCTAGGAGCGCTATGGGGCGATAGTGAAGAACGTGGGGTGTACAAATCTACTGACGGTGGTGAAACATGGACCAGATTGCTTTATGTAAATAAAAAAACAGGATGTGCTGATTTGGTCATGGATCCAAACGATCCAAATATTCTTTATGCCTCAATGTGGGAGTTTAGAAGAACGGGTTGGAGTTTTGAGTCGGGCGGAAGCAATAGCGCCTTGTACAAATCAACCGATGCCGGTGCTACATGGAACAAGATACACAACGGCTTTCCTTCAGGAAAACTTGGCAGACTGGGTATTGCCGTTGCTAAATCAAATCACAATGTTCTATACACCGTTATCGAAGCTGAAAAAGAAGAACGTAAAGGTTTATATAGAAGTGATGACGCAGGGGAGAGTTGGAAACAGTTGAACAATGATTTCGGAATTACAGTTAGACCTTTTTATTTCTCAAGAATCGTAGTTGACCCGCGCAATGAAAACGTAATCGTTAAAGGCGGGTTAAGCGGATCTATTTCTAGAGATGGCGGAAAAACCTTTAAGGCCATGGGCCGTATGCACAGCGATATTCATGACATTGCTTTCAGTATTAAAGATTCTGATATTATGTACGTTGGTACCGATGGGGGCGTATACCGCTCTTTGGATGGTGGAACCAACATGGAGATCGTTGAGAACCTTCCCCTTTCGCAGTTTTATCACGTAAGTGTTGACGATGCCACGCCCTATAATGTATATGGAGGCTTACAGGATAATGGATCTTGGTACGGCCCCTCTTCTTCACCGGGCGGTGTCGAAGCACGTGATTGGAACTCAATTGGGTATGGTGATGGTTTTCGAGTCTTGAAACATTCTACCAAGAACATCATCTATTCTGAAATGCAGGGTGCTGATAATGTATGGCGTATTGACGTAGATCGAAATTTATCAAAAACGGTGCAACCACTTGCTACTGAAGGCACTGTGAAACTCCGGTTTAATTGGAACGCCCCTATGGCCGTAAGTGTACATCAACCCGATCGGTTTTATATGGGAAGCCAATTTCTCCATAGATCCGAAGATATGGGCGATACTTGGCAGATTATCTCTCCTGATCTAACCACTAATGATCCTACAAAGCAGACACAAGAAAATTCAGGGGGTCTATCAAAAGATAATTCAGGTGCCGAAAACCACACCACTATTTTTACCATTGCAGAATCTCCTTTAGATGCCAATGTTCTTTGGGTAGGTACTGATGACGGTAATGTTCAAGTCACTCAAGATGGAGGAAAAACATGGACAAATACGATAGAAAACGTTGTTGGTCTGCCCAAAAATACCTGGTGCTACCATATTGAGGCAAGTAGTTTTGATAAGGCAACTGCCTATGCCGTTTTTGAAGGGCACACGAACAATGATATGAAACCGTACACCTATAAAACCACAGATTTCGGTAAAACATGGAAGAACATCATTACAGATGACGTTAACGGATTTGTCCGCAATATTCAAGAAGATTACGTAAACCCAGATTTGCTGTTTCTCGGTACAGAGTTTGGTCTCTTTATTACTTTGGATGGGGGAAAGAACTGGAAAAAGTTCACCAATAATATGCCCGCCGTTGCGGTACATTTCATTGATTTACAGAAAACGACCAATGATTTAGTAATGGGTACACATGGTAGGGGTATAATCATTATCGATGACATATCTCCCTTGCGTGATATCAATGAGGAAGTAATGGGCAAGAACCTGCACTTTTTCAACACCAAACCTACGGTAATCAATGAAGAAAGTAATTTTTCAGGTAATTTTGGGGCAGAAACCCAGTTTGTGGGTAGAAGCAAGACCAAAAACGTACAGATCAAATACTACTTGAAGAAAAGGCACACCTTTGGTAAAATGCTTATGGAAATACAGGATATGGACGGAAATAAGATCTTAGATCTCGGCCCAGGCAAATCAAAGGGAATCAATATAGTCAATTGGGGCTATACCCGAAAACAACCAAAAGTAGCCAAGGGTAAAACCTTTTCTTTTGGTGGGTTCACTTCCCCCACTGTACCTGCAGGAACCTACAAAGCGGTTATAACCAAAGGCAAAGAAACCTTTGAACATACGTTTGAATTGGTTTATGACAAACGCTCGCCATTGACCGAAGCTGATCGTATATTGAAAAATGAGACCACAATGAAAATGTATGATATGACCCAAGAATTGGCCTATTTAGTATACGAGATGGATCAAATGATCGCCAAATCGGAAACGGATAAAAATTCTAAAATGGTCTCTAAATTGAATGGCCTGAAAGAAACTTTGGTGATAACTACAGGTGATAATTATGTAGGTTCGGCCGAACCGCAATTGCGTGAAAAAATGACCGATCTTTACAGTAAATTGGCAAGCAGCTATGATAAACCCACTAG
>VAPK010201793.1_pt1 | contig 26523 bp, 21 predicted proteins | sample 3395031 | NCBI WGS metagenome assembly VAPK01 (sample SAMN08290443, study PRJNA428436) | hydrothermal vent metagenome | isolation source: Deep-sea hydrothermal vent chimney 1 | place: Pacific Ocean: Juan De Fuca Ridge
GATAATGAAACAACTATGTTTATACTTCAAACTATTACTAAAAGCAGATTATTAGCAGATGTATTACTTAAAGATCTAATAAATAATGAGCCAAAACTTACTATTAAAAGCCTTACCATAGGAAAGTGTATTTTTACTCGTCTTGGCAATGCTAAAAACGCATTTCGTTTATATATAGACAGTTACAAAGTCCATAAACACCTTCTTTATGGAGCATTGTTAGAAGCCACAACAGGTAATAACTCTTATTTTGCTACGTGAGTAGGTATTATACAAAAAAGTCCTATTCTTTTTGGAGAATTTAAAATCATTGATAAATACAGATAAGATATGAAAAGAAAAAACTTATACTGTAAATAAAACCCTATTTTAATAAATCCTTTCTTCTGTTTTTTTATCGAAAAGGTAAGCTCTATTTAAGTCAAGAAATATTTCAATATTTGAATTCAACTTGACTTCAACATCAGATCTTAGTGTGGCTATCAGTTCCATATCATTGTATTCTATATAGATATGTTTTTGGCTTCCCAAGAGTTCAACGGCAATAACTTTTCCTTTTAAAGTAGCAAAGTTTTTTAGCTTTTCTTTTCTCCAACGCAAATTCTCAGATCTAATTCCAAGATAAACTTCTTTTCCTACGCTTTCTTTTATTTCTTTTAAATTAATCTTTGATAGATCAAAAGTATTCCCTTTTTTATCATAAAATATATTTTTTCTATCTTGATCTTTAACAGAGCCTTCAATGATATTCATCTGTGGTGAACCAATAAACTCTGCTACAAATTTGTTTTTAGGATCATTAAATAAATCTATTGGTGTAGCAATTTGCATAATCATACCGTCCTTCATCACAATTATTCTTTCCCCTAAGGTCATGGCTTCTATTTGATCATGTGTAACATATATCATGGTTGTATCCAATTTTTTATGCAATTTTGCTAACTCTATACGCATTTTACCTCGCAATTTTGCATCTAAATTACTTAATGGCTCGTCAAATAAAAATACTTCCGGTCGGCGGACTATTGCCCTGCCTATAGCTATTCTTTGTCGCTGTCCTCCTGACATTTTTCCCGGCTTTCTATCTAAAAGAGATTCTACATTTAAGATTTTTGCGGCAGACATAACTCTATCTTTGATCTCTTCTTTTGGTACTTTTTTAATCTTTAATCCAAATGCCATATTTTCATATGAATTCATATGTGGATATAATGCATAGTTCTGAAAAACCATTGCTATTCCACGTTCACTCGCTGCTATATCATTTACTTTCCTCTCTCCTATAAAAAGTTCACCATCACTTATTTCTTCAAGTCCTGCTATCATTCTTAAGACGGTTGATTTACCACATCCTGATGGCCCGACAAGTACCATAAATTCTTTATTTTTTATTTCGCAGCTTATTCCTTTTACCGCTTCTGCCCCACCTGGATAAACTTTTTTAATATTTAATAATCTTACATTCCCCATAATTTATTGAAATTTATAATAGCTTAAGACAATATTTTTTGAATAATACTCTGATAATATTTATTTTAAATGATTGAATACATTGGCCTTCCCGTTTTTGGATCCTGACGGTATTTTTCACATAACTCAGACAAAATATCTTCATGAGTTACAGCAACATTCATTACTGTATCATTTCCTCCATAATAAATATAGATATCTCCACTCACTTTTCTAACTACTCCACAACAAAAAACAACATTTGGCACATGTACATAACTATCATCTGCTACAATACAGTCAGATTTAGTAGGGAATAATATAGGAATACTAGAAACTTTGACTTTATCCGGTGCTTCTAAATCATGTAAAGCAACTCCCAAAACATAAGGATTTCCATCCATTGTACTTCTTACTCCATGAAAAATATTTATCCACCCATATTTCGTTTTTATAGGTGTTGCACCCGGACCAATTTTATCTGAAAAACTGCTGGGTCCTCCATTTTGCATTATTATGGGTTGATCTAAAATATCCCAGTTTCTTTCTTCAATATTTGTTGTCCATCCAATTTTTATTTGTTTATAAATTCCTCCTGTATGTTCTTGTCCACTGTCATTCGGACGAAATAATCCATAATATTTACCACTGATTTTCTCCGGAAAAATAACAACATTCCTCATATTAGTTTTTAACAAAGGTCCGTAACGTATAAATAGTTTAAAATCCTTAGTTGTGGCTAATGAAACTCTAACTCTATGGGCAATTGATGCATGATATGCACTGTATGTTATATAATAGGTATCATCTATTTTACTAATTCTTGGATCTTCAATCCCTCCTTCTTCATTTTCAATAATTTCATAAATATCTGTTCCTGTAGCATAATGATCATGTTCATTACATGCCACCATAGCCGGCTCCTCATCAACTCTCCAATTATCTAATCCATTTTTACTTCTTGCAATGCCTAAAACTGAAACTCCATTTCGTAAATGTGATCGAAACAGCATAATAACCTCATCATTATATTCAGTTATTCCGGCATTATGAACTGTTATTACTTGTAATTTAGGATCAGTCCAAACTTTATTGACTTCTACAGAGGTTAAAATAGGATTATTCTTGTATCTTAAAACAGGATTTGACAAATCTATCTTGTGCATTATTCTTTTAATTTTTTCATTTCCAACAAAATCATCAAACTTTCTATTGTTGATTCTGCACCTGAATTTTTACTTATTACTTCTTTACTTTTAATTCCATCGAAACAAATTCCAGTTGCAGAATCATACATCATTCTTTTTGCATCATTTTGCCCAAACAGCCATGCCTCTATTTCTTTTGCCAATTTTAAATATTTTTTATTTTTTGAAATTTGATATGCCTCAGATGTAGCCCAAATCATTGGACGTAAACCATAAGCAATTTGAGGGTATTGATTCCTCTTAACTTCAGTATAGTTATTATTATTCTTTTTTATCCAAAAAGCTTCAGCAAAACCATTTTTCAATAAATAAGGATAAAAATTATCAATCTCTTTGAGAGCACTGTCTATGTATTTCTGATTATTAAACTGTTGCCCTGCTTTCAATAATGCATAGGCTTGATTATTTCCCCAGGCATGCCATAAATTTTGCCAGCTTAAAAAAACACCATATGGATAATTATCAGCATCACCTTTTTGCATAATCATAATTCCTTTTGCCAATGTATCGATTAATAATTTAGCATCATTATCAGCTGTTCTTTCATAATTTTTAAGCAAGCCTAGAATCAATAAAGCAGACTGATCAGAAGCATATTTTTGAGGTAACCAAGTAGGTAATTCTAACGTTTCAACAGTTTTAGTTTTTAAACTGGTAATTAGAAGCTCTCTCTTTATATTTATTAATAGCTTTTCTGTTGCCATTGCAATCCTATTAGCTAAATCTTTATCTGATTTTAAAAAATCATGCGCAGATTCCAAACCCCATAATGCTCTTAATGACCACCAATTGAGTTCAGCAATTGAAGTTTTATACGTTGTATTAATAGATAGGTCATTCCAAATAAAATTATTAAAATACCCATTTTCATTCTGCATTTCTAGTACAAACTCAGCAAGCTTTTTCAATTTATCTAAAGCCTGTTTGTCATCTTTTTCCTCTTTTAAATATTTTGACAACATTACTATTGCTCTTGCAACATCATCCACACAAGTAAAACCTTCTTTTGGCTCTATTTCAAATTCATAATTTGGGAATTCACTATAAATATGCAATATTCCTACTTTCTTCTGCTGAAAATCAATCTCTTTATATAAATGATTAAAATGATCAAAATTGATATTATTCTTTAAAGATGGTACCATTTTTTTATTTGTAGCACACGAAACAAAGACTAAAAGAATTATAACTATGGGCAATATGATTTTTCTATTTTTAAACAATATATTATACTTTATAAACCTCCATTTCTGCAATAATTTCTGCAATACTAATCGTTGCAAATGTTGAAGCAGAATCTGACATAGCATAAGGTAAAATCAAATTTCCTTTATGAACCATTGAACCACAAGAATAAACCACATTAGGGACATATCCCTCACGCTCTACAGCATTTGGTGATAAAAGTGGTTTATTAAGTTTCATAATGATTTTTGAAGGATCTTTTATATCTAACATAATAGCTCCTAAAACATATTTTCGCATCGGTCCTACAGCATGGGTAATTAGTAACCATCCCCTATTTGTTTTAATAGGTGAACCACTATTCCCTATTTGTATAAAACTCCAGGCTTCATGAGGAATCATTACTACTTTATAATCATTCCAGATAAATAAATCATCGGAATACATTATCGTAATGTTTTCACCTCCTTGCCTTCCTACCATCACATATTTTCCATTAATTTTTTCAGGAAAAAGTGCCATTCCTTTATCATTTATGGCAATACCATACATAGACCTAACCTTAAAACGAATAAAATCTTTTGTGATAATTAATTGTGGATAAATTTCGTGCCCGTTATACGCGGTATAAGTTCCAATATACTGTGTTTTACCATCATCCATAAAAGCAACAAAACGAACATCTTCCATTCCCATAGATTCTCCTGATGCATTTGGGAAAATTACCCGTTCACAAATTGGTGCATCTTCATCTGTTTGAACATCATAATTTGCATCTAAAATATGAAACAATTTTGCTTGGGTTGCTTCATTAAAAGATAAAAAAGCATTTGCTTTTACTTTTTCCAGATAATCGTTATAGTTAAACTTTTCTTCAAATTCTTGCAATATCGTTTGATCAAAATCGTTCAGAACCGCTGTGTTCTTTAAAATGTTCTTTTTACTGTAAATTTTATTTAGATTTTTTTCTGAACAAGAAGAAAATCCTGTTTCATTGTCTAATGTTATTTTACCATATGAATCAACAATTCCACTTCTAAATTCAATTGAAGAAATATGCCCTTCTCCAACAGCTCTCAAACTAACAATAAACCGTTTCTCACCTTTATTCAACCCACTTTGATTGGGATGCACAACCATTGATGGATTAAAAAGTGCAGCTGATTGTATAGAATATTCTTTAGAAAAATAAGCACCCAACACCAATTTTCTAATTTTTGAAATTTCAAAATTACCAGGAAGTTTAGGTTGTATTTTTCTATAATTATTTTCTAGATAATGTTCAAATTTTCGGTGACGAAAAGCAAACTCCTTTTCAATTTCTTTATAAATTTCATTCAATTCATTTTCTGAAATAGACAAGACGCTTTCAATTAAACGATTCACTCGACTTGTATTATTTGTGTTAATACCTAAATCTAAAAAATTTATAATAACCCTTTTAGGATTTGCCTTAATCTTAATATTTGATCTGTTTATTTTCATTAATTTTTTAATAGTTTGATTTATTTTTATTCTTTAATACCTGAGCTTGCCATACTTTGAATAAAGAATTTTTGAAAAAATGCGTAAGCCACCATAATGGGCATTGCTAAAACTACTGCTGCTGCTAATTTTACACCCAATTGAGCTTCTGATCTTCCTCCAACAGAAAATAAGGTAACCATTTGAGGCATTGTCATTAGGTTTTCATCTCTTATTACAATCAATGGCCATAACACTTCGTTCCATGAATTCATAAATGATAAAATCCCTACCGTAACTATGGTAGGAATGATATTAGGAAATAACACTTGAAAAATAATTCTAATTTCGCTACAGCCATCTATTCTTGCGGCATCAATTAGGGCTTGAGGAATGGTCATAAAAGCTTGTCTAAACATTAAAATTGCAAAAGCATTTAACATAAACGGGAGTATTAAAGCTGCATATGTATCAACCAACCCTAATTTTACCATGGTGATATAATTAGGAATCAATGTAATTTGAAATGGGAGTGTCATCGTAAAAATAATGATGTAAAATATGGCTTTTCTTCCTCTAAACTCCATTTTTGCGAGTGCATAACCTACCATAGAACAAAATGTGATTACTCCTGCTGTTGTTATTGTGGCAGTAATTATACTATTCATAAAAGCCCTACCGATGGGAATTTTTGAAAACATTTGAGTATAACTGTGCCAAGAAAAACTAGATGGCAAAAAAGTTAAATTCCCTATTTCACTTTCTGGTGCTAAAGACGCTATAACCATCCAATAAAATGGGTATAAAAAGGTTAATGATGCAATAATCAATAAGGTATATATTAATATCTTTTTTTTCATAATGTAACTTTATTGAATAATTAATCTTCTCCCTGTTCTATATATCTCTTTTGAATAACCACTACACCTAAAATTAGCATTGCGAAGAAGAATCCTAAGGTAACGGAATACCCCATATGAAAATATTGAAATGCTTGTTTATAGATATACAATACAGAAGACATCGTACTATTTAGCGGTCCACCACCAGTCATGATATAAGGCTCGATAAATAAGGAAAAACCGCCAATAGTTGATAAGATCACCACCATAAATATCGTTGGATTGATCATGGGTAATGTTATTTTTCTAAATTTTTGCCAATGTGTTGCTCCTTCTATTGATGCTGCCTCATAATAATGAGTTGGTACTGTTTGTAAACCAACTAAAAATAAAATAACATATAGTCCAACATTTTTCCAGGTAGCCATCAGAGCAATAGATCCCATTGCTATATTAGGGTCTATTAACCATCCTACTTTACCCAAACCAATAGAGACTAATATTCTATTGAAAAGACCAGAATCATATCCAAATAACTGTTGCCATAAAATAGTAACCACAACACCTGAAACGATTACAGGTAAAAAAAATGCTGCTCTAAAAAAGCCTTTTAATTTTATATTTTGATTTAAAAATTCTGCTAAGGCTAGTGAAATTATTATCTGTAACGGGATATGAATGATTAAAAATTGAAATGTATTGGTTAGAGATTTCCAAAACATACGGTCATTAAACATTTTGCTATAATTACTAAAACCTTTAAATTTCATTGGAGAGATGATATTCCATTCATGAAAAGTAAGTACCAATGAAAATAATACAGGAAAGGCCACAAATACAATAAAATGTATAATATATGGAGATACTAAAATATATGGAAGCCATTTTTTTTTCACAGGTTTACATTTTTATATTCAATTTTTTCAATTCTTTAATAGGTTATCAACAGCTTTTGCAGCATCTTCAATTGCCTTTTCGGGTGTTTTCATATTATAAATTACACAAGCTTCATATTCTTGAGAAATAATATCAAATATTTCAACTATCACCTCACTATTATCAACACCCTTTAGATAATTTGCCTGTTCTGCAAAGGTTTTCATTTTGGGATGAATTTCAAAATACTCTTGAAATACACTATCTTTTTCCAAATTTTTTCTGTTTGGTAATTGTGTGGTAATTTCTAACAATTTTTTATCTCCTTCTTTATCAATTAAGGTTCTAATAAAATTCCATGCCTTTTGAGGTTGTTTACACGTATTAAAGACTACGATATTTTTAGGGTCGGAATAGGTAAAAACCGGACCACTATGCTCATTAGGAACTTGTATGGGGTAAAAACCGATTTCAAAATCTTCTCGCTGTTTAAATTTATCGACATGTCTTATTTCCCAAGGCCCGAGCCACTTTGTAAATATATCTTCAGTTATAAATCGATCTTGCCCTGCAGTCAATCTTTCTTTTGAAAAATACTCTTTATTATACAGCTCTTGTAAAAAACGAAAAACACCAACTCCATATTTATTATTAAAAGCGGCTTTATTATCTTTTATGAGATCACCACCATCAGAAGCTGCAATGTATAAAGGATAAAAATTCATAAGTCTTTCATACCATATTACTTTAACAGCAGTATAACCAACCCATTGATCTACATAGCCATCATTATCTTTGTCGGCTTGGATTATTTTACCTGCATTTAAATATTCATTGTATGTACTTGGTAATTTAGGCAATCCGAAATCGGTACCTAATCTTTTGTTATAAATAGTCATGATTGGATTTATTTTCCAAGGAACTTGATAGATATGACCATCAGATGATGTAATTTCTTTAATAGTTTCTTCGCTACACCTTTCCTTAATAAATTCAGTGAAACCCTCTAAGGTATCTAATGGAACCAAAACACCGGCCTTAGCATACATTTCAACACTTCCCTGCCACATATTCGCATATATATCTGGTGTGGTTTTGCCAACTACAGATGCTAAAATAACTTCCTCACTCGATTGTCCTTCTGGTATAGGTTGAAATCTGATTTTAGTTTCTTGTTTACTGTTCCATTGTTTTACAAAATGTTCTGAAAATTCAATTTCACCTCTATTATTTGATGACCAAAATAAAAGCTCAACACTTTTTTGATCTTTTGGAGAATCACATCCATAAAAAAGCACAAATAGTAATATGTAAAATTTTTTAATCATAAAAACTCTTATATTCTGTACCATCAAATTACAAAAAATTTAGTCAATGCAATTTAATCCTTATTCACCTCTGTAAACTAATATAATTCAGTTAATATATAGTATTATTAGGAATTGCAGATTCTATTATATAGTAAATATTATTTTTATCATTAAAAAAACAGTACTTTTAGGATATTGATATGCTTTCATTTAGTATAGAAGTTTAACTTAAATCATATGATAGTTTATAAAGAAATAACACCTTTAACCCAAAATGATGTCTTTATTATCATCGATTCTAAAAAAATTGGTTTTGATTATCCCATACATTATCACTCTGCTTACGAACTTACTTTAGTATTAAATAGTTCTGGAAATAGAATCGTTGGAGATTCCGTTGAAAAATACAACACAAATGATCTTATTTTAATAGGTCCTGAAATATATCATAAATGGGATGATGATGATGTCCATCCTAAAAAAAGAAATAATGCACGTGTTATAACCATACAATTTTCAAAAGATCTCTTCCATCAGACATTATTTTCAAAAGATTCTTTTTTTTCTATCCATAACCTTCTAAAGGATTCCCAAAGAGGATTAAAATTTACTGGTGAGACATTTAGAATTATTACCGAAAAAATGAAAAATTTAACATTGGCCAAAGACTTTGAATCAGTTTTACAATTTCTTAAAATACTAAATATACTCTCTTCTTCAAAACGTAAAAAATTTTTAACAAGTGAGGCATTTATCTCCATCAAAGAAAATGAAAAAAGTGATCGGGTTAATAAAATGTATTCCTATATTCTAACCCATTTTAATGATTCCAATTTAAGAATAACCGAGTTGGCTCATGAATCAAATATGAGTACTTCTGCTTTTGGTCATTTTTTCAAAAAAAGTACGAATAAAAGTTTCACCCAATTTGTTGTTGATTTGAGACTTGGCTATGCATCTAAATTGTTACTCAACACTAATCACTCCATAAGTGAAATTGCTTATAAATCTGGCTTTAATAATATTGCTAATTTTAACAGGTTATTTAAAAAGAATAAGTTTATTACACCTAAGCATTACAGACAAAATTTAAGGTATTCAAATAATTTTAATTGGAAAAAACAACTTACTCCTAATCAGTTCGTACCAACATAATATTTAAGATGAAATTTTTCTTTAGGATTAGTATATTAAAGCATATCAGAGCATTAAAGAAAGTTTCAAATTAAAATAAATAGAATTTCAATATACCTACAAATAGTTCTTTTGAATTGCTAACGATAAAAATTGAATTGATTGCAGAGTGGACTTGAATGAAATAAAAAGACCCTTGAATCACCAAAGGTCTATCCCACACTATTTAACAACATGGTTAAATCTTAAAAGTTGCCTGGTCTTATATTTCACTGTATAAAGATACACTTTTTAATACTAATTTTGCGATGATTTAATAAATAAAACCAAACGAAAATAATTTCACACACTTTACGGGATGATGTCGAAGAACACATTATTTGGATTTTCTAACGTATTAATTTGGTCTTTATATTTATCCGGTAGTAGGCTTAAACCGTAAAGATAAGATGCATTCATCCAACCAAAACCTTCTCGTGTTATGTATTCAAAATTTGTACCCACATTACCATATTCAGCAAATACTTTATGTGTAGCTGTAACAACATTATATTTTTCTGGTATTGTACCATTATAATTTACTGCATTTTTAGTAATCATCCATATCCATCTATAGATTAATTCATAGGCTTTTTCAGTGTAACCATAATTCAAAAGTCCTTTCCAAATCATCATTTGATGTGGTGCCCATCCATATGGGTAATCCCACTGGCGTGCAGGCCTCTGCTTAGATATTTTACCTCTAGCTTCTTCTGTACAACCAGCCACGCCACCCAAACAAATTAATTTAGGTAATACTTTAGAAATTATTTTATCTGCCTGCTGTTTATCAACAATATTGGCCCACAATGGGAGTAAGGAGGTTGCAGAAATAAAAGGAACTTGTTTTTTTGAAATGGTATCATAGTCATAAAAAACACTTTCTTCTTCATTCCATAAATATTGGTTTATTAATTCTTTTCTGATTTCAGCTTTCCTTTTCCAATGTGAGCTTGTTAAATTTCTTCCATCTGATGTTTCAAAAGAACCTCCTAAATAATGCTTGATTATATATGCAAAGTCTTTTTCATATTTATAAAGAAAAGAATTTAAATCGACACCGTTTAAATTCGCACAATTCCCTTCTAAACGGTAAGAAGTATCATGCCCATTTTCTCTTACACTTCTATCATGAATAAAATAATCATCTAAAGCTTTATTTTTTATTTCTCTTTTATAATAACCTTTTTCATACTCTTGTATCGTCATATTAAGTTTTAGTGCAAAAGGTCTTAAAACTTCATTATAATGACCTTCTTCTACTTCAGGAGGCATACCAATACCCTCAGCCAAATACCTATTAAGTCCATTATTAGTCAGTCTTTTACCAGCAACCATCCAAACGGTATCATACTCTTTAATAGCGGTATTTAAATGGCTTTTTAACCAATTAACATCACATCCATTCACCTTGTTTTCAAAAACTTCTCTAATTAATGAACTATAAAATGGTGGCTGTGTTCTTGTTAAATAATAGGTTCTATTGGCATTTAAAATCTTACCATAATATTCAATTTCGTATTGAAGATTATCAGCCATGGTTTTGGCCAATTCTTTTTTCGAGCCAAGTAGTAAACCAACAGCTTCAAAATAACTATCCCAACCATACATTTCATTAAATCTTCCTCCTGGAACAACAAATGGCACACCATTAATATTTCCGTTTCTTAGTTCTAACTTTAAAGATAAGATCCCTGGTTTGTCATTAATACTTAATACATATTTTGGAGTGATTATTCGGGGCAATTTAACAACTTCCAAATTATTAATGGAAGCTTCCAACTCTTTGAAATAATCATATGCTTTTGTATCATTATATGGAATATAAATACATTGTTTACTAGATGAAAATTTATCATCAAACAATATTTTATCTAATCCATTTTTATCAATTGTTCTTGTCAACCCATCCCAGTAATAATCTTCAATCATACGTATAAATCTATCTATTGGCTTTTCAAAAATAGTATCTGTATCAATAATATCACAGTTTTTTTCTTTTGCTAAGATTAATTCTTGTAAAAGATTCGACAGGTAAAAAACACCTTCAATTAAAATTTGTTTTTCTCCATTCAGATCTTTTAAAACAAAACTTTTTGAACCTTTGTCTTCAATAGTTATTTTTTTATCACCGTCGGTATCTTCTTGTGCTAAAAGATCTGAAATAGTTTGAGGTATATTAAGCTTTAATTGCATTTGAGAGAGTTAATTTTTTAAGAATAAAGTAAGATATCAATAGTAATCCCATTGGTATAAGTGTATAATAGAATGCATTTTCAGGGCCTTGATTTTTAAAAAGCCAACCAATAATTCTTGAACCTATTGTACCCCCTAATGCAGAAAAAACAACAATTAGACCAGTCATAGGACTGTGTAGTTTTTTTGGAAGTGCACTTAACACCACAGAATTCAAAAGTGGATAAATTGGTGCAATGAACAATCCTATGATAGGAAATGCAAAACCAATTAATGGTATATCCATTAAACTATCTATCTTTCCAACATTGACATCCAGTGTTTTAGGTAAAACAAAAATTACAATCATCATTGCAATAATAGTACAAATAGACAACACCCAAATCCAATTAATATTTCGTGTAATTATCCCTGCAAGAAGCCTTCCTACCGCCAAACAAATAGCCAAAATACTAGCCATCATAATACTTAAATTTTCTGGAAGATTTAACACCTTATCATTAAAAGATGGTAACCATGTCATAATACCTTGTTCGATCATTACAAACAAAAAAGCACTAATTACAAATACTATGATAAGTATTTTAGATAATAAACCAAACATCTTTTTAAAATCATCTAATAAATCAACACCAGGTACTTCCGTTTCAGTTTCAAATTTTGTAAACAGAAGAAATAAAAATGAGAGCATGGATAAACCTGCTAATAACCAATATACATTTAGCCATGAATCAGGTTTACCTTCAATATTAAATAATGGAAATAAAAAGTAAGCCAAGGCAATTCCTATCATAAAAACTCCTTCAATGCTACTCATAAAACTATTGTGTTCCTTTTCTCCTGATGTAACCATCCCAATCATTGAATACACAGAGACCTTAATCAATGCAAAAGAAACTCCAACAATAGCAAATAATAACTTTGCAGAATCAAAAGAATTACCATAATACATTGAAATACAAGCTATAGAAACTAATCCAAGTCCGATAAGCATTGCTTTTTTATAACCAAGCCTGGGTAAAAAAGAAGCTACAAAAAAAGACACAATGGCTATGGGTAAATCCTTAAAAGCTTCCAGAATACTGGCTTGAACTTCATCAACACCATAGTTATTTTGAGATTTTAGAATTACTATTCCAACACTATTTAATAAAATTGCAAAAACAAAATAATTAATAAATAATGATAGTTTTATTCCTATATTTTTCGTCATAATTGAATTGAGTAGTGTAAACAAATATAAGTAAGTTTTTTAAACTTATTTTCTTACCCGTTTGTTTGATTCATTGATTGAGTTATAATATATTGCTAAGTATCGTTTATTTTACTACCTTAACTTTTTAAAACTAGTTTTTACTATTTTTTTAATTTTGGATTCTTTGAGGGAATAATCTTTTGAAGGTTCTGTGAGTTAAAACTATAATGAAATTCACAAAATAACTATTAAAATAATTAAACATTTCATATGAAACAAGTACGTGTTTGGGCAATAACTGTGTCACTGGCAGGCTTTCTATTTGGATTTGATACCGTAGTGATATCAGGTGCTAATCAACCAATCAAAGAATTATGGAATACCTCACCATTATTTCATGGCACATTAATTATGTCTATGGCTCTCTGGGGAACAGTTCTTGGAGCACTTTTTGGCGGTATTCCATGTGATAAATTTGGTCGCAAAAAAACATTATTTTGGATAGGTATTTTATTCTTGGTTTCTGCTTTAGGTTCTGCTTTTGCACCCGATCCATACACATTTTCATTTTTTAGATTTATTGGAGGAATAGGTGTTGGGGCTTCTTCTGTTGCTGCACCAATTTATATTTCAGAAATATCATCACCGGAAAATCGTGGAAAACTAGTTGCTTTATATCAATTCAATATCGTATTTGGAATTTTTATAGCATTTATTTCCAATTTTCTATTAAAAGGATTAGGAGGAGAAAATGATTGGAGGTGGATGCTGGGAGTAGAAGCAATTCCAGCATTGGCCTATTCCTTAATGGTGTTAAAAGTACCTAGAAGCCCAAGGTGGCTGGTAGTAAAGAAACATGATGATGATGGGGCACTTAAAGTATTAAACCTAATATACGAAAAAATTAAAGCATCAGAAAAACTGCATGAAATAAAAGAACATATAACTACAACCATTGAGAATGAAAGCATCTTTAAAAAGAAATATAAAAAAGTATTATGGTTAGCCTTTTTTATTGCATTCTTTAATCAATTATCAGGAATAAATTTTATCTTATACTATGCTCCAGAGATTTTGGAGAGATCTGGTTTAGCTACTCAGGAATCCCTATTTGGTTCTATATCTATTGGCATCGTAAATTTAATTTTTACATTTGTTGGAATTCGCTTGATTGATAAATTTGGCCGACGTCAACTCATGATCATTGGATCTATAGGTTATATTGTAAGCCTGACAATGGTAGGATGGAGTTTTTACAACGATGCCAGTTCTACTGTTTTATTGATTTTTATTTTAATTTTTATAGCTTCTCACGCTGTTGGTCAAGGCACCGTTATATGGGTATTTATTTCAGAAATATTTCCAAATAAAGTTAGAGCCTATGGACAATCTTGGGGAACTGGAACTCATTGGGTATTTGCTGCAATCATTACACTTATTACTCCTATGTTTTTAGATAAGGATGAAGGAATTTTTAAAGAAAACCCATGGCCAATATTTATTTTTTTTTCATTTATGATGGTCATACAGCTTTTGTGGGTAATCTTTAAGATGCCAGAAACCAAAGGTATTTCATTGGAAGATTTACAAGAAAAATTAATTGACGAATAATATTATGACAATCATTTTTAGTTATAATAAGATGCTTTAGGGATGTTTTACCAACAAATAAAAAAGCAGGTGAAACTCCATTAACCAAGCTCAAAATAATGACCTTTGCATAGCAAGTAATTTATTTATAATAATCAACTATTTAAAAAAATACCTCGGTTTTATTATACTTTTATAAAAGTAAAAAAGCACCCAATTTGGGTGCTGATATTTAAAAGGTAAAAGTTTTATTGCGACACCTACCGAAGTAACTAAGGTTTAGTTATATAATTAATCTATTGCTGCAATATGTAAAAAAGTAATATAATAGCTGCTAAATAAACTAAAAATGCAACAAGTGGTAACCAAGATTTAAATAAATGTGCTACAAAACCAATTAACTGTGATATGACAACAAATAAAATTATAACCCAATACCATTTAATATAAAAGAATGCTGATACAAAAAATATAACCAATGGTATAGTTCCAGCTGATATAACAAACACTTGGTTCTTCATTATAGATCCAGTGGGTAAGTTTAACTTAAGAGCATATCGCTCATACAATACAATTGATAAACTTGAAAAAAAAAGTAATCCAAAAAGTACTATTATTAAATCCATTAGTCTTTAAATCAAAATATTCTATGTTTTGCAACTTCTAATTTTTCTTATTACCTCATAAATGTATTATGTTAAAACATTTAGCTAATGACATATATTATTTTAGTTATTTCAAAATCAATAGTTACAAACCTGCAAGCTTAGAGGGTTATGAAGAGCATTTTACAACACTAATCATTAAAGCTGCTGCAGAAATTACAAGAGTTCCCCATGCTCTTAATTCTCTCCAATTATTAAAACTAAGAATTTGATTATACCATGATAATTGTTTATTATTTAGTGCTCTAGGCATTTTAATATCATGCTTCATACCTTCTTGCCACTTTTTCCACCCTTCCCATGTTACACGTGCTCCCTCCTTAAGTCGTATATAATCCCATTTACTTTTATGTAAAAGGTCTACAACACCCGCTGATTCCATCCTAGAGATTATATCTTTTGCTAGAATTTCAGGGCATGCATATTCTTCTTCCATTTCCATATAGAAAACCCCTAATGGAATCTTGTCAAGTTTCTTTAGTATCTTAACTGCAAAATCTATGTTTTTTTCAAATAGTTTTTCTTTTCTGTCCAAACCTTTTCCCATATGTTAAAGATAATCATTTTAGATTTGACATTTTCAAGACTTATTTTTCAAATAATTTCACCCCTATAGAGTCCAAATACAAAACCTATAAAAACAATAAAACCTCAACTACTTGCTAACAAGACAGTTGAGGCTTTCCCCTCTTTTTTATAGTTGACCCACAAGGATTCGAACCTTGACTGACGATACCAAAAACCGGAGTGCTACCGTTACACCATGGGTCAATTAATATTTGCTTTCACCTTCTCAGGTTAGGCGGCTGCAAATTTATAATAAAGTTTTTATTTGACAAAGTAGTTTTTTTGTTTTTTTTACTACTTTCTGTTCTTTTCTGATTTTCACTATATCTTAACTTTTTATTTCATTTTTATCTATATAATTCAAATATCTTTATCCATCTTAAATTAAAATCATCCTTTGGATATATTTTATTAAATTCGCCACAGTTTTAAATTGTAATCATGCTATCATTCAATTATAAAAAATACAACACTATTCTAGGCTGGTTAACTTTCATTATTGCCTTAATCACTTACACCCTAACCCTTGAGCCTACAGTGAGTTACTGGGATTGTGGTGAATATATTGCCACCTCAGTAAAACTGGAAGTTGGTCACCCACCAGGAGCACCATTATTTCAAATGATGGGAGCTTTCTTTGCGATGTTCACAACAAATTCATCTCATATAGCCATGATGGTAAACTTTATGTCGGCTCTTGCAAGTGCTTTTACCATTTTATTTTTATTCTGGACCATTACCACTTTAGCAAAAAAAATAGTTTTAAAAAATAATGGCAAATTAAATGATGGAAACAGCATTGCAATCTTAGGAAGTGGTCTGGTTGGTGCTTTGGCTTATACTTTTTCTGATAGTTTTTGGTTTAGCGCTGTAGAGGCAGAAGTATATGCAATGTCTTCATTTTTAATGGCTTTACTCTTTTGGCTTGCCTTACACTGGGAAGCTGAAATGGACAAACCCCGTGGCAACAAATGGTTGCTTTTGATTAGTTTTATCGTAGGGCTCTCTTTTGGAGTGCATATTTTGTCCCTTTTAGTGATTCCTCCAATCGTATTTATTTACATCTATAAAAGGTATCCAACGCTTACTATGAAGCAGTTTATTCTTGCCAATATTGTTTCTATTCTGGTACTGGCTTTTGTATTTAAATTTTTATTTCCATACACTTTGACCTTTTTTAGTGCTTCGGAATTGTTTTTTGTCAACACCATAGGACTTCCATTTAATTCGGGTAGTATCATTGCAGGGATTGTACTTATTGCCTTATTTTATTTTGGATTAAGGTACACTCGAAAAAAGAAAAAATTTACTGCAAACCTTATTATTCTGTCAGTTGTATTTATCATGATTGGATTTTCTTCGTGGTTAATGCTGCCGATAAGAGCAAACGCCGATACCACCATTAACGAAAATGATCCTTCAAGTGCACGAGAATTATTAGCTTACTACAATCGTGAACAATATGGTGATGCCAATGTTTTTTACGGTTCTTATTATTCAGAAACCGGAGAAAGAGACAAGAGCAATCCTTATATGGATGCCAAACCTAAATATGAAAAAGATAAAAAAGCGGGTAAATATATCATTGTAAATAATTATAAAAATGCACTGCCAAGATATGGCAATAAGCACAAAGGATTTATTCCTAGAATGGTAGATCCAACACCCAGTGTGGTACAAAATTACAAGGCTGTTGCCGGAATTCCGCAAAGGAGTAAAAGACGCCCAACTTTTGGTGAGAATATATCTTTTATGATACAGTATCAGTTCGGATATATGTACGGAAGATATTTTATGTGGAATTTTGTTGGAAGACAGGATGATATTCAGGGAAACCTAGATAATCACGGAAACTGGCTTAGCGGAATTGGTTTTTTAGATGAGATACGATTGGGGTCTCAAAAAGATTTACCAAGTGATATACTGGAAAACAAAGGAAGAAATAAATATTACTTTTTACCCTTGATTTTAGGAATCATTGGCTTGATATTTCAGTTTAAAAACGATAAAAATAATTTTTACACTTTGTTCTTATTCTTTGCCTTTACAGGATTGGCAATTATTTTTTATACCAATCCAAAACCATTTGAGCCACGGGAAAGAGATTATGCAGTAGTTGGTTCTTTTTATGTATTTGCCATCTGGATCGGATTTGGAGTTTTAGCTTTGTACGAGCAGTTCAAAGACAAGATAAAACCAAAACCACTCGCCATAAGTCTGTCGGTAATAAGTTTACTGGCTGTTCCTACCATAATGGCAAAAGAGAACTGGGATGATCATGACCGTTCAGGAAAATATGCAACTTACAATAATGCCAAGGCCTATCTTGATTCCTGTCAAGAAAACGCTATCATGTTTACCATTGGTGATAATGATACCTTCCCACTTTGGTATATGCAGGAAGTTGAAAATTACCGAACCGATATCAAGCTGATCAACACCAGCTTATTTGCCAAAGACTGGTATATTGATCAGCAAAAAAGGAAAACTTATAAAGCAGATCCTATTCCTTCACAATTAACCCATGACGATTATAAAGAAGGATCTCTGGATGTTGCTTACCATTATCCTTTCCCTTATCCACAGTTTAAAGATTCGATTATTGACATCAAATTCTTAATGAGATGGATACAAAGTAAAGATGAAAGAACCTACATTGATTTTGAAGAAAATGGTCATCCTGAAAAGGTATATCCAACCAATAAGATAAGGTTGATGGTTGATAAAGAAACTGTTCTTAAAAATGGAATTGTTGATGCTAAAGATGCTGATTTGATTGTGCCTTATATCGATTTTGAAATTTCAGAAGCTGCACTGGTAAAAAACAGAATTTTAATGCTTGATATTCTGGCAAATACCAACTGGGAACGCCCAATTTACTTTACAGGAGGAGCGCAGGCTGCTGAAGAGTACATCTGGTTAAAAGATTATTTACAATTAGATGGTCTGGCGTATAAATTTGTGCCAATTAAATCTCCTATTGATAAAAAGAGCTTTATGGATATGGGAAGAATTGATACAAATGTGATGTATAACAACGTGAAGAAATGGTCTTGGAAGAATTCTAACGGAAATATCTATGTAGATCCTGAAACCCGAAAAAACAGTATTTCCTTTAGGAATAGCTTAGGAAGACTGGCAGATGAATTTATCAAGGAAGGCAATTTTGATAAAGCAGAAGAAATACTTGATTTATCATTAGAAAAGATGCCAATTGATAAATACGGCTATTATCGACTGGTTATAGGTTATATTGATTCTTATTACAATATTAAAAAACCTGAAAAAGCCAGGTTTATTGCCGAATTTTTAACTGGTAAATTCAGAGAAAAAATAACCTATTATAGCGGTGTTAGTTCTTATGAACTCACTCAAAATTTCAGTGACCTGGAAGGGAATCTAGATCTTTATCGCTATATCATTGCAACTGTACAGGAATTTGATACAGAAGAGTATACAGAAAAAATGAAGAAAGAATTTGTTGCTTCTGTTTCTTTACTGGAAGATGTGCTGGAAGAATAGTAATTGAAAAGTAAGAGTTTGAATACGATCATAAAAATCTAATCAAACTCTTACTTTTTTATGAGTCAGATTATTTTCATGGGGATTTGTTCTGTTTTCAAAGATGAAAAAGAACCAAAAAATCTTTTTCTAAAGGAGGAGTTTGCTGCGCACCGGTCACTACCATGATTATAAATCAAGTAATCAAGAAAGTATTTATTTAACCCCTAAATTGTTGTTCTTTAAATGCTTTGTGTGACCTAACTCTGCCTTTAGAAAAGGCTCGCTTTGAAACTATTCTGCACAAAAAAGAACCAAATTCACGGATAATTCTTACGGCTAAGAAAATGATATAAATCTTAGAATAATAATTTTTACCAAAGTGGCATTCAAGAATTTATTGTTCTAAAGGAAATAAAACCTTAGTAAAACCGAGAAGTTGAGAGCTTGCTCGAAAATCACTCGGTTGCACTTGGATTTTATAAAGTTTAGGTTATTAAATTATTGTAAGCCATGACTTTTCCTGCCTGTACCGGATGGTACGTTCGGGCGGGTTGGTTCGTTTTTTTGTCATTAATAAAATGAACAAATGAAATAGTAGACACCAATACCCTGAAGAAACTAATCCATTAAATAGTCCCTAATTATTTCTGCTTTTAATCAGAATATTTTCACCAATAAATTAACTTCTCCCGATCATTTTATAATGACCCTTTTTTTACTCCTTTTACTTAATTGCTGCTATTTTAAAATCATCAAAATAGCTTACTGCATCAGCTTTGGTCCATAACCCCACTTTACCCTCATTTGTAAAAGTTTTGTCTTTTACCCGAAAAATTTCTTTTTCGTTAAGGTAAACGGTAAAAATATCATCCTGAACTGTTAATTTCAGATCATTCCAGCCACTTCCCAACTTGGGCACAGTCACCCCGTAGGTTTTTCCTTTTCCAATCAGTGGAAGATCTGTTCTTTTACCATTTTCTACTTTGTACAAAACCACATTGTCTTCCAGAGGATTGGCACGAACAACATAATAATTATCTGCATCTGTAAAACGCCAGACAAAACCTCCTCCCTGATCCTTTTTGCCCTGTACACCTTTTAATCTTACTTTTAATTCAACATTTTTTGCCTTAAAACCATCAAACACGATCTCATTAAAATGATAATTCGGTTGATCACTTGATAATTGGGCTAACACCTTGTTACCATGATCATCTACAACTTTCCAACTGGTATTTTTCCCTTTTCCTGTAAAATACTGTGACCATCCGGAAGGGATTTTTCCTGTTTCATAATTTTCAAATGTAAAGGATTTATCCTTCAATGGGTTCTCACTCATTTCTTGTGATACTTTTACCTTTTGGAGATTAAAATCTAATATACCTGTTTGGATGTAACCAACCAGTAAAAAAAATCCGACGGTGATAATACTTAAAATTTTCATACTATTTATTTTAAAATTATTATTTATTGTTCTGTTTTATAACAATGTAGAATCGTTCTATTTATATGCTTAATTACTAGCAATAATTCAAAATTCTCTTTGTGAAACTTCTATATTTTCTTTGAGTAGCTTTGGGTAATCGCTATTGCACAAAGGAATCACAAAGGATTTCACCAAGTTGCTCAAAGACCACAATATTCTATAACACAACCTCATTTATCAAACTTGCTTCTAACTATTTGTATATAAGATACTTAATACTCTAAAAAATAGTTTACAAATTTATTTTTTGACATTTTAATCTGTTCAACAGTGCCTGTTTCTTCAATTTTTCCTTCATTTAAAACTACCACTTTGTCTGCTATTTCAAAAGCTTCTTTATGATCATGTGTAACATAAACAATGCTAAGCTTATAGCCCAATTCCTTAGATTCTTTCAAATTATGAATATGATCCAGTAATTTATGCTTTAATTTTACATCAAGACTGGCAAAAGGCTCATCCATCAGTAAAACTTTTGGTTTGAGCACCAAAGACCGGGCAATTGCAACCAATTGTTTTTGTCCACCAGATAATTGATGCGGATACTTAACTGCATGCTCTTCTATACCAAAAATACGGAGCATGTTAAAAACCGTTTCCTTTATGTTTTTCTCTTTTCTCTCTTCTAAACCAAATGCTATATTTTTATAAACAGTGAAATGCGGCCAAAGAGCAAGATCTTGAAAAATAAACCCTAGATTTCGTTCACTGGGAGCCACAATAATTTGATTGTTTTTTGTAACCAACTTATTCTCCATATAAATCTCCCCTGTTTGAGGGGTTTCCAAACCGGCTATTAATCGTAAAATAGTGGTTTTACCACTTCCTGAACTTCCTAGCAAACAGGTCAGTTGCTGCTCTTCAATTTGCATGGTCAGATCATTCAAAACATGTGACTTACCATATTGATGTGATATTTTTTTTAGTTCAATCATTGGTATAGCTTCTTTTTTTAATAAAGGGTCTCATTACCAAAAAGAAACCTGTAATCATTAGCAAAGTTATAGAAAACACAATCAATGTCATAGAACTTGTTAATGATTGTGGAGCATTTGCCATAATAGTAAAAACTTTGATTGGCATGATTTCAGTTCCCGGCGGGTAGATCATGATCGTTGTTCCCAGTTCACCAAGACTAAATATAAAACTAATCATAAAAGAAATAAACAAGGAGGGCATGATCAAAGGAATTAAGATCTTTGTAACGCGTTTAAACGGAGATATCCCTTGTATTTTTGCAGCTTCTTCCAGTGATTTCGGAATTTGCCTGATAGCATTACCAATGACTCTTGATGATATAAAAGAAAATTTTCCCACATACGCAATTATTATGATCGCATAACTTGCATAAATAAAATCAAATACCGGCTGGTTGTAAAATTTGATCAAACTAATTCCAAATATAGTGGACGGAATTGCAAAAATAATGAGCAATACCAAGTCAAATGACTTCCCTCTTCCTTTTTCCTGCCTATTGGCGGATAAGGCAGTGACGAATCCTACAATAATAACCAAGATTGCCCCTATAAATGCCAGTTGAACAGAATTGACAAAAGTTGGAAGCAATAGTGTAAATGCCTGTACAAACTTACTTGTTCCTTCTTTAAAGGATTGTATAAAAAGTACGATAAAAGGGGAGATAACCGAGAAGAAAAACCACACAGACAAAATGTACAAACCGTACTGATTCCAGTTCTTAAAATTGTATGTTTTATTCCTCATTCCTTTGCTTCCTACAGATAAAAATGGTGCATCTGCAATATATTTCCCTTCTGTAAACAATAGAAATATACAAATAAAGACCAGTAAAAAAGATTGTAAAATGGCGAGAGAATGATTGTAAAATGCTGAGAACTGCGTAAATATTTCGGTAGTAAAAACCTTTACTCCAAAAAATGCCGGAACAGAGAATTCTGAAATACTAAAAATAAAAACCAACACAAATGAACTAAGCAAAGCGTGTTTGATCAAAGGAATGGTAATCTTAAGGATCATATTTTTAAAATTCGTGACTAGCAAACCAGCCTCTTCCAACTGCATATTGATATTGGAGAATGCACTTCCTATAATGATCATAGACAAGGGTGTGAAAATTGTAGTCAATACAATGATAACTCCGGAAACGGAAGATATAAAACTGGTGTTATCAAAAAGAAAATAAAAAAGATCTTTCCACGCAACCGCCAGTACATAAGGCGAAATAAAAAGAGGAATCAATAAGGCTACTTTAAAAAACCCTCTGAATCTTACATTCATTTTATAAAGTAAAAAACCTAAAACAGTTCCAAAAAAAGTTGATAACACTGCAATTATTATTGCAATAAAAGTGCTTTTCCCCAGAAGTAAAAAAGTGTCTATTTTAAAATCAGCTATATTGGTTAGAAACGAACCGTCTGTAAAAAGTGCAACCAAAAGTGTATAAACAACCGGAGTTACTGCAAAGAAAGCAAACAAAAGATAAACTGTTCTATATAAAAACTTATTGTTCAAATCATCAATCTGTTTTGGTATTTGTTAATATTTAACTCCTCACCTTTAACAAAGCCGAGATTATAACTTATTGCTCTACCCAGTTTCTTAAATAATCCTGGATTTCTTCCAGTTTTTTAGAAGCCTGATTATAATCAATTTTCATAGGGACAATATGATCTAAAGATGGAATATCTTTAGGAATTTTCACTCCTTTGTGCAATGGCATCTGTGCACATGAAACAGCCAGCTTCGCCTCCGTTTCTTTACTTAGCAGATAATCCATTAATTTTTTACCATTTTCCTGATGTTTAGAGTTTTTTATCAGATTAACCGTATTGGGTATAATCAGACTACCAATTCCCTTTTGATCTAAAAAAACAATTCCAATATTTTCATCTTCCTTCATTGCTTCAAAAGCATCATCAGTATCTGTTAACCCACATGCAACTTCCCCTTTAATCACTCTTTTTTTTACATCACCATTACTGGTTGCAATTACAACATCATTCTTTTTTAAATCATACAAAAATTGTTTGGCCTTTTCATCTCCTATCACGGTGAACAAAGCTGCAATATGAAAAGTAGTTGTCCCAAATAAAGGATTTGCAATTGCCACCTGTCCCTTGTATTTTTCATTGGTCAGATCAAAAATTGATTGTGGTACAGTTTCTTTTTCCAGCATATTTTTATTATAGATCAATACTCTTGCCCTTGCAGAAAAACCAGTCCAGTGATAAGCAGGATCTTTAAAAACCTGGGGGATATCATCTGCTATTGCAGAATGGTAAGGTGCTGTTACTCCTTTATTTACCAAAACAATGGTTCGCACCGGATCACCACTCCAGAACACATCACATTGCGGATTGTCTTTTTCTGCAATCAACCTGTTCAAAACACCCGTTGATTTCGTTTCTTCGGTATCATAAACAGCTTTTATGGTTATACCTGTTTTTTCTTCAAAATCTTTTAAAACTGGTTCTGAAAAGATCTGATCAACACTTGTGTAAACAACAACTTCATTTGTGTTTTTAGTGCATGCAATTGAAAACAATAAAAGGATTGCTATTAATAAGGTATTTATAATCTTCATGTTTTTCTTTAGATATTATTCTTAAATATTGCCCTGTTCAATTCTAAATCAAATATACGGTTTTAGATGTTAAGCCTGTGTCCAGTCATTACCAAAGAATACCTGATCAATTCTATTCATACAGAATACTTTTTTCTTTATATTTGTCTAAATTAGTTAAAATCACAGACCATTCAAATAATGTTACCCGAACCTTATTTTGCAAAAACTCCGAAGATCATTCAAAGTATCTTTTCAGATTTTGTTTGGAAAATTGAAAGATCTGATGAAAAGCAAAAGGAAATATACCTCACTTTTGATGACGGACCAATTCCTAAAATTACAGACTGGGTTTTGCAGACTTTAGATAGTTTTAATGCAAAAGCAACTTTTTTTTGTGTAGGGGATAATATAAAAAAACACCCGGAAGTCATTCAAAATATTTTGGAAAAGGATCATGCTATTGGTAATCACACTTTCAATCATTTAAATGGATGGATCACCAATACAAAACGATATTTGGAGAATGTAAATCAATCGGAGAAAATTTTTAAATCTACTGTTGAAAACATACGTAAAGAAAAAAGAGGAGATCCATCAACCATAGACCAACAGCAAACAACCAGACTCTTTCGTCCTCCTTACGGAAAAATAAAACCTTCACAAAGAAAAGTCTTACAAAATAAAGGATATCAAATCATTATGTGGGATGTATTAAGTGCTGATTTTGACCAAAATATAAGCAAAGAGAAATGTCTAAAAAATGTTATAGAAAGTGTAGAAAATGGTAGTATCATTGTTTTTCACGATAGTTTTAAAGCATTTAAAAAATTGCAATATGCTTTGCCCAAAACTTTGACCTATTTAGTAGATAATGGATTTACCTTTAAAAAATTAGAATAAAAAATATATTCCTTTTCAAAACTTTGTGTCCCCTCTACTTCTCCATACAACTTTACGTAACAACTCTTTAAAACCATTTTGCAAAGTTTCACAAAAGGATATGAAGTCTCTCATAGTTTTTACAATCGAATCAACCCCCAACACTTGCTTTAATTCCATATTCTTTAAAAATAGAAATAATCTCTTCTATTTCCCTTTCTGATGGTGCTTCAAACTCAATAAATTCGTTTTGATTACCAAGCTTTTTATGCTTGTTTTCTGCCACTTTATGATAGGGTAATAAGTTGATCACATTTCTGTCACCTTCCAAAGAATTTATAAATTCAGCAGTTTTTATAATATTTCCACGAGAAGCATTCACTTCTTTGATCAGTGGCATTCTAAAAATAATATCTACATCAGTCTTTACCAACTCCTGAATATTTCTCAATATCTTTTCATTGCTAACACCTGTAAATCTTTTATGAATATCTGTATCCATCACCTTTAAGTCAATCAAAAACAATTCCGTATATTTCGCCACTTCCAGAATCGTTTCTAAGCTCGAAAATGCCGTAGTATCCACTACTCTGTGATAAAATCGTTTACCACACTCTTTTAATATCTGTAACAAATAATCAGCGTGCATCAATGGTTCTCCTCCTGAAAAGGTAACTCCACCACCCGACTGATCGAAAAAAGCAGACTCATTGTCAATCACTTTCATCAATTCACCAACTGGTTTGAAATTTCCAAGGATTTCGAAAGCTTTGGTCGGACAAACCTCTGCACAAATACCACATAAATTACAACTGTTATAATCGGTTACAATGCCATTTTCTGTCATGGTCAAAGCATCATTCGGACAATTCTCAATGCACTTTACAGCCCCGATACATTTCGAGGCTGTGTACATTTTTTGCACTTTTGGAGAAATACTTTCCGGATTATGACACCATTCACAAGCTAAATTACATCCCTTAAAAAAGACAGTCAGTCTAATTCCGGGACCATCATTTATAGCATATTTTTTGATGTCAAAAATTAAACCTGTAGTCATTTAGAAGGAATAATTTTCAGTTCTGTCAATAACTTCCTGTTGCAAATCGACATTCATATCATTAAAATAATCACTATAACCAGCCATTCGTACCAAAAGATCTTTATAATCTTCCGGATTTTCCTGAGCAGCATACAAAGTTGCAGTATCTACAATATTAAACTGAATATGGTGACCACCCAAAGCAAAATAAGTTCGAATCAATTTGCCGAGTTTCACTATATCTTCATCACGTTTTAGCAGGCTTGGTAAAAAACGCTGATTCAGCAATGTACCACCCGATTTCACATGATCTAATTTGGTAAGCGATTTGATTACTGCCGAAGGCCC
>VAPK010540605.1_pt1 | contig 26506 bp, 25 predicted proteins | sample 3395031 | NCBI WGS metagenome assembly VAPK01 (sample SAMN08290443, study PRJNA428436) | hydrothermal vent metagenome | isolation source: Deep-sea hydrothermal vent chimney 1 | place: Pacific Ocean: Juan De Fuca Ridge
GTTCTTAACAAACAGCGAGATGCCTGTCTGACGCTGCTATGAAGGGCTTTATGTGGCGTTTTGTTTAGGTATCATGTCCTTTAATGGAAACACTGATGGAACAACATGTTGCTCCTGCATTAGAGAAACATATAACGAAAGGAAGCATGTTGAAATCCGATGGTTCAGGTATGTATGTTAAAGCTAAAGATAAGGGATATAAAAATGATCGTGTTGTGGCATACAAAGATCCGGACAAAGCTCATGAACATTTAAAATGGATTAACTTGATTACCTCAAATTTAAAAAGATATTTATTATCTACACATCATGGTGTATTCTCCAAGTATCGGAAAGCCTTTTTGATTGAATTTGCATATCGCTTTAATCGCCGATTTTGGCCGCATCAAGCGTTTGATAGATTGCTATATGCATGTATTCATTGTAATTTTACTACATTGGATGAACTAACTGCACAATCAGAGGTTATGACGCATAAAAATTAGACTTCAAGAATTTCACCTTCGTAAGTCATTGATATTTTGTTTTTATGAAAGAATTTGAATTAAAATGCTACATTTATTTCGTCAAAACCACGCTTAAGCTGTTGATTCATAAACTGCTGGTGATTAATGAGAAGTTACATTTATTCATCTATATTTACCACTACCATAACTTTGATGCCTCTCAAGTCGATTGCACTATAAAAACATGCAAACTCTTGAACCTCGAAAAACAATTCTTATTAAAAATCGGATCAAACGCAACGTAATCAATGCACTTCAATCCATATTTTATCAATAATTTTTGAAACTCTTCCTTAGAATATTCATTTTTCGAAACACTAAGATATGGCGCAATATCTTTCCCTATAAGCTTACCAAAAATACGTATAAATTTCTGTCCAATTCTTACAAGCGACCTTTTATTTGGCACAGAAAGCACCAACACTCCTCCTAGTCGAACTATCCGTTGAAACTCCTCAAGTGCTAACTCTGGCTCATCCAGATACTCGAGAACACTAGAACACAATATTCCATCAACACTATTATCCGGGATGTCTAATTCTTCTACCGTCTTTATATGACGAAACTCCACACAGTTTTTATTCGTATAATCCGAAACATTGTTTCTGGCTTCCATAACCATAGGCATTGATGCATCAATGCCCAAGACATTTGCACCTTTATCGATTAATATTTTTGATAAAACTCCAGTTCCACAACCCGCATCTAACCAGAATTCTCGATCATTTACTTGTTGGGAAAGAATTTCTTCAAAAAGGTGCATTCTCTTTTGGAAACCAACCCCTGAATAGCGCTCACTCCATTTCGAAGCCAAGTTATCATGATAAATTACACCATCTCTAGAATTTGACACGATCAGAATCTCTCTCTACGTAAACAACAATGTCTGCGAAACATAATTACAATCAATTATATCCATATAGCTTTAACGTATTCCTCATTAGAGCGTAAATCTCATCGTAATCCGATTGATCAAGCTTAACATCATACTGTCTATTTTTCGGCTCTAACTTATTTAACTCATTCATCACTGTTTCGCTTACATTCATGCCTATATGCGTATATATTTTTCTTATCGTATTATCTGGTTCTTTCAACAAATCTTCATACTTTATTGTTAAAAACCGATCTGGTTCTAATTGATTCCCATCTGCTTCAATCCATCTCACACAACAATCCCATTGCCATGCACAAGCAACAGCCAACCCTCGAGTAGCAAAAACCTCTTTCAATCCTGGAACCCTTGGCCCCCATATATATGGCACACCAGGATTTAGAGACTTCAATACAATATTTTTAAATCGTGGGATATCAGAAAAAATCTCATATGCAGATTGGAAATCTCTCATTCGATCATTTAGGGAACCAAACCTTTTTATAGTTAAAAATATTCGTGAGTATGAATTCTGTTGCCTGAATTCAATACTATCATTTGCTTCTTTTCCCTGCCCACACCACTCATCCATTGCGGAACGAACAACTTGATGTCCGTCTCTAACGAAATGAATAAATACTGCATTCGGAAATATTTCATTAATAAATGGTAGCCGTAACGAATTAGCAGGAGTCTTATCCAGTATATATTGTGTTCCACTTTGATTAGCAAAATCGCAAAACCAGTCTCGAATCGATTTCTTAACCTTATCAGTAGCACAAAATCGACCTCGAACATCACTTTCAGCGTATGCTGATCCATATCTCCAAATATAATTAGGTTCAGCTGCATATGCAAACCTTTTATCGTGAGAAAGCAGTTGTTCCGCCAATAAAGTTGTACCAGATCGGGCGGCACCAACTATGCATATCATCTTTAAATTATTCAAAATTGCATGGTTATCATTCAGATTTTGTAGGGTTGTTGTCTAACGTGCATCTAATAACGATAAAAACATTTTTTTATTGGCATCTATATCTTCTTGTTTTTCCAAAATACCACGAGCTTTTCGAAGAACTCTCTCTCGTAGATTCCATTTTTTCTTTGGGGTAAGCTGACTAAAACAATGAATACGCTTTACGAATGCATCTTGGTCATCTAATGCTACTGTCCAGCCAATACCTTTCTCATTTACCCATTCCCAGGGAGTTGCATCAGAAATGAGCACAGGTGTACCTGCAGCTAGCGATTCAGCTATAGAATGTCCATAGCTTTCACCTCGAGTTGGTAGAAAAAAAAGATCATGTTGAGCAAGTATACCAAGCGTTGCATTAGGCGAGATACTACCTTGGTATTTTACCTCAATATTAGAAGGTAGAATATCTATCAAACGGCAACAGTCATTCCAATATCCTGCGTCTTCTATTGATCCATAAATTGAAAATATCACAGGAACTTTTACTTGAGACAATATATGTAAAGCTACATCCAAGTTCTTGACGGGAGAAATACGCGCTAAAAAAATAATACTTAAAACATTGTTAGTGTTAGTGTTAGTGTTAGTGTTCTTCTGATCTAAATAAAAAAGATCATTTTTTACCAAAGATAAATCTGGTGCAATTATTATGTTTTTGGCGATACTTCCTATCACATTTCGAATATCTTCCGCCTCATACTTGCTTGAGGCTTGCCAGCATATATTATGCAGAACACCTGATATTTTAAGCAAGTAAATATATAGAGATTTTTTCATTTTTTTAAGAGATCGAGCTCCGACAGCCAACTGTCCACGAGGCGCAAGTATCATAGGCTTATTACTACCATATACCCATTTATAAGCTAACAAAACACTCAATCCGAATATTGGATGATAAAAAGTATTGATATAAACTATATCATGGTCAATATTTCGAAGTAGCTGTAACAACTTTCTCATCTTTAACCATTCAGGAGAAGCATAAAACACTTCAGCTTTTCCAACGATGGACCATTGGTTTTCTTTTATACTACTATATGCTGACTTTGAACCAGAGTCCCTGTCACTAGTCACTATCATAAATTTATAGTCATTTCCCAATTTTTCTACTAAATTTGATATTGTTCTAATTGGTCCGCCTGCAAGATATCCTGGCAAATAATATCTTACAAATAGTAAAATTACTGGCTTATCATTAACTAAACTACTCATACAAAAAATACAGGAAGTTATTTTTAAGTGAAAAATTAAATCAGAATAACATTACCATGAATTAGTTTACGACAAATATTCACAGATTCATCTGCAATAGTACATTGATTATATTTAATCAACAGTTAACCTCTCGTCTCTGCCTGTCGGGCCTCATAGTTTTATCTTTGCGGCAGCAACGTGACTTACTTCTGAATTTCAAAAGTATATTTAATAGCAGGATTAGTAAAAGACTATAAGAGTTTTCACATACACGGTTGGATTATTAATAACATGGTTTATTTATTCTCAAAAAGAGAAAGCGAGTGATCGGTAGTGAAGTGTTAAAATATCTGGGTAAAATCTCACACAAGCTAGCGAAACAAAAGGAATTTGAAAAAAATCAAAAGCCATTTGAGGAGATCATTTGACTATGTGATGAGCAAGTCAACAAAATACACTCATCGAAATGTAGTTAGTTATTTATATTGCTGTTATTCTAACGTGCCATGTCAAAACACAGTCAAATAACACCGACCAAAGCTAGCCAGAAATAGATTAAATGCATTCCATTTGACAGCCAACTGATTGCAATCGGCGACAGTACTCTTTAGTTTTTGACCAATACGAACAATTTGGTATCTTCATTAAACTTATAGTACATCAACAAGCGTCAGTATCATGATTTCAGGTCTCAAGAAAAGCTCTGAAAACACTCATAGAACTATCTCAATTTAATGTAGAAGTAGACCCGCTAATGTCCTCATCGCTGAATCACGATCATGCCGAGACTCTGCAAGTTTTCTGCCTTGTTTTCCCATCCTTTCAATACACTGAGGATCAAAATATATCTTTTTTATTGTCGATTCAATTGCATCAACACTTTGTTTTTGAAATAAAAGTCCATTTATTCCATTTTCCACTAACTCTGGAATACCCCCAACATTAGTTGCCAGTATAGGTATGCCGGTTGCCATTGCTTCTAACACTGAATTAGGCATTCCTTCAGTGTATGAAGGTAATACAAACAAATCCTTATTCAAATAAGCATCGATCAAATCTGATTTTGATGTCCATCCGTGCATGTAAATATATTCCGATATTCCATCTACAGCAATCCTTTGCTGAATAATGTCATACATTGCACCATCTCCAAATAAGTGTAGTTGAAGGTGAATACCATTTTTAATTAGGGTGCTTACAGCAAATACCAGTTCATTAAGACCCTTGCTGCTTTCCAGCCACCCTGCATATACAATTACTAATGGTCGTTCTTCGCTAAAAGACAATAAATTATCATACCGTTTATTTGAATAATTTTTTATGTCAACCCAGTTTGGAATTATAATAGTATTTACGTTGTTGTTTCCAATAATTTTGCATAAGTCTTGTCTTGCTCGATTACTTTGACATATTACAATATCTACTTTTTTAAATATGTATTTAATAAATAAGTTTTTGATAATTGACTGACTTGTTATTTCTGATCTTATACTTACTATTACATTATTCATATAGTAACCAGATGCAAGAAGCATAATTCCTTTTTCTACGATGCTTGGCGCTTCAAACGAAGTGAAAATCAAAGCAGTTTTAATTTTTTTCGATAACATTAGCTTAATATAATCTTTTATTCTTGCAATTCCTCTTATAATTCTAAACGTTAATGATGGAACAATATTGCTATTCTGAGTTGTATCGAATAAATGCCACTCAATCATATTTGAAAGATCACTATCTACAATAAGTTCACAAGCAGTATTTTGCCCACCGCCTCTACCTTCTTGAGTAGTCTGAAATGACCCAACAAAAAGAACTTCCAGCTTCACTAAATATACCTATTTTATGAATTTCGTAATAAATTGAAATCTAATCAACGTAGCCTGTTAACTGCTTTTCAGACAGTCTTTGACTAGGTTGGTATATGCTAGATTCGTGTTTTTTAATTTCCATTAGATTAAACCGCTTCCCAATTACCTTAGCTGGCACACCCACTACTATTGAATAAGGCAGTACATTTTTTGTCACAACTGATCCGGCTCCAATGATACATCCGCGACCAATCGTGTTACCTTTTAGTATGGTCACTCGCGACCCTATCCACACATCATCCTCAATAATAACAGGTTCATCATCACTGGCTTTCTTTTCTTTTACATCAATCATAGGCTTGCCAATTACAGAGTAGTTATGGTTACCACCTCGAATAATAATCTGTGGACCAAGTGCTACATTATTACCAATAGTTATGGTTGTCTCTGAAGCCTCAATACAGGGTGAACTTCCAATATAAACATTATCTCCAACAGTTATAGCGCCATACGTATAAACCCCATCCGGATCAAAAATAAATTGTTTTCCATATGATTTAAATGCGGGACGCAATATCAACATCTTAATTCTTTTAATTATTTTTCGTATTAGAATGAATAGATTAGCGAGATGCTTTTGCACTACCTATCTCCACAGAAAGATACTCTAATAATTCTTCATACTTACTAACGAACTGATCGCAAGAAAGATGTTTCTCTGCATACTTTCGAGCGGCTTTTCCCATTTCATCGCGCTGTGGTAATGTTTTAGTATTAAACTTATTGATGGTTTGCGCGATATCAGCTGGTAAGTCTGGATCAAATAGAAATCCTGAAACCCCTTCCTGGACAAGGTTCGAATTGTCACACACACGACTAGCTAATACTGGCCGACCGCAAGCCAAGGCTTCACATATAACATTTGGAAGACCTTCGAAATATGATGGGTGTATGAGGGCATCGTGACTGACGAGCACCTGTGAAATATCGTTGCGAACACCGTGCCATTTCCAGTAACCAGACAATCCAGATTTATTCAGAAATGAATTGGTTTCATCCGTTGGCCGGGTACCTTCATCTGATACTTGCTGAACACCTATCCAATTAACAGTCACTTGTATTTTATATTTCTCTTTGCAGATAACGAGAGCTTTAGCGAGATTTAAAGTATTTTTATTAAATGAAACTGATGATATCGCAACTAAAGAAAGGTTATTTACTGATTTTTTTCTAGTGTATACAGGTCGGAATACATCAAGATCAACACCATTATAAATAGTCAGAATCTTTTTTCTCATCCAATAAAATTCACCTTCCATCCTTTCTCTTTGATGATGTGAATTTACAGTTATTGCATGTGCAAAACGGTGAAATTCTTGAATAATGCGAAATTGCAAAGTCAACTTGCCTTGTGGGTAAGAGGAACGCTTGGAGATAACAAGTTTTGCGCCACCAATACCAAGATTAGCAATCTCGGCATATAAATTCGGCGTGTCCAAGAAACTAATCACAATATCAAAGCGTCTATTACGAATAAGGCGTCGAAGACCAATAATTGGGGCAACAGAGTATCTTGATGACTTCAAATGGAGATGTACTGGAATATTGGACTCAACGAGTAACGGTTGATAATGATTTTCTGCGTAGTAGATGAAGAACTCAATATCATATCCACGTGTTTTAAGTCCACGCGCCAGAGAGACCATTTGGCGCTGTGCTCCACCACTTCCCAGGCTATCTATAACACAAAGTAACTTCATATTTTTCAAAAAAAAACAAAAATTTGATATTTAAAATATCTTCAAGGATAGAAACTAAACACATAATGTCTTACAAGTTGATCTATGTATCATTAATTATGTAATTTACAGCTAATTAGCATCAGTTAGAATATTCAAAATGTTGTTTAAGGCGTCAGTATCAAACGCATGTATATAATTATTTATGAACTCTTTTTGACTTTTATTAAAATCATTGTCAATACCATTACTAACATCATCATCAAAACTTTTCAGGTAATTAATAAGTTTTGTGACTGTCTTGCAATGTATTGCAGCATTATTTTCTATCGCATCAATCATAACATCCTGTAATCCAGAGTTCTGATTTGAGTCTAGTACAAAAACAGGTTTGTTTTGAACAATCGCATCAAATCCTGCTGTACTGGAATCAACAACTACAACATCAGATACCGAAATACATTTTTCAAGAGTCAATTGCTCTGGTGAAAGGATCATAATATGATTTTTATCTGCAGGAATAAATTGTGCAAGCACTAATAGTTCAGTCGAAGGGTGTGGTCTACAAATGAAAAAATAGTCAGGTAATAGTTCAAAAAGTCTATTGATATCTTTTTTCCAGCTCTCTGTTATTACAGCAGTGAAAGCCAGTAGTAAAATCTTCTGCTCTATGTTTATGTTGAATCTTTTCTTTATTTCGACAATTTTCAATTCCGATATAGTGACACATTGTTTAATCCTTTGAATGCCAACTTGTAGCACTCTTTCCTTTGAAATTCCATTGTCTATAAACAAGTTTGAGGAATAATTACCCCAAGTAAAAACATATTGCGCATTTAAAGGTATAAATTCATCCACTGAATTTTTGCCTATGGCACCATGAACAAAAGTGTATGTTGGAATATTGTATCTCTTGAAAACAGTACAAAACACACTACCAAAATAATACCAGTCCCAAATTGACACATATGACTTTGGGTGATATTTTTGACAAAACCAGTCTGTTTTTTCAATAAGGCTGATTTGTGTAAGAAGAGTTAATATAATTTCGATTTGAAAATTTGCATTTAAATAAATATATTCTTTCTTGATTATTTTTACTTTTTTATACCATTTAAGATAATTTTTAGCAAAATAAAGTCTAGAATAAAACCATCTATTTAATTTCAAGTTATTTATGGAAATCACATTGAAATTAGAGTATTCATTAACCATATCATTCCTCGGTACAATTAGAATACAATTCTCTTTCCCTAATTTTTCAGCTAAAGGTAACCACAACCCTCTTAATCTGCTTTCATTGGAAAGAGCTTCAATAATAATTTTGTTTGTAAGTTCATCATGCTTTTGTTGATTAGTTATGTTACATATTGAAAGCACGTAACCGACTATATCTTTTATCAAGAAAAGATAAATAAAAATTAGAACTAATCGCAATTTACTTCTAGGTTTCTTAGTTAAAAGACCTTGACGGTAAATCAGAGTTATATTTGCTCCTATAACATTAGCAAGAGGAATATCCAGATATCTATCATCCCTTAAAATCGTTTTTAATAGATTTAAAATATCCTTATCTGTTCGAGATTTCATGACTATGGTATATCTAATCTTATATATTATTCTTGGAATAATATATATAATAGATAACCATAAACAGCATGATCAAGTTAATCACCAAAATAGAAAACGCTTGCCCCATACTAGCGCCTTGTACGCCTGCATAAGTTTGCATTAGTTCAGGAATCAGAAATAAAGACATTAATATTCCAAAGCAAGTGGCAATAATAAATGAAGGAATCTTATTGAGGATTGTTAATACATCCTGATGAATACCCAAACATTGAAAATAAGTTAGTACTACTACCCATTGAGCTGCTGTAATTCCTTTTTCATATTGCGGGAGAACAAAATTTATAAATGGCTCAACTAAAAACCAGCCTATTACAAATATAGGCAAGAGTGCAATCGTTAAAAACGGAAGTGGTTTTAGTGCAATTCGGACTAAGCTTTTTGGGTCCCCAGTTTGCCCGTAGACATTACACATTTTGGGATAGATAACTTGAAAAATGGAAGTGGGCAAAACCATGAGTCCTGATTTTATGAGAATAGCCGGCATATAAAAACCCAGCTCCTCTGTCCCAAGATACTGAATAATTAACAGGCGATCCATACTAGTGAAAAAACTATAAATATAGCCTGCTATAAAGATTGGAAAACCTATTTTAATAAGCTCTTTAAAAGACTTTTTTGAAAAAACAAACCCTGAGTTAATAATTCTTATGTTATTTAGGATAACCAAGTAAATCAGCCCAAGAATGACAGCTCTTACTAACAAACCATAAAAACCCAAAAAATAGACCACTGGAATCGTTAAAACTGCAGTTAATGCTTTAATAAATTTAATTTTGGATAGTTTGACAAATAAACCTTCTGAGCGATAAAGTGTTTCAAGGTGATTGGTTAGCAGATTGCAAAATGCAATAATCGAGACAGCAACAAAAGCCAGCGCAAGTTGAGTATCACCTGATAGAAAATATTTCAGCGAAAACAATAACAACACGAAGAGGATTAGCCAAGAGGACAATAGAGTGCTATACCACGCGGTGCTTGTAAGAACAATACTTCCGCTAATGTCTTCCTTTCTCAATAGGTATGGCAATTGTCGGTTCAGTCCATTATTTACTCCGAGTGACATGAACGGCACATATGTCAACACCAATGATGCTGACAAAAATATGCCCATGTCAGTGGGTTCAATAAATCTTGCGACCAATATCCCAGATATACTCTGGGCTATCATAACCACCATATTGGCGCTAAAGTACTTGGAAATAACCTTAAAAAGGTCACTTTTTACTACTAAACCTAAATATGTTTTCAATTGTTATAATAATTGAGCAACGATCCACATATTAGAGGACAGTTCTGATTTTGTTAAGAACTCTTGAAAATCTTCACCGACTTCCTCCCACTTTTCTATCAAAACCTGGTATAGAAATGGTTTTTTGCTTACATCAAATTCACCAGAAATTATTTTTTTTCTTACTAATTCTGCATCAAGTTTACCTGGGGTTTGAGATTCTAAAACTTTAAACCCATTATTTTGAAGTAGTAACCCCAACGACTGTTGATTAAAATAATTTAAATGCTCATGATCAACACTATTGCTTTTTTCCATTAAGACCTGAATATCAAAACCTTTACCATTTGGACAAGTAGTGAACAGCAAGCCACCAGGTTTGAGTAGTTTTTTACAATTCAAAATGAAATTTTTTGGAGAGTGGAGGTGTTCAATCACTTCGAAATTCGCCACAACATTAAATCTTTTATTTTCGTCAAATTTGATGTTTTCAACTATATCTTCGATGACTTCTAAACCTTTTTGTCTGCAAGTTTCAGCTAGAAAAGGGGTCGGTTCTACAGCCACAATTTTCTTGAAATATTTCCGCGAGGTCATCTCGGTACAAAATGTACCAAAAGCAGCTCCAATTTCTAATAATGAATCATTTTCTATCTCATATTTCTTACAAATTTCCAAGGTTTTATCAACTCTCGGAATAAAAATCTTTTCGCGTCTGATATCCTCTGACGCTGGAAATATATATTTATTCCAATATGCATAATTTACAGAATCTTTATAAAATTCATCCAATACCTTTTCAGTTGGTCTTGGATTAGTATACATAGTGCTGCAATTTATACATTCAACAAATTGTAATCCATATTTATGAAATTGATATAAAGCATTATCCTCCTCACAAGCTGGGCAACAAACCTCTATAAACTCATCCGCATGCTGCAATAAACGACCAATATCAACCATCATAGCTGTATGTTGGTCTTTCATTAGGTCAACAGGCCTAATTTCGTCTTCCTTAAAGTCAGCGTTATTCATGAGCGATCATTTCTTTTAAACTTTTCCTGTTCTTCTTCATTCAAATGCACCTTCCCATAGGAGCTTGGTTTTCCCCCGATATTATCCTTCCACCATTTCCCGTTTTTTACCCACCAAACACGAGAATCGCGAAATGTATCTGCTACATAGTCAAATTTTGACTCTGTCCAACCAACATAATCTAGCCATCTATACAAATCTTTGGATTTTATGTGATCCATTTTATTTATAATTCTAATCCCCTCTTCCCTATCAAGCATTCTGGATCTTATATCTTTACAAACATGGTCAGTTGCTCTTCCATAACCAAACTTTATAAATTTCATGTAATCGTGAATACCATTTTCATGCATGTCGTCTAAGTTTGACATTGTTCTATAGGTTCTCTCGAAAGGCTCCTCAGCTCCCAAAAATCCATATTTTTCTGTCATTAACAGACCGTGTTCATTAGCATCCCATTTGAAAAAATTAGATATATAGATTCCTCTCACTCCAACAGCACTTATTTCCTCGTCGGTTGGATATTTCCAGGCAAGTAAGTCCTTTTCCAATAAGTTCTCTCCATATTTTTTTGCGTCTTCTACAAAGTCATTCCACTCATAACCCCGTAAACAATGCTCGTGCCTATACCTTAAAGTAAACTCAACCATATCGTTATAAGAGTGCATTCCACCAAGATCCATAAAGCCATGCTCACCCCATATCATTAAGGGTACTTTACTTTGTACCGCAACTCTAATTGGGTACGTAAATATCCCTGCGTGGGCATGCCAATTCATATCTCCCATCATTAACTGGCCTAGTCTATTCATAGATTTTAGAACACGTATACTTGGAGTGAAAAAAATATGATCGCAATCAAAGACCTCTCGCATATTCAAGAGGTTTTTCATCCCTGTAGGCGTATAATTATTACCGTGATAGGTAACCAGCAAGGGATTTAACCCGTAACTCTTGATTAAATGGATTTGAAAGTAGCTATCTTTACCGCCACTAGTAGGTATAATACAATCGTAATTTGATTGATCTTTTGATCGATACTCATCAATCAGTCTTTCAAAAATACTTTTTCTTCGTTCCCAATCTATTTCTACTCTTTGAGATGCGGTGTTGCACCCGGTACACACTCCATTCTCATCAAATGCAAGAGGTACTGCTGAACTGGCAGGATAAACACAATATTTACAATAGTTCATTTGTGGCATCCTTGCCCTATTTTCACTAGAAGGCTGATCTTTTTCCATATTATCATCTGACATTAATATTGTTCTTTTTTAATAATTCCTTTGCTCTGGAATAACTTCTTTCTACGAAGTGGAACCAATTACCGACTGCAATTGCTGATACATTCGTTGCTTCCGCAAGCTCAAGAATATCAAATTCATTTCCAGCGCCGCCACAAACAATCACAGGCAGTCTGGTTTTATCAACAACTTTAGTAGCTGTAGCGATATCAAAACCATTTGCTTTTCCATCTTTATCAATAGCATTTAAAAAAATCTCTCCTGCACCATTATCTTCGCATTCTTCAATCCATTCATAAATAGTTTTCCTTGTATTCACTGAACCGTTGTTTGAAAAAACAATTGGCGTACTATTCATCATTCTATAATCAATAGATATCACCACACATTGTGATCCATATTTCAATGATGCCTCTTGTACTAAATTGATGTTTTCAATTGCCCCCGTATTTAAAGTAATTTTATCTGCGCCGTTTCTTATTCTCATATCTATATCCTCAATCGTCCTGATGCCCCCTCCTAGGGTCAATGGCATAAAACAAACTTTGGATATTTCTTTAACTATTTGATCAATGGAAAAATAGGATTTTATTTTATGGTCATCTCTCCCGAAGTCATAATGTTTCTTTTCGCTGATATCGATGTAAATTAACTCGTCAACTTCCCAATCATCGTATCGCTTTGCCTCATTAATGATATTTCCTATAATTTGGTGTTTGGAGAAATCTTCACTGCGTACAATTAGTCCATTTTTTATGAATAGAACAGGAATTAGTCTACGTTTCAACATTTACTATAGTTTATGAAAGGCATTGTAAATTGCCAGTCCAGGTTTTTGACTTTTTTCTGGATGAAATTGACAACCAAAAATATTTTCTGTTTCCAGTATTGACGAAAACTCAATCCCATAACTTGTATACCCTTTTATCACTTCAGCCTCCTCAACATCACAGTAATAATTGTGTACGAAATAGAAGCAGGGATTGAGCTCATAAGATGAATCAAACAATCGACTATTTTTTATTTCTACATCATTCCATCCTATATGTGGAAGAGGCATATCTTTAACCACATTATTCAGATTTCTAACTTTCCCTTTAATAAACCCTAGACCTTCATGGATCCCAAACTCCGAACTTTCCTCTAAGAGCAATTGCATACCTAAACAAATACCTAATAAAGGTTTCTTTTTGTAAACCACCAACTCTGTAAGCTCTTCTGAAATATTGAGTTCATGTAAACGCCCGATAGCCATTCCAAATGCACCAACGCCTGGCAAAATAATTTTGTCGCAATATTTCAACTCACGATAATTATCAATTACTTTATTCGAAATCCCCAACACATTCAAAGCATTAGCTACCGATGCCAAATTACCCATTCCATAATTAATAATTCCAATCATTTTTAATAGTAGTGAGCCTATATAAATTTCACTCGAATTTCAGCTTACACGCTAATAATCCAATGACATTATCCTCATTTTTTCCCGCTTTGAAAAACAGATTATCCATCACTTCAATCGTTTGATTCAAATTCTAAAATTCACTTTTTTATTCTATTTGAGTGTTACTGATGCCATTTCTTGCATCACTGTCTCCTGGTGGTGTTCATATAACATCCCCATTATCAGTGAATTAAAGATTAATGTTAAAAGAAGTAAGTAATATTTTCAACCTTGGGAAAACAATATCTTTAATCTTTAGCAAGCACAGTTTTAGCCATATAATCAACAGCATGTCATTATCATGCATTATTTAGAGTTGTTTCCATAACAACCGCTACTCATCTCATCCTATTCAATTTCTTTTCAGCTCAATTTTATTCCCATCTCAAATGGAGACTCTGTGTACACAATATGATACAACGAATTGACCTGGGCAAAGGTAAGAAGTAAATATGTAAGTGGTATAGGTTAGCTATTAGGAAGTAGTTCTGTGTTGTACCAATGCAGAAAGAGCTTCACGCAGATCTCGCGCATCGAAACACTTATAGCTTAACACTGCCGACATGCGTTCTATTTGTATACAGTACTGACCACTGTTTTATTGTTGTTCTAGAGAACCCCCGAGTAGCATCTCTGACACCACTGCAGTTGATTACCATGCCTACGAATTGTTTCTATGCTTGGTTCATATGTTTTGCTACAGTACCCCTTCATGCATGCTAACGTTTTAGCTAGACAAACTTTGCAATCGACAACAATATCGTAGTACACCCAGTGCACTCTATTTCTAATTTCGTAGTGGATAATCGTAAGTCGAGCCGCTTATTTCTTGGATAATGTACCATGAGCCACAAGGGTGAAATGATGCTACAAATCCTTTCTTTCAAGGTACACTTTATTTTTGCTCAACAAGCAGGTTTAAGCAAGACACCGTTTATGGTAGCATTAATCCAGTAAGTTAGCGATTTCATAACAACGTAACCTTTAAGACTGAAGTTCCGAGAGAATATATCTGTATTATCTACTTATCTAATTGTTTCATATTGTAATTATCAACTTTTTAATCCCAAAAAACATACCCATGTAAATTTCGACTTTTAACTAAATTACAGATATAATTCAAATTCTACATCTTATTAAAATCAAAGACTTAAATGAATCCAGGGCTGTACAACACAAAATACTTTAACCTGTTGATACATATAGAGAATATCTATTTTCGCTCTGGAACTTCAGTTTAATAAACATAGGAACAGGAAATGGTATGTCGTCAAATAAGCGCCTAGAAGACTTCTTAGATATTGTCGTAAACCAAGGTTTATATGCAAATAGGGGCAGACTCAGGTTTCACCTTAACTATGTTTTTAAAAACATAGACTTTCTTGACAAAAACGTGTTGGACATAGGTGGAGGCGTTGGATTACTTAGTTTCTATGCTGCCAGCATGGGAGCAAAAAAGGTTATTTGCCTAGAACCACAAATTGAGGGCAGCAGCTCTGGTGTAACTGAAGCATTCGATCAGCTGAATAACAAGCTTGGCTATAGTGAAATAGTTTCACTGCAACGAAGCACCTTCCAAGACTTTGCAATGACCGAAGACCAGTTTAATATCGTAATATCACACAACTCCATTAACCATTTGGATGAGGAAGCTTGCATCCATCTGCTGGATGATTCTGATAGCAAAGAACGCTACAAACTTATTTTCCAAAAGCTTTCAACCATATGTGCAAAAGGAGGAAAGCTGATTGTATGCGATTGCTCAAGAGATAACTTCTTTGATCTAGTGAAATTAAAAAACCCTTTTGCTCCATCAATTGAATGGGAAAAACATCAAGCGCCTGATGTTTGGGTCTCTTTGCTAAAAGAACATGGGTTCGCAAATGAAATAGTCAGGTGGACATCACACAATTTCCTAAGATCGTTTGGACGGGTAATTGTGGGAAATAGACTAATGCAATATTTTATCATGAGCCACTTTTGTTTCTCTATGGAAAAGATCTAAAAAAAGCGATGACAGAGTAGTCAATTAACTCCTCCTATTCTATATGTCGTATCAAGAGATACTAATTAACTACCCCTTAAGGCTTTTACTGATAGTCTTTTTTCAGTCTTGTTCTGCTTTTCAGCAATGCTAATAACCGCGAGCATTGAGCCTAAATAGAAGTTGTGATTACGATTAGTAAGGCCATTATGTGTAAAAAACATCATGCTCAAGAATACAAACATATAAGAAAAAACAAGCCGTCTCAATACGAGATCTTCTATTCTGAGTGTTTTTCTAACCACCAGGAATAAAAACAGAGTAAATAACAGAGAGCCCAAAATACCAGCTTCACCCTGAATTACTAAAAAACTATTGTGCGATCCTAGTCCATTTGCTTTTGTCATTTTATGCAGGGCACCTAGCCCATGCCCAGCAAGCGGTGATTCTGCTATCATTGATGCAGCAATTCTTAATATTTTAATACGCTGAGTTTGCTTTTGAGTTATTTCTCCAGAACTTGCGATGTCCAACATACTATTAATTCGTAGTTGTTGCGTACGGTCCCAGTTTTGATTTTTCAGTACAGCCCCTGACATGTAAGTAACAAATAAGCCTCCTAGCAATACTATTGTGAATCCCAGGATTTTCTTTTCCTTAGTAAGTAATAGAAAAAATAAGTAGGTAAGTACTAAAAGTACATACACTATCAATGCTGACCGAGAAAAGGTCAGGAAAACAGCAATACCTGATAAAACCAGTAAACTAAAATTAATTGTTACTTTAGATCCCTTCGCGATATAAAAAAGACAAAATGCAGTTGCAGCGCACGCTGCCATTCCAGCCTCATTAGGATTCGCGAAAAAACCTGAAAACCGGGATTCATACAAATCTTCATATCGCACATGTCTATAAATAGACGAATCAAAACGACCATAGTAAATACTGCCAATACTGAGCATAGCCAATGCGTGTAAGTAAATCAGTGGATTTGAACTATTTATATTTCTTGCATAATTTACAAAACCAAAAGCCGCGGCAGTAACAACAATTATGCTAGAAACATTGCTTTTAACCAAAAAATACAACTGATCAATAGCGATGCCTTGCGCGTATGCAATCAAAGCGCCATATACAATATAGAATGAAATAAAATAGTAGTAATATTTTAGAGTAGGCAACACCTCCCGCTTCACCTTTTTTGGCACCATTGTTATTATCATAATAGATACAAACAATATTACTGGTGAAAATATATTCCCGACACCAAACCTCATGTCCATGAGACCGTTCAGATTTAGAAGGGTAATACCTCCCAAAGAAATTGTTGAGATTGTAATCAATTTCTGTCTTGATAAAGGGTATGCAATAGTCATAGTATTGAGATCACGCCCGAATTAATATATTGCAAAGTATTTGACAATATTAACTCAGATATACGAAACCAATGGTTTCGTAGGGACAGAAACATAAAATCATTATTGGAGATATTGATCAAATTGAATTCACATGTTTCTCTAAAAATTATCCGCCACTTTCAACCCCGCTTCAAATATACTTTTATAAAAGTTGTGCATGTGCACTTAAATTGCTGGGTGATAGGTTTATATAGTCATTAGCTTTGGAATAATTTAACTAATACTTACCAATTAACTAATAAATTTGTAAATTTTTTTCAGTTATTAACCCCTAAGACCCCACTGCCTTCCAAAACAGTAAATGCTTTGCAATGGAGACACTGTCTCTTAAGTCATCCACAGAATTCTTGAGTAATACAGTTTTTATGATGCTAATCAAAACAGATATGGGAATATATAAGCTAATGATAGAAGCTCTGTAAATATTTCCACTGAATTTGCTTTTACATTTATCAAAATATCTGGCACCACTGATATGTAAGTTAACTGCTATTCTGATTTTTGCACTTTTCTGCTTACTACTAGCACCATGCAGATGGATTACAGTAAGCTCCGGATTGTAGACTACACTGTATCCTGAATTCCGGATACGACAACATAACTCCATATCTTCTCCAGTATGTAGAAAATCTTCTGAAAAGCCTCCTGCTTGATCTAGTACTTTTCGTGGAATCAGCATCGATGCACCAGAAACTGCCTCTACGTTTTGAATTGTGTCGTACTTGTATGGGTGTGCCAATAATCTATCCAATAACTGACCAAATAATGGGAGACGATCAAGCTGGAAAATCCTACAGAGAAAAATATGTGTTAGCGTTGCAGATCGTCTTGCGCAGGCCTTCTGAAGAAGGCCATTAGGATATACGAGTTTGGGTCCAAGCACCCCGATATCCTCGTTGTTCTGAATAAACCCCAGAAAATTTTTGATACCTGATTGCGGCATGACGGTATCAGGATTGACAAAGAATATGAATTCTCCTATGGCTATTGATATTCCTTGATTGCAGGCTTTGGCAAACCCCTGATTCTGTTGATTCCAAATTACTTCTAAGGCATCTCCATAAAAATTCAATACTGCTTTTGAATTGTCAGTTGAATTATTGTCAACTACAATAATCTGAATATTAACAGCGCCATCACTACACAAAATCGAGTCAATACATTTTTTGATGTGGCCAGCAACATTCCAATTAACGATTACATATGTAACCAATATGTTAGTTTTAAACATTTCCACTTATTTTGTAAATATTATCAATATAAAGATCCATACCACCTGTTTTCAGCTCTATAAGATTGACGTTTCTTACCATAAATTATATTACCACTTATACCCGAACTGCTCATTAGTATTTTTAATTATTGGTTTTAACTTGTTTAAAACTATTTTTGATAATTGCTCTTGCCAACAATATAGTCTTGAAATATCTGCATGATTTTCAACATAGTCGACAACTTCCTGACTATACTGAAGCTCACTAAATTTTAGTATTTCTTGAATAGAATCAGATGGATTGCCAATTAAATCCTCATACTTAATGAAGAAATAATTGATTCCTAATATTTTCAAATCATCAATCGCTGAATTAGTAGTAGAAACCCATTGGTTTGCCAGCATATTTTCGACATCCCCATCTTTTAACCACTTTTTCCAACCTGGTGGTCGAGGCCCCCAATATTTGGGTGGACGATTAAATAACCTGCTGAAAAAAAGACCCAATTTATTCAAGTAGGATGGCCATCGATAAATTGGCGTTGTTCTCATTCGTACCCACACGCTCCGTTTGAGTGATACAGGAGGGCTATTACGCATGTTAATAGTAGAACCAATGACCGCCCTACCATCGCGTACTAAGAATATAAACTTTGCATGTGGATATATTTTATTTATGAATGGAATACGAAGACAATTTGTGGGCGTTTTTTCCAAAAGACGTGATCCAGATGATTTGTCCAAAATTTTTTTAAACTGTCCTTTGATATTTTTCTCTATTCTATCCGTAACATCAGAAGCAGACAGTCGATCGTCTTTTATATTCTTATTTCCCCAATTCCATATATGCATTGGTTCACCAACATAACAAATATCTTGATGCTGGCTTAAAGCATAAGCTAGAAAACTTGTTCCAGATCTGTATGATCCGATTATGAATATTGGTGATTCAGACAAATTTAAATGTTGGCTTCTTGTGTCTTTAGTTTTCATTGATTTATTACAATATCGACCAATGTTTGATATAGCAAACTAAATTCTTCTGGTTATAACAGCGCATCACTACTCAGCTGTTTGCCCTGTCATTGCTTATGTGCATCTATAAATTGATCAATGTCTGGTGAAGAAAGGAGAGACACTACTTCTTTAATCATATCTTCGCTCCATTCCCACCACTTAATTCTAAGTAATGCTAATATTTGTTTCTCATTGAAGCGATATTTAATAACTTTTGCTGGAATCCCGGCAGCAATTGCGTAGGGTTGAATGTCTTTAGTCACCACGGATCCCGCAGCTACTATGGCTCCATGGCCTATTGTTACACCCGAGAGTATCATCACATCAGTACCTATCCAAACATCTGACCCGATGACAATTTTACCTTTTGTCATCGGCATCCCATCACAATAAGCCCCTGGTAAACCTAGTCTAATACGAAATGGATAGGTGGACACCCATCCCTGAGGATGATCTCCACCAGTAACCATAACGACGTTTTTTGAGATTGAGCAATAATTACCTATAATGACTTTGCTTTCACTTCCTTTATAGGAATCAATTCTAGGGTTGCCATAAGACTGAATTCCCATCTGAAGCACGCCTGACGATATGTTTTGTTTTTTAATATAGAATGCTTTTTGTCGCTCAAAGAACTTAGCTACCTGATAAATGCTTTTTTGTATTTTTTGTTTAATCACTTCCATCTATATTGGCTCAAAAATAGCTATAGTTTAATCTTGATTGCTGGTGATCAATATGACATACGATTCCTCGACTGCGTTATGGGTTCTAAAGACACAGAAACAGATCGCCATCTTTGAGAGACCGTTAAAAACAAAAACATTAATCATGTAATGAACGATTATTACAGCCCCACGAAAAGTATATTCCTGCTCAATTACACACAATCAAAAGCCGAAACATTCACTCTAGAAGGTATTACAGCTGTAAAAATACTTTCTTGCACATAGACGAAGAAAAAGCCTAAATGCTGTAACAAAAGTAAAAAAAATGCTGAAATATTCAGTGATGCCAAAGACTATTTATCCAATCAACTCCCAACTTGTAGGAGTTCCATATGCTACCTTGCAAACTGCCTTTCGACCAATTACTTCAGCGAGAAATTTAGGGGGTAAACCATACCCTGGTCGTACACTGCGTACCGCATCAACCGTAATCACATCACCTGCGTTCATGTCCTTGACAAAATATAGAGAACGGCGAAACTTAATGTTACTCTGTTCACTCGATTTACGTCCGTAATCGACCTGCCCCAAAGACTCCCATGCCGTTCGGGCTCCATGGCAAAGTGCGGAAAATTCTGCAGGTTCAAGTGAGAAACTATCGTCGGGGCCGCCAGCGCCGCTATCGAGAGTAAAATGTTTTTCAATAATTGAAACACCTAGTGCAATACTGGCAATGGCGGTGGTGTTATCCAAAGTGTGATCAGAAAGACCGGTAACTAATCCAAATCGATCAATCATGTCAGGAATTGTACGTAGATTGTAATCAACCGCAGGCGCTGGGTAACCACTGACACAATGCAGAACGGCAAGCTCTTGGCAACCACCTTCATGTGCAGTATTTATTGCTTCTTGTATTTCCTCACAATCAGCCATTCCAGTTGAAATAATCATTGGCTTGCCTGTACTGGCAACGTACTTGATCAGTGGCAAATCCACTGCCTCAAATGAAGCGATCTTATAAGCCGGGGCGTTTAGATCTTCCAACAGGTCAACTGCAGTGTTGTCAAAAGGTGAACTAAAAATAGTGATATCAAGTTTACGGGCATGGGCAAAAAGCGGTTCATGCCAGTCCCATGGCATGTGCGCTTCTGCATATAGATCATAGAGAGTACGGCCATTCCAAAGACCATCCTTAATCATAAATTCAGGCGAGTCGCTCTTCAACGTGATGGTATCAGGGCGATAAGTTTGTAACTTGACCGCATTGGCCCCCGCAGATTTGGCTGCATCAATTATAGCAAGAGCTGTATCAAGTTTACCATTGTGATTCGCAGACAATTCCGCTATTACATACGGAAGTTCATCAACAGCAATACGGCGGCCAGCGATGGTTATGCTTTTATTACTTATCATTCATTTATATCTCGAAGTGATAGCTGCCATTCCTGATGTAACAAACCAAAACAGATTACTGCATGATAAGAATCACCATCAAAATGCTGATCCCTCAATACACCTTCCTGCTTGAAATCCAGCTGACGATGGAACTTTATTGATCGCTCATTAAATTCAACAGCCTGACCACAAAGTTTATGTAATTCCAATTGTTTAAAAGCATGGCTCAATGCTGTCTTGCCGAGTAATCGACCTGTACCTCTTTTTGAACCCGGGGCAATATAAAACCCCCAGTCCGCAATTAACCCACTACTATGAATATTAAACTGAACAAAACCCATAGCTTGATTTTTCAGTTCAAAGATCAGAAGATTACGATCATTATCTTTAGATGCCGCCTCGAACCAGACTCGATGCTCATCAAGCCCGATCTCATGTTGTGTATACATATAACGTCGAATTTCAGGGTGATTGCGCCAAAATAAGACCTGTTCAAGATCCTTGTGCATCATAGGCCGTAATTGGCATTTAGTTGAGTCAAGCACAATCATCATTCACTGTAGGTAGTCAATAATGCGATCAACACCTTGACCACTTGTTATCTCACGACTGGCTTCGCTCATTGAGCTGAGAATTTTTAAGTCCTGTAGCTTGTCAACAGCAAACTTAAGATTAGCAGTATTGGTGCCTTCACCAATAACAATTGAAGCTCCTTTATTCTGCAGTGCTTCAGCAACCCCTTTTTGGTTATCCGCCAAGACTAATAATAATGTGGGTAAACCAAGGCAAGCACGTTCCCATGAAGTACCCCCCGCCGCGCCAATCGCCAGATCACTATCGGCCATGAGTTGCGCCATGTCTGTGACATTTACCTTTACCTCTATGAGCCACCGCATATCGTCCGCAATCTCCAGCACATGCGACAGCCAAGGGGCATGTGGCCCCATGCACACCGTTATCTCGCATTCATCTGGAAGCGAACAGCCCTTGAGAGTTTCTAGAACCTGACACGTAGCGTTATGCTGATCTACTCCGCCCATCGTAACGAGCAAACGCTTCAGTTGAGGTTCAAAACGGCGGGACAGACTGTAGTCTCGAAGTGCTGAAAATTCCGGTCGCAGTAGGGCAAACATCGGCCCAACCAAAAGGGTACAACCATAAGGTACTAACTCATTGTAATCTATCGGCTTGCGACCTAAATTTTGATCCAGCAACAAATCACAAACATGTAGTCGATCAGCTAGATCATCAATCACCATCAAATGCTTGCATGCTGGACGAAGAGCGTACTCCCATCGTGAGTCAATAGCGTAGTGGTCAACAATAAGCCAATCTATTCTTTCATCGCCAAGTACATTTAGAGTCTCCTCAGCATCGGCACCCCACTTCTTACCAAGCCAGCTGGCATGAGCTGGTTCAATATCTTTCACTTTATTGATTCCTAACTCGAGTGTACTTTCATCTGAGTTCGTCGACAATCTCTGCACTTCGTACCCTCGCTCACTGATTAACTTTATCAAGTGGCCTTTATGTTCTCGGCAGATAAAGCGACAAAGTACACCTTTGTCCTTTAGAGCATCTGCTAGAGTAAGGCATCGCATTACATGACCAATACCGATCTGAAGTGAGGCATCTGTGCGAAAAACAACAGATCTTAGATCATCTTGAATAGCCAAACTAAATAGTATTCCCCATGTATTGCCTCTTTTCGATTATTTCGTGCAAGAGTTCTGCCTCAGACCAATCTTCTTGCGTATCTACATCTTGAACTTGCCACCTTGGTAGCAGGATGACAGTTGACCGAGAATCAAATATCTTCCTATTTTCAAACCAAGCATCAGACCTACCCCAATAAAACTGCCCCGCATCATACATGACTTCTGTTAAATCCTGTGATCTTGTTTGAAACTCCTCCGGGAAAAACATTTTCAAACCATCATCCGCCATTTTTACAAAGGCTCGTTGTATAGGAAACGCAGAAGTGGTAGCAGAAAAAACATAATACCAATTCCCTTCTTGAAGTATTTTCAGGCCTAATTGTATGTGTTCATGACTGATGAAAGGGGCGGTTGCGTATATACAGCAAACCTCATCTAGAACTACTCCTTGCTGCTGATACCAATCAATTGCATGCGCAATCACAGGAATGGTGGCAGTGTGATCATCTGATAGCTCTGCCGGGCGCATGAAAGGTACTTCTGCGCCACACGTTTGGGCAATGGCTGCGATTTCCTCATCGTCAGTGGATACGGAAACATGATCGAAGCAGCCACTTTTCAGTGCTGCTTCGATTGACCATGCAATCATTGGCTTTCCACAAAAGGCCTTGATATTCTTTCTCGGAATGCGTTTACTACCACCACGTGCTGGTATCACTGCAAGTCTCAAACATTTAACCCCATTTTTAATACATCCACCACGGTGTTCTGCTGCTCTATTGTAAGTGTCGGATACATCGGTATACTAATCGCCTCCGAATAGTACTGGTCCGCTTCTGGAAAATCTCCCACCTTGAAACCCATTGTCTGGTAATAAGGCTGAGTATACACAGGTATATAGTGCAAATTTATACCAATGCCCTGCCCCCTCATGGTTTCAAAAACCGTGAGGTAGCTAGTTTCAATCTTATCCAGTTGAAGACGGATTACATACAAGTGCAATGCTGAATAGCTTTCAGAATGTTGCCTAGGCAATGTTACTGGAAAATCTGCCAAAATATCATCATAACGTGCTGCAATCTTATGTCGACGAGCGATAAAGTCATCTAGTCGCTCCATTTGTGACAAGCCGAGTGCGGCCTGCAAATCTGTTAAGCGGTAATTATACCCGAGTGCAATCTGCTGGTAGTACCACGGTCCATCTGAATCATGTGTCATCTGTGAGGGATCACGGGTGATACCGTGACTTCGCAGCAGCTCCAAACTGCTAGCCAATTCATCACTGTTTGTCAGTGCCATCCCACCTTCAGCGGTGGTGATTATTTTTACCGGGTGGAAACTAAACACAGTAATGTCACTGTATCGACAGTTACCGATGGGCTCACCCTTGTATTTTCCACCAATTGCATGCGAGGCATCCTCGATGATGTGAAACCCATACTTCTGTGCCAGTACATTGATGGCTTGCATATCGCAAGGCTGCCCGGCGATATGTACTGGTATAACAACCTTGGGTAAACAACCCTTCTTGTCAGCTTCTACCAGCTTAGCTTCGAGTGCTTGAGGGCACAGGTTGTAGGTGCTGGGGTCGATATCGACAAAATCTACCGATGCACCGCAGTAAAGCCCACAATTAGCTGACGCCACGAAAGTTATTGGGCTTGTCCATAAGCAATCGCCGGGCCCAAGCCCTAAAGCTAAACATGCCATGTGTAAGGCCGAAGTCGCACTATTCGCAGCAACCGCATGTTTTGTACCACAATATTCCGCTACCGATTTTTCGAAACGCGGCACCGCAGGGCCTTGGGTAAGAAAATCAGATCTCAACACATCTACAACTGCGGTGATATCAGTTTCAGTAATGTCTTGGCGGCCGTAAGGAATCACAATTCAGACCTTAAATTCTGGATCAACATGCTGTTTAATAAGCTCACGAATTTGTTCAACTGTGAGAAACTCATCGTTAGTACCACTATTATAGGCAAAACCTTCCACAACAGGTGTGCCACCGTGAGACGCTGTGTATGATTCAACTGTATAATCGCCTGATGAGGGCAGAATTGCAAAATACCGACCCAAATCCACTGTACTGAAGCTATCACTGGAAGTAATCATTTCCTCGTGTATTTTTTCTCCTGGTCGAATACCAATGATCGGATGCTCACATTCAGGACCAATAGCTTTAACAACGTCAATGATTCGATAACTCGGTATTTTAGGAACGAAAAGTTCACCCCCTTGTGCATTTTCTAAGGCCCAGAGCACCATATCCACACCTTCTTGCAAACTGATATTGAAGCGAGTCATATCCGAATCGGTAATTGGTAGAACACCGGTCTTTCTACGTTCGAGAAAAAAGGGTATCACTGAGCCTCGGCTACCCATAACATTTCCGTAACGTACAACGCTAAAACGAATATCTCGAAGACCTCTAATGTTATTAGCTGCAGTGATTAATTTGTCAGAACAGAGCTTGGTTGCTCCGTAAAGATTGATCGGCGCTGCAGCTTTATCTGTGGATAGCGCCACCAAGTTTTTTACACCCGTATCAAGGCATACTTCAACAAGGTTTTGTGCACCAAGAACATTAGTCTTGATAAATTCGAAAGGATTGTATTCAGCCGCGGGTACTTGTTTGAGCGCTGCAGCGTGAACAATAGTATCAATACCTTCACAGGCTCTTCGAAGCCGGTCACGATCACGAATATCACCGATAAAATAGCGTAGCGCAGTATGATTTTCTTGATCAAAAATTTGTGCCATTTCAAACTGTTTAAGTTCATCGCGGCTGAAAATGACTAGGCGCTTGATGTCGGGGTAGCGGTCAAGTACGGTTCTAACGAACGCTTTTCCAAATGAACCGGTTCCCCCAGTAATTAGAAGAGATTTATTATTAAGCATCATTTATCCTGATTTAATCAAATTAGTTTGACTATGCCCTTTTGCCATGACACGAAAACGCTCATTCTCAACTAATAGCTCTTCGGGTAGTGGGTCAAAGCTGTAATTGTGCATGAATGTCTCGTCCGAATTTCACCTTGTTAGTGAGTAGACCTATCACGATATCATGCATTTTTTCCAACTTAGAGAAGCAGATTGTTCGACGTGTTAAGCGTTTAATCCACGTTTTAAACTTAACAACCACCAGCTAAAAGCTAGTGGGTTAATATTACGGACTGAAAATCCAGATACGCGTCGGCTTAACGACGCGCACTAATCCTGCTCAACTTTGAATCCATCATATTGTAAATCGTATGGCTTCCATAACGATAATCCATCGTTGATTTTCCTTTATGTTGCAGAAAATCAAAAACATCATAGATGAAATCTGTTCGCCTGTAAGGCGAAGATTTAAACCTTAATATATGGAAATTAAAGTTTTTTCGTTCAATTTTTTGTGTGTTTGTGTTGCCTATTTCGTGCTTTTCAGGCTCAAGATGTCGCTCAAATAATTCGAATAATTCGGGTCA
>VAPK010191571.1_pt1 | contig 26480 bp, 23 predicted proteins | sample 3395031 | NCBI WGS metagenome assembly VAPK01 (sample SAMN08290443, study PRJNA428436) | hydrothermal vent metagenome | isolation source: Deep-sea hydrothermal vent chimney 1 | place: Pacific Ocean: Juan De Fuca Ridge
TCGATAGCAAGGCGATGAAACAGGCGCATAGCAAGCTACGCAACTGTTTCAGCAACGCAGCTATCGGCAAAAATTCAGTGCTTAGAAATCCGCAGTCGTGACCGCGCGAAGTATAAGTTACATAATTTACTTCGAGCTTATTCCTAAGTATAAAATCAATCCAGGGGTAAGTCATCTCTGATTGTTTTATACAGGCGCTTAATAAGTATGGTTCCTGAGTCTACAGGGTCTTCAAAATTATCTTCACCATCATCTAATAAGTCATCACTCTCTTGTTCAATAAGCTCAGCCTTGACTTCGGTATCGGTATCTTTCCACTGCACCGTTAATTTATAAGCCGCTTCTGCATATTCATCTTTAAATAAGAAAAAACTCAGGCTATCCATTACTCCTGAGTCTTTGGATGCTATCTTATCTGGATCAAATTTAAGGTAATAAAGCCCTTTATCTCTATCTTTATCTGTTATTTCTATTTCAGCTAAATTTAAAGCTTGTTCTACAATATCCCATGAACGGTCAAAGTTTTTTTTAATTTTTAGAATGGGATATTTAACAGAGCTTGATATTGATACAACCTCACCTAAACCTTTCTTTTCAATCTCTTCTTCCTGCTTTACTATCGTTTTTGGTGTTTCTTTTATAACCATCACAGGAGGTGTTTCAAGGGAGCTAGTATCTCTATACCGTATATTTGAGCTGTCTGAACAGGCAGTTACCAATATAGCTATTAAAAATACCAAGTTGATTTTTTTAAACTTCATCTTTATTTACAAAAAAAATGTCGATGTTCTAATACCGGAAATGAAGCTCTTACTTTTTGTAGCCGCTCCACATCTATTTCTCCACTAACAAATCCAGCACCTGTTTTATAGCAATCTAAAATGACTCCCCATGGATCAACAATCATGCTATGACCAAATGTTTTTCGCCCGTTAATATGAAAACCGCCTTGGTTAGGTGCAATGATATAACATAGGTTTTCTATGGCTCTGGCCCGGATTAACACTTCCCAATGCGCCGCACCTGTTTCTGCGGTAAATGCTGCGGGTACAATCACTATTTCCACATTCTGTTCCTGCATTTTTCTAAAAAATTCGGGGAAACGTAAATCATAACAAATGGCAATACCTAAACGGCCAAATGGGGTGTCAATTACTACCGGCTGGTCGCCACTTTCAATAGAATCTGATTCTCTGTACTCTTCATTGGTACCAGGTACGCTAACATCAAACAAATGCACTTTATCATAGCGTGCAACTCGCTCCCCTTTGTCGTTATAGATTAAACAAGCCGCTCTCACTTTGTTATCGACATCAGCAACTAAAGGAACTGAACCTGCTACTAACCAAATGGCATATTTTTTTGCTGTATCAGATAAAAATGTTTGAATAGGTCCTTCGCCATCCTGTTCTCGCACTCTGACTTTATCTAGTTCGTGCTCACCCATCAAGGCAAAATTTTCCGGCAATGCAATTAACTTTGCCCCTGCTTTTGCTGCTTCTGCTATCAGTTTTCCTGCTTCCAATAAGTTGGACCCAACACTTGGACTTGATGCCATTTGAATGGCCGCACATTTACTCATCTTGTTCTCAATTATTTTTAATATTTCTAAATGGTTTTTCTATTCTACTTGTATGCTTTATCTGAACTCATAGCTTTAATACAGTTTTAAAGGCAAGAAAGAGTTATTCTATCACTGGGGTATCCCTGAATAAATCAATGAATCCTGCCCAGGTTTTATTAAAAAGGCCTCCCTCATCTTGCAAGGCTTTTAGCTTTAGATCCCCCCACTTTCCTGATAAATGATATTTTGACCCAAAAAAGTAGCCTTTTTTGTAATCACTGGTCACCGCTTGAGTAATTGTGCCAGCAATACTACCGATAATTGTACCAGCTATAGGTAATGCACCTGAACTTTTTGGTATTACATCCACACTATAATCAAGTGTTTTTGAGATCAAATTAGTATCACCTGAGAGGCTAATTTGAGCGGGAATGGCATCAACAAAAAGTCTTTTTGTCTTGGCAATCCCTTTGCTTAGCGTAAATAATCCTGTAATTTTATTAAAGCTAAGCCCTTTTTTATACAAATCACCAAAATCCAAGGTTAGACGTTTAACCCATTGTTCCATTGCTAAAAAGCCCAAAACACGCCCAAAACCTGGTTCAATGCTGGATATTCGCCCACCCTTAAACTGTAAAATTACGTCCGCCTCCATCTCGGCCAGTGAAAACTGATAAGGGGCACCTGGCCATTGACCTGAATAATCGATTTTTGCTTCAGTTTCTTTTATATCATCACCCAAGCCTATTTTTGACATAACTTTGCCAATATCTGCTGCATTTAACTCACCATAAAAATAGCTTACACTTCCTTTGCCTTGTTTTACCCAGTCTGCACTCATTTTAATTTCCAGGTCTTCAGATATAACACTGACAGGATTGAATCTAAAACCTTCCGAAATACGTTCCATCCCTATTTCTAGTGTTCCTAAGTCAGTGCTATTCCATAAAAGTTGCTTACTATAAATATCAATGAGGGGTAAATCAATTATCTCGGAACTTTCCTTTCCTGGTTTTAAACTCACAAGCTCTGAGAGTTTTATATAATTCATATCCAACTTAATTTTATTGTGGTTATTTTGCTTAAATGGAATAATAAAATCGCCCTCTGCTGATGAACAAAGTAAATGGCCTAGCCAGTGCGTCTTATTATGAGTCATTGCTAGTTCAAAATTGCCATAATCCTGATTATTCCATAACAAATGAGAGGTTTTAAAACTTAACTTATTAACCAAGGGTGGTGTCTTAACATTACTATTATAACTACCCATAAATGCCAGCCATTCTGTTAAGTCAAACCTTGCTTGACTCACATTAACTTTAACGGCTTGCTCTTTAGGCATGGCTGCTAACCCTTCTCCATAAGCAATATTGGCCGAATGTATTTTTTTTTGATTTTTATCAATATATATTGCCGCTTTAACGGCATTATTAAAATTTATTTTTAAGGGTAAAAGTGGCTTGTTATTTAAGGAAAAGTTTAAGGTTAACTGTTTCTTTTCATGCGCTTGTTTTTTCAATAGTCCCGGCAAATTCATTGTCACCCCAACTAAATTTGATTTAATATTTAATTTAGCATCTAACCTTTCTGCTGCCGGCAATTGCAGTTTTAGTTGATAGTCAAACTTACCTTGTACCTTGTTTTTAGCCAACAATGCCGCACTTAAAAAACTAAACTGCTGTTGTAGTTGCTTAATACTCGTTTTCCCAGAGCTCGTTACAGTGGTATTGGCGTTCTGAGTATCTATATTAATAGCGATAAGGCTTCCTAACGCCGATGCCTTGATGTCGCTGCCAAACACCCCTTTTTCAGTAAACTTTAAATCACCCTTAAGATTGGTCACATTTAAGTCTATCGGTTTAATATGCAAGCCCACCTTATTGAGACCAATCATTCCTTCCACTTGAGCTTGCAAAGTTTCAACTAAAGGTATTTTTGAATCCAGAGATACCGTTATATTTCCTGTTGGGCTAATAACATCTAAAAAATTATCTGCAATATTTTTTAAGGGGGTCTGTTGCATAAATTCTAAACCATTCGTTATTTTTCCTGTTGCATACCCTTTTACGACTACATTTTTACTTTTTTCTAAATCCGGTATTTCAACTAAAACAGAGCTTATATGCATATTATTTACTTCTGCATGACCTGATATTACTGTAAGCCCTTGTTGTTGAAATGCAATTTCTGCATTTATATGCTTTAAATGCGGCCAATCAGGTGAAAACTGTAATTCCACATCCCGCGCATCAAGCAAGACTTCAAAGACACCTTCATCTTGGGAAAAGGGGTATTGATTAAATTTGCCAGAGAATAACAAACCTCCTTGTTTTATATTGCCCGATATAAAAGCATTATCCAACCAGGTTAAAGTATCTTTATCCATAATACCTGTAGGATAATAATTGGGAATGGTGCTTACATCGTTTAAATTAGCAAAATAACTCTGTAGGTCCATAGTCGCTGAACCCACATTATTTTTAGGAAGGGTCAATTTAAATGCACTTTTAGTTTGAGCATCTTTAACATTTAAAACCAACTGTTTTGAATTAAATATCCAGTTATTCTCTTTTTGCTGCCATACTACCAAGCCAGATAGCTTATTAATGGATATTGATGATCTAAAAATATCGGGGAAAAACAGGCTGGCATTTTGCGTATCAAAACCTAAAACACCTTTTTTCTCAGTGCCGTAAACACTAGCGGATAAGTTTCTAATTTGAGGAGTATTTGCAAAAGAATGGCTGTGAATGTTTTTAACACGCCCATTTACTGCAAAGGTCTTTTGCTCTGTATTTATATAAGCAGAAAAATCTTTTAGCTGTCCTTTTAAGGCTAATTTAGTCAACAAATCCTGTTTTTCTTTATCTAGTGGTGAAAAAAACTGCATAAGATTACTAAACTGTTGCAAATCTAATTGACCAATTGAGGCAGCTATTTTTGTTAATTGCTTATTCCCTGAAAAAATAAAATTCGCCGTTGGCCAGATTTTATCACCTTCTTTGGCCTTAAAGTCAGTCACCCCAAACTGCCAGCCTGACTCATTGTTTAAGCCATTAAATGATGTCTCTAAACGGTCAACGTTATAAGTTTGATTTGGTTTTTTTAAGCGGATATTTGTTGCTTGAACATTACCTGTTATGGCAACATTTTTTGACTTTTCCCATTGGCTCCATAATTCAAAATCACCTTTACCTGCTGCAATTTTTACTCCTGCTGGCTTTTCACCTGTGAATATTTCAGCCAACTGAACCTGAGTACCTTTAATATAAATAACACCATTAATATTATCTTTTTTAAACACGTTGCCTTGAATAGACATAGATATCCGCAACGACTCTCCCATTGACTTTGGCAACTTGCTCAATAGGTGAATTTCATGGTTTTCTGAACTCACATCATTTTTAAGTAGTAAATCAATATTTTTAAACTTAAGTGGCTTTGCATGTCTTTGTTTATCTATCCAGGTAATATCACTTTTCAAAACTTCGTAGCGTCCACCACTTAATAGCCAAAAAGGCTGTTTTGAGTCAGTTGAATTCAGCCCCTTAATTAACAAACTGCCATCCTCCTGGCGGATAACGGTTATCTCTGCACCCACCAGGGTCAACCAACTAGAAGGTAGCAATTGCTGAGTCCAAATTAATTCCAGCAAATTAATACTGAAACGAATTTCTTCTAGTTTGATTGACTGTTGTTCATGACTGCCCGTTGGAAAAACCCGAATATCTTTTAAAATAATGCCCGGGTTAAAGCCTCTCATATTTGCCTGTAGAGTCCCTATACCCAGTGGAATTTCTGTTAGCTCAAAAATTTTGCTTTCGATTGTTGTTTTATAGTCATCTACACTCAATAAAAAAAGCCTAACCAAAGTCAAGCCAACAGCCATCACTATTAATAAGCAAAATGAAAACTGTCTTGTTGCTATTTTAATCTTATGAATCACTTAGCTTTTCCAATATGATCAATATACTTCGTGGGGTATATGGACATTAATTAACGCGCTTCGCGTGTATGCCAGATACGTAAGATATACACCACTTTCGAAGTAAGCTCATAACGCATTTCATAACGCCCTATTAATTAAGCGTCTGACTTCACGTCCGTCAAATTCATCTAATTGTTCACCGATACGAGGCTGCTCGATAATCTTCTGAGGTGCAGCGGTGAGTGATTGCACTGTTTCACTGCGGCTTTCTGGTTAGAAGGGGCAAGAAATCCATATAAACGACTTAAATCGCCTAATGCTTTACTTGTCCATTGAATCTTCATCGCTCAGGAACAGGCAGTGGTATTTCGCTATCAAGACTAGCGGCCCAAGCTTGTACTGAAGCATGGTCAATAACAGTCTCATTTTCCACCTCAGCCAATGCTTCAAGCGTTAAATTGTAACGGTCTTCTTCTTGAGCTAACCAAGCCGATAACGCTTGTTTAACAACCCATGTTTTTGACCTGTCTAAACGTAATGCCAATTCATCCACTTTTTCAGCTAAAGGCATTGGAATATGAGCAGTTAATACACGAGTTTCCATAACAATTCCTTAATAATTTAAATCATAGTTAATCATACTGCTTTTTTCAATCATATTTAGCGTATAACTCAGTGTTCCTGTTTTTTTAGCTTGAGTACCTCTGTCATTAAGAGAGAGGGTGTACTGCCGATAGGAAGCGCATCAATTACAAACGATGCGCTTCGTTCCTCAGCACATCCTACACAACTTGCTTAATTTAATGGCAGTAACGCAAAGTGTGGGAGATATCCTGGTATTTTATATTTCCAGTTACCTTACAATAAAACCACATCATACTGTTCCTGGTTATATTCAAGCTCTGTTCTAAATTTTATACTGATGCCTAAAAATAGCTCTAACTCTGCCAACATACCTGCTTCTTCATCTAATAACATTTCAACCACTTCATTAGAAGCTAACACCAATATATCATGTACATTATATTGTCTAACCTCTCGAATAATTTCTCTAAATATTTCCAGACACATTGATTCGGCAGTTTTTACCATACCTCGCCCTCCACAAGTGCAACATGTTTCACACAAAATATGCTCTAAGCTTTCACGCGTTCTTTTGCGCGTCATTTCAACTAAACCTAAAACAGAGACTTCAGTTATTTTATTTTTAGCGGGGTCTTTATCTAAATTGCGCTGTAATGCATTTAAAACTTGCTTCTTATGCTCTTCACTTTTCATATCAATGAAATCAATAATAATAATTCCACCTAAATTACGTAACCTAAGCTGCCTGGAAATTGTTTGAGCAGCTTCTAAATTGGTTTTAAAAATAGTTTCTTCTAAATTTCTACCTCCTACATAGCCCCCCGTATTAACATCTACTGTGGTCATGGCTTCTGTTTGGTCAAACACTAAATGCCCACCAGACTTTAATTTTACTTTTCTGTCTAATGCGCGTGTTATTTCATCTTCAATATTATAAATATCAAAAAGAGGACTATCACCTGTGTAATGCTCTATTACTGGTACAATTTCAGGGACAAAAATATCTGAAAACTGAATTAACTTTTTAAATGTTTCCCGTGAGTCAATTCTTATTCTCTTAATATTATCGGTAAATAAATCTCGTAATATACGGCTACTTAATGCTAAATCTTGATGAATTAATGTTTTAGTCTCTGCACTCGCTATTTTTTCAGATATAGTAGCCCATAGTTTTAGCAGAAAAGTCATATCAGAAAATAGTACAGCCTCCTCAACGCATTCTGCAGCAGTCCTGGCAATAAACCCACCACTTTGATTTTTTTCTTGGAACTGTTCAACGCACGCTCTTAAGCGACTGCGTTCTTTTTCAGATTCAATCCTTTGCGAAACACCAGAATTTGTCGCATAAGGCATATACACCTGAAACCGAGAGGGAATAGATATTTCTGTCGTTAATCGAGCGCCTTTTGTGCCTAATGGATCTTTGGTGACTTGAACAACCAGTGATTGGTTTTCACGCAAATAATGCTCAATATTTTCTGAGCCCTTTTTTTCCAATTCTTTATTACTAAAATCAGATAGATGCAGGAATGCAGCTCGCTCAAGCCCTATATCCACAAAAGCCGCTTGCATACCGGGTAAAACCCGACAAACAGAACCTTTGTAAATATTACCAACCAAGCCTTTTTGTTGCTCACGTTCAATAATCAACTCCTGTAATACGCCATTATCAACAACAGCAACGCGTGTTTCAGGTGGTGTAACATTTATTAAAATTTCTTCACTCATGTGATAATTTTTATTCCCTGTTTCGATAATAATTCTGCCGTTTCAAACAGAGGTAAGCCCACAACCCCGGAAAAACTGCCTTTGATAGATTCAACAAAAACACTTGCCAAGCCCTGTATAGCATAAGCGCCGGCTTTACCTTGTGGTTCACCTGTCCGCCAGTAAGCCTTTATTTCTTTTAATCCAAGTGCTCTAAAATTTACTTCCGTGATACTTAGAGCCTGATTGTGGAATATTTTGCCTCCCATACCTTTCGTGCTTCTAAAAGAAACAGCACTATAAACATAGTGTCTATTCCCCGATAACTGTTGTAACATTGCTATTGCATGTGCTTCATTTTCAGGCTTTCCTAAAATAATATCATTAATCACCACGCTGGTATCGGCTGCCAATATGGGTAGTTTACTATCCACTAATATTTGGCAAGCCGCTGATTTTTCAGCCGCAATTCTTATTACATAATCACGGGCATTTTCTGCAGGTTTAGCTGTTTCATCAATATCAGCTGGATGAATAATATAACTGACAGCAATTTGGTCTAATAATTCCCTGCGTCTAGGAGATGCCGAAGCTAAAATAAGTTGTGCTGTCATCGGTGGTAGGGGTGGTTATTAAGAATGCTCCAGGCTCTATATAACTGTTCTGCAACTAAAATTCGTACCATGGGGTGTGGAAAAGTTAGCTTGGATAAGCTCCATGACTCGCTGGCAAGCTCCCTAACCGAATCAGACAAGCCTTCTGGCCCCCCAATCATGAGCGCAATATTTTGACCACTTTCCATCCATCTTTTCATAGCCATTGAAAGTTCCGGAGTCGTCCAGGATTTTCCTGGAATATCTAGGGTAACAATATGAGTTTTAGCGGGCACAGCTTGAATCATTCTTTCCCCTTCATCCCTGACAATTCGGGCAACATCACTATTTTTGCCACGCTTTCCTGGTATTATTTCCTTAAGTAACACGTTACATTCCTTTGGCATCCGTTTGGCATATTCATCATAACCTTGCTGTACCCAGCCCGGCATTTTATTTCCAACTGAAATCAGGTTTATTTGCATTTATCTAATCATCCACTGAATATGATTTATTTTAAGTAACAAGCAGGATACACAGAACAAAATATTCATGCAATGGATAGAATTTCTGATTTATATTTTTATGCTGCTATCACCCGCTAAAATATCACTCACCCAAAAATAGCTGATAATGTGTATAATTAACGGTTATCTTAAAAACCAATCTAACTAATTACTTACTTAATTTGCACCTTAAATAAAACTAAATGACTTCTAGCATCATAACAGCTGCAATTTTTATGATGGTTCTTGGTGTTGTACTCGCCATCATCCTTGCAATTGCAAACAAAAAATTCTTCGTTTACGAGGACCCTCGTATTGACGCTGTGGATGAAATGTTACCCCAAGCACAATGTGGTGCATGTGGTGTGCCTGGTTGCAGACCTTTTGCTGAAGCAGTAGTCAGCGGGGCAAAAAACCCATCTTCATGTACTGTTAATACGCCTGAAGGCAATGCTAAAATTGCTGCTTATATGGGCGTAAATATGGGTGAGGCTGAAAAAGTGGTCGCTCGTTTAGCCTGTGCGGGTGGAACTCACGTTGCTTATACGCGTGCAAAATATGAAGGCTTACAATCATGTCAAGCTGCCTCGGTGGTTTCAGGGGGAGGTAAAGGCTGTAGCTGGGGGTGCTTAGGCCTTGCGGATTGTGCAGATGTCTGTGATTTTGATGCCATTTTTATGGATGAACATGGGCTACCCATTGTTATTGAGGATAAATGTACAGCTTGTAATGACTGTGTTGTTGTTTGTCCTAAAGACTTGTTTTCATTACAGCCTGTCAGTCACCAATTATTTGTTGCCTGTAAAAGCCTGGATGAAGGCGATAAAGCCGAAGCAGAGTGTGAGGTTGCTTGCACCGCTTGTGAAAAATGCGTGGTAGATGCTCCTGAAGGTTTAATTGAGATAAAAAATAATTTAGCTGTCATTGATTTTAAAAAATATGACGAAATTTTAGTTGACCGCACACCTATTGAACGTTGCCCCACCGGAGCAATTGTCTGGATAGACAGCAAATTAGGAACAACGCGTTCCAGCGTAGGAAAAGCCGCTAATCAGTCTCACCGTACAGAGTCTTTACCTCAACAATAATACTTATAATATATAACTCGTTTCTTAGGTTTACAATGGCCATTTTTGGTAAGAAAAAACAAAATAAAGTCTACAAATATCCTGGTATCCGCACAATAATGACGGGCAATGAAGCCATTATTATGTGTGAAAGAGAGTCAACTGATGCTGCGGGGGCTTATCTATCAACACCCGCTTCTGAAATGAGCACAGGGTGGAATCAACAGAAAAATAATGGTCACCTTAATATATCCAATAGGCCTTTGATTTCTGTTAACCCTGAAGACACCCCTGCCGCCGCTACTGCAACGGCTGGCCTGGCTTTATCTGGATTAAGAGCTACTCATTTTTGCTCATCGGCTCAAGGAGTGGCCTCTATGCATGAATCGCTTTATGCATCAGTGGGAAAAAGATTGCCTTATGTATTAAATATTGTCTGTAAAGCAGTAACAAAAGCTACATCTAATATTCATTGTGGTCATGATGATTATCACAGTATGGATGATACTGGCTTTATCCAATTTTTTGCCCGTAACAATCAAGCCGCGGCCGACCTTAACCTTATTAGCCGAAAAATAGCCGAACTCAGTTTAAATCCAGCGGCAGTTGCGCAAGATGGATTTTTAACTTCACATTTAACTGCAGCGCTTAACCTTCCTGAAAGGGAGTTAATTGCAGAATATGTTGGCTTGCCTGACGATATTATTAGCACACCAACCCCTGCTCAAAGTATTTTATATGGTAAAACACGCCGTCGTGTACCTGAATCCTGGACTGTAGACCAGCCAACCCTGTCAGGTGGCGTACAAACCGCTGAGAGTTATATGCAAACTGTTGCAGGTCAACGCCCTTACTTTTTTGATCATGTTGCAGATATTACTGATCAATGCATGGATGAATGGTTTGAATTAACCGGTCGTCGCTATCACAGAATTAACCAGTATTTATGTGATGATGCTGACTATTTAATTATTGCACAAGGCAGTATATTAAATAAAGCTGAACTGACTGCTGATTATTTACGCAATAATTGCAAGCTTAAAGTTGGCATCGTTGATATGACCTTATTCCGCCCTTTTCCTGGTGATTTAATCAGTCACTTAGTTAAAGGCCGCAAAGGCATTTTGGTTCTGGAAAGAACTGACCAACCTCTGGCAGAGGATTTACCTATTATTGCTGAAATTCGTTGTTGCATCAGCAAAGCAATAGATAATGGTAATTCTAAAGGCTCGGCTTATCCTGAGTATGCTAGTTTTAACAATACTCGCGATGTAGCACCCTTATATTCTGCCTGCTTTGGCTTGGGTGGGCATCATCTTCAAGTTAAAGATATTATTGCCGCAGTTGAGAACATGTTGCCTGAGGGCAAACAACAAAAATTTGCTTATTTAGGTATTGAGTTTGTGCATAAAAAAGCTCTCTCGCCACAACAAGAAATACAACAACAAGCTATTACGGAAGCTTACCCTGCAATTAGCGAACTGGCTTTAACAGGTTCAAATCAACCTGAGTTTGCACCATCAACTGTGGAGTCTGTACTAATTTATGCTTTAGCTGGCCGTAAAACTACAAATGCTGTCAACAGTCTTGCACAAATATTATTTGAAAAATTTAATATCGATGTAAAAGCAAGCCCTTGTTTTGAGAGAGAAAGAAAGGGCCAACAAAGTAATTTTCTGTTAACTTATTCCACTGAAGCATTTGCTATTAGTGATGAAGATACCCCCGTCAATACCGTAATAGCGACTGATCAGAATGTTTTTAATTATAGCAACCCATTAACAAAATTAGCTGAAAAAGGCTCGCTTATTATTCAAAGCTCATTAACATCCGGTCAAGATGTTTGGCAGAGCTTTCCTAATAACGTACAACAAATAATTGCTAAAAAAGATATTAAAGTCTTTTTTATTGATGCGATTAAAATGGCATTAGAAAGTCATAAAGATTTATCTGCACAATATGATTTACAGCATACTATTTTTAAATCTGTATTTTTTAAAGTCAATGATATTAATGATAATACTGACAAGTCAGAAGAAGAAATTCAATTATTGATTGATAATAATGTTGACTTGGTTAAACGAGCCTATAACGAAGTTAATGAAATCAATATGACTGAAATGACAGTGGGGCATTCAATATCACCTCAACAGTCTGAAGTTATTGCGCCGTTATTGCTACAGCAAAAACCAGCCAATCAACATGCTATTGCTGATATTCATCGTTTTTGGAATCAAACAACGGCTAATAATAGTGAAGTTTTAGCTGACCCTTTTGTTGCTTTAGGTGTAGTACCCGCGTCAACCGCTATTTTTGGGGATATGACTCCAACCCGAACGCAACATCCAGTTTGGACAGCCGAAAAGTGTACCGCTTGTGGTCACTGTTATAGCAGCTGCCCAGATAGTGCCATTCCTGGTTTAATCAATACAGTAAATGAAGTTTTTGAAACCAATATTAAACGTATTGAAAAATCAGGTCATATTGTTAAACATTTACGCCGAGCTATCCGTACCGTCGAAAAGAAATATCATGCCTTAACAGCGGACAAGTCAGTAGGGACAACTTTGGATCCTATTTTTGCAAAAGCTATCGGTGACACCATTAAAGAGTACGCCGAACCAGAAAGAGAAGAGGTCGCTCAAGAATTTGAATGGTTTAAGAAAGTGGCAGGTAACTATAAATTTGCACTAACCGAACCTTACCATGATGAAATGAATAACCACATGCCTAGAAATGGCGGTTTATTCTCTATTACTGTTAATCCAAATAGCTGCAAAGGTTGTATGGAGTGTGTCTCTGTTTGTGAAACTGATGCACTAACTGTTGTTGAGCAAACTAGCGATTCTGCTAATGACCTGCGAGATAAGTGGAATTACTGGTTAGACCTACCCACTTCCAATAAAAAATACAGCCGGATAGATGACCTTCCTGCTAAAGAGGGTATTTTAGATACCTTGTTATTAGACAAGAAAAATCACAACTCTATGTTTAATAGTGATAACTCTCGTGCAGGTAGTGGAGAAAAAACAGCAATCCACTTATTTACCAGCACGGTCACTGCATTAATGCAGCCTCGGGTTGAGCAACATATTAAGTATATCACTCAGTTAATTTCAGAGATGGAACAACATATCCGTCTACAATTAGTTGAAACTTTAGATATTAGTGATATTGATGCGCTGGAAACAGCTATTGATGAAAATCAAAATATCGATTTAACCTTGTCTCGCTTAACCGGAGCACTTGATAAAGACAAAGCCACTCAACCTATTGATTCAAAATGGCTAAAATGGGCATTACAACTGGTTGCTAAATTAAAGCACCTAAAATGGAGTTATGTACAAGGCTTATCAGGTGAAGGCCGCTCTAGCTTAGGAATGACTGATAGCTCAAATGCTGCCTCAGCAAGAACAGCAACCTTTCCATTTAACCCCTACCCTTTTCCTTGGGCTAGCCATTTATCCCAAGATGCTCCAGCACTGGCCATGGGGATTTTTGAAGGTCATATGGTGAAAATGGCTGAAGGTTTTAAAGCTATTCGTACTGCCGAATTAGAAATTAAAAATAAATATAATAAAGATGAGCATGATAAATTCTTTGCCTATTTTGATTGGCATCAATTCAGTGAAGAAGAATACCTACTTTGCCCGCCTTTAGTTTCAATGGGAGCGGAAGGTATTAGCTTTGACTCAGGTTTTCAAAGCGTATCTCATAGTTTAATTTCGGGAATGCCAATAAAAATTCTAGTGCTGGATAACCAACTCCCCATTGGTGCAGATAAATCAAATAAAGAACTGGGCCTAATAGCCATGGCTCACCAGTCGGCTTATGTTAATCAAAGCTCTATATCAAATACGCCACATTTATTAGCCGGTTTTATTGATGGTTTAAATTATAGGGGCCCTGCCTTATGGAGTATTTACTCATCAAGCCAACCTGAAAATGGCTTAGCCAGTAATTCACTCACCATACAAAGCAAATTAGCAGTTGAGTCGCGTGCATATCCTCTTATCAGCTTTGACCCAAGGCATGGAAAAACCTGGGAAGAATGTATTTGCTTGCTTGGAAATCCCGATATTGACCAGGACTGGGTTATTTATTCATTAGATTACACCGATGAATATGGTAATAAATATGCTATGGATGTTCCATTAACCTATGCAGACTGGGCATTGACAGAAGTTCAATTCAGTCACCATTTTAAATCAGTTGCAGAAGATGCTGGCTCCGATAATATGGTATTACTAACGGAATACCTTGATATGGATGAACGAGACCAAGCTGACAGTATTCCCTTTATTTGGGCTGTTCACCCTCAATCTAATCATTTATTAAAAGTCATTGTTTCATCTGATATGGTTAAGTCAACTCAGGCTCGAACAGCTTATTGGTATACCCTTAAAGGTTTAGCTGGCAAAAATAGAGTGGAGGTTGATACTCAAGCCATTGCAGAACAAGCAAAAGCAGAGATGGCTCACACCATTACTGAAGGTTTAATGAGCATGGTGGGTGGTGATACAGGGGCCTTATCTCGTATTTTAGCAGATGTACCAGCAACATCTAACTCAACAGTAATTATTCCAGCCAATAAGCCTGTTTTGGAAAGTAAACCAGAGCCCAAAGCGGCCGAAAAACCAGTAGCTAAAGAGTCACCGACTAAAAAAGATAGTGGTTTTGAGCCCGTCTGGATTGAAACCCCAGACTGTACAACGTGTGATGAGTGTGTCGATATTGCTCCTGCAATTTTTCAATACAATGCCGATAAAAAAGCGATTGTTATTGATCCAACCAAAGGAACTTTTGAAGATATTGTGCGCTCAGCTGAAAAGTGTACCGCTGTTATTATTCACCCTGGAACGCCATGGAACCCAGATGAACCAAATCTGGAAAAATTAATCAAACGAGCTGAAAAATTTCAGTAGGAAGTGAGGCTTTAGCTTCGCCTTAAAGTATGACAAAAATAACACAATTATCTCAGTTAGATTTAAATGCAAGTTACACTTATGCAGATTATTTAACCTGGCAACTGGATAAAACAGTTGAGCTGATTAAAGGGAAAATAATGATGATGTCACCTGCGCCCAATGTTAAGCATCAGAGTATTTCTTGGCAGCTAAGCGGTATCCTTTTTCAATATTTTAAAACTAAGGACTGCCATGCTTTTGCGGCTCCTTTTGATGTACGCTTATACAAGCATCAAAAATCACTGGTAGCAGATAAAGAAATACATACTGTTATTCAACCTGATTTATGCGTTATTTGTGACCTGGATAAACTAACCGAACAAGGTTGTTTAGGTGCTCCCGATTTAATCATTGAAATTTTATCTAAAGGCAACTCTAAAAAAGAAGTACAAACAAAGTACCAACTATACCAAGAAAGTGGTGTAACTGAATATTGGGTTGTTTACCCTTATGAGCAAACAATCAACCAGTTTGTAGTTGATCAATCGACAAATAAATACCAATTAATAAAGATGTTTGCTGAAGATGATGTCGCCACATCACACATATTCCCTGATTTAGAAATTGATTTAAAAGAAGTTTTTGCCGAATAAAACCCTATGAATCTATTTAGCCTTTTTGGCAAAAAAACTTTTCCTAAAGGCATTCACCCTGAAGGATTCAAAGAAGAAACACACGACCACCAGGCACGTCGCCTGCCTTTCCCTTCGCAAGTTATTTTGCCTTTATCTCAAAACATAGGAAAGCCTTCGGCTCCAATTGTTCACGCTGGCCAACAAGTTCACAGAGGTGAGTTAATTGCCAAAGCAGATGGATTTATGTCTGTTCCATTGCATGCTTCAGTCACAGGCACTGTAAAAAAAATAGATTTAGTCCCTAATGCCCGAGGCGGTAAAGAGCAAGCTATCTTTATTGATACCGCACTTAGCTCGACTCAAGCTTTGCCTCCAAATGATGTTGTAGATTTTGAAAAAATGTCTCGCAAGGAGCTAATCCAGGCAGTACAGAATACCGGAATGGTTGGCTTAGGTGGAGCATCATTCCCTACTCATGTAAAAATGAATATCCCTGATAATTGTAATATTCATACCATTCTTATTAATGGTTGCGAGTGTGAACCATTTTTAACCACAGATCATCGAATTATGCTTGAGCAAGTCGAGTATTTAATCCGTGGTATTCACATCGCGATGAAATCTGTTGCTGCACCAAAAGCTATTATTGGTATTGAAGATAATAAAATAAATGTACTCGAAGCAATAAAACCTCATCTACCTAGTGACGGTAGCATCACCATTGAAGCTGTTGTTACAAAATATCCTCAGGGTGCGGAAAAAATGTTGGTTTATTCACTACTTGGTGAAGAAATTCCATCAGGCAAACTTCCTTCATCGATAGGTGTTGCGATTTTTAATGTTGCAACTCTAGCAGCTATTGGAGAATTATTACCATTGAAACAAGGTTTAATTGAGCGTATTGTAACCATTACAGGGGACGACCTTAATAAACCGGGCAATTATCTTATTCCACTGGGTACACCATTAAGTCATATTCTGGAATATGCTGAGTTTACGGGAAATGAAGCTGAACTTATTTTAGGCGGCCCCATGATGGGTATGCCTGCCGGGTTTTTAAATACGCCAGTCAAAAAAGGTACAGGTGCTGTTTTAGTTCTGGATAAAAGGGCGACTAAACGTGATGATATATTACCTTGTATAAAATGTTCGCTTTGCCTGCAAGCCTGTCCCATAAACCTAAATCCATCTGAATTAGGTATGCTGGCAGCAAAAAGACAATATGATGTGATGGAAGAAAAATATCACCTGAATGATTGTTTTGAATGTGGATGTTGTAGTTATGTCTGCCCTTCTAATATTCCTTTAGTGCAATATTTTAGAATTGCCAAGACTCTAAATCGTGAAAGACACCGAATGGAATCCTAGCATTCTGTAGTAATATACTAAGCGATGTATAATAGTAATGTATATTTACAGGAAAAAACCATGCATAGAACTCAAATTTATTTTGAAGAGCAGTTTTTTGAATCCGTCAAAAAGAAGGCAAAAGAACTTAATATCTCTGTTTCAGCTTATATCAGAGACACTATAAAAAAAGACTTAGAATCTCAAAACTCAATCCAAGAACCTATTAACCTTTCCACCTTCTCTGGCCAGTGGAAGGATTATGATATTTCTATAAAATCAATTCGTGAAAAGGCATGGAAATAATTCTTCTTGATAGTAATGTTTTAATTGATATTCTTAAGGGTAAAAAAGACACTATTGATATTGTTCAATCATTTACATCTCCTTTAGTTATTTCATCTATTACAGTAATGGAATTAATAATTGGTGCTCGCAATAAACAAGAAATTGCTATGCTTGAGAAATTTATATCACTTTTTGAAATACTCCATATAAGTACAGAAATATCTAACCAAGCTGTAAAATTAGTTACAAAATATGCCAAAAGCCATACCCTTGATATACCAGACAGTCTAATTGCATCGACAGCATTAGTTAACCAAGCTCAACTTTTTACCTACAATAAAAAGGATTTTCAATTTATTCCTCTAACATCAAGCTAATAACTTAGGATCTAAGGCAACTCGCAATAAATAACCCACCAATCTTGCTTGTACTAAAGCATAAGAATCGCTAAAGCTTTTCTAATCTTTTTACCCGTCTTCAACGTTGCAACTTCGGTCACATAGCTTGCTATGCACCCTTCTTTGTTCTACCTACACACATCCATGTGTTAGTTGAAGACGAATAAAAATCCTTCGCAATCTGGGTAGGTTATTTAATGCGCGTTACCTAAGGAGAGTAAAAGCATTTCTTGACTTAAAAATATAACCGAGCAATACTTCTTACTAATTTCTTACTCTGTAAGCATTCTATGGAAACCACTAAGCTATCAAGTAAAGGTCAGGTTATCATCCCCAAACTTTTACGTACCGCTCATCAATGGAAAGATGATGATACTCAATTCCAAAGAAATTACGCATTATTTAAAAATTATGATATTTATATAGCTGACACTGTTATTCTTGAAACTGAATGGGTGCTTCGATATGCATATAATTTTGAGGCACAAAATACTTCTACGGCTTTAACAAAACTTTTTGGTTTATCCAATGTACACCTTTCCAACCCAACACTCATTACTCAAGCTATTCAATGGCATAGTAAAGGTTTAGGTTTTGCAGATGCATTACATCTAAGCCAGTGCCAACAATACAATCAGTTTTTTACTTTCGATAAAAAATTTATCAATAAAGCAAAAGGTCTTAGTAAGTGTTTTGTTTTAACGCCCTAAACAAAGTAAACCGATATAAAATACGTTTTCATATTCCTGTAAATAGATACAATAAATGGCCAATCAACCAAAAATAGATATACGAACATCCCCCTACATTCGCAAAGCACCTACGGTTGCAGAAATTATGCGTAATGTAGTTTATGCATTACTGCCATTAGCGGCTTATGCTATTTATCAATTTGGTATTAGTGCTCTAGCATTAATGATTGTTATAGTTCTATCTTGCACTAGTACAGAGCATCTTTTTTGCAAGCTATCTGACAAAAAAACCACTATTGGAGATGCAAGTGCCATTATTACAGGCTTATTGCTAGCAATGACCTTACCCCCCGGCTTCCCTTTATGGATGGGTGCTATTGCAGGTTTTGTAGCGATTGCCATGGGAAAAACCTTATTTGGTGGAATTGGCTTTAATGTCTTTAACCCTGCATTAGTGGGACGCGCTTTTATACAAGCAGCCTTTCCTGTATCAATAACAACTTGGACTCCTGCATTAGCCACTAACCGTTTTTTTGAATTTATTCCTTCCTCCTTGGCCTTACCTTTTATGAAGCCAGTCTCCACCTCAGAGTGGGTTTCACAAGTAAGCATTGATGGCTTTAGTGGTGCAACACCTTTGGCATTAATGAAATTCCAAGGCATTATAAGTGATAGCATGGATTTATTTTTAGGCTTAACAGCAGGCTCAACAGGTGAAACATCCAGCTTATTAATTCTTATTTGTGGCGCTTACCTTATCTACAAAAACATGTTGGATTGGCGTATTCCTGCAGCCGTTATCTTCGGCACAGCAGTTTCAGCAGAATTCTTTTATTTATTAGACTCAACAAAATACCCGACAGCTAGTTTTATGCTATTTTCCGGCGGCTTAATGTTTGCGGCTGTTTTTATGGCCAGTGATATGGTGGCTTCACCGGTAACCCCTAAAGGTATTTTTGTTTTTGGTTTATTGGTTGGATTTTTAACGGTTATTATCCGGTTATTTGGAGGCCTAACAGAAGCGGTTATGTACGCTGTTTTATTTGGAAATGCGGCAACACCACTCATTGAATCCTACACTCAACCTCGTATATATGGAGGTAAATAATTATGGAAAATGAAAAGAATAAAGTACCTCCATTACCTTCTAGTCTTTCATTAATCTCTACACTGGGTGTGGTAGCAATGTTATCTGGCTTTCTAGTCGTATTAGTTTATGAATACACCAAACCTATTATTGCAGAAAACCAAAGACTGGCAACAGAGCGGGCCATTTTTAAAGTATTACCTAAAGCCACAAGCCGTTTAACCTTTATCATTAAAAATGGAAAAATAAAACTGGCTGATGATAAAGCAAAAGGTGAATTAATTTATGCGGGGTACGATGCTCAAAATAACTTTGTTGGCCTTGCTCTTAATGCTGCCGCACAAGGTTATCAAGATATTGTAAAATTACTCTACGGATACCAGCCAGATACAGGATGTATCACAGCTTATGATGTATTAAAAAGTACAGAAACACCTGGGTTTGGAACCAAAATCACTTCAGATAAAGAGTTCCTGGCCAACTTCAATTGTTTAGATGCAAAAGTTAACCAGGAACAATCTGGATTAATTAATGTCATTAAAACAGTAAGACACGGAACTAAGAAAAACCCTTGGGAAATTGATGCTATTTCAGGGTCAACCATTACTTCAAATGCTGTTGGACGAATGTTTAATAAGAGCGGTCAAGCATTGCACCCGATTATTTCAAAAAATTTAAACTTACTAAAAACAGCAAAACAAGCAAATAGAGGCGACCATGGCCAACTCAACTAATAAAGATACTCCAATAACCATGGATATATTCACAGCCGGGATATGGAAAGAAAACCCAGTATTCGTAATGATGCTAGGACTCTGTCCTGTACTTGCTGTAACTAATAGTGTTGAAAACTCATTAGCCATGGGCTTGGCCAGTATTTTTGTTTTAGTCTGTTCAAATGCTCTAGTCTCTGCACTAAGAAACTTCATACCCAAACAAGTACGTATCACCACTTATATTATTATCATTGCCACCTTTGTTACTTTGGTTGATTATATTATTCAAGCTATTAGTTTAGATTTATATAACAAACTGGGTGCTTTTATTCAATTAATTGTAGTGAACTGTTTAATTTTAGGCCGCGCTGAAGCTTTTGCATCAAAAAACACATTTGGTAAATCAGTTATTAGTGCTTTAGGGATGGGATTAGGTTTTACCTTGGCCTTAGTCATGTTAGGTGGTGTTAGAGAACTATTAGGTGCAGGGCAATTATTAGGCTACCAAATATTCAGCCTTAATTTCCAACCTTGGGTCGTAATGATTCTACCACCCGGTGGCTTTATCGTTTTAGGCTCATGGCTATTACTGATTAACTATGTTGAGCAACGTAAAACAGGTAAATTAATTGCTGCAGATTCTGCTTCTCATTGCACCGTTAGTCAACCTAGGAGTTAATAATGAATCCAGAATCTCTTAGCTTTATTTTTCTTAGTGCCTTTTTAATTAATAACTTTGTATTAGCACTTTTCCTTGGTTTATGCCCCTTTGTTGGCGTATCAGCAAAACGTGACACCGCATTTAATATGGCACTTGCTACTGCATTTGTAATGTTTGTAAGTTCAACGTGTGCTTATGCCATTAACTTAGTATTAACCACTTATGAGCTAGAGTTTCTGCGTCTAATTAGTTATATTGCGCTAATAGCTTCTGCTGTGCAGTTAGTAGAAATGATTTTAAAAAAATTTAGCCCAACGCTATTTAGAGCTTTGGGAATTTTCTTGCCCTTAATCACTACTAACTGTGCTATTTTAGGTGTAGCATTATTTCAAACATCAAGAGGTTACGATTTTTTACAGTCTGTCTCTTTTAGTTTAGGCGGTGGTGCTGGTTTTGGTTTAGCCATTGTTTTAATGGCTGGGCTTAGAGAAAAACTGGAGTTATCAATTCTACCAAACATTACTCAAGCAGCCGCTTTAAGTATGATGTTAGCCGGCATATTATCACTTACCTTTATGGGATTTGCTGGTTTAGGAACAACAGCCTAAAACAAAGAGTTTATTTAGACTTAACATTAATTTGGATACAACAATGTTTAACTTATTAATTACCATAACTATTATCTTTTCAGTGCTAATTGCCTGGGTATTAATCCAACAAATTGCTAGAAAATATGCCGCTAATAACCCTGATCTTGGTCCAGTAAAAGAAGAAGGCTTAGGTTGTGGTAAAACTTGTGGCTGTAAAACTTCTTGCAAACAAGAAGATTTATTTTAGTTCAATATAAGTAGATAGGCTTCGCCTGAAGTATAACTATATTTATTCTAATAATTGGAAGTGAGGCTTTATCCTCGCACGATTCAGACTAGCCTAAAGCCTCATTATGATTTACTCATGCATCATCTTTATCAATAAAAGTTACTGGCTCTAAATTCATTTATTATCAATAAATTATTTCTTATTGAATGAGTTCTATATAACATTAATCCTATTAAATATATTTTTAATCTTCATGGCTATATACAAACCACAGGTTGCTTTAAAAAATAAAAAGTAAGTGTTGTAGGGCGGACTTCAGTCCGCCATATAAGTAAATTGCAGCAGTGAATGCGGACTAAAGCCCCCCTACAATTTTCAACCTGTGATAAGTTTATAGTCATATTAATCTTTAACCTTAGCAAGAAAACCAGCAAATAAAGCAGCAAAAAGGGCAATAAAAAAACCTAACACACCTGATACAGCAATAATCAAAAATTTCTTTTTTCCATTGACGGGTTCAAATGAAGGAGAGGGTGGAACCAGTGCATGTGTTGTGGACAAAGATTTTATATCATTTTCTATTTTTAATATTTGAGATTTAAGTAAGTTTATTTGACACCCTCGGTTGATATATAACTTATCTACCGCATTTTCTGCTTGTTTTATTAAAACTCGCTGGCTTTCTTGGGCTCTCTTATTATTAGCAATTTTAAGGGTTAAATTTTCTTGTCGTGTAGGTAATTTAATATTTAACCGTTCATTGAGAGCCGCAATATGGGTACGGTATTGTTGTAACTCTGAAGTCAATAAAACAAGTAGAGCAGTATCAGCCCTACCTTTAGTTGCTTGATGCTGATTTTTAAGAGCCGTTTTAAGGTTTTCGATGTCAGTGTTATATTGCTCTTTTAGTAATGCGGCAAGTGCTTGCAGCCGAATAAGAGAGTCGTCTAAACTCTTTTCTTCTTCTTGAAGCTTTATAAGCCCATTCCTTTTTGTAGTAAGAGCGCTTTTAACTTCAAGCTCCTTACCCGCAAATAATTTCTCATTTTGCAGGTCTTCCAGTTGACTATTTAGTTTTAATATTTGGCTATTAAAACCATTTTTAACTGATTGGCTCGTTGCGTTATACTTTTTAATTAGTCTCTGGAGAATATCATTTTGAATAGCAAGGTTAGTCTCTGATTGCTCAATAGTTCCACTACTTTTAAGAATAATTAGATTAGTATTTGGGGGGGTATCAACAGACACACTAACAACACCCTTTCCTTTTCCTACTCCTTTATAATAGTTATGTAAGGCGACATTGATATAAGCTGATTCTACTTCTGATTTTACAGTTTCTATTGGTTGAATTAAAGTTGTATATCTGCTTGGGTACCAATCTCAATCGTAGTGGAATATTCATATAGGGTCGGTTGAATTAGAGAGAATGCACATCCAGCAATTAATATAATTAAAAAGGTAGCAAAAAATACAGTTTTTTGCTCAACTAAAGACCTCCATAATTCCACCAAACTTATCTCATCACCCTGGTTATAATAATTATTTAACATATTAGGGTCAATGATGATGGGGGTTGTCATTGTTTCTTCTGGTTTTCTTGCCATTCGTTTTCCCTAATAATTTGTTTGCGTTTAACTTCTCATTTTAACACCTTAAAATATAATCTTCCTTTGTTTTATGGGTGACTCACGGAAAAACCATATAGTATAAAATATCATTATGAATCAATAGGATAAATAAAACACTTCTTTTACTTTAAAGTAGCAAAAGAATTTAATTTAAGCGCTCCTCTCAGCAATGGCTTCTGCATAAGCTACAGGGATGTAATGAATAAACCTATAATTTTTTTACTGTTCTAATTGCTGAATTCCATCAAGATACCATTTAGGCTGCAAGCTATTTTTAGACTTTATAAAATGCCAAACTTCTCTTACTTGTTCTGCTTGAGTACTATCATCTTCTCTGATGATAGAATCAAACAATACTACCGCTTCAAGGTCAGTTCCAATTTCTCTAATACTTAATAATTCTGCATCAACTTTTAAAACATCTGTTTGATTAACCTCAGAAGATGCTTGTAACTGCTGTTGAATTTCAGCAAAAACTTTATCCGTCGTTAAACCTCTAATCTCAGAAAGTTCTCTTTTATCCCATGCATCTTGCAAATTGTTATAAGCAGCTGTTGCTCCCGCTAAAAAATCAGCTTCATCAAAGCCTGCTGGAATAGTCTCCTGTTCAAAAGTCACATCACTTTGTTCTGCTGAAAAAGTGGTCTTAGTAGAGCTTTCCTGACTACTACCTTTATTAAACAATATATCTGTATCAAAGTTGGCTAAACTCTGTTGAGAATCATGATCAAATGATTGTGGTTTATATTGAGAATGGCCTTGCTGTGAACCATAACTATCTCGCGTGTAAACAGGTTGTGTTCGCCCCTGAGTCTTGCTAGCCTTAGCTGCAAACATTTTGTATAACAAGTAGGTAATTCCACAAAATAACAAAATATCCATAAAATTAAAACTCTCAAATGCTCCTCCAAAAAATAATGAGCCCAGCAAACCTCCCAAGGCCAGTCCACCAAGCATCCCCATCAACCCACCCCGACGACTCATACCTTGTCTTGCGGTTTGGTTTTGCTTGTATGCTTTCTGTTGACTTGCTGACTGAGTAGACGTTGCTTTTGATGCAGTAGATCGTTTAAAAGGTGAGCTGTAGGAAGATTTCCCACCGAACGAACGTGAACCACCAAACCGTTTAGCTTGAGCATCAGAAACACTTGCTAAGACCAATAAACAACTCATTAAAATGCTTACTAAAAAACCTGTCATCTTGTTCATGATTTCACCTTTAAACGATTTAACGGTTATTGAATTTATATTTTCAATTATACCCTGTTCATTAGTAATTTTACTTTAAAGATTGCCATAAATAGTGCTGTTAAATTAATTTGTCCTGGATAGGATGCTTTGGGGTATTGAAATTTACCTTACAAATACAAACAGCTAACCCTTTATTAATATATTGTTAGTTCCCCCCTGTTTAGTTGTGTAATTTATCCTACACTTAACACTTAATAGAGTTTATGAATTAACAGCACTTAGGAAAATATCCTTAGGATTATTTGTTATTGTGTTTGCAGTTTCAGCCCTTATTCAAGTGTAAATAGATAATCACTACGAAACCTATTTACCCGTGCTGTCAATTTTTTTATGCTAAATAATGATACTAGGAGGCCGAAATAAACTACTTTTGGTTTTTTACCACATTTTGTGACAGCAATTGTGTTTTGTTTTTGTTAGTAAACACTATCAAGAAAAAACTTATTTACTTAAAGAGCAAGTTGGGTAATAGTGGACCTAATTTATGGAGGAGAAAAAATAATGAAATTAATATATTCGATAGGTAGTTTGTTACTGATGACACTAGGGTCAGGTTATAGCCTTGCCAGTGTTTACAAATGTACTGACGATCAAGGTAAAACAGCCTATCAAGCGACTCCTTGCGCTGAAGAAAAAAAAGCCCTTAAAATCGATTTTAAAACGGGCCAATCTGTAGATTTAGCCGTTAGACTTAAACAGCAACAACAGCAAGTTGAGCAAAAAAAACAGCAGGAAATTGACCGCCAAAACTTAATCGCTAAAGAAGCTAAACGACAAAAAGATGCCATTGAACAAAGCACAATCAATCAACAACTGATAAAAAATAACACGGTTCAATATACTGCTTTTGCTATTCCTCCTTATCAATATGATAAATTACCTGAGCAAGTAAAACCTTTTGAAGCTAGACTACCCGAAATTGAAAAATTTAGACGTTTAGCCGCTCAAAAGGCATTAGCAACGGGTGATTGCACCCGTGTAGAGTCAGATCAATTAAGTGTACAAAGCAAGCCTGATCATTTGGTTTTCTCCATCGACTGCAGTTCTGCAAAAAACTTCCAATTTAATGAAACTGAACTCATAAAGTAATGGCACCCAAAACAGTTTTTATCACAGGTTGCTCAACAGGCATTGGATATACAACAGCAATAGAGTTAAAAAAACGCAATTACCGTGTTATTTGCTCAGCCAGAAAACCAGCCGATGTCACCAATTTACAAAACCAGGGCTTTGAAGCTCTACAGCTTGACCTTGCCGATTCCAACAGTATTCAACAAGCTGTGAAGCAATTAATATCGTTAACTGATGGCAAAGTAGATGGCTTATTTAATAATGGTGCTTTTGGACAACCTGGTGCAGTTGAAGATTTAAGCCGTGATGTTTTAAAAAATCAATTTGAAACCAATTTCTTTGGCACTCACGAGCTAACAAACCTCATTATTCCTCTAATGCGCAAACAAGGACATGGCCGCATACTCTATAACAGTTCAATTCTTGGCTTTGTAGCTATGAAGTATAGAGGCGCTTATAATGCCAGTAAATTTGCCTTGGAAGGATTAGTTGATACTCTGCGTATCGAACTCCACGGTACAAATATTCAACTTTGTCTGATAGAACCCGGCCCTATCACCAGCCAGTTTAGAAAAAATGCCTTTGCTTTATATAAGAAGAATATAAATCCTGAATTGAGTGAGCACCAACAAACTTATAAAGTAATGGAACAACGTTTACAAAAAGAAGGGCCTGCCGCACCCTTTACTCTACCAGCGGCAGCTGTTGCAAAAAAGGTTATTCACGCTTTGGAAGCTAAAAAACCTAACATACGTTATTACGTTACCTTTCCAACTTATTTGTTTGGTTTTTTAAAGCGCATTCTTCCCATGGCCTGGCTAGATTATTTACTCCGAACAGTACAGTAATGGAAGAGTATCAGGTCGAATGCCCTTATTGTGGCGAAAATATTGCTGTTTTAATTGATAATTCGGCTGGCGATCAAAAATAAGTAGACAGGCATAATTAACTTAACAATTTATTTTCGTCATTCCCGAGTGTTCTTATCGGGAATCTACTGTGTAGGTCAGATGGATTCCTGCTAAGA
>VAPK010088418.1_pt1 | contig 26465 bp, 20 predicted proteins | sample 3395031 | NCBI WGS metagenome assembly VAPK01 (sample SAMN08290443, study PRJNA428436) | hydrothermal vent metagenome | isolation source: Deep-sea hydrothermal vent chimney 1 | place: Pacific Ocean: Juan De Fuca Ridge
AAGCAGCGTAGTCTATCAATGGCAATGCTCATTGCCGGCAGCCGTTAAACGGACCGTTCGCGATAGCGAGCGGTCCGTTTAACTTGTTAATAACGAGAACCGTAATTCTCGGTATTATATGTATATATACGGAATGGCATTCTTTGTATAACCCTCAAACCAAGAATTAAAATCAACTAAGCCAACGATTCTAGCTGCTGTGCTAACTGCGCCAATGTCTGCTCCATCTCAGCCAGTTTATCACGTTCTTTCTGAACCACCTCAGCAGGGGCCTTTGAAGTATAGCCTTCATTGCTGAGTTTACCAGACGATTGTTTGATAACTTTTTCTAGCTTGGCGATTTCTTTATCAAGCCGCTTAATTTCAGCATCTTTATCAATCAAGCCTTCGAGTGGGATTAAAATTTCCATTTTACCTACTAGCGCTGTGGCAGAAGCGGGGGCTTCACCTTCTAGCAACACAATGCTTTCTAGGTTGGCGAGACGGCTGAGGAAGTCTTGATTGGCTTCCAGGCGGGCAATATCTGCTGCATTGCTGTCTTTTAGCAAGACGGGTAATTGCTTTTTAGGCGGGATATTCATTTGCGAGCGGATCGAGCGAATTCCGGTGATGAATTCCATTAGCCATTCCATATCAGCAACGGCTGTTTCATCAGTTTTATTGCTACCGGCAATGGGATACGCTTGGCGCATAATGCTGAGCTCTGCATCTGCTTCTAATTTACCGGCAAGCGGTGCAACGGTTTGCCAAATTTCTTCGGTGATGAACGGCATAAAAGGATGGGTGAGGCGCAATGCGGCTTCGAGCACGCGAACTAGCGTACGACGTGTACCGCGTTTGGCAGCTTCTGATGCGGCATCATTATTGAGCACAGGTTTGGATAGCTCTAAATACCAATCACAATAGTGATTCCAGATGAATTCATAGATAGCTTGCGCGGCATGATCGAAGCGATAGCTTTCAATGGCATCGGTGACGGTTTGCTCTGTGGTTTGCAATTGCGAGATGATCCAACGATCAGCTAGGCTGAGTTCAACATCATCGTTCTCTAAGCCGACATCTTGGCCTTCTGTGTTCATCAATACATAACGCGCGGCATTCCATAGCTTGTTGCAGAAATTACGATAGCCACCGATACGGTTCATATCGAAGTTAATATCGCGGCCTGTGGAGGCGAGCGAGGCGAAGGTGAAGCGCATGGCATCGGTGCCGTGCGCTTCGATGCCATCGGGAAATTCTTTGCGGGTGGCTTTTTCAATTTTGGCGGCATCCTGCGGGTTCATTAAGCCTGTGGTGCGTTTTTTGACCAGTGATTCAAGATCAACGCCATCAATAATATCAATCGGATCGAGCACATTACCTTTGGATTTTGACATTTTATGGCCATGAGAATCACGCACCAGACCATGCATATAGACTTCTTGGAATGGCACATCATCCATGAACTTTAAGCCCATCATCGCCATTCTGGCGACCCAGAAGAAGATGATATCGAAGCCAGTGACTAATACGCTGCTGGGATACCAGGTTTTGAGTGCATTGGTATCTTCAGGCCAGCCTAAGGTTGAGAAAGGCCAAAGGGCAGAGGAGAACCAGGTGTCGAGCACATCTTCATCTTGCGATAACACGACATCATCAGCCAGATTGTTTTCAGCGCGCACAGCCGCTTCATCATGGGCAACATAGATATTGCCTTGTTCGTCATACCAAGCAGGAATACGATGGCCCCACCAAATTTGACGCGAGATACACCAATCTTGAATGCCATCCATCCAGTTATAGAAGGTTTTATCCCAGTTACCGGGGACAAATTTAATTTTACCTGTTTGTACGGCTTTCACCGCAGGTTCTGCGAGCGCATCGGCTTTCACATACCATTGGTCGGTTAATAAAGGCTCAATAATCGCACCAGAGCGATCGCCGCGTGGCACCATTAAGGTGTGGTCTTTAATGCTATCCAATAAACCAAGAGCATCTAAATCTGCCACAATGGCTTTACGCGCATCAAACCGATCTAATCCACGATATTTTTCAGGCGCTTCATCATTGATCGCGGCATTGATAGTGAGGATATTATATTTTGGTAAATTATGGCGCTGGCCCATTTCTGCATCATTAAAATCATGCGCAGGGGTGATTTTAACGCAACCCGTGCCAAATTCAGGATCGACATAGGTATCTGCAATAATCGGGATTTCACGGCCGACTAAGGGCAGGGTAATGGTTTGGCCAATCAGATGTTGATAGCGTTCATCATCAGGGTGCACGGCCACCGCGCTATCGCCCAGCATGGTTTCAGGGCGCGTTGTTGCCACCGTTAGATGACCACTGCCATCGGTGAGCGGATAACGGAAATGCCACATATGGCCCGCTTCTTCTTCTGATAACACTTCGATATCAGACACCGCCGTGTGGAGCACAGGATCCCAGTTAACGAGGCGCTTGCCGCGATAAATCAAGCCTTCTTTATGCAGCTTAACAAATACATTTTTAACGGCTTCTGATAAACCATCATCCATGGTGAAGCGTTCGCGAGACCAATCTAGCGATGAGCCAAGGCGACGGAGTTGACGGGTGATATTGCCGCCTGATTCTTCTTTCCATTCTAGAACACGCTCAAGAAAGGCTTCGCGGCCTAAATCATGGCGAGTTTTGCCTTCGGCATTGAGTTGGCGTTCCACCACCATTTGCGTGGCGATACCGGCATGATCTGTGCCCGGTTGCCATAAGGTATTATCACCCTTCATGCGGTGATAGCGGGTGAGGATATCCATAATGGTGTTGTTAAACCCATGGCCCATATGGAGATTGCCCGTGACATTGGGTGGGGGCAACATGATAGCGAAAGGCGTACCTTCGCCAGATGGCTTGAATTCGCCATTCTGTTCCCAAGTTTGGTACCAATTTTGTTCGATTTCGTCAGGGCTGTAGGTTTTTTCCATGGTGTCTGATTTGCTTTTATTTAGGTGTTTAAAAGGACGTTATTATAGCTTATGGGTTTCTAATGCGTAACCGTGTTGTTGGTAATAACGGTAACGCTCTCGGCCAGCGAGTTTGACTGTTTCATCATCATTAAGCAGTTCGGCGACCCGGTTAAATTGACTAAAAAAGCCGGGTTGATTATTGCTGAGATTGATCAGAAGATCCATTAAACGAGGCGGGTGGTTATCGTGGCCGATGAGGATTTTGCTATCTGTATTGTTGCCTGAATTGATTTCATGCGGCACAAAGCTATCCGCCCGAAAAGACCAGAGCAAGGCATCTAATTCAGCGCTCGCTTCAGCATGATCAGTGTGGATATATACTTGATGGCCTTGTTTCCATGCTTTTTCCGCTAATCGGCAGGCAAATATTTGCCGACTTTGGGTTTGCTGATCAGCCAGAATATAGAAACTAACTCGGGTCATTAAATTCGATTCAATAGGAATTGCACGAGTAAAGGTACAGGGCGACCGGTTGCGCCTTTATCTTTACCGCCTGATTTCCATGCGGTGCCCGCAATATCAAGATGTGCCCAGTTCATATCTTCGGTGAATCTTGATAAGAAACAAGCAGCGGTAATACTACCGGCGCCTTTGCCACCGATATTGCCCATGTCGGCAAAATTGCTATCTAACTGGGGTTGATATTCATCCCAAATAGGCAACTGCCATGCTTTATCATTACTATCTGTGCTGGCTGCTAGGATTTCATCGGCGATATCTTGGTTATTGGCCATTAAGCCCGTTGTTTGATGACCTAAGGCAACGATGATGGCACCCGTTAATGTGGCAATATCAATAATCGCAGCAGGTTCAAAGCGTTCGCTATAAGTAAGCGCATCGCAGAGAATTAAGCGGCCTTCAGCATCGGTATTGAGAATTTCAATCGTTTTACCTGCCATGCTGGTGACGACATCACCGGGTTTATTGGCATCGCCATCAGGCAGGTTTTCTGAACTGGGGATAACGCCAATCACATTAATAGGCAAATCTAAATCAGCACAAGCGGAAAGGGCTCCAAACACGCTAGCAGAGCCACACATATCATATTTCATTTCATCCATGCCGGGCGCAGGTTTGATTGAGATGCCACCGGCATCAAACGTGAGCCCCTTACCAACGAAGACGACAGGCTTTTCATCGCCAGCGCCTTGATAGTTCATGATGATGAATTTAGCTGGCTCACGACTACCACGAGAGACGGACAGTAAAGAATGCATACCGAGCTCTGCCATATCGGCTTCTTCAAGGATGGTGGTGTTTATTTTGCTATGTTTATTCCCTAATTCAACGGCTTGGCTGGCGAGATAAGTCGGGGTGCAAACATTGCCAGGCAAATCACCTAAATTGCGGGCGAGCGCCATACCATTGGCAATCGCTTCGCCTTGTTGGGCTGCCTGTTCTAATACTGCTTTATCTGCGCTGCTCTCTGTGAGCAAGGTAAGCATTTTAATGGTGGGTGCGGTGCCTTTGCTGCTTTTTGTTTGGGTGTAGCGATAAAATGAATTTTCGGTGGTGGCGACGATTTGACGCGTTTTCCATGCCAACGAACGGTTGTTGACCTCAATATCGGCCAGTGTGGTGATCGCATTATCGGCACCGCTATTATTTAGTGCTTTAATGGTGGCGGTGATAAGGGTGTCGAATTGGCGCTCGGTGGTGTCACCTTGTTTGCCACAGCCTACGAGTAATAAGCGTTTGCTTGCTAAGTTATCAAGTTCATGCAGGATCAGCGTACTACCGGCTTTGCCATCAATATCACCTTGATTGAGCATGCGACGGATAATACCGCCAATTTGCTCATCAAGCGCTTCGGCTGTCGGGCTCATTCTCCCTTTTTCAAACAGGGCGACGACAAGGCAATCGCTTTTGTCTATGTTTAATGCTGATTGGCTAATAAGGTATTGCATGGTTTATCCTATATTAAATAATATGATGGTAATATGTGTTGTTAGGGCGTTCGTTGCCTTAAGTACAATACATTCTAACTAAGACCGAGTAATAATGCCTAAACTTCGACCTTCGATGCGATTTTTATCTACGATTGACCGCTATGTCTTACGTGAGTTTGCGCTGAATTTATTGGCGATATTGAGTATTTTATGGTTGATTTATATTGCCACTCGATTCGCGCGCTATTTAGCGGATGCAGCGGTGGGCAATTTACCCAATGATGTTATTTTCACCTTATTGGGCTATAGCTCATTAGGTGCTTTGACATTATTACTACCGTTAAGTGCTTTTTTAGCGGTGATGATGGTGTTGGGCCGGATGAATGTTGATAATGAGCTGGTGGTGATGTCAGCTTGTGGCTTGGGAACAAAAACACGGATCAAACAAATTTTATTTTTCTCTGGTGGTGTTGCCATTATCGTTGGTCTTTTGGCGTTGTGGGTGGTGCCCGATGTATTGTCGGATAGAAAAGGATTGGAACGACAAGCTAAATTAGCCGCAGATACAACCGGGCTTGTTGCCGGTAGCTTTAAAGAAAGCCGAAATGGGAAATGGGTGTTTTACACAGAAAGTTTATCGAATGATTCCCCGCCGAAAATGGAGGGCGTTTTTATTCAAATAAAACGTGAACCGCCTTTGACCCTGCGGGCTGCGCGCGGCTATTTTCAGATTAATTCAGAGACGCAGGATCGTTATTTGATCTTAGAAGATGGGCATCGCTATGAGGGTGAGGCAGGCACAGCCACTTTTTCGATTGCTGCCTTTGGCCAACATCAAATGTTGCTAGAGAAAGGGGGCGAAAAAAAATCGCATGAACGACATAGAACCTTATCAACGATGAATTTATGGCAACGTGGGGATGTGGAATCAATGGCAGAATTACAATGGCGCGTTTCGGCTATTGTGATGACAGTAGTGTTAGGTTTATTAGCCATTGCATTGGCACAAACAGGACCGCGTAGTGGCCGCTATGCCGGTTTTTTCTCGGCGATCTTGGTCTACATTATTTATAGCAATTTATTAGGGGTAACACGTGCGTGGGTGGCAAAAGAGGCAATGGCGCCCTGGTTAGGTTTGATATGGGTACACATATTAATGTTGCTATTGCTCTATGGTTTGCTTTCTTGGCCGAGGTGGCAAGCACAACGTGTGCGTCGCCAACTAAAATCGATACAAGGCACGCCATAATGCGATTGTTAACACGTTATATCGCAGGCACCATTTTAGCGAGTACGGCATTGGTATTAGCCGTCTTATTAGCGTTATATACGTTTATTGATTTTGTAACGGAGTTAGAAGATTTTGGCAAAGGGCGTTATGGCTTGCTTGAGATTGCTCAGTATCTTGCGCTATCGATGCCAAAGCGGATTTATGAATTGCTGCCGATTGCAGCATTATTAGGCAGTGTTTTAGGATTGGGTAACCTTGCAAGCCAAAGTGAGCTAGTGGTGATGCGTGCTGCAGGTTTATCTGTTGGGAAAATTAGTCGTGCCGTGTTATTGGTGTCGATTGCGTTATTTTTCCTAGCGCTGTTTGTAGGTGAAGTGGTGCGGCCGGCAGCGGAGAAAAAAGCGCGTACTTTTCAAACGCAAATACAAACCGGTGCGCTGGCGGAAGCACCGGTGAATAATGGTTTTTGGACGCGTGATGGCAATAACTTTAATCATATTGAACAAATCCTGCCAGATGGTCGGTTTGCAGGCGTATCGGTTTATGAATTCGATGCACAGCAACGTTTACGCGTTGCTTCAACGGCAAAGCAGGCTATTTATGATGATGGACATTGGACTTTAGAGCAGGTTCAACAAAGTCAGCTTGACGAGGCGGGCGTCAAGATAACATCAACTGAACAGCAACAATGGCAATCGACATTGAATCCGAGTGTATTGAATGTGGTTGCTGTTCCGCCAGAATATTTACCCGTGTGGGGGTTGTTAGAATATATTCAATATCTTGAACTTAATCAGCAAGCAACCGCACGTTATGAACTGGCTTTTTGGAGCAAATTGATGATGCCACTGAGTGCGGCAGTGATGGTTTTTATTGCGGTGCCCTTTATTTTTGGTCCATTGCGATCGAGCCCGATTGGTGGGCGTGTTTTAGCAGGGGCGTTAGTAGGTATTGGTTTCCATTTGTTTAATCAAATGTTCCAGCATATGGGCTTAGTTTTTGGCTTCTGGCCTTTTGTGAGTGCGGCATTACCGACGTTTATCTTCGCAGGATTAGGCTGGTATCTTATGCGGCGTGTGCATTAAGCCACCTTTAACGAATACGGAACATAAAAAAAGCGCGCCAGGAAACTGGCGCGCTTTTTTAGAAAACCTGTAAAACTATTTTTTCAATAGATCACGAATTTCAGTTAACAATACTTCTTCTTTAGGCGGTGCAGAAGGTGCTTCTTCTTCTTTCTTTTTCGCATTGTTAATGGCTTTAACAACCATAAAGATAGCTGCTGCGATGATGATGAAGTCAAACATCGTTTGTATAAATGCACCATAGTTAATGGTTACTGCAGCCGTTTCGCCCACTGCTTCTTTGAGTGTGTATGCTAAATCTGTAAAATTAACACCGCCAACCAATGTGCCTATAATTGGCATAATGATATCACCCACAAAAGAAGCCACAATTTTACCAAACGCAGCACCAATCACGACACCGACGGCCATATCGACCACATTACCTTTAATAGCAAAATCTTTAAATTCTGACAGCATACCCATAGTGTTTTCCTTTTTATAGTTAGATTTAATTACGGTGTCTATTTCGTCACCGGTTCACAGTATCGCATAAAGTGCAAAAATAAGGAATATATTAAGGGGTGGGTGTGCACAAACTGCGACTAGACAAAAAGGAGGAAAACTAGCCACACAGCGCCTAGACAAGGAGGGGACTAGTACGCTGACTCTCTTTGTTTATGCGCACCCACCGAAACGGATACTAAAAAGCTCTTACTCATCATAACGCAAAAAAACATTTTGCATTTGCGAAAAATAAAAAAAAGGACCTGTAACAATGTTACAAGTCCTTTTGATATGGCGTCCCCAAGGGGGTTCGAACCCCTGTTACCGCCGTGAAAGGGCAGTGTCCTAGGCCTCTAGACGATGGGGACCTAAAACTGTTTTCTTCGAGGCCTACATTTAGGCTATTGGTGGAGCTAGACGGGATCGAACCGTCGACCTCTTCACTGCCAGCGAAGCGCTCTCCCAGCTGAGCTATAGCCCCTCGAAGGAAGTCGCACACTATATTGATTATCGTCAGGCATGTCAACCGATTTATTTTTAAGGGGTGGGCTTGTTAGCGGTGACGATGGGAAAGTTGAGTGATATTACTGCAATTTGCATATTTGTAAAACAACGTAAGCTATTTATTTCTAAGTGTTATCTTATGGATTTACTGGTGTTTTAATTATTATATGATTGAAGTTCAGCGTAGGCTATGCGATAAATAGGCTTTGATATACGTATTTATGGCATCATTCTGGTGTGTGTGGCAAATGATAAAGGGTGGTTATGCGACTAAAAATAGGGCTGGGTTGGCTATTAATGTGGATGAGTGTCAGTGTGCACGCAGAAACATTATGGGGGCTTTGTGCGCAACCAGACCTTGGTTTTTTACCTTATTCCGAATCTAACACGGTAGAAACACCGTTAGATGTAACGGCAGATGAAGTGGTTTTGGAACGCGAGGATATCTCCGTTTTCACAGGCAACGTTGAATTGGTGCAGAACAATCAGATCTTAACGGCTGATCGCGCAACGTATAATGAATCAACGGGTGATGTGGTTGCTGAGGGGGATGTGCGATTACGGGACCGCGATGTGGTATTGGAAGCGGATAAGGGAAGCTGGTCGCTAAGGGCCGATGGTGGGAGTTTAGATAATGTCACTTATTTTATGCGTGAAACTCATGGTCGCGGCAAAGCAGAACATGTTGATCGAGAAGGAGATCGCCGAACGGATTTGAGCGATGCAACGTATACAACTTGCCCGGAAGGCAGCAATGGCTGGCAATTGCGAGCAGACAATGTGGATTTGAACCATGTGTCTGCCGTCGGTGTGGCGAAAAATGTTGTCTTACGTGTGGGCGGCTTCCCCATTTTATATACGCCTTATCTCAGCTTCCCATTAAATGATGAACGTAAATCAGGATTATTAGTGCCTTCAATTGGCAGTTCAAATAAAACCGGTTTTGATTTGAGCACACCTTATTATTGGAATATTGCACCCGATAAAGATGCGACGATTACACCGCGCTGGATGTCAGATCGTGGTTTGATGCTACAAGGCCAATTTCGGTATTTATTTAGTCGAAATCAAGGGCAATTGGATACGGCTTATCTGGCCAGTGATAATGGTTCCTCCAATAGCGAACAGGTGAATAACTATGAGGATGAAGATAGAAAGCAATTTTCATGGCAGCATGATGGCCGTTTTGCCTCACGCTGGTATAGCCATGTTGATTATAACTATGTGTCAGACGATGATTATTTAGAAGATTTTGGTAATAATTTGAGCCTGGCGAGCACAACACATTTAGATAGACAGCTGTTGATGGGATATTCAGGTGAACATTGGAGCTTAAGCGGTCAGTTACAAGGCTATCAAACATTAATTGATGTGGCGGCTCCTTACCAACGTTTACCACAGTTTGTTTTACGAGGCCATTACCCCAAACAGGCGATGGGTTTAAGCTATGATTTACGTGCAGAATATGTTGATTTTGATCATGATGAGCAAGTTACGGGGCAACGGTTTGATGTTGAACCTGCAATTAGTTTGCCACTCACTTCGGCATCAGGCTATATCACCCCTCGGATTGCATTACGCCATACGCGATATGAGCTAGATGATCTTGGTTTAGGAGGCTTAACTTCAGATCAAAAGTCACCCACACGGACGTTACCGATCTTGAGTGTGGACAGCGGTTTGTTTTTTGAACGAGATATGGCGTGGGCAGGCCGACGCTTTATTCAAACGCTAGAACCGCGTGCATATTATCTTTATATCCCACATAGAGACCAAAGTGATATTCCTTTATTTGATACTAGCGAACGTACCTTTAACATGGGGCAACTGTTTACCCATAATCGATTTGTGGGGGGGGACAGAATCGGGGATGCGAATCAATTATCTATTGGTGTCACAACACGGTTTATTGATCAAACGGATGGTAGAGAAAGATTACGTATTAGTGCGGGACAAATCCGACATTTTGAAAGTCGGGAAGTCAATTTAGTAGGCGATGCGATTAATCCTGATTCAGATTCGGATATGGTGGTTGAAGTGGCGGCGGCAATTGCAAAAGAATGGACATTTCGTGGTGAAGTGCAATGGGATCCAACGGGTGGCAGTGGTGCAAATTTAGAAACGATGCAATTGCGCTATCGAGGTGATAATGGGCGACTATTGAATTTATCGCATCGTTATCGTCGAGATGATTTGGAGCAGATAGATGCGTCAGTGAGTTTACCGATCAACGAAAATTGGCGGTTTATTGGTCGATGGTATCATTCTCTACAAGACAATCGGACGCTTGAGGCTTTGGCAGGTATCGAATATGAAAGCTGTTGCTGGGCAACGCGTTTTGTAGTGCGTGATTACATTAATGATGCCAGTGAGAAAGAACGTAATTTGGCTTTCTTTGTTCAGCTAGAGCTAAAAGGCTTGGGTGATATCGGGAATAGGGCGGATGATATTTTGCGTAAAAGCGTTTTGGGCTATGGGCTAGATTAAGTTTTATCGAAAATAATGGGTAGGTCGTCTAATTCCTGTGGGTTAGGGAACAGATTGTTTGTATAATGTCTTGTTTAAAGAATTTAAGTGTTGGATGAATTATGTTTAGAATCGTACTATGTGCGTTAATGTTGAGCTGTGCAGTCACTTCGTGGGCGAGATCGTTAGACCGGATTGTGGCGGTAGTGAATGAGGATGTGGTGTTAGAAAGTGAACTGATGGCTGCAGAAAATACCTTTAGGCAACAGTTAGAACAAAGTGGCCGCTCTGGAATGCCAGAGGATGTGATACGTAAGCAGTTGTTAGAACGTGCTATTTTGCAGCATTTACAATTACAAGAAGCCACACGTGCAGGTATTAAGGTGAACGATGAAAATGTCAATGCAGCGTTGAAGCGTGTGGCAGATCAAAATGGATTAAGCTTACGTGAGTTTCGTGATGTATTAGCAGAAGATGGGTTTAATTTTGCTGAATTTCGAGAGTCGATTAGAGAAGAAATGATCGTTAGCCAATTACGAAAGCGCGAAGTGGAAGATAAGGTGATTGTATCCAAACGGGAAGTGGATAATTTTATTGCGACACAAGCAGTGCAAAGTGGTAATGCTGAAGAGACTTATCATATTCATCATATTTTGATTGCATTGCCAGATGAGCCCACAACGGAAGAAGTACAAGCAGCACAAGAACAAGCCTCAGAAGTCCGCGTTGCATTGAAAGCAGGCGAGAATTTTGAAGAATTGGCAGTGAGACATTCTGGAGGCGAGAAGGCGTTAGAAGGAGGGGATATTGGTTGGCGGAAACAAGACCAATTACCCAGTTTATTTATGGAAATCGTGCCGAATTTAACACTGAATGAGATCAGCGAACCTATTCGAAGCGGTGCGGGGATTCATTTATTAAAAGTAAGTGATAAAAGAACGGAAGAATCGCATTTGGTGAAACAGACATTGGTGAGCCATATATTGGTTAAATCAGATCAGGCAACATCGGGCGAGGATGCGAAGGCGCGGCTTGAAAAATTACAAGAGCGTATTATTAATGGCGATGATTTTGCAGAGATAGCACGTGCACATTCGGATGACCCAGGTTCTGCAATTGAAGGTGGCAGCCTAGGTTGGACAAGCCCTGGTGTAATGGTGCCAGAATTTGAAGAAGTCATGAATGTAATGGCTATTGATGAGATAAGCGATGTGTTTGAGAGCCGTTTTGGTTGGCATTTATTGAAAGTGTTTGATCGTCGGGAAGAAAATATGGCGACAGAATTTAAACGTGCGCAGGCGAGACAACAAATTCATAAGCGTAAAGTGGCTGAAGAATTAGAAAGTTGGTTGCGTCAAATGCGAGATGAGGCTTATGTCGAGTATCGTAACCATTGATCGATTGTCCCCGGATAGCTATCACAGCGGGTGAGCCTGCAGGTATTGGTCCTGAACTGTGTGTACAACTCGCACAAATACCGCAAACAGCTGAGCTCATTGTTATTGCCGATCCTGATTTATTAACACAATGTGCGCTTACGTTAGGATTACCGCTCAAGCTGATATTAGCTGATTTTGAACGCGTGCCAACGCCAGCACCGATAGGAACGCTATATTACTTACCCAGTAAGCTTGCTACATCAGTAGTAGCAGGGGAATTAAATGTCGATAACGCACCTTATGTCCTGGAGAGTTTAGAACATGCTTTGAAGGGCTGCTTATCGGGCCAATTTGATGCGATGGTGACAGCGCCTGTACACAAAGGCGTGATCAATGACGCGGGTTTTGCGTTTACGGGGCATACTGAGTTTTTAGCAGAGGGTGCGGATATTGAAAAGGTCGTGATGATGTTAGCGACACCCGATTTAAGAGTGGCTTTAGTGACAACACATTTGCCGCTTAAGGCGGTGAGTGATGCGATTACAAAAGATGAAGTGAGACATACGATTAATATCCTAAATGCTGCATTGCAACAGCAATTTGGTATCAAGCGGCCCCGTATTGCAGTCTGTGGCTTAAACCCACATGCAGGTGAAGCGGGACATTTGGGACGAGAAGAGATTGAGGTGATCAGCCCTGTGCTTGCGGATGCGCAACAACGGGGTATTGATGTGACGGGGCCTTGGCCCGCGGATACAATTTTTGTGAACAGTCGTTTAGCAGATTATGATGCGGTATTAGCGATGTATCATGATCAAGGTTTGCCCGTGTTGAAACACCATGGTTTTGGTGCAGCAGTTAATATTACCCTAGGCTTGCCTTTCATTCGGACGTCTGTTGACCATGGTACAGCCTTGGATTTGGCAGGCACAGGACGGGCAGATATAGGTAGTTTACAAGCAGCGGTATCACAAGCTATAACGATGATTAATAGTCACGCTGAGGTATGAATGTCGAATAAATTTAATCCTTACCCAAAGGCACGTAAACGGTTCGGACAAAACTTTTTGCATGACCAAGGGGTGATTGGCGATATTATCACCACTTTTTCACCTCAGATGGATGAACAGTTGGTAGAAATCGGTCCAGGGCGCGGGGCATTAACGGGACTCCTATTGGCGGCTGGTAATAGCTTAGACGTGATTGAATTAGATCGCGATTTGATCCCGTTATTACGTATTCAATTTGCCACAAAAAATCATCTTCGGATCCATGAAGCAGATGCACTAACATTTGATTATCGGCAGTTACAATCCTATCCAAATAGGCAGTTGCGGATTATTGGAAATCTGCCTTACAATATTACGACACCCTTACTTTTTCATTTGTTATCACAAGCGGATTGTATTCAAGACATGTGTTTTATGTTGCAAAAGGAAGTGGTGGCACGGATGTGTGCGAAGCCGGGCAGTAAAATATATGGTAAATTGAGTATTATGGTGCAATACCAATGTGAGGCTGAGTATGTTTTTACAGTACCGCCCACGGCTTTTGAGCCGCAACCTAAAGTAGATTCTGCGATTATTTATTTGCGTCCTCGACTATTTTCGCCACAGGTACCCTTGCAGGCATTGAATGAATTGGTTTCCCAGGCATTTTCACAGCGGCGAAAAACCATTGCAAACACCTTGAAAAGCAAGCTGACAGAAGCGCAATTATTTGCGGAAGACATTGATCCAAAGCAGCGTCCAGAAACAATTTCACCGTCTCAATACGTTAATCTTACTCGTCGTTGGATCGCAGAAAGAGCCTAAGTTTACGGCGCTAAACCATTCATCTATATCAGTTTTAATTTTGCTTGACAGATGCATTAAATGGGTCTCTAAAAATGACACCAAAATAAAGCGATAGATCTGCTTGACAGCTTGTTTTGGCTCCAGTTATATTGGCTCCCTCTTCGAAGTAAAACACGTGTTTACGGATGAAGTGTAGAGAGAATAATTCCACATAATTTTATTAGGTTAACCGAGGAATAATATAATGAATAAATCTGAATTGATTGATGCGATTGCAGCCTCAGCGGACATTTCAAAATCAAAAGCAGCAGCAGCCTTAGATGGTATGACTTCTGCAGTAACGGGCGCATTAAGCAGTGGCGACCAAGTAACATTAGTAGGGTTTGGTACTTTTTCAGTACGCGACCGTGCAGCACGCACAGGCCGTAACCCACGTACAGGTGCTGAAATCCAAATTAAAGCATCAAAAATTCCTGCGTTTAAAGCTGGTAAAGCACTTAAAGATGCTGTAAACTAGTCTGGTTAGTTTGATGGGTGTTTAGCTCAGCTGGGAGAGCATCGCCCTTACAAGGCGAGGGTCGGGGGTTCGATCCCCTCAACACCCACCAGAAACATTAGGAGCGGTAGTTCAGCTGGTTAGAATGCTGGCCTGTCACGCCGGAGGTCGCGGGTTCGAGTCCCGTCCGCTCCGCCATAATAAATTAGGCGCACGTTGTGCGCCTTTTTTTTTGATTTTTTTTCGATTTAAGGTTGTTAAGTTATGTTAGAAATTATCCGACAAGGTGTAAAAGGCTGGGTTGGTTGGTCAATTATCGGGGTTATCTGTCTGACCTTTGCATTATTTGGTTTGAATTCCTATTTTAATGGCCCTATTGATCCGGTAGTTGCTGATATCAATGGTGAGCAAATCAAACAATCAGAATTTCGCCGCGCTTATGAACAATATCGAAATCGGATTCGAAACATGATGGGTGAAAACTATCGCCCTGAAATGGTAGAAGGCATGGCGGCAAAAGAAAACGTATTAAATGGCCTAATAGAAGAAAAAGTATTAATGCAGGCGGGTGCAAATTTAGGCCAATATATTAGTAATGATGATTTGTCAGAAATCGTCAGGAAAACCCCCGCTTTCCAGAAAGAAGGCATATTTGATCAACAAACGTATATGGCATTGTTATCGCGTTCGGGGATGACGCCAGATATTTACGAAGCACGATTACGGACAGAGCTACTCTCTAAAGAATTCATGGGAAATGTGCAACAAACAGCCTTTGTTACTGCCAATCAGGTCGACGCACAATTACAATTGCAAAATCAAACTCGCGAAGTGGCTTATGGCGTTATTGCCTTGGCGGATTATGCGCCAATGGCATCAATTGATGAAGCGGCAATTCAAGCCTATTATGATAGTCATTTAGAAACCTACACATCACCAGAAAGAGTAACGGTCGATTATATTGAGTTATCGGTTGCTGAGTTATTGAAAACAATAACGTTTGCAGATGAAGACTTAATTGCATTTTATGAAGATAAAAAGGCACAATTTGTTGAGCCAGAACAACGTAGTGCAAGTCATATTTTATTTGAAGGAAATGATGAAAATGCAGACGCTATATTAGCTAAAGTAACGGATATCAAAGCGCGCCTCGCACAGGGTGAAACTTTTGAGGTATTAGCAACAGAATTGTCTGAAGATATTGGTTCGGCTAAAAAAGGCGGTGATTTAGGTTACTTCCCGCGTGGCGTAATGGGCGATGCATTTGATGAAGCGGTATTCGATTTAGCAACGGTGGGTGATGTCAGTGAGATTGTGAAAGGGGAAGGGAGTTATCATCTGATTAAATTAACAGGGAAGCGTGAACCCGCCGAAAAAGCATTTGATATGGTGCGTAGCGAGGTGGAAGCCTTATATCGTACACAGCAAGCAGAAACTAAATTTTATGATTTGGCAGAAGAATTAACAGATGTCAGTTATGAAAATCCTGAAAATCTAGCCGTGACAGCAGAAACGCTTGGCTTGGCAATACAAACAACATCAGACTTCACGCGCGGAGGTGGTGCGGGTATTGCTGCAGATAAAAAAGTGATTGCTGCCGCATTTTCAGACAATGTATTGAATAAAGATGAGAATAGCGACGTGATTGAATTGAACAAAGATCAGTTGATTGTGTTGCATGTAAATACGCATACGATGGAAAGTCAATTATCGCTTGAAACAGTTTCTGAGATTATTAAAACCCAGCTGACGGCTGAAAAAGGCAGAGAGTTAGCGGTAACTGCTGGTGAAGAAATCGTCACGAAACTACAGGCAGGTGAAGCGGTTGACACCTTATTTACAGCTGAGGGTGCATGGCAAGAAAAAGCAAATTATGACCGCAACGATTCAGCATTAAACGCACAAATCAGTCAACAAGTCTTTGCTATGCCACGTTCTGTGGCAGGAGAAGTGCAATATAAAGGGTTTACGGTACAGAATGGCAATTATATCGTTGCTGCTTTGTATAATGTCTCTGATGGGGAGTTGGCGACAATAGAGACGGCTACACGTGACACGATGTTGACACAGTTGAAACAGGCGCTAGCGCGCAGCGAAACACAAGCGTTGATTGCTTCATTGAAAGAGAATGCACAGATTGAAACTTTTTTGAAGAATATTGAATAAAAGAAAATAGGATGCAAGACACAAAAAAGGCGCTGTAACAGCGCCTTTTTTGTGTCTGTTTTTTAGGAAGCTTTGTTAGCGATCTGCACTGCCCGTGATGTTGTAGCCCGCATCAACAAAGGTGATTTCACCCGTGATACCTGATGCTAAATCAGAGCATAGAAAGGCAGCGGTATTGCCGACTTCTTCAATAGTGACATTGCGACGTAGTGGTGAATTGCGCGCACTAAACGCTAATTTTTTGCCAAAATCGCTGATGCCTGCTGCTGCAAGGGTTTTAATAGGGCCTGCTGAGATGGCATTCACCCGCGTGCCTTGTGGACCGAGTGCATCTGCCATATAACGTACACTTGCTTCTAGCGCTGCTTTGGCAACTCCCATTACATTATAGTTTTCTAAGGCCCGATCAGCGCCTAAGTAGCTTAAGGTGAGTAGTGCACCGTTACGGCCCGCCATCATTTCAGCCCCTGCTTTAGCGAGTGCGGCAAAGCTATATACGCTGATGTCATGTGCAATTGCAAAACCTTCACGAGTAACACTTTCAACATAATTACCTTGTAATAATTCACGTGGTGCAAAGCCAACAGAATGAACGATAATATCAAGGCCATCCCAATGTTGGCCTAATTGATCAAATACGGTTTTAATTTCATTGTCATTTGCCACATCACACGGGAATAAGAGGTCAGGACTCGAACCGCATTCTGCAGCAATTTTTTCGACACGGCTTTTTAATTTATCCGTTTGATAGGTAAAAGCAATATCTGCCCCTTCACGCGCCATTGCTAGCGCAATACCTGAGGCAATTGAGCGAGGGCTAGCAACGCCTACGATCAATACCCGCTTGTTTTGTAAAAATCCCATCAGTTGTTATTTCCTATAAATAGTCAATCGAATCTTTCTAGGTTACCGTAAATGAGACATAACAGGAAGCGGTTTTGCTATGTTTAGTTAATGATAGTGTGGGCATGCTTTGTTATAATGGACTTGGTAAACTAAATCGCATGCTGATTTTAAGTGGCTTACCTGCTATTATTAACAGCTAGTTTGGTAGTAAAACACTTCTACTTCGATCATTGAATCTATTTGAAACCTTTGTGTGTATTTATGGGGAATGAATTATGGCTTTAACTCAAAATAAAATTTTTATGGTCGCTTTGCTTTTAATGGGTGCACTGGCAGCGACGTTTTTAATGAGCAACGCTGCTGCGGCCGCAAGCTGGACGTTATCACCTGCTGAATCACGGCTCAATTTTATGTCGATCAAGAAAACTAATGTGATCGAAATGCATCAATTTAAAAAATTTCAAGGCGTGGTAGACGACAATGGAAAATTTACCTTGACGATTGATTTAGCAAGTGTAGACACAAACAATGAAATCCGCGATGGTCGAATGAAAGAATTTTTGTTTGATATCGCCAAATTTGCGACAGCAACGATCACCGGTCAACTGGATATGACTGAATTAGATGCGATTGCAGAAGGCGCTAACACTGAAATTACGATCGATGCACAGCTTGATTTACATGGGCAAAGCCAAACGGTCGCATTAGATTTGGTGATCACGCGTTTAGTGGGCGCTAAAATGTCAGTCGCGAGTTTGCAGCCTGTTATTTTGAAGGTGGGTGACTTTGGTTTAGTTGCAGGCGTTGAAAAATTAAAAGAATTAGCGAGTTTACCGAGCATTAGTCAATCGGTTCCCGTAAGCTTCTTTTTAACCTTTAAATTTACCCCTTAAGTTTGAGATAGCATATAAGTATGGAAGCATTTTCAGTAGAACAAGGCATCGTTATTCCCTTAGATAGGCCGAATGTCGATACCGATGCGATTATTCCAAAGCAATTTCTTAAATCAATTAGTCGTAGCGGTTTTGGTCCTAATTTATTTGATGAATGGCGTTATCTTGATCATGGTGAACCAGGGCAAGATTGCAGCGATCGACCGATTAACTCGGATTTTGTTTTGAATAAAACACGATACCAAGGTGGCAGTATTTTATTGGGCCGAGAAAACTTTGGGTGTGGCTCTAGCCGAGAGCATGCGGTCTGGGCTTTGGAGGATTTTGGCATTCGCGTGGTGATTGCGCCGAGTTTTGCCGATATCTTTTTTAATAATACGAGTAAAAATGGTGTTTTGGCGGTGATTTTACCAGAACCAGTTATTGATACGTTATTTGATGCGGTTATAAAAACAGAAGGTTATCAGCTCCGAGTTGATTTATCCGCCCAACAAATTACGCTGCCGGATGGTGAGACACACGCTTTTGAAGTAGATGCATTTAAAAAACATAGCTTATTAAACGGTTTAGATGATATTGGTTTAACGCTGCAATATGAGGCCGACATTTCAGCCTATGAAGCAAAACGACAGGCAGAAGCGCCTTGGTTGTTTCGTTAGACCTAATCATACTTGGGCGTGATGAGTTAGGCCTGAGATCTAGCACAATATTTAATTCTTAATTTGGTATTCCAAGAACATGACAAAAAAAATAGTAGTATTGCCTGGCGATGGCATCGGATCGGAGATCGTTGCAGAAGCCGTTAAAGTATTGGCTGCATTCCAACAGCAAGGTTTAGATATTGAACTGGAGTATGGTTTGATTGGTGGCGCGGCTTATGATGAAACAGGCACGCCTTTTCCTGATGCAACCTTAGCCATGTCAGAAGCGGCGGATGCGATTTTACTGGGTGCGGTAGGGGGTTATAAATGGGAATCATTGGATATTAGTGTGCGCCCTGAAAAGGGTTTGTTAGCGATTCGCTCAGCGCTCAATTTATTTGCTAATTTGCGACCTGCTATTCTATATCCGCAACTAGCAGAAGCGTCAACATTAAAACCTGAAGTAGTGGCGGGGCTCGATTTAATGATTGTTCGTGAATTAACGGGCGGTATTTATTTTGGCCAACCACGTGGTATTCGAACGTTAGAGAATGGTGAGAAAGAAGGCTTTAATACGTTGGTGTATCGTGAAAGTGAGATTAATCGGATTGGTAAAGTAGCCTTTGATATCGCGCAGAAGCGTCAGGGCCGTTTATGTTCAGTCGATAAGGCGAATGTGTTGGAAAGCACGGAGCTATGGCGCGATACGATGACAGCACTGTCGGCTGATTATGCGGATATTGAGCTGAGCCATATGTATGTGGATAATGCGGCGATGCAACTCGTACGTGCGCCTAAGCAGTTTGATGTGATGGTTACCACAAATATGTTTGGTGACATTTTATCGGATTGTGCATCAATGCTAACGGGATCTATTGGTATGTTGCCTTCTGCATCATTGGATGAGAATGGCAAGGGTATGTATGAGCCTATTCATGGTTCCGCGCCTGATATTGCGGGTCAGAATATCGCCAATCCATTAGCAACTATTTTATCGGTGGCGATGATGTTGCGCTATAGCTTAGATGAACCCGCGATGGCAGACCGTATCGAGCAAGCGGTGAGTAAGGTATTGGACCAAAAATTACGCACTGCAGATATTTATTCTGACGGCATGATAAAGGTAAGCACATCAGAAATGGGTGATGCCGTTGTTGCGGCACTATAAAAAACATTATTTAAGAGATTTAAAATGACAAGTAAGAAAGTAAATGTTGCCGTAGTGGGTGCGACAGGCGCGGTAGGGCAAGCGATGTTGGAAATTTTGCATCAACGGAAATTTCCGATTGACAAGATCTATGCCCTGGCCAGCGCACGTTCGGCAGGGAATACCGTGAATTATGGTAATAAATCACTCCGTGTTGAGGACTTGGCAGAGTTTGATTTTTCTCAAGTGCAAGTGGGTTTGTTTTCGCCAGGTGCAAGTGTCTCGGCTGAATATGCGCCTAAAGCTGCGGCTGCAGGCTGTGTTGTAATAGATAATACCTCTCAATTTCGTTATGACGATGATATTCCGCTAGTTGTGCCTGAAGTTAATCCGGAGGCGATTGCAGATTATACAAATCGCGGCATTATCGCGAATCCAAATTGTTCGACGATTCAAATGTTGGTTGCGCTAAAACCGATTTATGATGCGGTAGGCATTACGCGGGTGAATGTATGTACGTATCAGGCCGTATCGGGTTCTGGGAAGCCTGCAATGGATGAATTGGCGAAACAAACTGCTGATTTACTGAATGGACGTTCGATTGAAAGTAAGGTATATCCAAAACAGATTGCTTTCAACGTCCTACCACAAATTGATGTGTTTGAAGATAATGGTTATACCAAAGAAGAAATGAAAATGGTATGGGAAACTAAGAAAATTATGGGTGATGATGCCATTGAGGTAAACCCAACTGCAGTGCGTGTGCCTGTGTTTTATGGCCATTCAGAAGCCATACATATTGAAACGAAAAATAAAATATCCGCAGCAGAAGCGAAAGCATTATTTGAGAAAGCACCTGGTATTGTGCTGATCGATGCACATGAAGATGGAGGTTACCCGACAGCTATCAGTGATGCATCGGGTCAAGACCCTGTTTATATTGGCCGTATTCGTGAAGATATTTCACATCCCAAGGGATTAAATTTATGGGTGGTGGCTGATAATGTTCGCAAGGGTGCAGCATTGAATAGTATCCAAATCGCAGAGATATTAGTGGACAAATACCTCTAATTAGTTAAGAATGATAGAACATCCTTTAAAAGTTCAAGGTAAGACTATGTCTAACAAGCTAATTTTCAGATCTTTATTGTTGAGTGTTGTCATGTTGATAGTGCCTATGTTGGCCCATGCATTTGGCTTGGGTAACATCACGGTATCATCAGCACTTAACACGCCTTTCCGGGCAGAAATTCCAGTTACATCGATGCGTGCAGGTGATAAAGATAGTTTTGCTGTTGAGTTAGCATCGACTAGTGAGTTTGCTAAAGCAGGTTTAGATCGTAGCGGTGCGTTAGCGCAGTTACGGTTTAAAATTATTTATCGTAAGGGAAAAGCGATTATTCAGGTGAGCTCAAAAGAGGCAATGAAAGAGCCGTTTTTGAGTTTCTTAGTCTCGGCGACAACAAAGAATAGTAAATTATTACGAGAATATACGGTATTACTCGATCCACCAACCAGTATTTATGAACCCGCACCTGTGCCAGTAGATGTTACGCCTACGAGAGCAGCGCCACGAGCAGCACCAACAATACCTAAACCACGTGCTATTCCTCAGCCTGTAGCGCAACCTGCAGTCACCCAACCACGGGCGCCAAGTTTGGCTGGGGTAGGCAGTTATGGCACAGTGAAGCGTGGTGAAACTTTATGGACGATTGCATCAAAAGTACGTCCAGATTTTTCTGTATCTCAAGAGCAAATGATGTTGGCCATTGTAAAAGCCAATCCTAATGCGTTTATTGACGGTAATGTAAATAGCTTACAAACAGGTGTTAACTTAGATATTCCAACTAAAGCAGAAATTATGGTCTTGTCTCAGAAAGAGGCTATTTCTAGGGTTAATGCACAGCACGCAGCTTGGAAAGGGACGCGTAAAGTAACGCAAACTGAACCGACTTCTGAAGTAGGTAATCAAAAGACGGCAGGTCAGAGTCAAGCCACGTCAGAATCATCGAGTGATACGACCGATGAAAATGCATTAGCGGATAAAACGTCTTCTGAGCGAATGAGTTCGGAAGAGATAGCAACCGCAAAATTAGCATTATCAGCGATAAGCGAAGCGGACTTAAATTCAGATCAAGAACTTGTTGCGATGGGTAATGAACAAGCGCAAGCCGCTAATGAACAATTGACGTTGGCGAAAGAGATCATTGAAGGACAAGCGCAGGAGCGGTTAGATTTAGAAACAAGAATGACGGCAATGACAACGCAAATTGAAACACTAGAACGGATTGTCTCACTGAAAGATGCAGGATTAGCACAATTACAAGCTCAGTTAGAAAAAAGTGGGGTTGAGCCAATTGCAGCACTAGAGATGGCTGAGATTGACGTAGCACCAACAGATACAGAGGTGTTGAGTGAGATGGATGTTGCCGCTGAGCCTCAAGTTGCCAGTGCGAAAATATCGGGGGATGTATTTCCACCTGTATTAGCTGTTGAAGACACGCAGGTAGGTAAAATTGATGCGGCACCACAAATAGATACAGAGGTGTCAACTGAGATGGATGTTGCCGCCGAACCTGAAGTTGCCAGTGCGAAAATATCAGGCGATGTGTTCCCACCCGTATTACCAATTGAAGAAACGCAGGCAGGTCAATTTGATCTAGAGTCGAGTATGGACTTAAATGACGATGAATCGGTGATGGATGATGTATTACTCGATGACGCTGAATTAGCAGAAAGAGGTATTAATTCGACGGAAACAGGTTTAGATAAAATAAAGGGATTTTTAAAATCATTATTAATACCTATTTTGCTGGCTTTGGCAGGGTTAATTGCATGGTTAGTAGTACGCTGGCGTAAGCAGCAGAATCCAAGTGACTCAGACGATAAGTGGGAGGCAACAACGGTCAGCCCTGACGCTGATGTGGCGCCAGATACGATAGTCGAAAATAATCAGCTTGATGTGGAAATAGTAGAGCGTGTTGAGGAATCGAATGATGTCAGTGTGGTAGATTTGATGCTGGAAGCAGATACTTATATAAATTATGGGGATTATGAGAAAGCAAAAAATGTACTTGAAGAAGCGAAACAACTAGAACCCAATAATAGTAGTATTGATAGCCAATTGTTGACGGTATTGTATAAGCAACAGGATGGAGAAGGTTTCGCGAGCATGGCGGCGTTGGTTGGCGACAACTTAAAGCAAAATAATCCTACACAATGGGAACAGGTCTTGGCATGGGGTAAAGAATTATCACCAACGCATGCATTGTTTGGTGGTTTGGCAACAGCAGGCCTTGTAATGGCGAGTGAAGGTGAAGAAGCCTCAGGACAAGCAGAACCCACGTTAGACTTATCTGCTATTGATATAGAAGACGATCCTTTAGATATTCCAGAAATAGATTTAACGGGTCCGGATATCACTGATACACCGACACTAAACTTGGATGATGATGGCGATTCATTGGATATGCCGTTAGACTTTAATACAGATATGGATGTAGAAGCAGCGGATACCATTGAATTTTCAGTTGATACTCCTGAAGGAGAGGGTGATCTAGAAGTAACGGTCTCTGAGGAGGCTATAGAAACAGCTTTGGCGGATTCTGAATCGGCGCCAGTAATAATACCGGATGAAGCACCAACGGCACCTTCAATGGATGATATGGCATCAGAAATGATTTCCGATATTGAAGCAGAAACAAGCGATTTTGATAATATTGATGAGGTTGCGACGAAGTTAGACTTGGCTGCTGCCTACCTTGATATGGATGAACCAGAAGGTGCGCGTACGATCCTGCAAGAAGTTATTCAGGAAGGGAATGCAGAGCAGCAAGCACAGGCTCAAACCTTACTTGATGGTTTGGCTTAAACGCCACAGATTCTGGCTGAGAGAGTTAGTGTCATAAAAGCCATGCAGCGGTTTGCTGTGGGCGTTGAGTATGATGGCACTGCCTACGTAGGATGGCAAGTTCAAGCTGAACATGCGACGGTGCAACTTCGGATTGAGCAAGCTTTGTCGGTGGTGGCCAATGCGTCAATTCATACGATTACTGCAGGGCGCACTGATTCGGGTGTGCATGCCGTGCAGCAAGTGGTGCATTTTGATACGGATGTAAGCCGCCTAGAGCATAATTGGGTGTTGGGTGTGAATACCAATCTACCAGCGGATATCAATGTATTGTGGGTGAAGCCCGTTTCTGATGATTTTAGCGCCCGATTTTCTGCTGTGCGCCGGCGATACCGTTATTTAATTCTCAATCGCCGAAGTCGCTCGGCATTACATAAAAATCGTATGTGGTGGGTATTTCGACCACTTGATATCGCGCGTATGCAAGCGGCGGCGGATCTCTTACTTGGGCACCATGATTTTTCGGCATTCCGGGCCAAACATTGCCAAGCACATAGCCCGATGAAAACCATTGAGCGGTTAACCGTGATAAAACAAGGTGATTGTATTGCGATTGACGTTGAAGCACCTTCATTTTTACATCATATGGTGCGTAATTTGGTTGGGGTGTTGGTGCCGATTGGTGAAGGCAAATATCCAGTGGAATGGGCGGCAGAAGTGTTAGCGAGTTGTGACCGTGGGCTGGGTGGTTTAACAGCGCCTCCGCAAGGGCTTTATTTTATGAATGTGGAATATCCACCTGAATTTAACTTACCGACAGTATCTGCTTTTCCCGTACTCTGGTAAAATAGACGTTTGTTTTAATTTAGAGAGCGTTTTATCGCCATGCAAGGTACGCGAGTCAAAATTTGTGGCATTACGCAACGCCAAGATGCGCTCAATGTAGTTTCAGCGGGTGCTGACGCCATTGGATTAGTTTTTTATGACCCTAGCCCGCGCGGGGTAAGCATAAAACAAGCACAAACGATTGTGACAGGTCTGCCACCTTTTATTACAGTGGTGGGGTTATTTGTGGATGCGGAAGCCAGTTTTGTACGTGATGTGATTGCGCAAGTCGGGTTAGACCGATTGCAATTTCATGGTCAGGAAACACCCGCATATTGTGCGCAATTCTCAAAGCCATATTTTAAGGCAATTAGGATGCAAGAGGGCATCGATTTAGCTACTGAAATTGCTAAATTTGATTCAGCAGTGGCTATTTTGTTAGATAGCTATCAAGCAGGAATTTCTGGTGGGACTGGGCATACTTTTGACTGGGATAAGATCCCAGTGTTAAGCAAGCCATTGATTTTAGCAGGCGGCTTGGATCCTGACAATGTCGCGCAGGCTATCCGTGAAGTTCAACCCTATGCTGTTGATGTCAGTGGCGGGGTAGAACAAACAAAAGGAATCAAAAGCCAGCAAAAAATAGCGGCTTTTATGAAAGAGGTTAATAATGTCTGAGACGACACAATATACAACGATGCCCGATGAGCGAGGCCACTTTGGTATCCATGGCGGACGTTTCGTAGGCGAAACGTTAATGGAGGCGATTTATGCTTTGGAAGCGGCCTATAAGCAATATAAAAATGATCCTGAATTTCAAGCAGAATTAGATAAAGACTTGGCAGACTTTGTTGGTCGCCCTTCTCCGCTTTATTTAGCAGAGAACTGGACACGTCAATTAGGCGGCGCACAGATTTATTTGAAACGCGAAGACTTGAACCATACCGGTGCACATAAAGTAAACAATACGGTTGGCCAGATTTTATTGGCGAAACGGATGGGTAAAAAACGCATTATTGCAGAAACAGGCGCGGGTCAACATGGCGTTGCCACAGCAACAGTTGCGGCACGATTAGGGCTGGAATGTGTGGTGTATATGGGCGCAGTGGATGTTGAGCGACAAGCGCAAAACGTGTATCGGATGAAGCTATTGGGGGCGACCGTTATTCCGGTTGAATCAGGCTCGCGCACCTTAAAAGATGCCTTGAATGAAGCATTGCGAGATTGGGTGACTAATGTTGACGATACGTTTTATATCATTGGCACAGTCGCAGGCCCGCATCCTTATCCAGAAATGGTGCGAGATTTCCAAACCATTATTGGCCGTGAAGCACGCCAGCAAATTTTGAAAGCAACGGGTAAATTACCCGATGCGTTGGTGGCTTGCATTGGTGGAGGTTCAAACGCGATTGGTTTGTTTCATCCGTTTATTGGTGACGCTGATGTTGCTATGTATGGTGTAGAAGGTGGGGGCCACGGGATTGAATCTGGTCAGCATGCTGCGCCACTTTGTGCGGGAACGCCAGGGGTGTTGCATGGTAACCGCACTTATTTAATGCAAGATGAGAATGGTGAGATTACTGAAACCCACTCTATTTCTGCGGGCCTAGATTATCCGGGTGTCGGGCCTGAACATGCTTGGTTGAAAGATATTGGTCGGGCAAATTATGTGTGCGTTACTGATGATGAAGCACTGGCAGCCTTTCATGAGTTGACACGTGGTGAAGGAATCATTCCTGCCTTAGAATCTAGCCATGCTCTTGCATATGCAAAAAAATTAG
>VAPK010531303.1_pt1 | contig 26440 bp, 20 predicted proteins | sample 3395031 | NCBI WGS metagenome assembly VAPK01 (sample SAMN08290443, study PRJNA428436) | hydrothermal vent metagenome | isolation source: Deep-sea hydrothermal vent chimney 1 | place: Pacific Ocean: Juan De Fuca Ridge
ATGCCTTTAAAAACATCAGATACGGGGAAAGCCGCCCTGGGTTGGATGGATGATTATAAAGTGTCGCATCTTCCTATCGTAAATAACCAAAAATTCTTGGGTTTGATCTCTGAACTGGATATTTACAACCTGAACGATTTTGAAGAACCACTTGGAAATCATAAGCTTTCATTAATTCAGCCTTATGTAAAAGAAAACCAACATATCTATGATGTCCTAAAACTTGTGAATGCTTTGGGACTGACACTGATACCCGTTCTGACCGACAAAGAAGATTATCTTGGAAGCATCACTTTGCAGAATCTGCTCAAATATTTTGCAGAATCGCTTTCGGTTGAAAATCCTGGTGGAATCATTGTACTGGAAACAGCTTACAACAATTACAGCCTGACGGAAATCGCTAACATTGTGGAATCGAACGATGCAAAGATCCTGAGCACGTATATATTAAGCCATGAAGATTCAACCCGGATTGAAATAGCCATTAAAATCAATAAACTCGATATTGCAGCGATTCTGAAAACTTTTGACCGCTATGGATATTTTGTTAAAGCATCTTTTAACGAAGATACCAACATAGATGATTTGAAAGATCGTTACAATATACTTATGAAATACCTGAATGTTTAGGTTTAAGCTTTACTTCATATTTCTGCTTCTTCTGGCTGCTATAAATTCCAGCGCTCAGGACGTTAATTATCAGGCTATCAAGCCTGATCAAAAGCTTGTTGTAAATAATATTTACATTAAAGGAAATAAGATCACCAAAAGATTCATCATCCTTCGGGAGATAGAGGTAAAGAAAGGTGACACTCTCACGGAGAGGACCTTAATGAACAGACTTAAGGAAAGCCGTTATAACCTGCTAAACAGGTCTCTCTTTAATTTCGTAAATATAAAACCGATAATTACCAGCTCTAACAAAGTAAATATTTATGTTTCTGTGGTGGAAAGGTGGTATGTATGGCCTATCCCTATTATCAAATATACCGATCTGAACTTCAATGCATGGTGGGTAAAAAAGGAAATTAGCCGCATTGATTATGGTATCAACTTAAGAGTCAATAATTTCCGGGGAAGAATGGAGAATTTAGTCGTCCTGCTTCAGGATGGCTTTAATAAAAGTGTTCAGCTATCCTGGGAAGTTCCGTATGTGAATAAAAAAGAAACCTGGGGACTGGGGTTCAAAGCGGGTGCCGTTATCAACCATGAAACGGATTATATAAACCTTGACGATAAACTTGTATTTTTTGGAGAAACAAACAAATTTATTAAAAAGAACCTGTTCGTTACTTTGACGGCAACATATCGTCCTGGTTTTAAAAAGCTTAACTCTTTTTATCTATCTTACGACAACTATAATTTTGCCGATACTTTACTGGCCTTGAATCCTTCATTTGCTTACAAGAGATCAAAATTTTCCTATTTGTCACTTCGTTATAATTTCAAGTTGGATTATAGGGATTATGCTCCCTATCCGTTAGACGGCTATTACTTTGAACTTGATTTTCATCAATATGGTTTGGGATTGCTAGGCAGTGGGGTTAATTTTTTAACTGCCTACGTCCTTTATGATCAGTATTTCCCAATACATAAACCCTGGTATTTTGCCTACAATGTCACGGTTAGAACAGAACTTAACCGTTATAGTCCGTATTTCCTGAAAAAGGGACTCGGCTATGCGCCTACTACGTTGCGCGGCTACCAGCTTTATGTGATTAACGGGCGATGGATGACACTGTTTCATTCAAATCTAAAATATGAATTGATCCCCAAAAAGGTTGTACAGGTCCCTTTCATCCACTCAGAAAAATTTGGGAAATTGTTTTATTCAGTCTATGTAAATTTGATTTTCGATGCCGGATATGTCTCAGATCATCAGACATACAGGGAAAATCCTTTGGCTAACAAACTCATTTATGGAACAGGTTTAGGCTTAGATTTTGTCAGTTATTATGATACTGTAATTGGTTTAGAATACACCATTAACCGGGAAAATGAGAAGAATTTTTTTATTAGTTTAGTCGCTCCAATTTAATCACTATTCAAAACATTTTTTGAAATCACGAATTAAACATACAATATTGGTAATTAGCATGATGATAGTGCTAATACCAACTATGGCAAATGCACAGATTAACTATCAGCATTTTATCTTTTCCGGACAGATAGCGCTTTCCAAAAAAAACTACACAGAAGCTATGCGCGATTTCAACACGGCCATTTATGCAAAGCCCGATGGTTTTGAAGGTTACTTTTTAAGAGGTATTGCCAAATTCAGCCTGGGTGATTATAAAGGTGCAGCCAGCGATTTCGCACAAACCATCAGTATCCACCCACTTTATACACGGGCTTATCTTTATAGAGGAATTTGCCTGGATCAAATTAATGAATATTCGCAGGCCATTTCCGATTTTGATTATGCGCTTTCGCTTGATCCATTTGATCCGGCTGTTTATCAGGCACGGGGTGATACCAAAATGAACATGCGTAAATATGAAGATGCGCTGGCAGACTACTCCCAGGCCATCCGGCTTGATCCAAAACTGGGACCAGCTTATCTAAACCGGGGAGTGGACTATCATTTACTGAAAAACGACAGCCTTGCCATGCGCGACATCAATAAATCCATCCACCTGGATTATTTTAACGTGGATGCATGGATTAAACGAGGGATGATCCATTATGAAATGGACAGCCTGCAAGAGGCTTTGAAGGATTATAAACAAGCAGCAACCATAAAGCCCCAATATCCTTATATCTACTTTCAAAGGGCTATGACTTATCTTAAGCTGGCAGATACGACCAACACCATCAAAGATTATTTAAAAGTTGTCAAACTCGATTCATCAAATGCTCTGACTTATTACAATTTAGCTCTTTTGGAATCCATGAGAGGCAATCAAAAAGCAGCATTAAAATATTATGCAAAAGTTATTGAAATCAATCCTAAAAACGTATATGCGTATTACAACCGTGGAATTGTAGAACTCAAGCTAAATCGTCCGTGGAATGCCAACTGGGATTATACGCGTGCCCTGGAGATTTTTCCGGGATTTGCCGGAGCTTATGTAAACCGTTCTTATGCGCGACTTCTGTTGGGAGACAGTGTGGGCGCCAAAAGCGACCATGAACAAGCTATGAAGATCATTGCAAAAGTTAATGGCAACAAAGGGGCAACACGTGAAATGTTTAAAAAGTACGGTGACTCTACCTATTTTAATAAGATCATTGCTTTTGAAGCGGATTTCCTAAATGGTGAAATGCGGAAGGGAAGAATTCAATTTACGAATATCAATATTGAGCCCCAGCCGGACTTCTTCATTGTGTATGCTTTCAACCTTTCGGACTCCATCTATGAAAGCCTTCGCGAATCGGCATTTACCGATGAAAAAATGGCCACTTTCAATGCTGAAAATCCAGGTGGGATAAAGTTGTTTTATACCACACACACCTTGCCGACTTCAAGGCTAACGGAAAGAACAACTGACAAAAAATTAGTACACAAGCTATTTTCGATCAAGGATTCAGTAGATGCATATCTTTTAAATGGTGTGATCAACAGTATGTTGCAGAATTACCACCCGGCGATTATGTCTTATGATTCATGCATCATGAAAAATAAAAAAGATGCTTTCGCTTATTTCAATCGTGCTGCGACACGTACAAAACAGGAAGAAACTATTTATAACGAACTCCGTTACAGCAATTCCATCACCATATCAAGAAGTAATTTTCAAAGTAAAGAGCCAACGAATCATATCCCTATGCCAAACTACAAGGAATCTATGGAAGATTACTATAAGGTGATCCAACTAAATCCTAACCTTGCTTTTGCATACTATAACAGGGGAAATTTGTTTTTAAAGATGAAAAAATTCAAGGAAGCCATCGACCAATACACAAAGGCATTGAGCCTGGAGCCACATCTTGCCGAGGCATATTACAACAGGGCGCTGATCCTGCTTTACCTGAAAGAAAACAATAAAGCCTGCAAGGACTTAAGTAAAGCCGGTGAAATGGGCGTAAACGATGCCTACAACGTCATCAAGCGCTATTGTGCGAAGTAATTGACTATCAGCCTTTTGATTTGTATTTCCATTAACATTAAAAAGTTTATATTTTTTTGAAATATCCATGATTCAGAATTCATTTGCAGTACATTTGTAATGATGATTGTCGATTTTTTTAAGAAATACATTAACAACAAATACTTTTATACCGCATTGGCTTTTGTGGTATGGATGTTCTTTTTCGATTCCGATAACTTTCGTGAACAGATAAAGCTTAGCCAAAAAATTGAAAATCTGGAGAAGCAGAAATCCTTTTATACTAAGGAAATTACAAAAAACAAAAGTGCCCTCAATGCGTTGCAATATGACACCACGAAGCTCGAAGAATATGCCCGAGAGAAATATTTCATGAAAAAAGATAAGGAAGATATTTACGTGGTGGTGCGCGATTCTACCAATGATTGACAATCCTTTTCATCACTATTTATAAATCAAATTCTCTCTTATTGGGGATCAACGTCCAAGTAAATACGGACTGACTTTAAGTGGGTATATTTGTTATAATCCGCCAGTACTTGTTTCAGCTGTTCCTTTTGTAATGTTTGTTGCCTGTTGCGTGGAATTTTCAACATGATCTGTTTGATGTACATGTTCTTTATTCTGGAGACCATCGGATACTCAGGACCGTAAACCAGGTTTCCAAACCGGATTCTCATATCCTGCGCCAGAACATCCGCAGCCCTATTCAGTATTGATGGGTCCTTATGTTTTAATTTGATAATGATCAGCCTGTAAAAAGGTGGGTAATGAAATTTTTGGCGCTCATCCAGTTCACGCCTGAACATACTTTGGTAGTCATGTCCCACAACATCTTTAATGATCGCATGCGAAGGCTCCCAACTTTGAATGATTACAGTCCCTTGTTTGTTTTTTCTCCCAGCTCTTCCGCTCACCTGCTCCATAAGTTGGAAACTGCGTTCATGAGCACGAAAATCGGGAAACCTTAGCATGTTATCGGCACTTAAAACCCCTACAACCTGCACGTTATCAAAATCAAGTCCTTTGGTCACCATCTGGGTTCCCGTAAGTATGTTGGTTTTCCCGTTTTCAAAATCTGAAAAAATACGCTGAAAAGCACTCCTGGAACGGGTAGTATCCAAATCCATCCTGTCGATCTTTGTATCCGGCAAAATAATAGACAACTCCTCCTCCACTTTTTCAGTTCCAAAACCTTCCATGGTAAGATGCTGGCTACCACAATGTTCGCAAACGGGAGGAACCGGCCGGGAATAGCCACAATAATGACATTTGAGCAGCTCTTGCTTTTTATGATAGGTCATCGTTACGTCACAATTCTTGCACTGGGGAACCCAATTGCACTCTTCACATTCAATTCTCAATGAAAACCCACGCCTGTTTTGGAATAGAATAACCTGTTTTTGTTGATCCAGGGCTTCAGCAATATGTTTCAATAAAACAGATGAGAAATGCGATCGCAACATCCGCCGGCGTTTTTCTTCTTTCAGATTCACCACAAGAATTCTCGGCATTTCAATTCCGCCATAACGCTCTGTTAACGGAACCATCCCGTATTTTTTATTTAGCGCATTATAATAAGTCTCGATGGCTGGCGTGGCAGAGCCCAAAATCACTTTTGCATCATGCAAACCTGCCAGATAAATGGAAGCATCTCTGGCGTTGTAACGGGGTGCCGGGTCAAATTGCTTGTAAGATTGGTCATGTTCTTCGTCCACAATAATCAACCCCAGGTTTTCAAAAGGCAGAAACATGGCAGAACGCGGCCCCAGGATGATACGGTAAGGTTTATGAATATCCTGCTGTTGCACTCCTGCAACATTCTCCCAGACTTCAGCTCGCTCATTTTGATTGTAACGCGAATGATAAACACCGATCTCGTCTCCAAAATGTTTCCTGAGACGTTGAATAATCTGTGTTGTAAGTGCTATCTCAGGCAAAAGGTAAAGAACCTGCTCTCCTTTTTTAAGAGTATCTTCAATCAGTTTAATATACAATTCCGTTTTCCCACTGGAAGTTACCCCGTGCAACAAAACCACGCGGTGTTTGCGCATCTCTTCCTGCAAATTATCATAAGCCCGTTGCTGCTCATCACTAAAAATAATAGTACCCTTCTTCGATGCTTCATCCTCGTTAAAACGGCTGATTGTCTTTTCTTCTTCAATCAGAATTCCTTTATCAACCAAGGCTTTAACCGCTGACAAAGATACTCCCAGCTTCTTTTGTAAATCAGCTTTTTTTACAAGAACACCTTTTTTAATTGGAAATCCTGTCAGCGTCATCATGGCCATCAATACCTCCATCTGCTTGGGTGCACGCTTACTCATTTGATCCATCACTTCATGAAGCGCTTTATCTTTTAGATAAGCGTCAGCAAAAAGAAGATATTTTTCCAATTTGGGTTTATAAGAACCATTAAGCTCTTCTTCCATAAAGATCATCTGACGCTGGATCATGGTTTTCAGCAAGGGCAATACTTTCTGAAATCCAACAATTTGACCGGCTTCTTTTATAGTCAATTTTTTTTGTTGCATCAGAGCTTCCGTGATCTGATACTCGGAGTCAGTAAGCTGCTCGATATCAGGTTTAAAGGCTTCTGAAAGGATGATTTTTGATTCGCTACTTAGTTTGAATGCGGAAGGTATGGCGACATTCATTACTTCGCCGAGAGTACACATGTAATAATCTGAAATCCAATTCCAAAACTCAATTTGCACATCATTTACCAGCGGCTTTTCATCCAGTACCGATAAAATATATTTTGGGGTTCCTGATGCCGGAGCTTTTTCGTGCAAATTCATGATCAATCCTGCATAAACACGGCGGCTGCCAAACTGGATACTCACACGCTGCCCTTTTTGCACAAGATGGTTCATGGAAAAGGGTATCCGGTAGGTAAAGGTCCCCGGAACCGGAAGAGGCAGTAAAACATCAGCAAATAATGTGATTCTATCCATAGAACAAAAGTATCCAATTCTACCAATTAAACCTTTGTTTCAATACGGTTGTTTCATGTTTTCGGAAGGCCTGATTTATAAAAAGAAAAATACTAAAATTAAGGATACTGCTCTTCATTTCTTTCAAAATCTTAAAACCTCTTAAAAAAACGTTCATAATAAGAACCTTCTCCTGCCGTTGATTTATTTTAATATTTTTGCATAAAATAAAACTTCTATCATGACCACCATAAGTGATAAATTTCTGGGCGAAGGCCTTACTTACGATGACGTATTATTGGTTCCAGCCCACTCTGCCGTTTTGCCACGCGAAACGGACCTTTCAACCTATTTTTCAAAAAATATTAAATTGAAGATCCCTATTGTATCGGCAGCTATGGATACGGTTACCGATGCCAAAATGGCCATCGCCATGGCTCAGGAAGGAGGCATTGGCGTGCTTCATAAAAGTATGAGCATTGAGATGCAGGCCATTGAAGTGAAAAAGGTGAAACGAGCCGAAAATGGTATGATCCTGGACCCTATCACCCTGAACGCAGAAGCCCGCGTGATTGATGCATTGAATCTCATGAAGGAGTACAGTATTGGAGGTATTCCCGTCGTCGATAACCATCAAAAACTCGTCGGAATTGTGACCAACAGGGATCTGCGTTTCGAAAGAGGAATGAACAAGTCCATCCGCGAAGTGATGACAAAAGAGAACCTTATTACTACCACGGAATTCACCAATTTTGAAGAAGCTGCAGAAATCCTGCAACAGTTTAAGATTGAAAAACTTCCAGTGGTTAATAAAGACTATAAACTGGTGGGATTAATTACTTATAAAGATATTATCAAGATCAGCCAACACCCTACCAGCTGTAAAGATAACTTGGGTCGTCTCCGTGTTGCAGCGGCCATTGGGATTGCTTCAGACACCATGCAACGCCTTGCTGCTCTTGTAGAAGCCGGTGTTGATGCGATTGTAGTTGACACTGCCCACGGCCATTCAAAAGGTGTTATGGAAACCGCTAAACAAGTCAAGAAAAAATATCCCGGTATTGATCTCGTAGTGGGAAATATTGCCACACGCGAAGCGGCTTTGGATTTGCTTGCCATTGGCGTTGACGGCATAAAAGTTGGAATCGGCCCCGGTTCCATCTGTACGACACGGATCGTTGCCGGAGTTGGTGTCCCACAGCTTACAGCCGTCTATAATGTTGCAAATGCGCTAAAAGGAACCGGCGTTCCGGTAATTGCAGACGGAGGTATCCGTTATACGGGAGACATTGTTAAGGCCATTGCAGCAGGAGCAGATTCCATTATGGCAGGTTCTCTGTTTGCCGGTGTTGACGAATCACCGGGCGAAGCCATTATTTATGAAGGAAGAAAATTTAAATCATACCGGGGCATGGGTTCTGTTGAAGCCATGGAACAAGGATCAAAGGACCGTTATTTTCAGGATGCCGAAGACGACATCAAGAAGTTAGTGCCTGAGGGAATTGTAGGACGCGTTCCTTACAAAGGAACATTATCAGAAGTAATTATACAGATGATAGGCGGTCTGCGTGCCGGAATGGGTTATACAGGTTCCAAAACCATTCGAGATTTACAGGAAGCAAAATTTATTAAAATTACAGCAGCCGGAGTTGCTGAAAGTCATCCCCATGATGTAACCATAACCCGGGAAGCACCCAATTATAGTAGAAAAAGTTAACAGAACCTCTTATGAGAAAATCGTTGCTTCTGGTTATCTTGTTTCTATCAATTTTTGGTTTAAATGCACAAAATTCTTTCCATAAAAAGGTGTTGGCCACAATTGGTAATCAAAAAGTAACCGTTGGAGCTTTTTTAAATATTTATTCAAAAAATAACTTTGGAGCACAGGATACAGTTTCCATCAAACATGCTGTAGATCTTTACATCAATTTCCGTTTAAAAGTGTTGGATGCGGAAAACAGTAAAATGGATACGCTTTCTTCTTTCAAAAAAGAGTTGGCAGGTTACAGGCAACAGTTGGTCAAACCTTATTTTGAAGATAAAAAGATTACCGAAGCGCTTCTTAAAGAAGCCTATCAAAGAAGCCGTTATGATGTCAGAGTAAGCCATATTCTCATAAAAGTTTCACCTGATGCTTCTCCGGCAGATACTTTGAAAGCCTGGAAAAAAATTGAAGAAATTCGTAAAGAAATTCTGGAAGGCAAAAGTTTTAAACAAGCCGCGCTGGAATATTCCGAAGATCCATCTGCCAGGGATCAAAAAACCATTCCTGGAAGAAGACCGGCAAGAAAGGGAAATAGCGGAGATTTGGGTTATTTCACTGTCTTTAACATGGTTTATCCTTTTGAATCAACAGCTTACACTACACCTGTAGGCCAGATTTCACAGCCTGTCCGTACCCGTTATGGTTATCATCTTATAAAGGTTACTGATAAAAGACCGGCCATGGGTGTTGCCGAAGTGGAGCACATTTTTATCGGGATGAAACCGGGAGCGTCTGCGGCAGATTCAGCAAAGAAATCGCAGGAAATAGAGAAAATTTATCAGAAAATAAAACATGGAATGCCTTTTGAAAAGGCTGCAAAGCTTTATTCTCAGGACCCGGGGTCATCATATATGGGTGGTCGTTTACCGAAATTTACTTCAGGACATATTGTTCCACAATTTGTTACAAACATTGATTCACTGAAACCCGGACAAATTTCCAAGCCTTTTCAGACTATTTACGGATTTCATATCATAAAATTACTCAGCAGGCATAGACCGGGAAACTTTAAAGAAGAAGAATCCTCATTAAAACAACGGTTGGCAAACGATCAAAGATCGCATTTAAGTAAACTGGCTGTAATTAACCAGCTTAAGAAAGAAGACCATCTAAAGATATATCCTAAGGCAAAGCTTCAGGTTTTGGATATTTTAACCAAATATTTTAAAATGGGCAAGCTTGTATCTGATAGCTTGAAATATCTGAAAACACCGTTGATAAAAATCGGAAAGAAAAATCCACAGACTTTTAATCAGTATGATTTTGCCGTTTTTGTTCAGAAGCATCAAAACAGCATTAGTTCTCATGATAATCCACGCGTCGAACTCGGAAAAATGTTCGGGAAATTTACCGATGAGAAATTGGTTGCCTATGAAAAATTGGATTTAGGACTTCATCATCCCGGGTTTAAAAGCCTGATGCAAGAATACCACAATGGCATTTTATTGTTTAACCTGACTGATAAAATGGTTTGGTCAAGAGCCACTCAGGATACAGCAGGTTTAAGGAAATTTTACCTGAAACACCGAAACAAGTTTCAATGGAGACCAAGGCTACAGGCCATTATCCTGAAAACGCCAAAAAAGGAAACCAATAAACTGGAATCTGCACTTAAGACATATAAAACCAATGATTTGCTGAGAAATGCTATTTTTAGAAAAGAGATACCAGGATTTGCTAATTTAGCCGCCGACTCGGGATATTATGAAAAGGGCGACAATGAATTCATCGACCATATTAAATGGGTGAAAGGGCTTACGCAACCCACATTTGAGCAAGACAACAATAATGCAGTCATTGTCCTGATTGAAAAGGTATTGCCATCTGGCCAAAAATCGTTTAAAGAGGCAACAGGTCTCGTCATTGCTGATTATCAGGATTTATTGCAAAAGCAATGGGTGAGCAGGTTGAAAAAGAAATATCCGGTTCATATTAATCAAAAAGTATTGGAGAAGCTGAAAAAGAAATATCAGAAAAAAAAGTGATAAGCAACATATTTGTTTTAAAAAAAAAGGATACCAAGGTTTTATGGAAATTAAAAAGCCATTTTTGTTTTTGCTAATTGTCTGCGCAGGGTTCCTGATGATTGCATCTGTAGGCTGCAAAAGGCATGGAACAAAACAAAATATTCCATTAGCCAAGGTAGGAGACAAATACCTTTATGAAATAGACATGACCGGGCTCATCCCGAAAGGGACAAAGGCCAAAGACAGTATTTTAATTTCACATAGCTATATCAATAAGTGGGTGCAAACTCAACTCCTGTTGCAGGAGGCTGAAAACAATCTTCCTCCGGAAAAGTTAAATTTTGACAAACAGCTCCAAGAGTACAAAAACTCGCTCATCATTTACCACTACGAAACAGAATATGTGAAACAACATCTGGACACGCTTGTTACAGATAAAGATATTAACGACTACTATCAAAGTCACTTGAAAGACTTTGAGCTGAAGCAAAATATTGTGAAGGTAGTTTATGCGGTCATCCACAGGGAAAAGGATAAAAAAGACAAATTGGGATTCACATTTAAAAAAATCTTCCGGCTTCCTGACAGTCTGCTGCTGGACTCACTTGAGAGGTATGCTCCCACAAGAGTGGAGACCTTTTCTACCGACACCAATACATGGGTCCCATTTAATGAAGTTCTAAAAGTTATTCCTATCGAAACCTATAACCAAGAACTTTATCTAAAAAATCACCGAATAATCTTTCTTACTGACGTTGACAACGATTATCTGCTTAAATTTGTCAACTTTAAAATTAAAGATGAAACATCGCCACTTGATTTAGAGAGCCGGTTTATACGGAGCATCCTTCTTAACAAGCGGAAAAAGTTTTTAATCAACAACTTGCAAAAGGAAATTTATGATCAGGCAAACAAACAAAAAGAATTTGAGATATATTAATATGGCAAAGATAAACGGTAAACTATTTTCAAAAGCGAATCTCATCACCCTCACAGGGTTATTATCGCTACTCTTCATTTTTTCACTTAACGTAAGCGCTCAGGAAAATTCCAATCAGGCGAAAAAACCTAAGGGAAAAGTCATTGACCAGGTAGTTGCTGTTGTGGGCAATAGCGATATTTTAGAATCAGATCTGGTCAACCAGTATCTTAATTACAGGATGCAGGGGAATATTCAGGGAACTGAGACACAAATGAAATGCCAGATATTAGAAAGCCTTCTTTACCAAAAACTGATGCTGGCACAGGCACAATTTGACAGTCTTACGGTAGATGAAGTGCAGGTATCGGGCGAGTTGGAAAGCCGGCTTTCCGGTTTTATCAATCAGTTTGGAAGCCAGGAAAAGCTTGAAAAATATTATGGAAAGAGTATTACCGAAATCAAATCGGAATTGCATGATGTTGTTAAAGATCAGTTACTCTCACAACAGGTGCAACAGAAGATTATTGCAAATGTTACTGTGACCCCTTCCGAAGTAAGGGAATTCTACAACACTATGCCAAAAGACAGTATCCCTCTTATCAAAACTGAATATATAATTCGCCAAATAGTTTTGTCTCCTCCTATAAGCGTTGAAGAAAAACTCAGGGTTAAAAAGGAGTTGTTGGAATTGAGAAAACGTATTTTAAACGGAGAGAGTTTTTCCACCATGGCTATTCTTTATTCTGAAGATCCTGGTTCGGCTAAAAAAGGAGGTGAGCTTGGTTTTTATGGACACGGGCAACTTTATCCTCAGTTCGAAGCTGCTGCTTACAAGTTAAAACCGGGTGAGATTTCAGACATTGTTAAAACTAAAGCCGGTTATCATATCATCCAAATGATCGCTAAAAAAGGAAATTACATCAATGTAAGACATATTCTCCTCATTCCTAAAGTATCACCTCTGGTATTGCAAAAAGCTAAGGTAAAGCTCGATTCCATTGCCAAGCTGATCCGTTCGGATTCCATAACTTTCGCAAAAGCAGTCATGAAATTTTCTCAAGGGCCTAACAAAAACAGCGGCGGCTATCTGCTAAATCAGCGAACCGGCGGTACCGAATTTGAAGGGGAACAACTGAATCCTCAGGTTTCTTTTACTATTAATAACATGAAACAGGGTGAAGTTTCCAATGCAGTACCTTTCAAAACAGACGAACAAAAAGATGCTTACAGGATTCTCTATCTTGAAAAGAAGATCATGCCGCACCGGGCTAACCTGAAATCCGATTACAATAAAATTCAAAAGTGGGCATTGATGGCAAAGCAACAAAAAGCCGTCGATAGTTGGATCAATGAGAAGGTAAAGAATACTTATGTCCGGATTAGTAGATCTTATCAGGCCTGCAATTTCATGCACCACTGGTTAAAGAACAAGTAGTTCTTTTGTATTTACTAAAAAATCTGTTTTTTATTTACTCACTTCCTGAATGAAGATTTTATTCAGCGTGGGAAGGATTTCCCTGAAGGATGTAACTTCAACCTGTGGCAGCGCAACAGAAAGTAATTCGTTTGAAGAAAATCCTGTGCCATCGAGAATTTTTATCTGGTCATAATGAATCCCGTTTTTTTCTTGGGACTCTAATTTCAGAAAATGATTTTTATCTAAATGAAGTTGTTTGGAAGCTTGGTATCCAAGCTCAAAAACATGCAATTTAAACTGTTGTTTAATATCATTAAGTTCTCCGGAAAGGATTTTCTTCCCCCTGTTTATCAAAGCGATTTCATCACACAATTCTTCAACAGAAGCCATATTATGCGTGGAAAAGATAATAGTCGCGCCCTGATTTCTTAAATTCAGTATCTCATCTTTAAGCAGATTCACATTGATCGGGTCAAAACCGCTAAAAGGTTCGTCAAAAATCAACAATTTCGGTTCATGAAGGATGGTTACAATGAACTGTACCTTTTGCTGCATTCCTTTTGAAAGCTCTTCGACCTTTTTGTTCCACCACGAGCCTATCTCGTATTTCTCAAACCAGAATTTCAGCTTTTTCTTTGCTTCAGCAGCAGGAACACCTTTCAATCTTGCCAAATAAAGTGCCTGCTCCCCTACTTTCATTTTTTTGTACAGGCCTCTTTCTTCAGGCAGGTAACCAATTTTAATGATGTCTTTTTGAGTGATCGGATTTCCGTTCAGCAGAACTTGGCCAGCATCTGGCATACTGATCAGGTTGATAATGCGGATAAGTGTCGTTTTCCCGGCACCGTTGGGGCCAAGCAATCCGTAAATTGATTGTTCAGGTACATCCAGGCTCACACTGTCGAGGACCTTCTCTCTGTCAAAACTTTTTGAAACGTCGATTACCTGAAGTCTGGCCATGGCTATGAAAAAAACTCTCTCATTCGGTCAAAATAGCTTCGATCCTGAGATGTTGGCTTGGGTTTAAAATTCTGGGAGCCACTTAACCCTTCAAGCATTTTCTTTTCTTCACTGGATAACGATTTTGGAGTCCAGATATTTACATTGATCAGTAAATCACCTTTGCCGTAACCATTGATATCAGGAATTCCTTTGCCTTTAAGTCTCAATACTTTTCCGCCCTGTGTACCTGAAGGGATTTTAACTTTCACTTTTCCGTCCACCGTAGGCACTTCAGCTGTAGTACCTAATGATGCATCCGGGAAACTGATATACAGATCATACAAAAGATTGCTCCCGTCGCGTTTGAGTTCCGGATCGGGCTCTTCCTCAATAAAAATGATCAAATCGCCTGGAATACCTCCGCGGGCAGCAGCATTTCCATTACCGCTCATGCTTAATTGCATTCCGCTGGTTACACCTGCAGGGATTTTAATGTTAACGACTTCTTCGGATTTTACAATTCCATCTCCGTGGCAAACTTTACATTTACTCGTGATGAGGGTTCCTTCACCGCCACATTGAGGGCATGTTGAAGAAGTCTGCATCTGACCCAAAAAAGTACTGGTTATACGCGTAACATGGCCTGAACCATGGCAAGTAGGACAGGTTGACGGATGACTTCCTTTTTCAGCTCCGGTTCCATTGCATTCGCCGCAAGGAACGTATTTTCTGATTTTTATTTTTTTCTCTACACCATGAGCCAACTCTGACAAACTCAATTTCACTCTTACACGCAGATTGGAGCCGCGGTTTACCCTTTGACGGCCACCGCCTCCGCCAAATCCAGAAGCCCCTCCGAATCCAAAGTGGCCACCGAAAATATCGCCGAAATGGCTAAAGATGTCATCCATGCTCATGCCATTACCACTAAAACCATTTCCGGCTGCCCCTCTTACTCCGTCATGTCCAAAACGGTCGTAACGGTGACGTTTCTCCTCATTACTTAGCACCTCGTAGGCTTCAGCAGCTTCTTTAAACTTCTCTTCAGCTTCTTTATTATCCGGGTTCTTATCCGGATGATATTTCAAAGCCAATTTACGGTAGGCTTTTTTTATTTCCGCCAGTTCTGCATTTCTGGAAACTCCCAAAATATCGTAAAAATCTCGTTTACTCATCTCACTTTTTCACTTTCGAGTTAGTTGGCCAATATGGCCTCATTAAAATCCTGCTATTATATTTTGGTAATTTATTGTCCTACAACAACTTTCGCAAAACGCAATATTTTACCATTTAACAAATAACCTTGTTGGATAACATCCACAACTTTACCTTTCATTTCTTCAGTAGGAGCTGGAATATTTGTAATGGCTTCCATAAAATCGGTGTCAAACTCTTTATTTTTTACTTCTATTGCTTCCACCCCCTTTTGCTTCAGAATATTCATCAATTTATTATAAATCAATTGAATTCCCTGTTTCGCTTCCTGGCTGAGTTGGTGATCTTCAAAAGACTGAATGGCTCGTTCCAAATCGTCAACTACCACGAGAGTTTCAAGGATCAGTTCTTTGGAAGCTGACATCTGAAGTTCGATTCTCTCTTTTATTGTTCTTTTCCTGTAGTTATCAAATTCGGAGTAAAGTCTTAAATACTTATCATTCAGCTCTTCTATTTTGTCTTCAAGCTCTTTGATCTTTTTCTGCGAACCGGATTTCTTTGACTTTTTCTTTTCTGTTTTAGCCGACTTCCCATCTCCAGATTCTTCATCAACATCATCTTCCTCTGAAACAACAGCCTTTTCAAATGTTACATCTTCAGCTCCTTCTTCCTGTTGTTCAATTCGGGTGTTCTTCTCTTCTTGTTTACTTGTCATTTCTCAAACTTCTTTTAAATTCTCTATATAGAATACAAATTATTTGCCATGAAGGTTCAACAGCCAAATTGACAGTATTCTTTAATCCTCTGACATTATTTTTTTTGCAAAAGTAAATTAAAATGTGACCTAAAATGAGTTTGAACTAAGGTTAGTCCCCTTCCACAATTTCTCACAAAGAGAGCAACACCTGAATTATTCAGGCAAGTTCAGAATGTTTTGAAAAATTGTAAAGAAGAAACTCAGGATATTCTTTCGATATCTGCTCCCAGCTTACGAAGCCTTTCTCCAATATGCTGATATCCCCGGTCAATCTGTTCAATATTATTGATGATACTGGTTCCTTCTGCTGAAAGCGCGGCAATCAGCAAGGCCACACCAGCACGAATATCGGGCGATGTCATGCTAATACCCCTTAGCGGCTGGTTTCCGCCAAGTCCTACAACTGTCGCACGGTGCGGGTCACACAGAATGATACGGGCACCCATATCGATCAGCTTATCTACAAAAAACAACCTGCTTTCGAACATTTTTTGATGAATCAGCACACTACCATTAGCCTGGATGGCTACAACAAGCACAATACTGATAAGGTCAGGTGTAAAACCGGGCCAGGGAGCATCAGCAATGGTCATAATGGAACCATCTATAAAAGTTTCAATTGAATAACTCTTTTGCGCGGGCACCAGAATGTCTTTCCCTTTTTGCTCTACTTTAACACCGAGTTTTCTAAATACCTGGGGAATAACTCCAAGATCCTCCAACAAAACATTTTCTATTGTAATCTCCGAATGGGTCATTGCTGCCATACCGATAAAACTTCCTACTTCAATCATATCTGCCAGCAATGTATGTGATGTTCCTTTCAAACTATTAACACCTTCTATTGTGAGCAGATTGGAGCCGATGCCGCCGATCTTCGCACCCATGTGGTTCAACATTTTACAGAGCTGAACAACATATGGCTCGCAGGCAGCATTAAAGATAGTGGTTTTCCCTTCGGCCATCACGGCAGCCATCAAGATGTTGGCGGTTCCAGTGATAGAAGCTTCTTCCAACAGCATGTCGTTTCCCCTAAGTTTGTCAACGGAAACTTCGTAGCGTCTTCCTTTTTCATCGTAGTTAAACAGAACGCCGAGCTTTTCCAGGCCGTTGAGATGTGTATCCAGTCTTCTCCTGCCAATTTTGTCACCTCCTGGCTGGGGAATTATCCCCTTGCCATAACGCGCCAGCAAAGGCCCTAAAATCATAATGCTTCCTCTCAGGCTGGTTGCCTTTTGAGTAAACTCATCGGAGTAGAGGTAATCAAGGTTCAGATTTTCGGCTTTAAAACTGTACGATTCTTCAGACAACCGTTCAACTTTCGCCCCCAGGCCAGCAATCAATTCTATCAAATGATTCACATCACTGATATCTGGGATATTGTTAATCGTGACTTCGTCAGGTGTCAGAAGCGTAGCGCACACAATCTGCAAAGCTTCATTTTTTGCGCCTTGCGGGCAAATGGAACCGTGCAAGAGTTTTCCTCCGGCAATTTTAAAAGAAGCCATCGTTACTTGTTTTTGCGCACAAATCCCTTATTTCGATGTGGGTTGTAATTTTCTTTGGCTCTAGAGCTGTTCTTTTTGCGTTTTGCTGACTTGACAGATGCAAGAATATCGGAAGTGGCTATCAGTATTTCATTTTCGCCCAGTTTTAATTTTCCACCCGAAAGCTCTTCTAACTGAGCCACTATCAGTTCGTCGCTAACAGAATTCCGGTTCCAACTCAGATAGGAACGCTTCATGTAGTTGGCAATCATCCTGACCATTTCCACTTTTTCAGGCCCTTCATCAAGTTGCATGGCTTTTTTAATAATTTTCTCCAAATTCAGGCCATAATGTTTAAAACGGATATGGTCTTCACTGTAAGGCAACCTTTCAGGACGCCGGTTAACATTTTTCTTCTCAGGAGGAGAAAATGGTCCGTCAACATCTAGTTTAAAATCAGATATAATGTATAAATGATCCCAAAGCCTGTGTTCGTAATCGTTTGTAGCTTTGATATGAGGATTCATATTAGCCATAACACTGACAATATGCCGGGCTAATCCAAGACGAATTTCACGATCTTCAACATTAACAGAGTATTCGACCATTTTTTGGACATTTCTCCCATATTCGGGAATGGCCATGAAACCTCGGGAGGTATTATATTCCATGATTTTTTGCTTACTGGTTTGTACTATCGACAAATTTACGGAACAGATTGAATATTGCGGGCTGCGAAGTTTAACAATTAACTTTACAAAGTTCCCTGATTCTCAAAGTGCAAAAATAACTAAAATATTCTTAGCCGAAACAATCGCATTTTCAATTTGCTTTAACAAATTTTAATTGGTTTTGAAACGATAACCGACCTTCTTCAGCTCTTCATTAGCAAGTGTGATTTTCTTCTTTAGGTTACTTTTATAATCTTCTACCTTCTTCATAATTCCGGCATCAGTTAATGACAGTATCTGAGCTGCCAGGATAGCAGCATTTGTAGCGTTATTGATTCCCACTGTAGCCACAGGAATCCCGGGAGGCATTTGAACGATAGCAAGCAACGCATCCATTCCGTCCAAACTTGCATTGATCGGAACACCGATTACCGGAATGGAAGTCATTGAAGCAATTACTCCTGGCAGATGTGCTGCCATACCGGCACCCGCGATAATTACTTTTACTCCCCGGTCTTTAGCTCCTGTGGCAAACTCTGCCACTTCTTCAGGTGTCCTGTGAGCTGACAGAGCCTGTAAATCAAATGGTATCTCCATCCCATCTAAAATAAGGGCTGCTTTTCCCATAATCTTCAAATCTGAAGTGCTGCCCATTATAATGCTAACAACTGGTTTCATAGAAATGATTAATAAATTACAAAAGTAAAAAATTAGCCCAACCGTTAGGAAAACTGCTTTTTAAAAAAATCACAAAAAAACATTTCAATATTTTTGGCATCTTTGACTTTTTAAATTAAGCCTAAATATTATCTTTGTTGGCTATTTCTAAATGAAATTAAAAATGGCACAAATTACAGTTCTTGACAAAACCTTTGAATCGTATATTTCATTCAACCAAATTGAAGAAGCCGTTCAAAAAATTGCTCACCAGATGGAAAAAGAGCTTGCTGATAAAAACCCGCTGTTCTTGGTTATTCTGAACGGAGCTTTTATGTTTGCCAGCGATCTTTTCAAAAATCTGAACTTTCCCGCCGAAATTTCCTTTATTAAATTCGCTTCCTATTCAGGAACAAAAAGCACAGGAGAAGTCAAACAATTAATTGGTATTAATGAAAAACTGGAAGGAAGAGTCGTTGTCCTGATCGAAGATATTGTGGACTCGGGCATCAGCATGGAAAAAATATTAGAGTATTTGAAGACGGAAAACATTTCCAATCTTAAAGTTGCTACTTTACTGTTTAAACCAGCTGCCTATAAAAAGAATTTCAAAATAGATTATATCGGTTTTGAAATTCCCAACGATTTTATTGTTGGTTATGGGCTGGATTACAACGGACAAGCACGTAATTTTAAAGATATTTATAAAATCGTTCAATAAATAATATTTTAGTCATGCTGAATATTGCACTTTTTGGCCCTCCCGGGGCAGGTAAAGGAACCCAATCAAAAAAACTTCTGGAAAGGTACAACCTCACCTACATTTCTACAGGAGACATGTTACGCACGGAAATTGCGGAAGGCTCTGACTTGGGTATGAAAGCCAAATCCATTATCGAAAAAGGCGGCCTTGTCAATGACGAGCTGGTCATCCAGCTGATTGAAAAAAAGATTCAAACCAATCCTGATTCCCGTGGTATTCTGTTCGATGGTTTTCCAAGAACTACTGTTCAGGCGTATATTTTGGAAGGTCTTTTACTCAGGTTGAATTCCTCATTAAACTGCATGATCAGTTTAGAAGCTCCTGATAAAGAACTTATTAACAGATTGTTATTACGCGCCAAAGAATCGGGTCGCTCTGATGACACCTTGGAAGTTATCAAAGTCAGGCTTAAAGAGTATGAAGAAAAAACAAAGCCTGTAGCTGATTTTTACGCAAAAAAGAATAAATATTATTCTTTGAACGGCGTTGGAAAAATTGACGACATTTTTGAAAATATCAATACCGTTATTGATAAAACAAAAACAAAAACCCAAACTAATCTTGTTTTGCTCGGGAAACCAGGAGCCGGAAAAGGGACTCAAGGAAACATGCTTGCCCAGGAACTTGGACTGGTTTATATTTCAACGGGAAAAATGATGCGTCAGGAAATAAAAGACGGCACTGAAACAGGCAGATTGGCCAAACCCTATATGGATAAGGGGGAGATCGTCCCAGATGAAATTCCCATTCAGCTGATTGAACGTAAGATAAATGAAAATCCCCATGCCAACGGATTTATTTTCAAAGGGTTTCCAAGGACATTAATCCAGGCCTACATTCTTGACGGATTGCTTCAAAGGGTAAATATGTCGGTTTCTGCGCTTGTTGATATGAAAATTCCTACACTGGAGGCCATCAAACGACTTACAGAAAGATCAAAGACTCCAAAAGCGAGACCTTATGATTTTTCAGCTGAGCTTATTATAAACCGTTTGGAGCAGTACAAGGATAAAACGCTTCCTGTAATTGATTTTTACAAAAACCAGAGGAAATATTATTCCATAAAAGCCGAAGGAGAAGAATCTGAAGTGTTTTTAAGATTGAAAGCCAAAACCATTGATGTTTTTAAAGAAAACTATTGATATTAAGGTAATTGAGTTATATTACCGGGTATTGTTTAAAGATCTCACCCGATTTCATCAAAATGTCTACATACTGTGCCCTTCGGTAAGCGAAGGGGTCTTTAATATTTTTCATGGACAATAATCCGCGGAAATCATCCAGGTTGTTGTATTGTTTGTTGGCCATCCAGATTTCCATATCTTCCAATATTTTGGTGATCTGTTGCGGCCCGTTTTTATAAATGGTACTTACAATCTGAACAACATCAGCACCAACAAGCAACATTTTTATAACGTCTTCCCCTGAAAAGATACCGCTATTGGCGCAGAGATCAGCATTTATGTTTTCGTAGAGCATTCCGGCGTAACGCTGTGCCAAGCGGTTATCCTGCGGCGAACTTAAATTATATGGAAAATGCATCTTTTCTATTTCAATATTCACATCAGGCTGAAACAGGCGGTTGAATAGAACCAGACCGTCAACACCTTTTTTGTCCATCTCCTTAAAAATATACAAAGGATTTGTATAAAAAGGGCTCAGCTTAACACTTACCGGAATATTAACAGCTTTTTTAACGCCTTCAATCACATCAAGCTCTTCGCTGATAATGGCGCGGCCTTCCATATCAAATTCATTCGTATTGTTGTAAAAATTCAGTTCGATGGCATCAGCTCCAGCCTTTTCAAGTTTTTGGGCCCAGTCATACCAAACATCATCAACTACGGCATTCAGACTGGCAATGAGAGGAATGTTCAATGCTTCCCTGGCTTCCTTGAAATGCATCAAAAACTCATCAGGACTGGCCTCATACATATCATGTGGAAAAATACTGGTCATTTCAGCATTGCGTTCGTCATATTGTGTAAGTTTTTCGTTCAACTCTAAATTTTCAAGACTGACCTGCTCCTCAAACAGAGATTTATAAACGATGGCCGCTGCTCCGGCTTTTTCGAGTTTTTGCAACATTTTTACGTCGGTAACAAGGTTACTTGCACCAACAATAACGGGGTTTTTCAGCTCTAAACCCAAATATTTTGTCTTCATTTCCATGGCTTCGGATTTTTTATACGAAGATAATATTCTTTTTTGATGGGCGATTTTTAGTGTATTAATCTACCGCAATCGATTTAATCTAAATTCGTTTTAAATTAAGCATTTGCAGAGGTATTCTTCGTTAGAAAAAATATCTAAGTCCATATAATATGTACTTTTGCATCATTAAAATATTAATCTCAATTAAGTTGTAAATTACTAATAATCAGTTAAAAACACAGGTTGCTAATTGGTTTTTGAGAGATATAAACCCTGGCAACAAAATGTATTCTATATATTTAAATAAAATCCTATTACGATGAAAGGAAAGAAAAAATTTATCACTTGTGACGGGAATTATGCCGCAGCCCATATCGCTTACATGTTCAGCGAGGTTGCAGCTATCTATCCAATTACACCTTCGTCTACTATGGCCGAATATGTTGACCAGTGGGCAGCTTTTGGCCAGAAAAATACCTTCGGTGAAACGGTAAGGGTTGTTGAAATGCAATCTGAAGGCGGCGCTTCAGGCGCTGTACATGGCTCATTGCAGTCTGGTGCGTTGACGACCACCTTTACAGCTTCTCAGGGATTGCTGTTGATGATCCCAAACATGTACAAAATATCAGGCGAGTTGTTGCCCGCCGTATTTCATGTAAGTGCCAGGAGCCTTGCCGCCCAGGCGCTTTCAATTTTTGGAGACCATAGCGACGTGATGGCCTGCCGCAATACCGGATTTGCCATGTTAGCTACCGGAAGCGTTCAGGAAATTATGGATATTGCTTCTATCGCTCATTTTACTTCACTGAGATCAAGAATACCTTTTCTTCACTTTTTTGATGGTTTCAGAACTTCTCACGAAATCCAGAAAGTGGAATATTTCGAGCATGAGGATTTAGATCATTTATTCCCATGGGAAGATGTGAAAAAATTCAGGAAAAACGCTTTGAACCCCGAACATCCTGTTACCAGGGGAAGTGCTGAGAATCCGGATATTTACTTCCAGGCCCGTGAAGCTGCCAACCGCTTCTACACACCCATTCCTGATATGGTTGAAGAATACATGCAGGAAATCACAAAACTGACCGGCCGCGAATACCATCCATTTACTTATTACGGTGCCAAAGATGCTGAACATGTTATCATTGCAATGGGTTCAGTTTCCGAAACCATCAGGGAGACAGTGGATTATTTGACAGCCAAAGGCGAGAAAGTTGGTTTTATCGCAGTGCATTTGTACAGGCCTTTCTCCACAAAATACCTAATGAAAGCCATGCCGGAAACAGTGAAAACCATTGCTGTTCTGGATCGTACCAAAGAACCCGGTGCCAACGGCGAACCTTTGTATCTCGATATTCGTGAAGCATTTTACGAACTGGAAAAACAGCCTATCATTGTGGGTGGCCGTTACGGATTAAGTTCCAAAGACACCACCCCGGCACAGATCGTTTCCGTATATAATAACCTGAAACAACCGGAACCAAAGAATCACTTTACCTTAGGTATTGTTGATGACCTTACTTTCACTTCTCTGCCGATCCTTCCAGAGATCAGCATCAGCGAAAAAGGAACTTTTGAAGCTAAATTTTATGGTTTAGGTGCTGATGGTACTGTAGGAGCTAATAAGAACTCGATCAAGATCATTGGTGAATCTACCGATAAGTATGCTCAGGCGTATTTTGCTTATGATTCCAAGAAATCTGGTGGTATTACTATTTCGCACCTGCGTTTTGGTGATAAACCCATTCGTTCTCCTTATACAATAAAATCTCCTGATTTTGTTGCATGCCACGTACCTGCTTATCTTAATAAGTATGATATGCTGGAAGGAATGAAAGACGGAGGTACTTTCCTTTTGAATAGTATCTGGGATGATGAAGAAACCAAAAGACGGTTACCTGATCACATGAAGAAATTCATGGCAGATTACAATATTCAGTTTTATAGTATCAACGCCACAAAAATTGCTGCTGAAATTGGACTGGGTTCCAGGACCAATACGATCATGCAATCTGCATTTTTCAATGTAGCCAGCGTAATTCCTTACGAAGAAGCTGTCGAAAAGATGAAGAGTTTTATTTATAAAACTTATGGCAATAAAGGAGAAGAGATTGTTAAAATGAATTACCAGGCTGTTGACGCTGGTGTTGATGTCGTTAAAATTGAAGTTCCGAAAGAATGGTCAAAGATTGATCTTTCATCACAAAAACAGGAAGATGAAGATTTACCTGCATTCATTCGCGAAGTAGTACGTCCTATTGAACATCTTAAGGGAGACCTGTTGCCTGTTAGTGCTTTTGAAGGCAGGGAAGACGGAACCTTCCCTCCGGGAACTGCCGCTTATGAAAAACGTGGTGTAGCTGTGGATGTTCCTGAGTGGATTGCAGATGAATGTATCCAGTGTAACCAGTGTGCTTACGTTTGTCCTCACTCTTGTATCAGGCCTTTCCTCCTGAACGAAGAAGAAGCAAAAAATGCTCCGGACGATATGATTATACTCGAAACCAAGGGCAAACTCCAACCGCTGAAATACAGAATACAGGTAAGTGTGCTCGACTGTACAGGTTGCGGAAGCTGTGCCGACGTTTGCCCTTCAAAAGTGAAATCATTGGTTATGGAGCCAATTGGCTCGCAGATGGCTGAAGTTGATAACTGGGATTATCTTATTGAGAATGTTACCGACAAAACGTTGGACGGTACTGTGGATAAGTTCTCCAACGTGAAGAACAGCCAGTTTTCACAGCCATTGTTTGAGTTCTCGGGTGCTTGTGCAGGTTGCGGTGAAACACCTTATATTAAAACAGCTACCCAGCTTTATGGTGACCGGATGATGATTGCCAATGCCACAGGTTGTTCTTCAATTTACGGTGCTTCTGCACCGGCAACTCCTTATACTACTAATGCGTTGGGTAAAGGACCCGCTTGGGCAAACTCACTTTTCGAAGACAATGCCGAATACGGTTTTGGTATGGCTACCGGTATCCGCAAAATGCGCGACCGCATTGAACGCTTTATGAAAGAAGCGCTCGAAAACGGAGCTGACAGCGAAAGAAAAGAAGCTTTTGAAGCCTGGATCGCTGCCAAAAATGATGGTGAAGCTTCAAAAACAGCATCTGCCAAAGTGGTAGATGTTCTTAAAAATTCTTCCGATGATTCTGCAAAGAAAATCATGGAACTCGAGCAATATCTTATTAAGAAATCAATGTGGATCATTGGTGGTGACGGCTGGGCTTATGATATTGGATACGGCGGCGTTGACCACGTGCTGGCTTCCGGTGAAGATGTAAATCTTTTGGTACTTGACACTGAAGTTTATTCCAATACGGGCGGACAGGCTTCCAAGGCAAGCCAGACAGCGGCTGTTGCCAAATTCGCTACAGCAGGAAAAGAAATCAGGAAGAAGGACCTCGGTGCCATTTACATGACTTATGGCTATGTTTATATTGCCCAGGTTGCCATGGGGGCCAATTACAATCAGTATTTTAAAGCACTAAAAGAGGCGGAAGCTTTCCCTGGACCTTCCTTGATCATTGCCTATTCCCCTTGTATTGCACACGGATTACTCAATGGAATGGACCGTTCGCAGCATGAAGAAAAGCTGGCTGTGGAATCGGGATACTGGACACTGTACCGTTATAACCCGATGTTGGAACTCGAAGGTAAGAACCCATTCCAATTAGATTCCAAAGAACCTGATTTTGAAAAGCTTCCTGATTATTATAATCTTGAAGTCAGGTTTACTTCACTGAAGAAAACTTTCCCTGAAAAAGCTAAAGAACTTCAGTTACTTGCTGTTAAAAATGCAAAATGGCGTTATAATTTCTATAAACGTCAGGTTACCATGGATTATTCGTCTGAAGAATAGTCTGTAATTTCATTATAAAAAAAGAGGCTGTCTTTAAAAAGGCAGCCTCTTTCATTTGGGGCATACACGTAATTGGCCCCCAAAAAATCAACACCAATGTTGTTTCTATATTCTTGTGCGCTCACCGTCTGCATCAGGAAAAGTAAAATAATAAAGATGCCTGTTTTTTTCATAGAGCCATTTTTTAAACACATAAAATATTTATAATCAATTTAATATTCTAAAATCTGAAACCCAAGCCCAGTCTTAAAGAAATCCCCCGATTTTTATTTGTGTTGTATTCTGTTATTTTTTCTCCCTGATCATTTCTGTAAACCGTTTTATAGGAGACAAACTGTGGGATAAAAAAATCATACAATCCCTGGAAGGAAAAGAAAAGATGTTTTAAATTGATGCCTGCATTAATACCAGCATGCGGGGCCAGGTAAAAGTGTTTTTTTATCGAAATATCATTTGCTAAGATTACATTCGTCGGAACAAAGTCAGCAGGACTCATGTTTCCAGAAACGAAACTGATAAAATTTAAATTAATCCCTGCTGTGTAACCTGCATAGAAAGTCGTTTCGCGCGCATTACCCAATACACTTCTGTTGTAATCAAGCGGGACATAAAATGAGATAACGGATGAAAATTGGTCGTTTAGATAACAGCCTGTTTCTACACTGAAATTGTGTTGTTTGAAAAAACGCTCGTAGTAAAGTCCAAATCCGCCCGAACTACTTTCCATTGTAGATGAGTTGTATTTATTCCCAGGCAAATTATATTTAGGGGTTATAACGATATAGGCGGCGAGAGGATCAAATCCTATCTTATTTAAATACTCCTGGGCATTTACTGCCTGAGTCAGGAACAAAAAAATGACGATAATTCCTATTTTTTTCATATTTATTGATTTAGAGTTTATTATTTCAATATATGATAAGTCATTATTTA
>VAPK010206730.1_pt1 | contig 26433 bp, 20 predicted proteins | sample 3395031 | NCBI WGS metagenome assembly VAPK01 (sample SAMN08290443, study PRJNA428436) | hydrothermal vent metagenome | isolation source: Deep-sea hydrothermal vent chimney 1 | place: Pacific Ocean: Juan De Fuca Ridge
CGCTGGGCGCGACGCTTGGCGGACATGAAGTCCTTATGTGAAACATAGAGTAATTCTGAAATTTTTCTAACCAGGTGTTCTTCATGTTTCTCCAGTTCTTTATCTGCAAATGCGACTAGCCACATTTGTTCAACCAGTTTTATTTTTTCTTCCTGGGAGAATTCTTTATTAATGAGTGATGTAAACTCATAATAACATGTTGACTGTTGGGCTTCTTGTTCAGCGAGTTCGAGAAGTTCAGTTGTTTCATCTACAGAAAGCTGAAAGGTTTTTTTTATGGCATTGGTTACTGTTTGCTGCTCTTCTTCTTTAATTGTGTCATCTACCCGAGTCATTTCAATTAATAACGCAGCGGACGCCAATTGCAGTGCATGGTCGTTGTTTTCCTGGCTGTTTTCACGCCCGAGAACAAGGTGTGTGTCGAAAAATTGTTTTATCGTTCCAATCATTAGGTCCTTACCTGAGTAATAAGCCTGTGTAATAATGCCATATTGTAAACTACAATCACTAAAAATATCGGGTCAATTTATCCTATGTGCCTTGCATATCTATACGATTTGGTTAAAAAGCACGAGCTGATTGAAAATCCAAACAGAAAGCAAGGCAGCAGGCAGCGCTGCCGTCAACGAATGTTTTTGCTAGCTTATATTCCAGTCGTTTTGTTGCTTAGCAATTGTGCTTATTCGCCATTGGTTCCTGATATTTCTTCACCCTTGTTAGAAAACCTGCAGCATTCGAAAACACAACAATGTTCAGAGTTTTTTGTGGAAATTGACCGGGTGGTGTTTCTTACATCTGTTGTGGATGCCGGTGAATTCCGTTTGTCCGGTTTTCCTTATTTGCGCATTAGCCGGTTTTTAGCTTCATTCAATAATCTGGCAGAGAATGACCAGCGTTTTTTTGCCTGGGTCGCTAGACTGCAGATATTGGATCAGCAAGCAAGGAAGATCGAATTAAGCAATCTGCCCAAAGCAGTCCGCCAACAACTGCAAGTCAAATTCTATCCCATTTTCCTTAAAGACAACACCTCTAAAAAAACACTTTTTGATATTGTGAAAATGTGTGGAGATGTACTTCGTAACGTAGATATGGTTGACGCCAATATACGAGATACCTTGATTGACTCAAAAGCATACCCCGATGAATATCAGTTTTTGAGTAGAGTTGTTGGTATATATCCAATAACAGGTTTATTCGTAAAGCTTGGTATTAATTCTTATCACCAGGAAACACTCGATACATTTAACCTGCCGTTGCATCAATTGGAGGTTAAAGGCCGTTCTCAATATTATGTAATGGACACTCAGGCAAATCCTTTAGAGAAATTATCGCAGCAGGCAGTACAAAAAATATTAAGCACTTCTGCAAATAACGAATTGGCTATACCGGAACCCTCTGCGGAAGAACAGCAAAGATTATTTGCGACTTTTGCGCCAATCATAAAAGTCGATATACAAGGTAATTATGACCGCTTAGGCGCCCCGCTGTGGGATGAAGAGCGTATTGCCAAAATAGATACCGGTTCCCCGGTGTTGTATACTTTGGTTTCACACGTTTGGTTTGAGCAGCAGATATTATTGCAGCTAAATTATGTTATGTGGTTTCCAGAAAGGCCAATTGACGGAACATTTGATATTCTTGGAGGTCATATAGATGGTCTTAATTGGCGTGTAACAATTGGTCCCGATGGGCGGCCACTTATATATGATGTTATGCATAACTGCGGGTGTTATCACATGTTCTTACCGACAACGCGGTTAACCTTGAGAGAAGATGTTGCTGGCGTTTATGAAGAAGCGCCCCTAGTGCCACAGCTTGCCCCGGATGTCTTTGATAAACAAGTTGTTTTACATGTGGAAAGCAGAACACATTATTTGCAAAGAGTCACTGTGATGGCGCAAGCATCAGGCATACCTTATATTTTGAAAGACTATGATTTATTACGCTCACTTGCATTGGGTGGTTCGTCCGGGCTTTCATCTAGCACGGGGGATCGAAAAAGCTTGTTTGATTGGGACGGGCTTATAAAAGGAACTGAGCGTGCAGAGCGCTGGATATTATGGCCTATGGGTGTGCTCAAACCAGGTGCAATGCGTCAATGGGGGCGCCATGCGACCGCTTTTATAGGGCGGCGACATTTTGATGACCCTGGTTTGTTGGATAGATACTTCTATTATGCAAAATAAGTTTTATTCGAAATAATTATATTATTTATGGGCGGGTTAAGTTTTTTTTGGAGGCGATGACGATGTTACGTTTTGCTAAGATAGTTTTTTTTATGGTTTTATTTTTATTGGTGGTGCCATTTGCCTTTTCGAGTGTTGAGAGTGAAATTAATATCATACTGACGCATCCTGAAGATCCGCCGGTAGGCGTTGTTTTTGAAATTGTTGAAGGGGAAGAAGATGCGCTTTCCTGGGCGCTTGCTGATATTCGCAAGTATGCAAAAATATTAAAAAAAACATTTCCCAATATCAATATCGCCGTGGTTTCTCATGGTTCTGAACAGTTCGCATTGATGAAGAAAAACGATAAAAAATACCCCTCTATCCATAAGCAAGTGAAGCAGTTGGTTAACAATGACGACATCCCCGTCCATATTTGTGGCACTCATGCATCCTGGTATCGTGAAGACGAAGAGAGTTTTCCTGATTATGTCGATGTCGCACCCGTTGGGCCTGCACAAATTAATGATTATGTGAATCTTGGGTATACATTGGTTGTAATGGAAAAACCTTAATTATTTAGCTATTATGTTTTCTACAAATTTTGATCTTCTCATCCTGGCTTTTGTTTGGTTAGTCTATTTTTTATTACATTCGTTATTTGCATCACTAAGTTTAAAGCGGCGGGTTGCGGAAAAATTTCCGGCTGTCTCCCGGTATTATCGTATTGCTTTTAATATTCTCGCAATCGTGTTAATTATTCCTCCGTTATGGTTAATGCATTCACTTGCTGGAGAAGTGCTTTGGCAATGGAAAGGCGTCGGGTTGTATCTATCGAATTTTTTGGGTTTGTTGGCGCTGATCGGGTTTGTGTGGAGTATGCGTTATTATGACGGCATGGGTTTTCTCGGTGTACGTCAGGTTGGATCTGCCAATGCACATGTTGAAGATCAGGAAAAATTTTGCCTGTCGCCGTTACATCGCTTTGTCAGGCACCCCTGGTATTTTTTGGCAATAGTTTTTATTTGGAGCAGAGATATGGACGCCGCATTTTTGCTTTCGGCAGTCTTTATAACGTTATATTTCATAGTTGGGTCTTGGTTTGAAGAGAAGAAATTGCTTGTGTTTCATGGTGAAATCTATCGCCGTTATCAACGTTATGTACCCGGATTGTTTCCGTTGCCGTGGCGCTATCTCACTAAAGCAAAACGCAATGAACTGCTATCGCAAAAATAGTTGATAATAAGGGATCGGCCATGAGTAGTTGACTAAAAAAGACGGAAATTGAGGTGTTCTGCATTAAGCTGAGGTTCAGCTATACTTTGATAGAATAATTCAGATAAGCAGAGCATAAGGAAATAGTGGGGAAATAATAATGAAAGCAGTAGCATCTCCAGGCAATACCAAACCTTCTGCCGAAGTGTTGGCTCGATTGGGTCCAGGTTGTTATGTGAAAGTAGGCAAAGAAACAGGCCTGTTTTGGGCTGAAGTCACCAAAGTTTGCGACACTAAATTTACCGGAAGGGTGCAGCAAACATTTGCTGATGCGAAACAATACGGTATCGTTAATGGCAGTGAGCTTCAGTTTGATAAGCAGCTTGTTTGTGGTACCGGTTGTGATAAATATTGTTGGTGTTAGCGTTGGGTGCGAGCGTTGTTAGAATAGATTGTTTTACCATTTATTAGCTGGCGTTTGCTGACTACCGCTTATGCTTAATGGCTGATTGTTTTGTTCGTATAAATTTAATAATATGCCCGGTTTGCTGTGGAGTGATATTTTTCACTGGCGGCATATTTCCGAAACGCCAATGATGTTGGTAAGTCCCGAATTGCACCGCCTTGTAAAAAAACATGTCCGGGTGGTGGCCCGGTTTATAGATATGGTGAATCAAAGGCGGTCCCTGCGTGGTTCCATTTGATACTACATTCGATTTCCCATTCGAGATTGTGCTATTCGAGATTGTGCCGTGGCATTCGGAACAAAATTCAGAATAAAGTGACTCTCCTTTTTGTTCGTTAGCAATGAACCCAGGGGGTGGCGTCACAACATTGAGCCTGCTTTCCTTCGAGGTAGATGAGCTACACGCAGTAATATTTAGCACAAAAAATGTTGCTAGGGATATTGCTGTTAGTAAAGCGCTTTTATTTTTAGTACTGTTTTTAGTACTGTTTTTTTTAGTATAAGGTAACTTCGACATCAATGGTTTTGTCGCTGCCTATCCAGCCTTTGCGTTTCATTGTTAGTATGACTTTATCGCCAGGTTGTTTTTCCAGTAATGCAAATTTCACATCTGCCATGGATTCTATGTTTACGCCATCCACCTTACTGAAGTGATCTTCATTTTGTACGCCAGCAAGTTTGGCTGGGCTGTCCTTAGAAAAACCAGAGACAGTGATACTGCCACTTTCAGCTTTATCCATGATGACACCAAGACGTCCTGCTTTGGAGAGTTTTAATGGTTCTGGTAATAATACAAAGTCAGCCAGGTCAGGGCTGGGCTTATTAAGTAAGCCGTTTAATACGATTGCAGACTCAATGTTTGGCAATCGGCGTGTTACCCGTTGTGGAATGCCATATCCGTAAATCAAATGGCCTCCACCCGCCAGTACGATCATTCTTTTTTTCGGGTGTTTATTATAATAGTTTACTGCATTTTGCGCCATAGTTTCATCGCGAACTAGTTGCACATCAATAAAGTTATCAAAAGTTTTGTTGTCGGTGGCCGACGTCGGGTGTCTTTTATATATAGATTCCAGAAGTTCACGGTATTTTTCATTTGAGCGGTCAATTTTGTCCGGGAGATGTTTTTTCTCATCTTCTGTCAGACTGTCAACACCTTTGCGGCCTATCTTGCGTTGAATTTCTTCCAGCATATCCAGTGCCAACAAGGGGATAGAATGTTCTTTGGCATACTGAATAATAGGACGATAATGGCGATAATCGATACGCCAACGACTAAAGTATTCAGTTTTATTAAGAAATTCGCGTTCATCGATGGTGCCATTAATGTATTCATCCATATGAGTTTGAAACGGTTGTTGGAAAAATTCCAGGCCGATAGCAATATTGGGGTCAACGGTGTGAATGCGTTTGATAATTTCCAGTTGGTTTAAGTGGTGTGAAATGCGGTCATGACTTTCACCAATAAAGATAAATCGCTTACGCAGTAGCTCATTTATGACGTCATCGAAATCAGGCATGGCAGCCAAATGCAGTGCTGCGGGTACTTTGTAAGAATCGGGTTTGTCTGGCTCCCAGGTATCGGTATGAGGGTGTCCGTGATTTATATCGCGCATGCCTATTGTCTTACCGTGCGGTGAGGTTGGCACAGACTGACATGAAGCGAGCAAGGTCGTGCCGGTAAAAACAAGCAAAATTGTTAGGGCTTGTGTTTTGCTAAAATTTTTCAGTGAAGGCTTAAACATGTTAATTACCTATAGTATTGATTTTCGGGTTTATTAATTAATATCATGAATCTTTACTTTAGAAGAGAAGCGTTGATAATAAACAATGTGGTGAAAATATAGACATATTGTTTGCGTCTGCTAAATTGAGCCGTATCTTAACGTTATTATCCGAATGAAAACACACCTTAACAATACTAAATAAAATTTACTGTGGGCTTGGCGGCGTTTTTACGCGGTTACGATTAGACCGTTAATAGCGGCAAATGATCCCATGGCGTGTAGTAAAAAAATCCCGTAACCCCGCCACAAAATACCCATAAAATAAATATGAAATGGTGTTTTAGGAAGGGTAGTGCTCATTTGACAGAGCTTAGGGGCGTACCATAAATTGCATCAGCAAAAGTGGGGGTAATTTGTGTGCATTCAAAATGGCGATCCCAGGGCACCAGTACTGCTGCATCATTTATTCCCAGGCTGGCTAATTGATGAGGTACACCAAGGCGGTTAATGATATGCCAACTTCCCATCATGCCGATGAACAAAGTGCCATCTGCTGCACTGCTCGCAGATGCCACGCCTTCTGCCATAGCGCGATCCCATAATAGCTGCCCTTGTACAAATAGAAAAAATTTTTCACCGTCCTTTTTGATGTCATCAGGCGATTGTTCGCCACTCAGTGACCTCGAAGGTTTGTGTAGTAGATAGCTTGCGGCGAGTAAATTTAAATAATCAACGCTCGGTGTCGCGGGGTCGGATAAGCCTTCTTTTTCACTATCAGGAATGGCTTTCCAGCCATTTTTACGTACTTTTTCCCTTAATGAGCGATTTACATTGAGTGCATGCATGGGCAGATGATTATTTTTTGCGAACTTAAAAACGGGCATATACAAAGATATATCAAAACTCCAAAAAGAATCCCAGTCGAGTTTTTTAACAAATTCTTTTTCAGTTAATTTTCCATCTACCCATTGATTCAATATAGGCTGTAAACGACGCGGGAACATTTCAAAACCCAGTACCAAGTCTTCTTTAATCAAATATAAGGATTTGATGGTTTGTAAATGCCAGCGGTGGTGTTCTTCGTTGTTATGATGTTCGCCTAACAATACTGCGCGTTTTGTCGAGATATCCTTTAATAGCTCGGATCTGGAAATTTCCTTGTTTTCCTTTGGGAGCCACCATTGTTGTTCGGCGATGCAGCTTTCACTTATATTGTTGTTGCTGTTGTGCAGTTCCTTTACTTGCTGTTTGTCAGATTGAGAGTCGTCAGATAAAGTTGCTGCATGTAAAAAAATGCCCGGGTGTAATCCCATGGAAATGGCGTACGCCCATAGCACGAACACAAGCGCGAATACAATTTTTTGATTATTAATCGTTGTCATTAGGATGATTTTCTCAGTCGAAATAACTTACATTCGCTTTTTTGCTGCTTCTTTGAGTTCAAGATACTTAATTTAATTTAAAGGTGATTCCCTGCGCGAGCGGCAGTTCATTACTCCAGTTAATTGTATTGGTTTGTCGTCGCATATACGCCTTCCATGCATCGGAACCCGCTTCACGCCCACCGCCGGTTTCTTTTTCTCCCCCAAAAGCACCGCCGATTTCTGCGCCGGATGTGCCAATGTTAACATTCGCAATTCCGCAATCACTTCCCATTGCTGAAAGGTAGAATTCTGCCACTTGCAGATTTCGGGTAAATATCGCGGATGAAAGACCCTGCGGGACGGCATTTTGCATGCCGATTGCGTCTTCCAGTTTTTCATAAGAAATAATATATAGAATCGGTGCAAATGTTTCCTGCTGTACAATGTCCCATTGATTCTCTGCGCCTACCAGCGTCGCTTGGACGAAATGTCCTTTGCCTGTTATAGGTTCACCACCAACGATTATATCGCCACCCGCGTTGCGAATTTCGTTCATTGTGCACTTGTATGCATCAACTGCCGACTGATCGATCAGCGGGCCTAGCAAGACATTTTCATCAAGTGGGTCGCCGTGTCGAATTTGCTTATAGGCGTGCGTCAGTTTGTTAACGAGTTCTTCTTTTATTGATTTGTGTACGAACAGTCTGCGGGTGCTGGTACAGCGTTGTCCTGCAGTACCGACCGCGCCAAATAAGATGGCGGGCAGCGCCAGGTCTAGGTCCGCTTCTTTATCTACAATGATTGCGTTATTGCCACCGAGTTCTAACAGGCAGCGCCCCATGCGATTAGCCACTGTTGTATAAACATGACGGCCAACTGAGCAGGAGCCGGTGAATGAAATAAGCGCGATACGTTTGTCTGCAATAAATTGTTCTTTTACTGAATTATCTTTGCTGATAAACAGCGTGAAAATACCTGGGTAGCCGTTCTCGGTTAAAACTTTATTGCAAATATGCTGCACGGCAATAGCACACAACGGCACTTTCGTTGAGGGTTTCCAGACGACCACATTACCCGCAATGGCGGCGATAAACGCATTCCAGGCCCACACAGCAACGGGGAAATTAAATGCCGTAATAACACCGACTATGCCCAACGGGTGCCATTGTTCATACATTCGATGTTGTGGACGTTCGGAGTGCATGGTGTTTCCATACAACATACGCGATTGGCCAACAGCAAAGTCAGCCATGTCTATCATTTCCTGTACTTCGCCATCCCCTTCTTGTTTGATTTTGCCCATTTCAAAGGAAACCAGGCTGCCCAATTCATCTTTATATTTACGCAATGCATTGCCTATCTTGCGTATCAGTTCACCGCGCAGCGGTGCGGGCACGTTTCGCCATTTAAAGTGCGCTGCTTGGGCGTTGTTTATGAGTTGCTGGTACTCTTTCTGGGTAGTTAATGCGATGCTGGCAATTAATTCGTTTGTGGCGGGGTTAAAAGATTCTAATGTGTCTTTACCGGTGGTATTCACCCATTGTGATGCGTCGAGGCAACATCCCGAGTTCAGTTTTTGAATACCAAGTCGTTCGAGAAAATCCATGTCGTTGTTTAACCTGTTTTATGATTTGGAAGTGGCATAATACTTGCCAAAGCGATTGTTTAAAAAATCCTGTAACAAAAAGCTCTCTTGTGTAACAAAACCCCGGTACGCGTTTGAATTTTCCAGTACCAGATCCAGCACCCCACAAATACCTGACGCTGTTGTGATTTGAATTGCGGACCACAAGATGCCGGCTATTTCTTCAGGGTAAATTTTTTGCACAAAGTTTTTTTCATACAATTGACCGTTTTTCATGCCGGATACGGATACATAAATAAGGACAACATCCTGTGTTGTTTTTGGAATGGCATTTTCAAGAATTTGTTTTAAAGTGTCCCGGTTTTCATTTAGCTTTAATTCGTTCATGAGCAATTGTATTTTTTCGCAATGCCCTGGATAGCGCATTGTTTTATAATTCATTCTTTGGATCTTACCGGCGTAAGTTTCAGCTAAGGAGCCTAGCCCACCTGACGTATTAAATGCCTCGTACAACAAACCATCGAGAGTAATTGTTTCGTAACCTTCTAAGGGCTGTGTAAGCACAGCTTCACCGTGTTCAATTGCCTGACACGGATTTCCATATTCATTTATTAGCCCGTCAGTTGACCAGGTGAGAGAATATTTCAATACATTACTTGGATTTACCGGCAATGCACCGACCCGCATTTTAACCGTATCGAGCGAATCAAAATGTTGCATCAAATCATTGGCAACGATGCTAATAAATCCTGGTGCAAGACCACATTGTGGTACGAATGCGGTTTTGGCATTTTTGCTCAATTCTTTTACTTGGTTGGTAACGTTGACATCTTCTGTGAGATCAAAGTAATGCGTTTTGTTGTCGCGCGCCAGGCGTGCGATCATTGGATTACAATAAAAGGGCAGTGCAGAGATAATAGCGCTGGGTTTTATTTCTTTAATATAGTCAGAAACCAGTTGCTCGTTTGATGCATCGAGCGAGGCGAATGTTAAATGCTTTAAATCGCTTGTATTACGCAAATAGCCCGATGCTTCTTTGCTGCGTTCAACCAGATAAACGTCATATTCGCCTGATTCAGCAAGAAGACAGGTAATCAGTGAGCCAATTTTTCCTGCGCCTAGTACCAGAACACGATGCATTTATAATTCCTTTTTTGCTTGTTTTTCAATATTTTTTACAATAAAAGCCGTTGAAAAAGAATAATTTGTTTGTTTCCAGGGTTTTAGTGATGCCTTACTCGTGCCCCTTAAGTGGAGTAATCGGCAACCCTCTCAATAATATTAGGCCTGAATTTCCTATCGCGCCAGTTGTAGCGTGGATTAATGAAAGACCATCAGCGAGGGTGTTATCTGCAAATGGCGCTATGTACAAGTATTTGTCTTCAGAAAAAAACGAATTGACCGATGTAGGCATATGAACTCAGGACCTTCAAAAAGGTCCAATTTACAGTAACTAAATCTAGTAACTAAATCGAAAAAGGTGAATTATGCCTATTTCCCATGATGAATTTGCGGTTAATCTTGCCCAGGAAATCACAAAATCCAATAATCTACTGAAATTACACATTGCCAATAATCGCAAGTTACAAATCATTAAAAGCGATGGTGATATTGCTAATCTGGATTTAACACCTTTTGTTTTTGTTCCACAACCCGTTTCCGCCAACACAATTTTTTGTAAGGTAAGTAATGTTGATGAGTTGATCGGCGCCTATAACAGCGCTCGACAGGTTTTGCCGTTTGAAAAAGATATCGATGGCGCGTATGACAACGTAAGTGACTATGCAGAACAGTTTTTAAGTAAAAATTTTTCTACTGCGAAATCTTACCTAACAGATGAGCAGGCTAAATTGATTGCTAATTGGGTGGGTGATCTGGACGTTTATGCTGCTGTAAAGTCTGTAGAATCATTATTAAATAGCCGCGCTGACATTGCGTCACTCATGCTGGCTAAACAAAAAGGCTGGACAGTAAATTTTGACCATATGGCAATTCGTTGTGGATCGTCTTCGCGAAAAGATGCAGAGCGTATTGTGAAATTACTTTGCACAGAACACGGTTATGTTTCGTCGCAAGTTGAGGGTGAAAATTATTATCAGTTTGCGGAAGGTTGGAATGCCTATCCCTTATATAAAATGCTTGAAAATGGGCAAGTGTTACGAGTTTTTGTTGATCAGTCAGACGGAGGGTATCCCGAGCAAATTATTCAGCATTGGAATTACGTGTACGGCTATACGGCACATCATTTGGCGATGCGTTTTACAAAGGTCATTGGGGGTTGTCGTGTGGCAGTTAGCCTGGATGAAGTCATCAAGGCGTTGGCAGGCAGCGGTGTAAATACAATGGCGCCCACCGGTCTATATACCGAGGGTCTGCTTGAGCAGGTTTTTACCAAGCCTGAGCGAAATGAAGAAATCCCCAAGGATATAATGCAGTCGTTTCAATCGATTGACGCTATGTCAGCCAAAATCGGCAATGGAAAGCTTTTAGAATTAGTCTCACGCCGGGAAGTGGGTGCGCAATTGGCGGCGAAATTTTATGCCCTTTATGGATTACACTACGACCCATCTAATCCTCTTCATTCTGTGCCCATATATACTTATTTCCTACCTGCGCAGGCGGCGCATGTGATTAAAACTTCTATCGAAATTGATAACTGATTCACATTTGTATTATATGGAATTTGGGAAAATTTAATGGACTTGGGTTAAAAGAACTTACGGCTAAAGAGAACTGTCGGTTAAAGAATATCGTTATTTTTCCGATGGTATTTAAGTTAATGATGGGTTTATAGACTGTTTGGGAATGTTTATATCCTATGTCATTGTTAATTAATAACATTTAAAAAGCAGATGTAGTCATGTTGTCAAATTTTGCAGAACATGCTGATGTATTTGGTGAATTAGATGCGCAAGGGGATAAAAATTCTCTTTCCAGTGGTGTCACTTGGCCCAGTGTGGTCAGTAGTCAAAGCGATGCCCCCTACCTCGAAGCATTAGGCCTTTATATAAATCCTTTCTCTGTGGTCTCTGAGGAACAGTTCTATTTTGAATCACCCGCGCTGAAACAGCGTTTGCAAACCTTGCTGCATATGGTCGAAAACAATAAAGCGTTGTTGTGTGTAACCGGCGACGCGGGTGGTGGTAAAACGACTTTATTAAGACAGTTTGTTGCTTTGGCGAAGGAAACATGGCAGCCGTTTGAGATTAGTGTTGGGGCTGTGAGCAATGAGCGTCAAATTTTGGCAAAAGTAGCCAGCGGCATTAATGCGCCTGTATGCCGCTATCAATTTTCAGGTATTTTAAGTCGTGTACAGTTTTTGAATGATGAGAACCGCTTTCCTGTACTGGTGATTGATGATGCGCACGAATTGGATTCAAAAGTGATTTTTACACTACAAAAGCTCAAACAAAAAATTATAAAAAAGAATCTGAATATGAGCATTGTGCTTTTTGCAGAGCAAAGCATTAAAGTGTTATTGGGTGATAAACTGCTTCGCGATTTGTCTAATGAGTGGGTTTATTCAATATATTTGCCACGTCTATCAGAAAGAGACACTGCAAATTATATTCAGCATCGTATGACGGTGGCGGGTATGTTGATAGATAAGCCTTTTAAACCTGCGGATGTCAAAGCAATTTATAAAATGGCAAAAGGCTTACCCCGCAAGACTAACGAAGTTGCGCATAGGATGCTGGCCTGTAATTTTGGAGATGGCAATATAACGCGGATGGTGCAGCTGTCTTGGGTACAAAGTCTGAAAAATATTGTTCATGGCAACTGGATTTATTTGGCGATGGGTGTTTCATTGCTTGCGATGATCGTGCTTGTTGATCCGCTGGGTGACAAACAGATTCCCGATTCAGAATTACCTGAAACATCGCAGATACTATTACCTGCATTACCTAGCGCACTTCCTAGTGATACTGATAAAATTGATCATGACCCTGATCTACAAATAGAAACGCAGGATGGAATGCTCACTTCTGTGAATTACATTGAAAGCGATTGTGATTCTACAATATTTATTGATTGCCAAAAGGGAGAAGGAAAAATACAGAAGAATATTTTTTATAAATAGCGTCATTTTTGATGCAAGACCTGGTAGCGGGGCTGGCAAGGGGCGCTTGCCAAGTTCGATTACTTGCTTTTTGCAGCTATCTTTTTACAATTATGTAGTTACCCGGGGCAATTAAGGTAATTAAGGAAGAGTCAGAAGAGAATTAAGGAAGAGTCAGTTGGCGCCGATTTGCTTGAGTTGTTAGTTGTGCATTATGCGACATCGGTGATATCCACCATTTCAAAATCACCTTTACCCATACCGCAGTCTGGACAGATCCAATCGTCATGAACGTCATTCCATTTGGTGCCGGCTGCAATACCTTCTTCTGGCCGACCTTCGGCTTCTTCGTAAATAAATCCACAGACCAAACACTGCCACTTTTTCATGCTGCAAGCTCTCTTGTAAATTGTGCAAAACGCGAGTTATTTGAATCTAGGGTAAGGTAGCTTAGTGAGTCCTGATAAGCAACTCATCGATTAATTTTTAGCTTATCTTGCAATCTTTTAGGTGTGGCAAACGCAGTGGTCCTTATCTTATTGATAGCGCTGATGTTTCTCTGTTAGCGGCTTCTTAAGATTCTGAAAAGCTTAAAATTTTTAGCGTTATAACTTGCAATTTTCACTAAATAACGTTAAATTTATGGCGAAATTAAAATGAGAAAATGAAGTAAAATATTCATTCTAGAAAATCTAGAAAAAGAGAACGTTGGAAAGTTATCTATTAGAAAGTTAGTTATTTATTAAATGATGTATAACTTTATTATATAGCTTTTTCTGTATAAAATCGGGTAAAAAAATTCTATAAAAAACTAGCATATGAAAAATGAAATGACAGTCTCTAAAGAGACGACACTTATTGGCGAATTGCGAAGCAATAGCAAAATTAAATTAGAGGGGCGAATAGAGGGGAGTGGTATTATCAATAATACGCTACTCATTTCCTCTGGTGCTGTTTGGGTAGGCAATATAATTGCTGATACCGTGATCGTAGATGGCGCAGTGAAGGGTAATATTGTAGCCAAACATAAGCTCTTATTGTTATCTAATGCGAAGGTATTTGGGTCTTTATACAGTAAAAACATACATGTGGATAACGGTGCGGCCGTCACCGGAAAGATACAAATGGATTCACCGGCGCCGTTGGAACTAATTAATGATCCATCTAGCTACGCTTTGAAAGCGACTGTGTTGGAATCCCCAGTGTTAAACCCGCCCGTGTTGGAGACCACGTTATTAGAAAACGATGAGTTGGAAAGCAAACCCATTTCAGAATCTCGTAAACTCACCTATTCTGAAGTTGCTGAAGTTGGTGTCGCGTAGGCGGGAATATTCTTTGTTTGTTAAGCACAAGTTCTTTTCGTAAGTGATTGATTGCTGGCGTTGTCAGGTACCGCTTATCTTTTTTATTTCCCCCCTGGCTCGGGTCATTTTCTAGCCGATTTTACTTGATAGTTGCTCAGTTTCCTGAGGTTTTGTTGTTTTGCGGTTATACGCTATCCGTGATGGCTATAACAATAACAACAACGCGGAAAAGAAGCTTAATTATTAAGCCAAATTTAATACTATCTGCTTACTATCTACGCGCCCCGTTGTAGTTGAATTTAATTTTTCGGGCGATGCAGATGAACTTAATATCTTGGAGATGTAAAAAATGGAATCGGTAAGAAATTTCCTATCTCGAAACTCGGTTTTTCTAAAAGTGATTGGCGCGATTTTGCTTTTTGTACACTTGCTAATTACACCGTTCACGTTTGATGTTATCTGGCTGATGATGGGCCTGTTAGTTTGTTTTAGTGCATTCTTGTTTTACATTTTGACCGTGGTAACATTTCAGAATATTAATGGCGTCGAAAGCTATAACGAACAAGAACAGTTCATAAAAAGCAAACGTACCTGGGATACTCGTTTAGTTGGCGCAGAGGATGGGGTATTTCTACTACCACTTTTATTTGTCGGGATAGATCCTGTATCAGTAGGTGTCGCCTCAATATTGTTTTGGGTGTATAACTATCCTAAATTTTCCAAATTATATTGCTCAGTAAAAGCGATTGCTTATTTTTTGGTTGGCTTATGGATATTGCCGTATGGTATCTGGCCTGTTGTTTTGTCTCATATAATCGTTGATACCTTAGTGACGTATAATTTATCCAATTGGTTGGATCTGGAAGACGAAACCGCGAAAAGCACGGGCAGATAGGTTTAGCCGCTGTTAGTTTAACCAATAGACACCTTGACAGTGTACTCGTGTAGTGTCTTTAGATATTTATGTAGGTTATTAGGCATTTGTGGTTAATGAAGACCTTCAGTCTTACTTAAATATAACCCTAATTTATCCGATACCGTTAGGGGTAGCGACAACGCAAAAGTAATCGGATGTCCCGGAAATCACGCACACAAAAAAATCACGTAAAATTACGCCGACCTAAAATTAGGCAAATTATCAAGTGGGGTTGGCGCCTTTTAATCGTACTCACGCTTGTTGATGTCGGTTATTTAATTAGTATCACGCCAGACTGGGCGCTTTACGCAGAAGGTGCTATTCCACAGTCTCGCTTTATACAAAAATACACATACGATAGGTCGCAGCAAAAACAATGGCCGCGTCTTCGATGGAATCCTGTGTCGTTATCGCGCATTCCTGATCATGTTGTTCGCGCAACAATTGTTGCAGAAGACAGTCGTTTTTTTCAACATAATGGGTTTGATGAAGAGGCATTCAGGGAAGCGATGCAATACAACTTATCGAAACGAAGATTGATTTTTGGTGCTAGCACCATTTCACAACAAACCGTAAAAAACCTGTTTTTATCACCCTCTAAAAACCCGTTGCGTAAATGGCATGAGTTTATTCTGACTTACCTAATGGAGCGCAATATCAGCAAGAAAAGGATTATCGAAATTTACTTGAACATAGCAGAGTTTGGTCGCGGTATATATGGCGTTGAAGCGGCTTCACGTTTTTATTGGGGGAAGTCAGTTGGTGAGCTTTCATTTTCGCAGGCTGTTGAACTGGTTGCGACTTTACCTGCGCCCATAAAACACAATCCTTCCACTCAAACGAAGTATTTTGTCCGCCACAGGGAAAAAATTCGTAAACATCTTGGTTATGATATTTGAGCCTAATAATTCAGAAGTGAAAACACTTTCACGTCACGAATAAAATTTTCCAGATTGCTATATTTTTGTAGGCTCTCTTCATTTTCGACGGGCAGCTGTGGACACAGCCGTATTATTTCATTCGCAAAGATTCCCGAGCTGTTCTTCAGGAATTGACTGGTTGTACTTGAAAAAATCGGCGCGTCATAAAGGCCACAACTAGGCGATCGGCTTTTAAAAATAAAACCGCTTAAATCAGGATGCTCCTGTAACGTTTGTTTGGCGTATGTAGCCAAAGATTGTGTCACCTCAATATGTGGGTCGTGAATAAAGACAGCGCCAGGTTTATCCGGTTTATCGATCAAATGGATCGGCGCGCGGGGCACACTTAAACCGATCCCTACTTCCGGGCAGATTGCTATGAATTCAACTTGTTTACTTAGGTTATAAACAATAAAGTCGTTGCGTTTGTTTTTACCATCATAACGAACATGATTACCTAGTAGGCAACTGCTGATACCTATAGACGGTTTGTAGCGTTTTTTTCCCGTATCAGTGTGCATATCAATTGTTAATGACATTGCCTTTGCTAACGTTGTTTTTGCCGATTTTGTTTTTACCGACATAACCTTTGGGACGAATCGCGACTGTATTGCTGACCTGTGTGCATTGCACCCCATCTTTTAGATAGAGTCCATATTTGAAGGTTGGTGTACTGCGACCGAATTTTTCCAGATCTCGTCTGATTTCATTTTCTGTATCAGTGTCAAAAACAAAGCGTAACTCCAAGTCTGAACTGCCTTCACGAATGAAGTCAATATGCATGGCGCGCGTCCAGATTGAATAGCCTGGGAATTTTCTTGCGCAGGCTAACGCGGCAATGGGGTCGGCAATAGACGCCTGATAGCCACCGAACATGCTATTTCCCCTATTGCGGGAAAACATCGTTAAAGGTAATTTAATTTTAACCGATTGCCAGTCTGTGCCTATTTCAATGACCTTTATGCGCATTAGCCAAAATGGCGGATAGTATTCAATACGCTTTTTTTCTGAGAGAAAATGCAGCCCACTAATAAACTGTAATATATTCATTAATTTGGATAAATTGATAGATTTGTCGGCATAGGAAAATTAGTAAGCAATTATATTATTACTTTCATTCACAGTGATTTTAGTCTGCCGGGTGATAACACGTACTCTATTTAACAAGATAAAAATACTGCATTGTTGTTAATTTTGTTCAACGATCTATTTGGAAATTATTGTTGACCTTCAGTTTAGAGATCTGGCGATAAAATGGAACAATTTCTCTGGTGTATGGTTGGCAGTATTTCAATAGTCGCAGTAATTTTGTCCATAATTCTCATTATCCGTATTTATCATGATGATAGAGATGGGAGATAAGCGAGCATTTTCGTTTATTTTATACAAAATATTTCTGCAACATAGCCTCAGCAACTATTTATTCTAATTCTACTTCTTTAATATTACGAGACTTCTCTATTGATACGAGCAAGTTAGTTAGCTTTTATAATGGTGTACCAAACAAAATCATTGTAATCACTTGTTTATATTTTTTCTGTATTTAACTGATACTTCCTTCAATTATCGCATTGACTTCTGTTAAATTTGGCAAATAATTGGGTACCGGTTTTTTCATTTACCGACTAGGGAGATCAGTTTGTTTTATAATCAATCTAATAAAATTGGCATTATTGCTTCTGTTGCTGGCAGTGCCATAGCAAGTCAGTCTCTAGCCCCAACGGTATCAGATTTTATTGCACAGCATGTTGTCGATAAAATGACAGACGGCGTCGTGGTTATTGATCAATTTGGGATAATAAAAGAAATTAACTTGGCTGTTGAGTTTATCTTTGGCTATCAAACGATCGAATTAGTTGGATTCCACGTCAGTATATTAATTCCAGACTCACCTTTTGGAAAAAATACCAATAATGAAAGTAATCAATTAAACAATATCCGTGCAAGTGTTCAAATAGATAGCAGTTACCCGTTTGACCGCGTGAATGATATAAACGCATACCGTAAAGATGGTTTCGAATTTCCGATGGAGCTAACGATTAGCAAGCTATGTATCGGTAGTGACGATTATTATACCGCGTTGATGCGTGACGTGACTGAATCCAAAGTGATGCAGGAATTGTTATGGACGAATCACGAAGAGCTTGAACAACTTGTGGAGCAAAGGACGCTAGAGCTCGTTGAGTCCAATAATTTATTGGAAGCGCATATTTGTGATCATGAACGTATTCAAGGCGCCTTAAAGGCGAGCAAGCAACGTCTGGGAACGATAATCACAAATGCGCCGGTGGTTTTATTTTCATTAGATGTAAATGGTGTGTTTACTTTGTCTGAGGGTAAAGGCTTGGAACGTTTGGGACTTAAGCCAGGTGGTTTAGTCGGTCATTCAGCATTTGAACTATTTGAGCACATCCCACATTTTTACGAAGATTTTCAGAAAATACTCGGCGGCGAAAAGGTTTCTCCTGTTTTAGAAATTAACGATATCGTGTTTGAATGTTGGTATTCGGTTATACGCGATAAAAGCGGTGAGGTAGTAGGTGTAATCGGTGTCGCGACAGATATTACAGAGCGAAAACAGGCAGAAAAACGTTTGGTGCAGCTTGCGAATTTTGATTCACTCACTGGCTTACCGAATAGATCATTATTTCGCGATCGTCTCATGCACGCTGTTGCACAGGCGCATCGTAAAAATCATCTGGTTGCACTTTTATTTCTGGATCTTGATCGATTCAAAATGATTAACGATAGCTTGGGGCATCATGCTGGCGATGAATTGCTAAAAGCCGTTTCGAAAAGACTACTGACTAACGCTCGAGAAGAAGATACTGTTGCGCGATTAGGTGGCGATGAATTTACCGTTATTCTTGAAGGCATTACTAGTTCGGAAGATGCGACAATTGTTGCACGAAAAATTCTGGACGTGATGAGCAAACCCTTTATTCTCGACGGGCACGAAGTTTTTGTCACAACAAGTGTTGGAATTACTATTTTTCCAATTGATGCATTGGATATCGATGAACTTCTGAAGAATGCAGATACAGCGATGTATCGTGCCAAAGAATATGGAAAAAATAATTATCAGTTTTACACTGCTGACATGAATGCAAAAGCAGTAGAGCATTTAATTATGGAAAGCAGTTTGCGCCATGCATTAGAACGTGATGAATTTGTTTTGCATTTTCAACCACAAGTAGATCTTCACAGTCGTGAAATCACGGGCATGGAAGCGTTGTTACGCTGGAATCACCCTGATCTTGGTTTGTTGTACCCAAACCAGTTTATGTTGCTCGCAGAAGAAACGGGTCTCATTATTTCAATAGGCGAATGGGTGTTAAAGCAGGCTTGTAAGCAAGCTGTCGAGTGGCTGGGTGCCGGCATACCACCATTGCGAATAGCGGTAAATTTATCTGCACTTCAGTTTCGCAAAAATGATCTGGTAGAAACTATTGCTGGCATTCTCGATTCTGTTGGTCTTGATCCTCAATTTTTAGAATTGGAAATAACAGAAAGCTTTTTGATGGAAGACGTTGATTCGGCGATTACCAAGTTACAGGATTTGAGTGCGCTAGGTGTTCATCTGGCGATTGATGATTTTGGTACAGGCTATTCTTCACTGAGTTATTTAAAGCGGTTTCCTCTGAATACGCTTAAAATTGACCAATCCTTTATTAGAGATATTTCCACAGATTCCGATGATGCGGCTATTGCGGAGGCGATTATCGCGCTTGCGCAAAGTTTGCATTTGCGTGTGATGGCCGAAGGAGTTGAAACGGAAGAACAGCTTAATTTTTTACGTACGCGAGGCTGTGATCAAGTGCAGGGCTTCCTGGTCTGTCGTCCAGTACCGGCAGCGGATATTCTACCATGGTGCCTGGAAACCAGTAACAACCGTTTTGCATTTGAGCAAGGTTTATTATGGCCAGGTACTCCAACAACTTAGTATTGATAGGCGTATTTTGTATAAACAATACAGATTTTTATATAACGAATGATCGATATAAAATTAATCTAAAATGTCTAGAAAATATATAAATGTATGCGCTCCAACTCATTTAACCTGTGATCATTATCACTGTGGCCCAAACGTTTTTCCAATAGCCTACTGATATACATTGAGGTTTGGAGTGATTTATACAGGTCAATTCTGAAGAACATCTATTTAGATGTTCACGTTCAAAGAATCAATCTATACACCCCGGACTACATAAAGCACCGCTAGGATTAGCGTGTTAGGAGGCGGAAGAACGACGATGAGCGCTGTAAAAAAGCTTGATAAGCCGAGTATTGATTCAAAAGTACTAAAATCCCTTGCTCCACTGAAGAGACTTTCCCCGCAGCAATTAAAAGAAATTTCCAGTAAGGCGTCTGTTATTGATCTTGCGCGTGGACGCACGCTTTTCGTTCTAGGTGATAATGACAATAACACTTTTTTTCTGCTTTCCGGTGAGATGGAGTTTTTTTCTGGCGATAACAAAATAGCAATAAAAGGTGGTTCGAAAAACGCGAAGTGTGCCTTGTTTGATGCAAAGCCAAGGCCGGTAACGGCAAAAGCAAAAAGCAAAGTGAGGGTGTTGTGTATTGATTCAGGTTTGCTGGAAATCATACTCAGTGACTATAACCAAAATAATTATGAAGTCAGTGAAATTGAGGGGGAAGATAATCGGGACTGGATGACTGTTTTTATTCAATCGCTTACGACCATGAATTTACCGGTGAGCAATATGCAAGCCTTAATGATGCGCATGCAACAGATAAAAGCCCAGGCCGGAGATACTATAATAAAACAATGCGAGCATGATGAGTTTTACTATATCGTAAAAGAAGGGCGGTGTGCGGTTAGCCGCAGGGCATCTTCACTGGGGGTGGACGTCAGATTGGCTGAATTAGGAGTCGGTGATGGTTTTGGAGAAGAAGCGCTTATCGCAAATGAAGAGCGTTCTGCCACCATACGCATGCTGGATGACGGTGTTTTGATGCGATTGGAGAAAAAAGATTTTCTTGAATTACTTGCCAGTTCAGTTTTAACATTTGCCACCTATGACGAAGCTTTATCAATGGTCGAAAGCGACGTTTGTTTTCTGGATGTTAGAGATGTATCGGAGCATACCAGGGACGGAATTAGCAATAGTATAAATATACCTCTCGCGGTACTCAGATTTAAACTTTCTGACCTCAATAATAAAAAAAAATATGTTGTTTACTGCGATGATGAAGGTAAAAGCTCTGCGGCCGCATTTTTGTTAACACGGGCGGGGTATCAAAGTGTTGTTCTTAAAAATGGTCTGGCCAGTGTTCCACAAACAGAAAAAGTCAAACTAAAAGCATCGCACATCACTACAGATAGTGATGTTGTTGCCAGCAAAGATGTTGCACTTGTTGCGGATGTTATAAGCTTTCTGCCCGATGAAGCTGAATTACAGAATGACCAGGATAGCGATCAGGATTCGAAGGTTTCCACGCGGAAATTAAAGAAAACCCGCAGTATTGCCGAAAACGTCCCTGATGACCATCAGCTTATTGCGAATGCGCACCTGAAGACAGAGGAAGAGCAGGAAAAAGCAAAAAAAGCGATAAAAGACAAAAAGTTAGCCGAAGCAGAGGCGGATCGTTTAAGAGCTGAAATTAACGAAATAAACGAACGTCTTAAACAAAAAGACATTCAAAATTCACGTGCGGAAGCTGAATTACAGTTAAAACTTGACGAGGAAAAACAAAGAGCAGAACGGGCGCTGACAGAACAAAAAGCGTGTTCCCAACTTGCGTTGGAACGAGAATTAGAAGCGCAATTGCGAAAAGCGAAAAGGCAGTCTGAACGTGAGTTGGCCGGATTGGCCAGCAACGCCGAACGCCTGCATGCAAAGTTTTTGGAAGAATCTCGTAAAGTACGCGCGAATCAAGAAGCATTGCAAAGAGCAGAGGACGAGCTGGATGCAGTGTTGATCGAAAATGAAAAAGTCTCGTCTGACAATGAAGCTTTGTCAAAAAAGATTGAAACAGAAAGATTGCATGCTGCAAACGTTGAGCAAGCACATAAAAAAGCGTTAGCTGAAAATGAGCAATTAAAAACTGAAATTAGTGATGCCCAGATTGAGGCAAAATCGCAATTAGATGAGTTGTTGGAACAAAATGCGAAAAAGCTTGAAACAGAATTAAAAGAGATAAAGGAAACAATGCAGGACGAGAAAAACAAAGCGTTTATGGCTGAAAAAGCCTTACGTAGGGCGAAGGAAGTAGAAGCACAGCTTAAAGCTGAAGCGGAAGCGGCGCGCATTGAGGCTGAAAAAAACGCAAAAAAAATCGCACTAATTCAAGATGAAAAAATAAGAGAACTTGAGAAGGAAGTAGAGCGTGCAGAAGAGGCAGAAGCTGCACAGCTGGAAGCTGAAGCAATGGCAGCGCAATTAAAGTCTGAAGCAGAAGAAGCAAAAAGACGCGCAGTTAAGGAAGCAAGAAAGTATGAAGAAGCTGAAGCGGCAAGATTAGAGGCGATAGAAAAAAGTAAAAAAAATGTGCAAGTCGCTGCTGTTGCGCGTGAACGCGCAGAAAAAGGAACCTCACAAATTCGTGCAGAAATCGAGGCTGCACGAATTTGTGCAGAAGAAGCATTGAATAAATCTGCCCAAGCGGAACATGCTAGACGAGCTGCAGAGGAAGAAATCAGGAAGCAAGTTGAAATTGTCGAGGCGATGAAACGAGCTGATGAAGAACAAGAGCGGGCATTTATGTCTGAACAGGTTAGAAAAAAGGCAGAAGAGGAAGTTGGTAAGTTAAAGGCAAAATTGTTAGCACAAAAAAAAGCGGCGCTTGCAAGACAAAGGTCGATAGCTAAAGTGGAAAAGAAAAAGCGATTGCAACAAAAACGAATCCCGCCACCTCAAGATAATTTTTCAGAAAATGATTCTGTTACAACCGCGCCGCAGCACTTGTTGTGTGAAAAAGAAACCGTTGGTGTGAATATTGGTTCAGTGAGAAAGTCAGGATGGATTTCTGATGCATTACTATGGGAAACGACACTGGGCCTAAGGGAAGATGCGGAGTCGGAGGAATATCTGGCGGATAAGTCGGAAAAAAAACCGTCATCCCAAAAAGTACCTGCAGCAAAGTCGCCGACTGTTACTAAAAAGGCGAATCCAAATGCAACTGTATTCGAGGCGCGCGAACTCGGTAATGATCCTACTATTACAAATAGAAATATACAGTTTCAGGATTCATCAACGCCAAGAAAGACTTCCTCAGCCGGCAAAAACATACTCATCGGTTCTTTTGTTTCTATATTGTTTGCGGTAGGGGTTGGTTTCTATATGACGTTGCCGCGGGATGGAGAGCAGTCACCAAGCACAATCAGCAACTTGTTAGATAAAAAACATCCGGATAAAGAAACCATATCAGCAGTTCCTTCGGATAATATCGTCGTTGATGTTGGTGCTAAAATCAAAGATCCACTCATTGAAAAAAATAATATTAAGATACTAATGCAGCAAGCAGAATTTAAAGCAAGGAAAGCTGCGGATGAAGAGTTTTCACGATTAAAAACACAGGCTAGGGTAGTTGCCAAGTCCTCAGTCGAACCTGCGGCGGCGGTACCATTAACCGATATGGTTGCAGCGCCATCAGCGCAGAACCCTGTAAATACGCAACCCGCGATAGAAGGGCATACATCGGTCATGCCTGTGGCCACGGCACCTTTAACCGATACGGTTGATGCCGCGCCATCAGCGCAGGGCCTTGAAAATACGCAGCCTGCGGCAGAGGATACATCTGCTGATGTCGCGACAGAAATACCGGTCAATCGCGGTGAACCTGCTGGAGCACAAGCTATTGTTGCTGGTCAGACAAATGAACCCAAAGAAATTGTCGATTCAGCAAGTAGTGCGGCTGAACCGGTTGATGTGCCAATTCCAGCGCCTGCTGCTATTATTGGAGAATCAGCCGTTTCTTTACCTGAAGCTGAGCAAGTTACTACACCAGTCCCTGCGTCGGGAACCACACCTGGTGCTGTGCCAACTAACAACGAAGGCGTTGTTACGCAAGGTCAGGCAGCAGTCGAATCTCCTGCTGTTGATACATCTGCTCAAATTTCGACAGAAAATAGTGATGCACAAATAACAAAAGAGAATTAGCTGGTTTCGCCTATTTGGTTGGGGAAAACTATTCAGATAATTTCAGGCGAATAAAAATTAGGTCTGTATTTAGGTATTGGATACGTTGTTAGTGTTAGTATCGGTTTGGATTGCGTCGTAGCCATGCCCTGTTGAATCATCATAAACAAATACACGATTGCGCCCGAAGTTTTTCGCCTCGTATAGCACCTTATCAGCTTGCGTGAGTAGAATAGGTAGCAGTGCGGATGCATCCTGATTTCCTGGTTTTATTGAGCTGATCCCACAACTTACGGTTAATGCCATATCAATTCCATTGTAGGTGACAATGTTTCGTTCTGTTGCTGATCTTATCTTATCCGCAATGCATATGGTCGCGTCTATGTTTTTACTAATGCTCACTAGTAAAAATTCTTCCCCCCCGAGTCGAAATAAAAAGTCATTTGATCGTAAATGTTTTTTTAGAATATCAGAAAAATTCATTAATACCTGGTCACCTGCTAAATGACCGTAGTCATCATTTATTCTTTTAAAATGATCCAGGTCCAAAATAATAACAGCAATGCTGCGCCAGTCTCTTTTTGCTTGAGCGCATAGTTTGGGGAATATTTCCTGCAGATGTCTTCTGTTGAACATACCGGTAAGCGTATCTGTAATCGAAGATGTTTCCAGGCGTTTGTGAACACGATCTATTTCGGCCTGTTTTTCGCGTAGTGCTTGCAGCATATCTGCAAAGTTGTTCGCTAATACGCCGATTTCATTTTGTGCTTCTGATTTTGCCATGCGTGGCAATCGACCTTCTGATACTTCCCGAGTGATGGTCATAAGTTCAGTGATAGGTTTACTGAAATTCTTAAAAATAAGTATACTTAACCAAAGAATAACCGCACTACAAGTAACTATAAGTATTAGAGTAATTTGACCGTGATTACTAAGCGTATTAAATAAATGGGTCTCTGAAATCGCAAACCATAATTGTGGGGAGCCGTTATCAATTTTTGGCAAATTTATTGGATAAGTGATAAATGTTTCCTCATTTATACTTAGTCTGTTGCTTTGTAGATTAAACTGATTTGAATTGGTGTGTGCGAGCGTGCTTTGTAGCACGACTCCATTTTTTGTCAAAAACAATTGCTCGCTACTGTTTTGTTTGCGAGCATATAGCCAAGCATCGTCAATTTTTTGAGTCAATGCAACGTACCCAAGTCGCTCCTGCTGGTAAATTATTGGCGAAATTGATACCATCTCCAGTCCATTTTCAGACTCTATATAATAAACTTTTCCAATAACCTGATGTTTGTGTTTGTTTACCCATGCAGCCAAATCAGTGTGTTTGTTACCAATAAGGACTTCACCGTTGTCAGATACAATCATTTTTTTGTCAATAGGTAACCATCCGAAAAGCCGATCATAAAGTTTTACCAACGGCTTGCTGTCACTGCCTACTCTAACTACAACGAACATATACTCTTGTATTCGTAAATCGTCGCTGACGATGTTAGAAAATCGTTTTAATTCTTTTCTTTCGTTAGTGATTTGGTTGTTAAATAATTGCACTGTCCTGTCGAGGTTGTTTTTTACCTCGCTCAAAACAACATCATGGGTGTGTTTATATGAATAAGCTAACGTTGCTGACAGGAAAATGACAAGCAACGCACTATAAAAAATAAGTCGAAAACGATATGTTTTGGCAAACATAGTCTTGTAGGTTAATCTAGATTATTCGTTGGCAGCAGTTCATATTTTTCTGCTACCTGTCTAAAGGCAGGCCCAGTTTGAACTTCCTTGATTATCGTTAAAATATCTTCAGAGGGTGTCTGATTTGTTATAGCCGACAACGGTCGGTAAAATGGGTATCGTTTTTCCTTGAGGTTTTTAGCCGTCGCTTCTACGTCATCAATTTTTATTTGCTTTACATTCAGATTAGGTTCTCTCACCCAGGTTGACCCCGTGTGACCTATAGACCACGTGAAATCACTAATTCGTTGAACCATTTCAGCAGAGCTTGATACATTCAGGCGTTTTTGTCTAAATAGTTTAGGGTTTGGTAAAATGGTTTTCCAATGCCCTGGTCTTTTTTTACAATGTAATCGTGTAATTACTACTATAGGTTCATTTACACCACCCACTTCGCTCCAGTTTTTTATTTTTCCGGAAAAAATAAAACGTATTTGTTCTGTAGTTAGGTTGCGAATTGGGTTTTCTTTATTCACCATAATCACAACGGGTTCCAATGCAATTGGATATACAATTAAACCCTCTTTTTTTATTTCTTTCTTGCTTAGCGGGCAGCATAGAAAACCAAACGATTCGTAGCTTGGTGAGTTTTTCTTGGCCGTTTTGATGCCCGCATTACATCCTTGTCCCAGCATAGAATTTTTGCCGTATAATTTGATTTCCCGGTTCACGGTCTCTTCAAGGTCCTGTTTAAGCGCATCAAAAATCGTCCAGGCAAAATGCGCACCTGCGCCTGAAATGATTTTTTCATCTTCTTCATTTGCATAGACGGTGTTAAATGAGCTAAATAGGTTAAATAAACCGAATGTGAGTGCAATCACCAATTTTGAAAGGAAAGGTGTGGATTTGTATAATGAATGAATAGCTACTAA
>VAPK011106129.1_pt1 | contig 26376 bp, 29 predicted proteins | sample 3395031 | NCBI WGS metagenome assembly VAPK01 (sample SAMN08290443, study PRJNA428436) | hydrothermal vent metagenome | isolation source: Deep-sea hydrothermal vent chimney 1 | place: Pacific Ocean: Juan De Fuca Ridge
TTGACCCTGATGGTACTTGGAGTGCTGTCTTACAATAAAAATATTATAAATCATCTAAGAGCCTTAGAATAATTCTTTAATGATCTGTTCTTCAGTAACCCCCTCAGCTTCTGCTTTGTAGTTTTTTACAATACGATGTCTTAAAATAGCCAATGAAACAGCTTGTACATCTTCTATATCTGGAGAGAACTTCCCTCGTATTGCCGCATAGCCTTTAGCCGCTATAATTAAATTTTGAGACGCTCTTGGCCCTGCTCCCCAATCAATATAATCATTAACAATTTGTGTTGCTTTTTCAGAATTAGGCCTTGTTTTAGCTACTAAACTTACGGCATACTCTACCACATTATCAGCTACAGGTATTCTTCTAATTAAATGCTGAATGTCTAAAATTTCTTGAGCAGAAAAAATAGAATTGATTTGTTTTACCTCATCAGTAGTTGTACTTTTTACAATATCTATCTCTTCCTCATATGATGGATAATCTAAAAAGATGGAAAACATAAATCGATCCAATTGTGCTTCTGGTAAAGGGTATGTCCCTTCTTGCTCAATAGGATTTTGAGTTGCTAAAACAAAAAACGGAGGGTCTAATTTGTATTGATGACCAGCTACTGTAACCGATTTTTCTTGCATGGCCTCTAATAAAGCAGCTTGAGTTTTAGGAGGTGTTCTATTAATCTCATCAGCTAAAACAATATTAGAAAAAATAGGCCCTTTAATAAATTTAAAATGACGGCTTTCATCTAGTATCTCACTTCCAATTATATCAGAAGGCATTAAATCTGGTGTGAATTGTATTCTTTTAAAATTTAAGCCTAAGGTTTCAGATATCGTATTTACCAATAAGGTTTTTGCCAACCCAGGAACGCCAATTAACAATGAATGTCCTCCGCAAAATATAGAAAGTAATACATGGTCAATTGCATCATGTTGACCAATAATAATTTTACCTACCTCTTGCTTTAGGTCTTTATATTTCTTTACTAAGTTTTCAACAGCAATTACATCAGACATAAATCATTATTTATATTTCTATACTATTAAACGAATCTAGGCAAATAACTAGACTAATTCTTCATCCACTTATTTTTGAATTTACATTTGCCATACTCATTATTAATATTGATATACGTATCTTCAATATTATCCTTTGCCCATTTCTCAATAGTTTCTTCTTTCTTTTTCTGTAAAGCTAGACTCTGAATTTTAACATAATCCTTAACCAAATCAGCAACATGAGCATCAGTTCTAGATTTCATTAAAATAATCTTGTACATTTTTTCTCCTTCACGATTTTCATCAAAATAAACATCGGTTACCTCACCTTTTTTCAAGGCACTGACTCTAGCATATAAAGTAGGATCCATTCTGGTTAAATCAAATTTTGAATCGTTTGTCTCAGGGTTCATTAATAAACCTTTATTTGCTTTTGTTTCTTTTTCACCAGAATGTTTTTTTACACCCTCACTAAAAGACATCTTTAGGGTAAGAATATCTTTTCGAATCTTAACTAAAGAATCTTTTATTTTATCTTGCTGCTCTTGAGTCACTTCAGGCTGCATCAATATATGTCTTGTATCTCTTTGTTTTCCTTTAACCTTTTCAACCATTAAAATATGATATCCGAAATCTGATTTAAATGGCTCAGATATATCCCCTTCATCTAAACTAAAGGCAGCTTCTTTAAATTCTGTAACAAATTCACTTTCTCTTGTAATTGTATAGAAACCGCTATTTTGAGCAACTCCTGGGTCTTCAGAATACAAAATTGCTTTCATTTTAAAATTCCCTCCATCAAGTACCTGCTGTCTTATCTCTTTAAGTCGATTTAACACTCTCTTATCTTCAGCTTCAGAAGGCTTCGCATATAAAACAATCTGTTGTAACTCAATTTCTGCACCAATTTCCGGTAAGTTATTCTTCTCTTCTAAACTTCTGTAATAATTTCTAACTTCTTCAGGGGTCACATCAACTTCATCAGTTAGTTTTTGTTGCATTTTCTGAACTAACGTGGATTCTTTTTCAATTTCAATAAATTCTTTTCGCAAATCAGCCATATCATTAAATCCGTAAAAGCTATATAGTTTTTCTTCTGAACCTAACTGTTGTAAAAAATAAGCTATTTTCTGCTCAACTCTACCTTGAACATCTGCCTCAGTAACTACTAAACTGTCTACAATAGCATGATGTGATAATAATTTTCTGTCCATTATTTGTTCTAATATTTCACAATTAGAAACTTCTACTTTTCCTTCACTTTGTTGTTCCAATTCAAATTTATAGGCTATGATTTCAGAATCTAGCACAATGTTTTTACCTATCACAGCAGCAACACCATCTAGTTTAACTCTGGTATTGGCCTGTATTGAATCTTGAGCTTGTAAGGTAAAAGAGAAACATAAAAATGTAAGTACAGTATATATTTTTAGCATTTTAGTAAATTTGAAATTCTTTATTTTTAATTGCATCTTGGGTAATTGTTTCTTCAATTTTATTTAATAATTTTAATTTTCTTTTGTGTAAAATTAGTTGCTTTATTGTCGGTAATGCATAACTTTTTGGAGCTATTTCATTCCGCAATAATACATCTTTAATTTTTACTAAATAGACTCCTATTGAATCCTTTTTTTGGATAAATTTTTTCTTTTGTAAAAATGTTTTTTTAGCAATAGATTTTAAATAAGGTGCTGTTCTGATTATATCGTCATATTTAATCCAAATTGAATCATTTAAACTAAGTGATTTCAATTGCAATTCTTGTTTTACCAATTCTTGATCTGAAGTACTCTCGTCATCCTTAAATAAGGATATCATCTCTTTCGGATTCAATATGTCATTCCCGAAATAGATATATCTAAATTTAACCAATGCTTCATTTAATTTAAAAATCTCTTTGTGTTCTGTGAAAAATTTTTCAATCTCTGCTGCTGAAATAACAGTATCTAATTCTTGTGCAACAACAGCTTCTTTATATTTATTAATCAATAAATCATGTTCATACTGCTTTACTAAAATATTTATATGTTCTTTTTCTTCTTGAAGATTAATCGCTGCTTTTTGAATCAACAACTGCTCTTTTGCCCATTTATTAATGTGGTTTTTTACAAAAATGATGCTATCTCCTTTTGATAAATTTTCTGGCAACAAACTAATTACATCATCTTCATACAAAAAAGTGTCATAAACTTTAGCTATTGCTTTTCTGTCATTATCTTTCGAACCACATGAAGAAAACAATATAATTACAAATATGTATAAATATCTACGCAACAATTTACTTCAAATTTAATTTTATTACTTTTTTCAACGCTCTTTTATTTATTTTAACTGGATATTGTTGTCTTAACTCTTTAATCCACTGTTTTTCTAAATGTTCTTGAAAATCATTAATAACCATCCCTTTAGCTTTTTCAAATTTCCTAGGCTGAGGATTTATAATTTTTATAATTTTTATAATCGCAAAATTGGTTGCGTCAATATTAATTACATCAGTGACCCCAACACTATTCAATTCAAAATTATCAGGTAGTTTTTTATCACCTTCTTCTAAGGTTCTTTTGGTGAAAATTACATGAATTACCGGTCCTTCATTAACTAATTTCTTTATTTCATCTACACCCTTATTCTCTTCTAAATACTTTTTTACAAGTAAAGCTTTATCCTTTTTAGTACAAGAGGCTATAATCACTTCTCCTCTTTTTTTCCAAGAATACTTGGCGGTATTTTTATCAAAAAATTTCTTTAAAGCGACAGTATCCTTTTCAGCACGTTTCCAAACTTTATCCTGTAAAAGATCAAATAATAATAAGCCATCTCTATACTCTTGCATAGTAAACGCAAAATTAGCATCTGTTTTTTCTAAATTATCTTTAAAATAATTCAACGATTTAAATTCTAAAAAATCTTCATAAGTTTCACCAACATCTTTATTGCTATGTGTCTTACTGAAATCAATCAAGTCGCTCAATGACGTTTTTTCTCCATTTATTGTAAAAAGAGTGTTGTTTAAATTTTGTTGAGTTCCACTTGTGTCATTTTTCAAGAATAGCTGAGTTAATTTATCATCTTTAATAATATTATACTCATTCATTAGTTTATTAACAATAGATTTCCCTGCTGCCTTAGAACGCTCGTTTTTTTCTATTTTCTGGATAAGTTCTTCTTCTACCTCTTTAAAATCTTGTATTGGATGTTTTTTTATCAATTGTACAATATGCCAACCGAATCGTGTTTTAAAAGGTTTAGAAATATCATTTACTGCTTTTAATGAAAAGGCAACATCTGCAAATGACTTTATCATTCTATTGTGTTTGAATTTAGGGATGGCACCTCCATTTATTGCAGAATTCTTATCATCAGAATGCATTTTAGCTAAAAATTTAAAACTATCTCCTTGAAGCAGTTTAGCATATAGTTCATCAATTTTCGTTTTCGAAACTAACGAATCTTCAGCATTCTCTTTTATCATAATATGAGCTACTTCAATCTCTCCTTTAGAAGCTCTTTTTTTATTTACTTTTACAATATGATATCCAAATCGTGTTTTAAAAGGCTTAGAAATGTCATTTACTTTTGTCTTATAGGCTGCGTTTTCAAAAGAATACACCATATCAAAAACTGTGAAATAACCTAAATTACCTCCGTTTTTTTGAGCTGAAGGATCTTCAGAATACTCTTTTGCTATTTCTTCGAAAGCGGCTCCATTAACAATCTTCATTCTCGCTTCAATAATTTTTTGATATGCCTTTAAAGTATCTTGAGATGAGGCTTTAGTAGGTACAGAAATCAATATATGATTGGCATTAATTTCAACTTTCATTCTATCATAAGCTTCTTTTACAAGAGCATCTGTAATTTTACTATCTGTCAAATAAGGTGTAATTAACTGTTCTCTATAGCTATTCAATTCTTTCTTATAGGCTGATACCGTATCATATTTCAATGCATAAGCCTGTTTCAATTTCAACTTATAATTAATATATAACTCTAAGTATTCTTCAATAGATTTTTTATTTTCTTCAGCAACGATATCTCTATTTTTATTAAAAACTTGATTGAATTCATCAATAGTTACAGGCGTATCGACAACAGTAAATAAAATATTCTTTTTTGATTGGGCTTGTGTGTGAATACCAATTGCTAAAAAAAGAATAATAGTTAGGTTCTTAAAACTCATAAAAAACTTTTTAATTTATATTATTTTATTCATGAATATTTTTTGGAACGCCCAAAAATATCTCATAATTTTATATTACTTTGTTAAAAATATCACAAAGATATTACTCCTTTTATTTTAGACACTTCTTTATATCTCTCAATAATAGCATTTGCACTTTTCATCTTAACTAAAATAGTAAAACTTATGTATTTACCTGTTTTTGATTTTTTTGATTTAATTACCGCTCCCATATGACTAAAAATATTTTCTAATTCTTCTACTTCACCATCCGAAGGAATGATAAACTTATACATATACTCAGTAGGAAAATCGGTTGTTTCTTCTAATTTGGCTCTTAAATTTTCATAAAAGTCATTCGAATCACTCATACTATTATTCTCTATTTTAAAACCTGAATGAATACAATTATAATACCAATTCATCATAAATGATAAATTTTGACAAAAATACAGATATTATTTAGGTTAATGGAATTTATTTTTTTTCTTTGTTAAAAAGAATTTACAAAACCTTTATGTCACAAAAAATTGTTATTACAGGAGGGCCAGGAAGTGGAAAAACCACATTGATTAACGAACTAATTTTTCGTAATTATGCTTGTATCCCTGAAATATCAAGGCAAGTTACATTGCAAGCTAGAGAAAACGGAATCGAATATTTGTTCTTAGAAGATCCTTTATTATTTAGCAAGTTATTACTTGAAGGTAGAGAAAAGCAGTATCTTGAAGCTATGAACATAGATGCTGATACAATTTTTTTTGACAGAGGTCTGCCAGATATTCATGCCTATATGAATTATTACGATACCGAATATCCTGAAATTTATCTTGAAAAAAGTAAAAAATATGTTTACAATAAGGTCTTTTTATTACCCCCTTGGAAGGAAATTTACAGTACCGACAATGAGAGACATGAAAGTTACGATTTAGCAATTGATCTATACCAGCATTTGAAAGATGCATATCTCAATTTAGATTATACTGTAATTGAAGTACCTACAGGAACAGTAAAGGGTAGAGTTGATTTTATCTTAAAAAAACTAACTCTTTTATAATGGAGTCACCGCTATCCATTTTAAAAAAATATTGGAAATATGATGCTTTTAAAAAGCCTCAAGAGGAAATTATCAATGCGGTACTTCAGAATAAAAATACGGTAGTTTTATTACCCACAGGTGGTGGTAAATCTGTTTGTTATCAAATACCAACGTTGTTAAAAGAAGGTGTTTGCTTGGTCATTTCACCTCTGATTGCCTTGATGAACGATCAAGTCAATAGCCTGAAAGAAAAAGGAATTAAAGCCATTGCCATTACTTCAAACCTAGACCAAGAAGAAATTATTCAAGCCTTTGACAATTTGCAATTCGGGAATTATAAGTTTTTATATCTGTCTCCTGAAAAATTACAATCAGAATTTATCCAACAAAAAATAAAACAACTTAATATCAACTTAATTGCTGTAGATGAAGCACATTGCATTTCAGAATGGGGACATGATTTTAGACCTGCCTACTTAAAAATACCCATCGTAAAAGAGTTGGATATTTCAGCACCTATACTTGCTTTAACTGCTACTGCTACAAAACATGTTTTAAATGATATTGTCACAAATTTAGAAATACCTGATGCTCAAATTTTCAAACAGTCATTAGTACGTTCTAAATTAGCTTTAAATATAATTACACATGAAGATGTGTATTATCATTTAAAAAAGCAGTTAAGCAACCAATCAAAACCTGCAATTATTTATGCAAGTAGCAGAAAACGTGTAAAAGACATTAGCAATTACTTGAATAAAAATAATTTTAAAAGTTCTTATTATCATGGAGGATTATCTGTTGAAGAAAAACAGACTTCTTTTAATAATTGGATGGAAGAAAACACGCCTATAATGGTCGCTACCAATGCTTTCGGAATGGGTATAGACAAGGATAATGTGCAACAAATTATTCATATAGATTTACCAAATAGTTTAGAAAATTACATGCAAGAAGCTGGTCGGGCTGGCAGAAACGGTCAAAAGGCCAGTTCAATTGTTTTTGGTAATGAACACACTATATTCAACCTGAAAAATCAGTTTAAAAAGGGTTTTGTAACCGTTGATTTTGCTAAAAGCATCTACAATCATTTAAATCAATATTTATACATTGCGTATGGTGAATTACCTCTGCATCCTTTTGAGTTTGACCTCACTACTTTTTGCCATCAATATCAACTCAATATTTTACAAATCTACAATACCCTTAAACTATTAGAAAGAGAGCAAATTTTAAGGTTTGATGAAAATTTCAATGTGCAATCTTCGCTAAAATTTAAAATGTCTCCTGACAAAGTACTCGACTATGCTGAACGCAACAACAATCAATTGATAAAGGTGATTTTACGGACTCATGGTGGCATTTTTGATCACTATATTAAAATTAATGAATCAATAATTGCAAAAAAAACCAATACCAAATCCTCTTATGTAAAAAGTCAACTAATTAAATTTGAAAAAGATGGTTTGGTAGTATACAACTATAACAAAAACACCAGTCAATTAAAGTTTTTAATTCCTAGAGAAGACGATATTACTATTCAGAAAATTGCTCAAGACATCAAACAACAAAATAGTATCAAACTAGAAAAAATGAATGCTGTAATTGATTATGTAAAAAACAATACCATTTGCAGAAGCAAATTATTATTAGATTATTTTGATGAAAAAACAGCTACAAATTGTGGTATTTGTGATGTTTGTTTATCTTCAAAAAGCTCAGTTTCTGATTATAAGTCCATAGCAGAAAAAATTTTAGTGCTTTTGTCTCATCACAAACAATTATCCTCAAAAGAAATAATTACATGTTTGAATATGGATACTTCAACGGCACTAACAAGCTTACAAAACCTATTGGATACTGATAAAATAAGTATAAATTCGCAAAATAAATTAGAAAAAAAATAGAAATGACTGATGTTCGTATAGTATTTATGGGTACTCCTGATTTTGCTGTAGCTACGCTAAAGGCACTTATTGATAACAAATTCAATGTTGTTGGTGTTATTACTGCTCCAGATAGACCTTCAGGAAGAGGTCGTAAACTGAATCAATCTGCAGTAAAAAAATATGCGTTAGATCAGAAATTAACTATTCTACAACCTACTAATTTAAAAGATGAATCCTTTTTAGGGGAATTAAAAAATCTCAATGCAAATTTGCAAATTGTGGTCGCTTTTAGAATGTTGCCAAAAGTTGTTTGGCAACTTCCAGCTTTAGGTACTTTTAATTTACACGCTTCTTTGCTCCCTAACTATAGAGGGGCTGCTCCTATTCATTGGGCTGTGATAAACGGAGAAACTAAATCAGGCGTCACTACCTTTTTTATTGATGAAAAAATAGATACGGGTGAAATCATCTTACAAGAAGAAACTACAATTGGTGATAATGATACTACTGGTGATTTACATGATAAACTTATGGAGTTAGGAAGTCAACTGGTTGTGAAAACCGTTGAGCTGATTCAAAAAGGAAAAGTAAAAACAATAGTTCAGAATGTAACTAAAAATACAAATCATGAAGCTCCTAAAATATTCAAAGAAACTAGTAAAATAGACTGGCAACAATCTTTAGAGGCTATTTACAATAAAATTAGAGGCCTAAACCCCTACCCTGGTTCTTGGTCAGTCTTAAATAATAATGGAATTGCATTTGAAGTGAAAATTTATAAAGTAAGAAAAGAGAAAGAAAATCATAGTAATATAATAGGTAAAATTATCTGTACAAAAAAAGAAGTAAAGATTGCCGTTAAAAATGGTTATATACTCATTGATGAAATACAATTACCAAACAAGCGTAAAATGAAAGTTAGTGAGTTATTAAACGGATATACCTTTCACTCAGACGCCTATTTAAAATAGCTGACACCCTCCAACAGATCATAAAACATCGCATTTACCTTCATAAAAGCCTAAAAACACTGTGGTTATTAACAATTACACCTGTTTTATTAACAAAATTAAAGGTTTTAGAGCCTAAACCTTGTGTAAACCCTTATAAAATATATATTTGTTAAGCTTTAAACAAGCAAAACAATATTTAATCAATTTAAAAATTTAATTATGAACAAATCAGAATTAGTAGAAGCTATGGCTGCAGATGCAGGAATTTCTAAAGCGTCTGCAAAAAAAGCTTTAGACTCAGTAATGGGTAATGTACAAAAAACTTTAAAAAAAGGTGATAGAGTTTCTTTAGTAGGTTTTGGTTCTTGGTCAGTGACTAGAAGAGCTGCAAGAGACGGAAGAAATCCTCAAACTGGAAAAACTATAAAAATTGCTGCTAAAAATGTAGTAAAATTTAAGCCAGGTGCTGAATTAAAAAATTCAGTAAACTAATTTTAAGTACTACTTAAAAAACTTAAAAACTCTCAATATAAATTGAGAGTTTTTTTTTGTGATAATAATTCATATCTTAGTAGAGTAATAAAACACTATGGAATCTACAGAAATAACTAAGGGGAAATTATTAATAGCAGAACCCTCAATTTTAAATGACAGTTCATTTAACCGATCTGTCATACTTTTATCAGAACATAATGATGAAGGTTCTATTGGCTTTATCATGAATAAGCCATCTGATTATATTTTAAGTGATTTAATTCCTGAAATAGATTCAAATCTTACTATATATAATGGAGGCCCTGTTTCTAAAGAGAATTTATATTTTATACACAGCGTACCTCAATTGATTCCTGATAGTATAAAAATAGCCGATGATGTTTTTTGGGGAGGCAATTTTGATGCCGTACAAACACTATTAGATAACAATACCCTTACCGAAGATAATATTCGTTTTTTTCTTGGGTATTCTGGATGGAGTAAAAATCAACTTCAAGATGAATTAAATACTACTTCATGGGTGGTTATTGAAAATAAATACCAGAATCTTTTTGAAATTTCTGACCAATCTTCATGGAAAAATCATTTGATGAAACTTGGTGGGGAATATAAAATTTGGGCGAATGCTCCAGAAGACCCTAGTTTGAATTAATATATTATTATCTACGTCTTGAAACGGAACGATATCCTAACTAGGTAAACTTATAAGATCCATTTTCATTATAATAATTTTGACATTCTCCTCTTGTAGTAAACCCTTTGACGAAAATAATGTGTTAAAATATCAAAATGAATTTCATAAAATTATTACTTTCGCTTTACACAAATAACCAAAACATGCTCAAAAATATTTTCCGATTAAGCCTAATCATTTTTATACTAAATTTAACAGCTTGTAAAAAGCAATCAGCAACTGAGAAAACGTTGCCTGAAATAACTACTACAACTGACTGGGAAGCTGTTTCTGTCCAAAAATTACCATTTGAATTCAACTATAAATACGACTCTATACTTGACTATTATTATACACTTGACTATTTTTCTAAAAGAAAGCTAATTGATACATCTTCAACATTAAATCAGTTTTTTTCTGATTCAACTTCGTTCAAACCAAAAGAGGATTTATTTATTACTGAAAGTAAAAATTATCCTTATGTCGGTAAAGGTTATTTTCACAAACGTTTACCCGATGTAAATAAACATAAAGTATTGATTTTTATTTATCAAAACACTCTAGAAGAAGAAACCCTTCCTTATTTTGAATTGCAAACTTTTAATGAAGAGAATCTAATTATTGACAAAGTAATTATTGCAGGTGGCATCAATTACGACTGCAGTTGGGACAGAAAATTTAGCATTGACAATAATTATATTATAACGATTACTGACATAGAAGCATGTTATGATATTGAAGATGAAAAAGAAATAGGAAAACGGACACTCAATACTCAATATCAAATAAAAGAAGATGGCTACATTATAGTACTTGAAAAAGAGGCTGTCTTATAACAATTATTTAATCTTACAATATATATTCTCACCGATTGTTCAATGTGAATCTGTGATATGCTTGATATTACTTATTAAATATGTTTTTGAAATGTAACAAAACATAACTTCTAACTACTAATACATTGAAATCAACTAACAGTGAGTAAAGAGCTAGAGCAAAAATTTGTATCAGATTTAGAGAAGAATCAAAACATTGTGCACAAAATTTGCAGGTTATATACCAATAATCAGCATGCACATAATGATCTGTTTCAAGAAATCAGCATCCAACTATGGAGAGCCTATCCTAAATTTAGGGGAGATTCAAAATTCAGTACTTGGATGTACCGAGTTGCTTTAAATACTGCAATTACACTCTATAGAAAATCTAAAAGAACCATCAAAACCCAAGGTTTTGAAGCCGTTTCATATAAAATTGAAGCTACCGTTTATGACGATACTGAAGAAGAGCAATTAAAGCTTTTGTACAAAGCAGTACAACATTTATCGGATATCGAAAAAGCATTGATATTTTTATATTTGGAAGATAAAAATTATAAGGAAATTGCTTCTACCATGGGTATAACAGAGGTAAATGCTAGAGTAAAAATGAATAGAGTAAAAAATAAATTAAGAAAAATATTAAATCCGTAACTATGGATCAATTAGAATTATTAAAAAAAGATTGGCAGAAACAAGACAGTTCTCTTCCAAAATTATCAAAAAATGAACTTTCAGCTTTGATTCATAAAAAGTCGTCCTCTATTGTAAAATGGCTTTTTATTATTAGTTTATTAGAGTTTGTAATTCCGCATTTAATCATCTTATTTACGGGAGATCATAGCTCTGAAAAAATATATGAAGACCTTGGATTGACTTTATTTAAATATATTTCATATGCAGTGTACTATGTCGCTATTGCAGGTTTTATCTACTTATTTTATAAAAATTATAAATCGATTTCTGCCAATTCGAATCCTAAAAAATTAATGCAAAATATTATTAAAACAAGAAAAGTTGTTAAGTATTATATCTGGTTTAATTTGACAATGGCCTTTATTATTTCTGTAGTGATTTTATATAAGGTATTTAACACTTCTTTATTCATCGATAAAATACCTGAAGATGTTAATATGGCCATTGTTTGGTTGGTCTGTTTAATTGTCATAGCAATTCTAATTGTATTGTTTTGGCTATTTTACAGATTAATTTATGGGATTTTACTGAGTAAACTTAAAGGCAATTACGAAGAGTTAATTGATAATGATATGGATTGCTAGTATTAAAGTATATCTAAACTCCCTTTACCTTCTCTTATAATTTTAATTTCATCAGTAGATAAATCAATTACAGTTGAAGGCTGGTTATCACCATAACCACCATCAATGACAATATCTACTATATTTTTCCATTTTTCAAAAATGAGTTCTGGGTCTGTCGTATATTCAATAACATCATCGTCATCACGGATAGATGTTGATATAATCGGATTACCTAATTGACTTACAATCTCTCTAATAATATTGTTATCAGGCACTCTAATACCAACTGTTTTTTTCTTTTTAAATGCTTTGGGCAGGTTATTATTACCAGGTAAAACAAAGGTATAAGCTCCTGGCAACGCTCTTTTTAAAATTTTATACGTTGGTGTATCTATTTGCTTTACATAATCTGACAAATGGCTTAAATCGTTACAAATAAATGAAAAATTTGCTTTTGCTAACTTTACACCTTTGATGCGGGCAATTTTTTCTAATGCTTTTGCGTTAGTAATATCACAGCCTAGACCATAAATAGTATCTGTTGGGTATATAATCAGCCCACCTTTACGGAGTACCTCAATCACTTTACTTATTGCTTTGGGATTAGGATTTTCATTATATAATTTAATAAATTGTGCCATGCTTTCAAATAAGAATAAATTTATGAAAAAATTGCTTAACAACACAGGATACTTACTAATTTTCTCAATATTATTTATTAGTATCCTCTCTTGTAACGATGAGAATACTATAGATACTCCTTTAGAAAAGGCTGAATTTATAGATGTTACTTACGGTGAGCATCAGCAACAAAAATACGATATCTATTTACCTAAAGAAAGAAACGCTGCTTCGACAAAAGTATTTGTACTAATACACGGAGGTGGTTGGATTGAAGGTGACAAAAAAGACATGACTGCTTTGGCTACTGAATTACAAAAAAGTTATCCTAATTATGCTGTAGTAAATATAAATTATAGACTGGCATCAATTAACAACAGTCCTTTTCCGATGCAAATTGATGATATAAAAGATGTTATTAGTCATTTAAAACAAAAAAGTGAAGAGTATCAAATATCAAATCAATATGCCTTAATTGGTACAAGTGCTGGAGGGCATTTATCAATGCTATATGCTTATGCACATGACAGCAAACAGGAAGTCGATATGGTCGCAAGTATTGTTGGCCCGACCAATTTCACAGATGATGCTTATATAAATGCTACTGGAACAGGATATCAATATATTTTTGCTTTAATACAACAAATTACAGGGATAAATTTTAAAACAGATAGTGATTATTTTGTTGATGTTAGTCCGTTTCATGTAGCAACAAGTGCTGCACCACCAACTATATTATTTTATGGAGGTAAGGATAATTTAGTGCCGGCATCTCAAGGTATTGAGATGCATGCCAAATTAAACCAATTGGGTGTCACTAATGAATTTACATTATACCCTAACGAAGGTCATGGCTGGGAAGGTGAAAGCCTTTTTGATACCATAACAAGGCTCAGAGCCTTTATCAATACGCATTTTTAAATAGATTAAGACTGACTAAAGAAATAAGACCGCTTCGCTGAAAAGACCAAGAGTCAAGACATACTTTTAAGCAATTTACAATCAATAGAATAATAACACAAGTTCGACCTAAGGTTAAAATTACTAACTATTTTTAGCACCACTGCCGATTTTAAACCTTTTCAATAAAAAAAGAGTTCTTCTAAATAGAAAAACTCTTTCTCTTACAAAACTGTAATCTGTTTTTAATTTGTAGTAACTACCAATCTAAAACCTTCACCATGAATGTTGATAATTTCTACATTAGAATCTGGCTTTAAATATTTACGAAGCTTTGCTATATATACATCCATACTTCTAGATGTAAAGTAATTATCATCTCTCCAAATTTTAGTTAAAGCCAATTCTCTAGGCATTAAATCATTCAAGTGCGTCGCTAACATCTTTAATAATTTATTTTCTTTAGGTGAAAGCTTACGAATTTCTCCTCCATCAAAAGACAAATGTCTTAATTTTGAGTTTAAGAAAAATTTACCTATTTGAAATTCATGTTTTTCATCATCAGCACTCATATCTACAGCTTTTCGCTGTAATATTGCCTTTATTTTATGCAATAAAACTTCAGAATCAAAAGGCTTATTTAAATAATCATCAGCCCCAGCTTCATAACCTTTCAAAACATCTTCTTTCATCGTTTTTGCTGTTAAAAAGACTATTGGCACATCTGTATTGGTTGATCTAATGTCTTTTGCCAAAGAAAAGCCATCTTTTCTAGGCATCATTACATCTAAAATACAAAGGTCATAATCATTATTCTTAAACATAATCAATCCTTCTAAGCCATCTTTAGCTAAGGTGACTGAATAATCGTTTAACATTAAATAATCTTTCAGTACTGTCCCAAAATTAGGGTCATCTTCTACTAATAATATTCTTCTATTCGCCATAATTTTATTAAATTAAATTAAAGGTAACTTTATTGTAAACGTGCTTCCTTTTCCTTTTTCGCTCTCTACATAAACATTACCATGGTGATACTCAACTATTTTTTTGACATAAGATAAGCCTAAACCATGTCCTTTTACGTCATGAATATTTACTTTTTGTTCTCTATAAAATTTATCAAAAACATGTTTTTGAACATTTTTATTCATCCCAATTCCTTGATCTTTTATATGTAAAACGATATAATTACCTGCGTTTTTTGTATAAATATCAATCTTTGGTGGTTCATTTGTATATTTCAACGCATTGTCTAAAATATTTACAATGACATTGGTAAAATGAAAATCATTTATCATAACTTCACTTTGCAAAGCTTCTAAATGTAAATTTATAGAACCATCATTGTCTTTTACAATTAAATCAACATGATTAATTGCTTCATGTACTATGTCGTGTAAATCTTCAACTCCTTTCGAAATATCTAACTGATTTTTTTCTAGTCTAGAAATTCGCAATACATTTTCAACCTGACCATGCATCCTTTTATTCTCTTCTCTTATCATTTTAACATAACGTAATACCTTTTCGTTATCATTAATAATCTTCGGATTCTTTATAGCATCTAACGCTAAATTTATAGTCGCTATAGGTGTTTTAAACTCATGCGTCATATTATTAATAAAATCAGTTTTGATTTCTGATATTTGTTTTTGTTTAATTAATTGATATAATGCACTCGCAAAAGCTAAAATAATAATGAAAATAAAAATAGCTCCTAAAATTAAAATTTTAGATATTGAAGCTAGAATGTATTCATCCTTTTTGGGAAAATCAACAAACAACTCATAATCACTAAACCCCTCACTATCAATAAATAAAGGTACTGAGTAGCTGTTTGCGTTAACCTTTTTAAACTTCAATGACTTCACTTTTGTTGCTAATCCATCACCAAAAACACCAAATTCAAAATTAATATCAATACCTCTATCTCTTAATTCATTGTCAATATTTAACGAAATTTCAGTGGTATTTATTCTATTATAGATAGGCTGTCTTGGTGCAATTTCTTTAAAGAAATTTTCATAATTAATGGCCTCTAATTTACTTAGCTTACCTACCTCATAAATCCTTTCTTCTGGTGTGATATTATTAAAATCATCTTTATATACATTAATTTTTTTGATCTCTTTTTCTTTCTCACCAAAAAAAGTTTTAAATGTCAAAGAATCATTTTCAAATAAAGGGATTGAAGATTTATAATTATTTTCTAAGATACTTTGTCTGAATGAAAATATTTCATTATTAATTGTATCTATTTGTTGAAAAAAGAAATCTTTTTTTCCTGTACCAATTCTTTGAGATGCACTGTCTATTATTGGCTTATACTTTTCATAATAGTCATTAATCTCTCTCTCCTGAATATTTTCAGACACATTTGCCAACGCAAATCTCACATCATTAGTAAACTGCTTTTCTCTAATATCGATTGAGCTGTTTATCCAATAAACTTGTACTACAACAATACCAATCAATGCGATACTCATTAAAATAATTAAGAGTACAAAAAGACGTTTACTCATTCTAACAAAATTAACTTAACTTATTGTGTATTATTATTTATTTAACTAATATTAACTTAAATAATTACTATTTAACAATTATTTAAGAATTTTTTTATCAATTATTAGCTTTTTGATTTTTTTGTGGATGATTTTAGCTTGCTTTTTTGTATCTGACAAGTTGATATTATGGATGACAAAATCTGCTAATTTATTTTTTTTAGTTTCTTTCCATTGATTTTTCATTCTAGCAACAACATCAGATTTTGTTGATGCATCTCTATTAATTACTCTTTCAATTCTTTGCTCAACTGGAGCTGTAACGGTAATAACATAATCAAATCTATCTGCAGTATTGTTCTCAAAAATAATAGCGTTTTCCTGAATAGCGTAGGGTCCTTTCTGTTTTTTGAGCCACTTTGAAAAATGCTTAGCTAATTTAGGATGTACAATGTTATTAATTGCTGCTAATTTACTTTTATCATTAAACACAATAGTTGCTAAATATTTTCTATTTAACAGATTATCATCACTATAAGCATTCGCTCCAAATTCTGCAATTATTTTTTTTTGAATAATTTTAGAAGTATTCATTAAGTTTTTTGCTTCAGTATCAGCTACATAAACAGGCACACCTAATTCACTAAAAAATTCAGCTATGGTAGATTTTCCACTACCTATCCCTCCGGTAAGTCCAACGATTATCATTCTTTAATTAAATATTCTATTTGATTGGGAGATATTTTTATTTCTGAAACAAATGAAGGTTTTAAAACTACTTTCGGAATTAAATAATCAAGTCCGTCTTTTACAGACCTTTTATAATCACAACTAATTTTAAAATCATTTTTATCAATCTTGTTATAATCTGACAAGCTTACTTGAAAAATAATCTCTACCTGGTTCGGAAAAGTGCTAATTTTATATTGATTGGGCAAGTTTTCAACCTTAATGGGTAAAGTGAATTTAGCTTCCGTAAATTTTTCAACAAGTCCGCTAACTATGACTTCTTGAACGCTATAATTAACTTTAGATGATTCGTCTAAAACTAATAAGGGTATTTTAATTTCAAAAGGGGCGTTTACAGCTGTTAACTCTCTTTTTTCAGATTCAACTTGAATGATTGAATCTATTAAATTTTCAGGTCCTGAAATTGAAACCTCACTAGGTTCTACTTTTAGGTTTCCAAATAAATTATACCCAGATTGGTATTGAATGTCAATGCTTGGAATAATTTTCACTTTCTTTGTAGTACTCAAGCCTACAACATAAAACAAAGTGTCTGGTTTTACGGCAAACACCTCAACATCAGAAATGAGTTGTGTTGATATTTGTGACAATAGATCTTCAGAAAGTTGATAATAAGTATTGCCATTTTTCTGTTTAACATCTTGTAAATCAACTTTTACTTTTCTTTTAAATAAATGATATTTAATCAAATCAAAGCCAAATGTTTTTAATGTTACGTCAATAGTTTTTAATGGCTCTTCCTGTAACATTTTATCTTGTGATAAATTATAATATTCAACATTAATGTGTACCGTATCAGTATATTGTTTTGATAGTTTAATTAAAATCCAAAACAAAAAAGACACTGCTAAAAAAATGAGTATCATTTTTGAGCTTTTTGCATTTTTAATTTTACCGTTTGTATTATTATTTTTTACCATTATCTGTTAAATATAAACAAAAAAAGTGAGTTTCATGATTATAAAACTCACCTTACTATAAATTTTTGAATGTTATTTTTTAGGCGTTGTACTTAAGTATTTCTTACTTAATTCCATAGAAATTGCAGAACGTTCAAATTTAATTTTCCCGGCACCAGTTTCAATAACACAAGCATCATCTGTTATATCAATTATTTTACCATGAATACCACTAGTAGTTATTACTTTTGTCCCTTTTTTAATTTCAGATTGAAACTTCTTTTCTTTTTTTTGTCGTTGCATTTGTGGTCTTATCATAAAGAAATAAAATACCAATAACATTGCTGGTATTAGAAAAAGATTACCCATTCCTTCTCCGATTTGTAAAACTATTGCTGTAATCATCATATCTAATTATTTTAATTGACTGTTTAATTTGTTATTTAAAGTACTCTTTACTTTTGGGGTTACATTTGCTTTAATAACCACAGATTCACTCCCTTTAGCTGTATTTGTTGCTAGTGTTACTACTTTAGTTTGCTTATTAGGTTTGTTTGTTGTGTTGAACTTCACTGTAATTTCACCTGAACCACCAACTGGTATTGGTTCTTTTGGCCATTCTGGTATGGTACAACCACAAGAACTCTTGGCGTTACTAATAATTAAATCTGTTTTACCTGTGTTTTTAAACTCAAATGTAGTTTCGACTATTTCACCTTCATCAACTATTCCGAAATCATGTTCGCTTTTAGAAAAAGTAATTGCTGCTGCACCTGCATTAATTTTGTAATCACGCTGTTTTGCAATTTCTATATTCTCTTTTTTTATTTTGCTTACTGCATTTTCTTTTTTACAAGAAACAGTCATGAAAATAGTTAAAATTGCAATCCCAAATATTTTATTATTCATAAAAATTATATTTATATTATTTAATGTATAAAAGTAATAAAATTTAAAGTAATCCTCTTCCTGTTTTCTTGATTTTCTTAGAAGATGTGTAGCCCTTTAATAGCTTATCTAACACACCATTAATAAAAAAACTACTCTTTGCCGTTGAATAATCTTTGGCAATTTCAAGATATTCATTAATAGTTACTCTAGTTGGTATTGATGGGAAATGAACAAATTCTACCAATGCCATTTTTATTAAAATTAAATCTATTTCGGCAATTCTATCTGTATCCCAATTCGGAGTTTTCTCATCAATATCTTCAGTGAAATTATGATGATTCAACGCTGTTTTTCTAAATAACTCTATGCTAAATTCTTCATCATCGACATCCTTATACAGTAGGGATTTATCAAAACGTGTCTCCTCATTTATTTTTTTAATGTTTTTTACAATCCAAGTATTTACAAAAGGAATATCATCAACCCAAGAAATATTATGACTTTCAAAATAATCAAATAATTTATCACTCGGAGCTATTACATTTTTATACAGTTCAACAATAAAAGCTAATTCTTCTTTAGATGATTTTGGCTTTGTATCATTGATATAGTTACTATAAATGTTACTTTCCTTTATAGCATCCCAAATTAACCTTACATATTCACTATCCTTTTCCCAATTATTGAGCTTTTGAGTTTTAATATAGTCTTTTAATGAAGTGTTATTTTTTAGCTTTTCTAAAAAAGGATGGTCAATAAATCTCCTGTTTGGATTTTTATCTGCTTTTGTAGCTAAATGTTTCTTCTTAGAGATTTCTTGATGTAGCTGTGCCAGATTTTTAATTTCTAACAGTAAACTTATCATTAAAACATACAAATCGTATGTTTTCGAAATACTATAGTTTAAGAATTTCTCTTCTTTTACAATATCATCACTTTTTGATTGCAACATTGCATAAATAGATTGCATTATTTTTATTCTAATATGTCTTCTATTTAGCATAATTAAAAATTTGTTACGAATAGCGAAAGAACTTAAAATTTGTATCTTCGTTGTTATAAAAAAATCGAGGCAAAGGTAAAGTATTAGAACTTTGTGTCAAAATATAAATTGGCTTATCAATAAATTTTATTTTTACAAAAATTATCCTGATTTTTAGCCTTTTAAATACCTTATCAACTATTGAAAGCATTACGTTATATAAATAAGTTTTTCTACAAATATAAATACCGGTTAATTATCGGAATTATTTGTACAGTAATAGCTAGAATGTTATCATTAGTTACACCAAGGCTAATCGGAAAATCATTAAATATTGTTGAACAATATACCCGAAATGAAATTACAGATTTACAACTAGTAAAAGATGAATTGTTTCAAAATATCTTATTCATTCTTGCTGCAGTAGTACTTTCTGGGGTTTTTACTTTTATCATGAGGCAAGCCATTATTAATATGTCACGCTTTATAGAATTTGATCTTAAAAATGAAATTTTTGAACAATATCAAAAGCTGTCATTAAATTTTTATAAAAAAAATAGAACTGGCGATTTGATGAATCGAATTAGTGAAGATGTTGGTAAGGTAAGAATGTATGTTGGGCCTGCAATTATGTATTCTATCAATATGATTACCTTATTTGTAATAGTGATTTCATATATGATTAAAATTGATTTAACACTTACCCTATATGCAGTATTACCCTTACCAATCTTATCTGCTTCAATCTATTTTTTAAGTAGAGAGATTAATAAAAGAAGCAGGGTTGTACTTGAGTATTTATCAAAACTAACCTCCATTACACAAGAATACTTCTCAGGAATGAACGTCATAAAAGCCTATGGGATAGAAAAACAAACTTTTAAAGACTTCGACACTATTGCTGATGAAAGTAAAGAAAAGAATATTGCTCTGTATAAATTACAAGCCTTATTTTTTCCGTTAATGATACTATTGATAGGAATCAGTAATATTTTAGTCATTTATGTTGGTGGAATGCGTTACATTAATGGATTGATTAGTTTTGGAGTCATCGCCGAATTTATTATTTATGTAAATATGCTAACTTGGCCTGTAGCAGTCGTAGGTTGGGTAACTTCAATAGTACAGCAAGCTGAAGCTTCTCAAAAAAGAATTAATGCCTTTTTAGAAATTCAACCCGAAATACAGAATTTTGTAAATGAAGCTTCAAAAATTGAAGGGAAAATAGAATTTAAAAATGTCACCTTCACCTATGATGATACTAACACTACTGCTTTAAAAAATGTTTCTTTTGTCTTAGAAAAAAATAAAACACTGGCTATTTTAGGTAAAACCGGATCAGGTAAATCAACCATTGCCAATCTTATTGCTAGACTATATGATGTAAAACAAGGAGAAGTTTTGATTGATGATAAGCCTATTAAAAAGGTTAATCTAGAAAGCTTAAGAAATAGTATTGGTTTTGTACCCCAAGAAGCCTTTTTATTTTCTGACACCATTGAAAATAATATTAAATTTGGCAATAAAGATGCCATTAAAGAAATTATTACAACTGCTGCTAAAAACGCACATATACATAGTAATATTGAAGATTTCTCTAAAGCCTATGACACATTTGTTGGCGAAAGAGGAGTTACTCTGTCTGGTGGACAAAAACAAAGAATCTCTATTGCTAGAGCAATAATTAAAGAGCCTCAACTATTAATTTTTGACGATTGTTTATCTGCTGTTGATACAGAAACAGAAGAGATAATTCTCAATAATTTGAATGCTATAAGTAAAGATAAAACTACTATTATAATAACACACCGTGTTTCTTCTGCTAAAAATGCAGATTTAATCATTGTTCTAGATGAAGGCAAAATTATTCAACAAGGTACGCACGATCAATTATTTAGTAAATCAGGATTTTACCAAAATATTTACAACCAGCAACTTATAGAGAAAACAATTGAATAATTAAGAGACAAGACAAAAGAAAAGAAATAAAGTGTTGTTCAAATCATTTATTTTTTTAGATTTGTGTCATATTGATTCATTTAAATTAATAAAAAAGTTGAGATTATTATGAGCGATTACGAATATTCAGAACAAGAAGAAATATTTTCACAAGTATTAAGAGCAGGTAGACGAACTTACTTTTTTGATGTAAGATCTACAAAGGCAGGAGATTATTATTTAACTGTTACAGAAAGTAAAAAATTCACTCATGATGATGGTTCTTTTCATTATAAAAAACATAAAATTTATTTATATAAAGAAGATTTTAGTGAATTTAATGAAATGTTAGCTAAAGCAACTGACTATATTATTAATGAAAAAGGTGAAGAAGTTATTTCAGAACGTCACCAAAAAGATTATCAAAAACCAAGTGAAGTAGAAGCTGTTGATGATACAGAAACTAAATCTACTGATAGCTTTACAGATGTAAGCTTCGATGATATATAACAAATAGACTAATTCAAATATAAAAAAGACTACTTCTTATAAGTAGTCTTTTTTATGCCTGAGATTTGTTATTGTTTGATAAAAAAGCCCAGCTCATCATTTTACTGATAAATTGGGCAAATCAACTAACCTACTATATTATAAAAGTTATATCAAATTGTAAAACTCATTTCGCGATATATAAAACATCCAGCAATAGTTTCAAAAAATGAGTCCCACTTACTTTAGCAATTTTCTCTATTTTTCGGTTAGCTTATACAGCTATTACAATTTCTTTTAAACTGACCACATAAAAGAAGCTACAATCATCCAAACTCCAACAGCCAAACCCAATAACCCCAACTGTCCTTGTTTGGGTGCAATTTTAGCTCTAATCAATTCAGCTTTTTGTTTTGCTTCGTCATTTTTTGCTAAATACTCACTAATTAATCCATAGCCTAACATAAAACCTAAACCAGCCTCTACAATACTACCTGCTAATAAGGTAATCCACCATACAGGTGCAACTGACAACCAGCCCATATTTAAAAATGCTGAAATAATTCCCCAAATACCCCAGAAACAAAATACTACACCTATCCAACCTTGGTAAGGAGCTACTTTATCTAACAATTCTTTAGCGTTAGGTTTTTTTGATAAGATTAATGATGGTACTGCGATGATACTTAACAATACTAATGAAATTCCGTAAATCATAATTTTATTTTTTTAATGGTTAATAATTTGATTACAAAATTGCGGTAAAAGACACGTGTGTGAAACACCGATTTCGGGTAAATTAAGCCCCCTGAAAATGGGGGGAGGAAATTTAAAATTACCTTTTAACCTGTATTCTATGATTAAAAAAAGAATTTTGGTTGGGAGTTATGTAGAAGTCATTACAAACATTGCTAATGCGGATGCTTTTTCAAACAAAAGTATATAATAGAAGGTCTCTCAGGTTTTAATCTAACAAACCCAGTTTAATAGCATATTTAGTCAAACCTGCTAGATTACGAACTTCAAGTTTAGAAATTAAATTTTTTCTATAACCTTCAATAGTATGTTTACTTAAAAAGAGTTGCTCTGCAATTTCTTGAGTGGTGTTTTCTTCAGCAATTAGCTTTAACACTTCTTTTTCTCTGTTAGTTAATGAAGTAATTACTTCTTTCTCTTTAGTAAACATACTTTGCATATATGCCTGTTTTATACTCTCAGAAAAATACTTTTCACCTTTTAAAATAGTCTCAATAGCTAACAAAAGTTCTGTTTTTTCAGCATTTTTGGGCACATAACCATCAACATTATCTTCAGTCAACGTATGTATAGTTTTTGAATCATGGAGCATACTCACTACTAATGTCTTAATTTTAGGATACTTCGTTTTGATATGTTTATTTAAATCAATACCTGTTACATCTGGCATGTTCACATCCGTTACTACTAAATCAATGTTTTCTCCTTTAATATTATCGAGATATTTAATTACATTCTCACCACTATTGGCTGTCATAACAACTTCAACATCAGATTCGTTTGCTATAATACTTAACAAACCGTCTAAAAACATTTTATGGTCATCTACTACTATTAATCTTCTTTCAAGTGTCATAATTTATTGGAATTTCAATGGTAACTGCTGTACCTCTGTTAATTATTGAATCTATATTGATCGTTGCGTGTAATACTTCTAACCTACTTTTTATGTTTTGTAAGCCGATACCTGATGGTGTTTTTTCTTTATCAAAACCGATACCATTATCTTCAAACAACAATTGTAAGATATTATTATGAATATTTACATGAATTTCTACATTTTTTGCTTTAGCATGTTTTAGTGTATTAGTAATTAACTCTTGTAAAATGTTAAAAACCTCAACCTGAATATGTTCATCTAATGCGTTTATTTTATCTTTAGGATGCGGTATAAAAGTAATATCTTGATCTGATGCTTTATCTAATTTATCAATATAATCACTAATTAAAGTTGTAAAAGCATTTTGACTGAATTTACTTGGTATTAGATTATGAGAAATTTCTCTTACTTGTTGATAGGTTTCATCTAGCTGATCTACAATAGTTTTCTTTACAACTTCTTTATCACTTAAATTATTCATCTGTAATTTAATTGCTGCCAAATTCCCGCCTATACTATCATGCAACTCTCTTGCTATGCGTCCTCTTTCTTCATCTTGAGCTTCTATCGATGCTTTTACTAATTTTAATTCTTGGGCTTTAATTAATGATGCTACTTTTTGTCTGTTAATTTCTTCTTGTTTCACATTCAATTGACTTTGAACTTGTAATTTTTGATAGTACATATATAACAAAGCAATAATAGGTATTAATACAACCGAAAAACCTATTAAAAATGCATTCTTAATCGTTTTTTGTCTTTTAATTTCACTCTCTTTTAATAACTGTTCTTCTTGAAGCGATAAAATTTCATTCTCTTTTTGAGCGGTTTGATATTTAGTTTCAAGTTCTTTTACTTCCTTTCTTTTTTGATTGTTAATAATCTGATCAGAAACAGACTGATATTGTGTCATCAAGTTATATGCATTTTTATAATCATCTAGTTCTACATAGAGATCAATCATACTTTCCGCAATTACTTTTTGCGATTCTAATTGATTCCATTGCACAGAATTAACATAAGCTGTTGATAAAACCATTTGTGCTTCATCATATTGTTTGTTTTTTTTATAAATATATCCTATCCTCAATACAGCTTCAATATGAAGATCATAATATTCTTTTTCTAAGGATTTATCCTTAACTTCTTTCAGGTATTTATAAGCTAGGTTAAAATCTCCCTCTAACATGGCTGCCGTTCCCAAATTGACTTTTATCTTTAATTGGGGTTTTTCTAATTTTAAATTATTGAAACCTGATAGTGCTTTTTTATAATATTTTTCTGACAATACAAAGTCTTCTTTATACAAAAAAATATCACCATAATACTTATTAGCAAATGCATTTATCTTTGTGTCATTACTTTTATTTACACATTCATCTAACAAAGAAATTGCTTTTTTATATTCAACTTTTTTAATATAAACCTTAGCTAACCCTAGCTTATGTAGATAATGTAGAATTGGTTTTATAGAAACTGGCGTGATTTCAATACCATGTAAATAATACTGCATAGCATCGTCATACAAGCCTTTTTGAAAACTTCCTTTACCTAAGATCTGATATGACTTAGATAAGGATAATGAATTTGTTAGTTTATCAGGTGTGTGATATTCAGCTTCATTTTTTAAATAATTACCATAAAATATAATAGAATCAGTATTGCCTAATTGAATGTGAATGTTAGCAATTTCTTCTACCAATTTAACTCTATCATCAAAATTTTCAGAAGCTTCCAATTGTTGATATAATGAATCTGGAATATGCTGAGGTATAACACCAAATGCTTTATAATTATCTCTTTGCCCTTGTGCCATCAATAAAAGAGAGGAAAACAATAAAAATATAAAACTATAATTCTTTTTATTCATAAAGATATGTATCAATACTTAATTTATTAAAATAATATTTGTAAAAATAATCAAAGTGATTTGAATAATCCCAACTATTATTTTTTATATATTTGTCATTCATTTGAATTCAATATACTATGAACTCTAAAATATGGGTTTCTCCTCCTCATATGACCGGTGAAGAATTAGAATACATCCAAAATTCTTTATCTGAAAACTGGGTTTCTTCTGTGGGTCCTGATATTAATAAATTTGAAGATACTATTCAAAATTATTTAAACAGTACTGATGAAGTTATTGCTTTAAATTCTGGTACTTCTGCTATCCATCTAGCATTAATTCAATTAGGTATAACTCATGGAGATGAAGTAATTTGTCAAAGTTTTACTTTTTCTGCATCTGCCAATCCAATACTATACTTGGGAGCTAAGCCTGTTTTTGTTGATAGTGAGAATGATACCTGGAATATCTGTCCTAAACTATTAGAAGAAGCAATTAAAGATAGAATTTCAAAAGGTAAAAGACCTAAAGCAATTATTGCTGTCCATTTATATGGGATGCCTTATAAGGTAACAGAAGTCCATCATATTGCTAAAAAATATGAAA
>VAPK010626876.1_pt1 | contig 26375 bp, 25 predicted proteins | sample 3395031 | NCBI WGS metagenome assembly VAPK01 (sample SAMN08290443, study PRJNA428436) | hydrothermal vent metagenome | isolation source: Deep-sea hydrothermal vent chimney 1 | place: Pacific Ocean: Juan De Fuca Ridge
ATCATCCACGATTCCTGGTTTTCTACTTCAGTGGTTTCGTAGTATTCACCCGTCCCTTCTAACTCATCATCCTCTTCATCATCTGACTCAACGTATTCTTCCCAGTAAACATGACTTTTACTGTAACCTGCTTCTTCGAGTAGCTCCAATATTTCCGGAATTGCCCATAAACGCCAGCAATAAGTAAAGGCTTCGTCCATACGTGAACCATCTTCAAATTCAAAATGAATAGCACATTCCATATGATTATTTATTGGATTAAATGATACATGTTCCCAAATATAGGTAGCATTTTGATCTTCAAGTTCAGTTTCTTCTTCTAAAGTGTCGGCACACTCCGTACCACCAAATAAATCGAGAATAAGTAATCCATCATCATTTAAACTTGTCCGTGCTTTCTTAAAGTAATCAATTAATTCATCACGTTTTTCAAATAAACAATAGCTAAAGTTAAAGGCACAGGTGACATCAACTTTATCTGTTGTAATGCGCACATCATCTTCAATTAAGGTAATTCGTCTGGCAACATCTTCACCTGCAGTTTCGAGGTTATGTTTTCTACCCCAATCCAGAGTCGGGCCATCGAAATCAACACCAATAGCGGTTCTCTCAGAATCACTTTTACACCATTCAGTTGCAAGGTATGCAGTACCACAGAAATCTTCTTTCATACTCAGGGCTTTACGTCCACGCAGCTTTTGGAAAATTTTACTCATAAAATCAACTTCAGCTTCGGGGAATTGAACTGATTCCTGATATAACGCATGGCGATCGGCCTGTTCCGCTATTGTTGGTTTATTTTGTCCTGACTGCTTACCCATTTTACTTTCCCCTGAATTGAACGGATTAATTCTATTTATTATATATTAGCCTATTATATCTTCTTTCCAGACATCATTCGATACAGATTTTATCCCGTGGGCTAATAAAATATTTTCAATATCAAGATAATCCTGACTCTGGCAAAATGCTATGATTCGCACATAACTTTATTAATTTTACGGTTTTTATATGACAACTAAATCACGTACCACAATGGCGGTTCAAATAGGCACAGCTGAGCACAATGTTACCGTGGGTGGTGATGCACCCGTTATTGTGCAATCAATGACTAATACCGATACCGCCGATGTTTACAGCACCGTAAAACAAGTGATAGAACTGGCCAAAGCAGGCTCTGAAATGGTACGTATTACGGTAAATTCAGCTGAAGCCGCCGAAGCAGTTGCTAAAATTCGAGCAGATTTAGATCGACTCGGTTGTTTTGTGCCATTAATTGGTGACTTCCACTTTAATGGCCATAAATTGCTTAACGATTTTCCTGAGTGTGGTCAGGCATTAGCTAAATATCGTATTAACCCGGGTAATGTTGGCAAGGGTAAAAAACGTGATGAGCAATATGCCAGTATGATTGAAGTGGCGATTAAAAATGATAAACCCGTCAGGATCGGTGTGAACTGGGGCAGTCTGGATCAGGCACTTTTAGCTCGCATCATGGACGAAAATAGCCAGTTAGACGAGCCTCTTGAACCACATGAAATCATGCACAAAGCAATGGTGACATCTGCACTGGAGAGTGCACAACAAGCTGAAGATATTGGTTTAGCAAAAAATAAAATTATTCTCTCGGTGAAAATGAGTAACGTACAAGACCTGGTAAGTGTTTACCGTGAACTGGCAAAAAAATGTGATTACGCATTACACCTTGGATTAACTGAAGCGGGCATGGGTTCAAAAGGTATCGTTGCTTCCACCGCTGCGCTGGCTATTTTATTACAAGAAGGTATTGGTGATACTATTCGTATCTCACTTACACCTGAACCCCATGGTGATCGCTGTAAAGAAGTTATTGTTGCCCAGGAAATTTTGCAATCAATGGGCTTACGTTCATTCACTCCCCAGGTTGTAGCTTGTCCCGGTTGCGGCCGCACCTCAAGTACTTATTTCCAAACCCTGGCACAAGACATTCAAAGTTATCTTCGCCATAAAATGCCTGAATGGCATGATTCCCATCCTGGCGTGGAAAGTATGAATGTTGCTGTTATGGGCTGTGTTGTAAATGGGCCCGGTGAAAGTAAACATGCCAATATTGGGATTAGTTTGCCGGGTACGGGAGAAAAACCAGTGGCACCTGTTTATGTTGATGGAGTTAAAACAGTGACCTTAAAAGGTGACAAGATTGCCGAAGAATTTCAACAAATTGTTGAGGATTATGTTGCCGAAAATTATAAGAACTAATATAGTTTATCATCCAAAGAGGTAAAGATGAGTCTTAAGCACAGTGTTGGATCCGCTTCGCTTGATCCAACCTACTTTGGTATTCTAATTGTGGTGGGTTCAAGGAGCAAAGCGACGGAACAAACAATACGTTACAATGAATTTTCTTTCATGATCTTTTCCAGCATGTCCTGGTAATTACGGATATTTTTCACATAACTCACTGGCTCAAAACCACGAGCATAACCATGCTTTAAATTTTTATAGTATTTTTTCTTTGTCAGCAAGGGAAGAACGGTAGACAGATCTTGCCAGAGATCAGGATTTTTATTGAGCTCTTTTGCTAATTTACGTGCATCCCAAATATGTCCCATGCCAACGTTATATGCCGCCAGAGCCAGCCAGGTACGATCAGGTTCAGTAACAGAATCAGGTAAGCGCTTACGTAATTTATTTAAATAGTATGCTCCCCCCATTATACTGGCTTTAGGATCTAAACGATTTTTAATACCTAACTCTTTTGCCGTTGTTCGGGTTAACATCATCATACCGCGTACACCTGTTGGACTTTTTGCATAGGGTCGCCAATGTGATTCCTGGTATGCCTGTGCAGCTAGTAGCGTCCAGACTACGTTATAATTTCGTGCCGCAGTTTGAAAAACTTTTTTATATTCAGGTAAATGCGATTTTATTTTCCGCTGATAAGCGCGAACATCAACATAGTCAAAACGTTCAATGTAACCATAATAACGATGCATCACTTCATCAAGTTTGCCACTATCTGTATAGTCATCAAACCAGTCTTCCAGCTCATCCTGTAATACATCGGCATCATTTGCTAATACCCAGGCCAGGGGTTCTGGTTCAGTCATGTCAAAGCGAACTGATAACTCAGGAAAATAACGACGATTAATTGCAACAATATTGGCATCGGCAACTGTACAATCAATTTTCTTTAACCAGACATCTTCTAATAATGTTTCAGTATCCGTAGCTTCAACCTCTTGCCACTCAATTTCAGGATGAGTGTTTTTTACTCTTTTTAACTGCTCAACATAACTACTATGAACAGGAACCTGAATACTGATACCGACTAAATCTTCAAATTTCTTTGGCCGTTTACCTCCACGGCGACAAACCAGTTGTTGCGCCACCATCTGATAGGTTGGACCAAACATAAATCTTTTTTCACGTTCTTGAGTATGTGTTATACCTGCAGCAACCAGATCACCATTACCATCATTGATTGCACTAAGTAAATCGGATACATCATCCTTTTTTACGAATCGAGCCGTAACGCCAATAGAGTCTGCAAAGGCATTAGCCATTTCATATTCAACACCCATGTAACCTTCGCGCGACTCATAATATGTTGTAGCCGCATTACGTGTTAAGACAACTAACTCACCTTTTGCTTTAATTTGTTCTAAATGATCGACTCCATTTGAACAGGAAACCATTACTAAAGCAGCGCTTGTTAAGGCAAGAAAACACAACACGTTATAACGACTAAACATGTAAACTCCTCGTGATTAAGATGCTTTGTATAAAAACTTATCACTCCATTGATAAAAACTCATACCTAACATAATCAGGCCAGTTCCCATCCAGACACCTGTATCTATAACTTCATTATTAAAAGCATAACCTAAAAACAAAGCAATAACAGGTGTAATCAGGGTAATTAATGAAACCCGGCTTACATCAATATGTTTTAAAATGTAAAAAAACAGTGCAAAACCTAATACAGAACCAAAGATACCTAAATACATTATCGACCCAAGACCACGTTGACTAAAGTTTTCAGGCCATGTTCCTTGTAAAACAAACCACGTTAACAAATATAAAGGTACACTAACCATCAAGCCTCCCTGTGTAATTTCAAGTGCAGTTAAACTAATATCCAGTTTTTTAAACCAGACACTGCTCCATGAGTGCAATAATACTGACAAACATACCGCAGCAATACCAAAAACAGCATGTCCACCAAGTTGCAAAGCCTGGCTAAAAATAACTATCAAACCAACAAGACCGAGTAAGACACCCAGAATTTTAGCTGGCGTTAAACTTCTTTCATTCAACCACAGCGCAGCTAAAATGCCGGTTACAACAGGATTTAATCCAAAAATCACCGAGATAAAACCTGAAGAAATATATTGTGATCCCCAGTACACACTTAACATCGCGCCGTAAATTGCAATACCGGCAACCAGGTAAGCTTTACGCGCATGTTGATCCAACGGCAGACGACGATGTGATAGCAACATGATTAACACACTACTAAATAATAAGCCGATCAACATCCGTGCAGTTACACCAAATAAAAACCCTGAATCACCTCCACTCCATTTTATGGCAAGCGGCGTGGTTGACCAGATGATAATAACTCCGATATATGCAAGTGGGACTGACATTTTATCTCTCCATTGCCAAACAAACATAAACTATTAACTTTAAATAGCCCATAACAAAAAAGGCCACAGTTCTTTTTAAACTGTGGCCTTTAGAAAAAAAATTTATTGATGATAATTTTACTTAATAATTTTTTCCCCAATGACACACAGTCGCACAGTCAAAAAGCCACGCAAGCTTGCGTGTTTCTCTAATCACCAGTTTGTGCATTGAAATTATCATTTGCGCGAGTCTGCGCTTTGTTTTATAAACTGTCAACAGATAAGTCTAAACAAATTGTTGAATATAAAAGTAAGTCCACTTTGTTTCAGTTATTTTTTGCAGAGCTTGTAATAAATGTGAAGTAGGTATGGCTTCCTGTGGATAGATGCCATGCAAACTAATAAAGAAATGACCACAGCCAGCGGTATTTTTCCAGTCATATTCAGACAAGTGCGATTCTACTTTACATTTATCACATGAATACAACAATGTTTCAGGCAAGGTTTTCCAATTTGCATGTCGTTGCCGACAATGGGGGCAACGTGATATTAAATGTTTACTGCCACAAATAAATTCAACGCTGGCTTTAACCGCCTCAATTTCAATATGGCAGAATTCGGTTGACTCCGGTTTCTCTGCAATGGGTTCAAGTTCAATTGCTGGTGCGCACCCCAAAAAGGTCACCAGGCTCAAAAATGAATCGCCAATCAAATATCGCTCTCCAGGTACTGATTTCGGGCTTTGCCATTTTCCCCCTATGAAACCAATGTTTTGTAACGCAGTAACAATATCTGGAATATTTGCAGGAATATATTCTGGATTTTTTGCATGAAAGACAAGCTTTGGCATAAGTAAACTCTACAACTTAAAGGTTATGTCTATTATATGTGAAACACATACGGAAAAAAGCGGTCATTGCGAGCGTATAGATAAACGGAACTGACGTGCCAGTATTAAAAACTGATATTTTTCAGTATTTTCTCGTAATGATGGGATTCGATTACCTCATAAAAATGTTAGAATACTTTCAAAATATTATCGTTATATAGGCTACCTCAAATGAGTAAAGATACATTTTCTAAAGAAGAGCACATTTTACAGGTGATGCGTAAGGTTCTCACTAGCATTGCAAAAGACACTTATACCCCCGCTGATTTAAAACATCCCTTATCTGAAAATACAATTATCAGCATCCGTGATTGTTTGGCACTAATAACCAGTCGTGAACATGAACTCGCAAACGAGGCAGGAAGAGAAAATAACTTACGCCCACGATATGTTGATGAGCCTTCAAGCTCAGCTGTAGTTAAAGTGAATCCTGATAACTTCAAACCAAAAAAAGATTAATCGCCTTTTTTAAAAGCGGGTAGGATACCCGCTATTCCCCTTCTCAAACTCACATTTTAAAACTAACAACCTTATTTTATTTTTGTTATTTTTTGATAAATTTACAATATTTACCTAAAATTCTGATTTTAAGGTAAATTATTAGTATTTCACTCCTGTTTTCAGTCCTTTTTTAAAGCAGTCGCAAAAAATGCCGCTAAATAACCTATATAAAAAGGTCACTGCTATCCCGTTACCATATTAGTAATACATAGTAAGTCACTGATTTTATGAAACCTCAGCCTGTTCGAAGAAATTGAAGACATGAGATCGCACAAATCCATATTCGGTGTAATTCCTTCTCCCTAAGGGAGAGGGAGTTAACATGACAGCAATGATAAAAGGTATTACATACATAAAATAAAAACACACATCAACATAAAAATTTGATGCAAAGGATCTGATATTTATATGAAATGGCTCAATTTTAACAGCCTGCGTAAGCGCTATGCAGTATTAACTTTTATGCTTGCCATTATTATGCTTACGTTCAGTTGGTACACACAGAATCATATAAGTTTAGTAAAACAAAATATTGACAAAAATATTGAATCCCGCAATGCATTATTTCAACGTAATCGTGAAATTAGAAATGCTATTGTGCAATCTCGAGATTTATTATTTAAATTTCTGATTGACCCAAAAAAAATTGAAAATCAAAAAGTTATCTCCTTAAAGATTTCAAGAACGATTACTTCAATTGAACAGCTCGCTACTCATCCATGGATAAAAGAAAATTACTATTCAACCATTTCTGAATTAATTATAACATTGAATGACTTTGATAAAATATCAAGAGAATTAATAGATGTGCGACTTACACCTCAAGCATTATTTCCTTCATTAAAAATTGCTAACAACAAAATGCAACCACTATATGCAGCTTTCACTCAAAACATTAACTTAGCAATTAATGATATTGAAGATGCTGAATATAAACATTCAAAAAATAATTATAATGAATATCAATTATTAATTGAATTACGTTTCCACTGGGAAACAATGATTTCCAACTTCAGGATGTATTTATTAAGCCAGTTAAATGCATTCGAGGATTCATTTCGTGTTAACCAGTTACATTCAATTACAGAACTTCATAAAGTCATTATCAGAAAACTGAAAAAACTGGACAACCTGGATAAAAAAGGACAATTAAAATTCTCAACCACAATAGCTCTCGAAAAATTTCATCCTGCCGCATTAAAATGGATTAAAGAATTTAGTCATGTTAAAAATATGAATGAATCAGATATATGGCGAACAGACACAATTATTTATCAACAGAAACTTAAACCAAAGCTTGAAAAAATAAATACTTTATTACGTACTCTGGATATAGGGATTGAACGTTTTAGTAAAAAGGATTTAACGACTCTTTCTAATATCGCACAATTCCAGGCAAATTCAATGTGGACTGCTACTATAGTTGGACTTATCGTTCTTTTATTAGGGTTTGTGTTTCTGGTTAAACTTATACTTAACCCTATTGTTATCATAACTAATGCATTAAAGGATGAGTCAAAAGGTATAAAAACAATAATCCAACCTAACTTATCCATGCTGGAAACAAAAAATCTGATTACAGCATTCAAAGAAATGCGCTGGCAAATTCACACTCGTCAGCAAGAACTTGAATATCACGCCTTACATGATAACTTAACAGGCCTTGCTAACCGGGAGTTATTAAATGATCGGTTAGAACAGGCTATCCATAACGCAAAACAAGATAGAAGTTCTTTTGCCATTCTAATTATGGATCTTGACCGATTTAAGGAAGTTAATGACACATTAGGTCATGCTGCAGGTGATAAATTACTACAGCAAGTTGCTAAACGCCTGGTTAATTTATTACGTGAAGTAGATCTTGTTGTAAGGCTTGGCGGCGATGAGTTTTCTGTATTATTAACAACAGCACAGCAAGAACAAGCTGAAATCATAGCAAAAAAAATACTAAATAATTTTGAAAAAGTTTTTACTGTAAATAACGTCCCTCTTTACATAGGAATAAGTATCGGTATTTCAGTATATCCTCAACATGGCGTTACAAGCCAAATATTACAACAACGTGCTGATGTTGCAATGTATATCGCTAAACGAAATAAAACAGGTTATGCCACCTACAACTCAAAACATGATGAATATAGTATTGGAAAACTGTCACTGATTTCAGACCTTCGCATAGCGATTGATAAAAGCCAGTTATTTATGGAATACCAACCAGTAATTGATATCAATACGGGTAATGTAATTAGTGCTGAAGCATTAATACGCTGGAACCATCCAAAACTCGGTAAAGTTTTCCCTGATGAAATTATCCCAATAGCAGAACAAACCGGGTTAATTAACCCCATCACATACTGGATTATTGATACAACGGCTAAATATAATAAAAAATTAAATGATATTGGGGTTAATATAAAAATCGCGATTAATTTATCTGTATATAATTTGCAGGAAAATAACTTTGTCGAAAACATTGTAAAAATATTTGAAAAAAATGAAATTCTGGCATCAAGTTTCGTCATGGAAATAACCGAAAGTGTAATGATGACGAACCCTGAAGAATCAATTGACGTATTAAACAAACTGGATGAACTAGGTATCGAAATTGCGGTTGATGACTTTGGAACAGGTTATTCATCATTAACCTATCTTAAACGCTTACCTTTATCGAAATTAAAAATTGATAAATCCTTTATTATGGATATGATTGATGATGATAATGATGCAATGATTGTTCGTTCAACGATTGACCTTGCTCATAATCTTGGTATGCAGGTTATAGCCGAAGGTATTGAAGAAAAAGAAAGTTTAGACCTCCTGAGTATTCTGGGCTGTGAATTAGGGCAAGGTTATTATATTAGTCGTCCAATATCTGATAATGATTTTGAACAATGGGTTGTTAAACGAAATAATAGTGTTATGGTTACATAATGGAAGACGAAGAAATAAAGGTTCTCATCAGTGAATTAAGCCTTGAACACAAGGATCTTGATGATGCCCTGACCCTTATGAAGGAAAAACCTTTTGTTGACCAACTACAGATTAGACGAATAAAGATACGAAAATTGAAATTAAAAGATGAAATTCAAATACTAGAAAGTAAACTTATTCCTGACATTGAAGCTTAAAAAACCGGCTGAAAACAGAATGAGCAACAATAAACGCATTTCTAACAGAGTAGGATTGGTTATTAATATCAAACTTACTTGCGATGATAAAAGTGAATGTGTTTTCAAAACTCGAAATATTAGTGATACGGGTGTTTTCCTTGAGCATAATGGTGAGCAATTAAATTTGTCTGTCGGTACACAAGTTATCTTACAGGTGTGCTCACAACTTGGAGATGAACCGCCTCCTCCCGTTAAAGCAGAAGTGGCGCGCGTTACAGATGAAGGTATAGGGTTTCAATTTCTATTATAATAGCATCACAACATTCTCACATACACTTAAAAAATATTACAAAAATGAATTCAAACATAAAACCTTCAGCCGAACTTTTTATTGCAACAGGGTGTAGTCACTGTCCTGTCATCTTAACTGAATTAAGTGAGCAACTAAAAAAAGGACAAATTTCATTATTAAAAATCACAAATGTTGCAGTTGATAATGAAAGAGCCGAAGAACTGAATATTCGAAGCGTTCCCTGGTTCTCTTTAACAAATGAAAATTCCTTCATGATATTCTCAGGAAATTATTCTCCTAATGAAATTCAACAGTGGATCGTCCGCGCACAAACAAAAAATGGCATGCAAGAATATATTGAGGAATATCTCGCTAACGGGCAATTAATGACCATCATACAAGCCATTCAGCTTAAACCGGAAATATTTTCCAATATCATTGCCATGCTTGAAGATGAGGAAACAAGTATGAATATTCGAATTGGACTAGATGCACTAATTGAAAATTTTTCTGCTACTGAAATTTTACAAAAACATGCATCATCACTGATAAAAATTGCTTCTACTAACAATGTACGCCTGCAAATTGACGCATTGCATTATATTGCACTAACAGGTGATGCGGGTAATAAAGAATTTTTACTGGAAAAATCTAAAGATAAAAACTCACAAATTAAAGAAGCGGCTATTGAAGCACTTGAAACATTAAAGGATATAACCAGTTAGTTAAATTTATTTAAGTGTTTTCCAGAGCAGCTTTTAATTGAAGGGGCTCAATTGGATATGAAAGCTCGGCATGAAACGTAAAATGTGCACGAAGCTTCTCAAACTGATGCCAATATTCTTTTTCATAAAAAATAATAACCTTAACTTCATCCATCTGCTGAATCACAGCCATTAAAGTTTCCAGGCTACTTGTTCGATCACGGAAATCTGACTGAAAATTAAATTCTGCAACAATAACTTCATATTTGTTTTTTTTCAGGATACGCAATGCTTTACGCATACTATTTTCTGAATCAACCTGAAATCCACACTCACGATAAAGTTGACTAAAATCAGGGTAGCCACCAAGCTCACTGATTGCCAATAAAAACTTATTTTTTTTCACTCTGATTTTACCAACTCTGTACCTGTGAAATTAACCATATTAATTAACAGCTAATATTTAGCCAAATATTACTTGAAATTATTGTAACACGCCTCCAGATTCTATATCCTAGCGGCTCCAACACAGCCTCACTTATATCCTCAGCAGGAGTCACTCTATGCCTTACTTCGTTTATAAAATTGCACCTGGTGTCAGTAAAATTGTCAAAAATCTGGAACCTCTTGATAACTTTGAAAAATTCAAAGATGCCAAAAATTTTGCTAAAGAAAAACGTCAACAAGAAAATGCTGAAGATAACAATATTTATAAAGTTATTTTTGCAGAGAATAGTATTGATGCAGAAGAAAAGTTACAAGAACAACGTGAAGAGAGTATTGTCAGAGAGTGGGAAAAATAAATTAATTTATTGAATCAATAAATAATGGATGAAGATAAATACAGGGAAACCTATCGCACGGTTAATCCACTACAATGCCCATTTGAAAAAACATTAAACTCCCGCCGTTGCCGATGTAGCAAAATGGAGAAAATTCATCTAGCTGATCGAGAATGTGTTGGTTGTCTTGACAAACAAGCCTGGCAAAACTGCCATGACTTTATGAAACTGCTGCGACTCAATGCAAAATTCTCATTAAAGATGAGCGAAATTGATGGCCCCTTACCTCACGGAAAAGAAATAAAAGTACAAACTGGCAGTATTATTGGCCTGGACAAGTTATTTAATCCTGATAATGAGGATAAACCTGATATTTGTCTTCTACTAAATCAAGCTCTGGCAAAGTATCAAAAATTTGAAAATTTACCCCTTGATAAATTAATGCAATCCATTGTGCATTTCAAAGCAAGAGCAACAAGAAAAGATAAAAAGAAATAATATATAATACGTTTTCACGGATAACGAGAAGTTAAAGAACAAGATTAAAATTAATGAGAAAGCGGAATTCACACGTAGTGAATGAGCATTTTGAATTAGTTTTAAGCGCAGTAATTTAGCTTCTCGTAATTCGTGAAAGGGTATTAGGGGTTTTTGTGCCAATCATAGGAACAATCCAGATGCTTCCTTATTTCTATAATCCCCTCTAAACCATTTTCAATAATAATTTGTAATGGAATTTGATTCTTAAGTTTTTTGCTTCGTTGACGAATCCAGATCTTCCCCATATTAGGGTTATGCGGATAAGAAGTTCTTAATGCATCCGTAATACCAATAATATGCTCTAACCTCTCTTCTAATTCCGGAGAAACAGGGAACGGTGTATTTTTCCGGTAGCGACGCAAGGCACGAGTTGGTGTTTTTTCAGGTAATGCTATCAAAGAAATTATTTCAGCAGAAGACATACCCCAACCATCGAGTATTTCCATGATACGAACCGTCAAAATAATTTGTTCATCCACTGTCATATCTATCATTATGTAACCTCAAAGCTAAATTTATAAAGATAATAAACCCACAATCAAGCCGAAAACTATTTAGCTTTATATTTCCGAACAGCAAATAAACCTGTTTTTCATTATACAATATTTGCCATTAATTTACTTTTTAAATGTTGAAATACCACCATCTCAGAAAAAATCAACTACAAAGCATAATGGTAATAAGCATCTGTAATAAGGAATTACACCGAATATGGATTTGTGAGATCTCATGTCTTCAATCTCTTCGAACAGATTAAGGTTTCATAAAACAGTGACTTACTATGTATTACTTGTATGTTAACGGATCAGCAGTGATTTAAAATATACGTATAAATGCGGGTGAAAAATCAAAATTCAGCATCGATTGCTCAGATAACGCATTATATACTACTTTCAAAAACTCAAGATTCTGGTCAATATTTCGAGCAAAATTATACATTATATAAACTATTTTTTGTTTAAGCTGATGTTGATCCAGTTCTTCCTGGCCGAGATCCAGATAAATTAATGTTCTCAGAATAGATATACGAACGAGTAACATTTGAACATAAGTAAATGGATCTGGCATACTGACAAACCATTCCCGATAAAAGCAATTAAGAATATAGCGTGTAAGTGCTTTATCAATATATTGTTGACTATCATCATCCAGCTTAAGTCGTATTTTAGTTAATTGCTCAGCCAGCACTTCTGCAACATTGTCATTATTAGCATTATATTTTTGTAATATTTTTTCATACAGCTGACTAATATTTTCATTATTAGCTTGTTGTAATTTAATCGATAATATTGAATGTACAACGATCATACTGATTGATGAGTCCGCATTATATTCTTTGATAGATATGCCTAACCTGGAAACAAATTCATTTTCAGATAAATCAGAAAATGTTGATTCAAGCTGTCCTTTAGCTGGTTTGTTACAGCCATTATGATAAAAAGCAGATATTTTGTGTGCAAGATTTGCTATCACATATAAGCGTGTTTCAAATTCCTGTTCTTCGTTCGCTATAATATGCATTAGCTTTTTTCGTACCAGACCAAAATTTTCTGAGTAAAAGTCATCTTCAAAATTTGATAGTTCTCGCTGAATAGGATAATTCTTGTTTCTAGGAAGATCCGCAGGCTTAAAACGTTTTAATTTGAGTGGCATTTTTTCATCGATGCAATTTCTGACCACTTCAGGACATGATAAGGCACCGCTTAATTCAAGAGTATCTCCACAGCGGGAAATAACCCGGGGAAACATGGTACAAACATTACCTAAAGCTGTTACACCATGTTTTGTATGAATAGAGCATAATCCCTTATCATCAAGCATGGCACAGTAACCATTTACCGCCATGCGAATAAATGCATAATCATGATCACTGCTGATTGAATTTTCATTAAGATGAATATATTGTTCAAACATATTCTTCTCATCTTTATCTTCAAACATTGCTTTTTTCAATAAATCAAAATGTTGACGATCAAGCTTAATTTCCCAATTACGGCAACAAGTATCCTCGCAGTCGCCTCCTAAGCAGGTGAAATTTGAAAAATAAGCCGGAGTTTTATATGATATTGACATTATAACTGTGAAGAAGAAAAATGGTTTGTCTCAGGGTATTTCATGCTTAACGGTTGATTATTGTTTTTCTCAGTAAAATTAACCAGAATCATGCCACTAAACTTGTCCCCTTTATAAAGTTCCACGCGGAATATTTTTTCATTTTTATCTATTGAAAAACGAGATTTAATTTGTTTCCGTTTAATCAGGAGACCATTTTCATTAACCACTCCCCGTTTAGCATAACCAATTACATTAACGCGATAATTTCGCTCTGCCAAAACACGAAAACTTTTTTCAACATCAACTTTCTCACCGATATTAATTTTTTTATTCTTGCCATCAACCTGCATGTTTATTGAATCCAAACCATAATCATATTCAAAATATTGTGGCTTAAGTGAAGTAACATAACGATTACCGTAACGAACTTTAAGCGTTTTATTCTTTTCGATTACTGCAATTAATGGATTATTTTTTTTATACTCCAATAATGAATGTTTTTTTAGAGGGACATAATTTAAATAACGGCGAGCTTTTTCAATATCTAGATTTATTCGGTTATTGAATAATGATATTTTAAGATTATTCCCTATTTGTTTAGCGACATTATTTCGTGTCATATTAAAGTCACGCTGGTATTTAATGCCTAACTCGCTCATAAAACCTTCAACCGCCAGAAGATGGTAATAGGTTCTTTCATAAGTTAAAAAACTTTTACTTGCTTCAACAGCAAATGCAGGACGGTTGTTTTTAATAGAGAAATAAGTTAAAGACTTTTCCATTTCAACATCGCCTTTTTTTGTCTCCGTATTTTTCACATAAAAGAACTTGTTTTTATTATTCAGTCTGTTATTAATATATTGCTGAACATTACCTGCAATTGCAGACAGATTACCAAATCTTGGTGCATTCAGTTCTTCCTGATCGATAATAATACTTTGCCCCCAACGATTAGGGTTATGCATTTTATTAATATATTTCTTTTTATAAAAACCACTTCCATCATGTAAATTTATAACAACATCAACATCATTACTTAATATTATTTTTTTTATTTTCTGCACTTCATCAAATTCAGGATCTTTCCTCGAAAGCAGATTAAATTTACGATTCATATCGCCATGTACACCTCGACTACGCCTGATAATACTTTCAAAATTAAGGTTTGGCACAACCCAGACATTACCACTTTTCACTTTATAATTAGTTACCAGCATTGAAGCTGCAGTGAAGCCACCTGGTTCATCACCTTGTATACCACCAATCACTAACAATGTAGGGCCGGGCAAGTCTGACTCAATTTTATGTAAAGAGAAACGTAATGGTTCAGCACAAACAAATTGGCTAATAGAAATAACAAGAATACAAAGAAAAAATTTAACGGCCATTTTATACAACCTTAATATGCCATGGTTCATAACGTACCCCAACCTGGTTATCTTTTGTGTAACGCAGGTCGACATATTTCAATTCAATTAATTTTTTATATTCTTTGGTACTCGAAAATCGAGAAGTAAAATTAAGCTTACCAAAACCTTTTTTACCAACATCAAAATCTCCAATACCATGATAAGAATGTCCTGGCGGAGCCAACGAACGAGATGCCAGAGAAAGGTTGCCTTTGCTTGAATCAAGCTTTGCTAAAAACAGTTGTAATTGTTTAACTATACTGCGAACACCCGAAGTTAATATAAGATTAGGGCCGACATCCTTTCTTAATTGATAAAATTTTACCAGGGCATCACCTTGAAATAAATAATGCCCACTACCAGATATTTTAATAGTTTCTTTTTTATTTATTTCTGATGTCAGCTCTTTTATAACTTTATTCCCATGAAAACCATATTTATTGGCATCATAAAAAAATATCTCATCAATAAATTTAAGTTCTGCTTTCGTAAAACGTCCAATTTTCGGGTAGCGATGTGCATATATAATCATGTCATCAAAACTAATCAAATTAAAATTAGCGTAACCAATAAGCTTTTTTACCCGCAATATTTTTTTAAACGTTGTTTGAAATACGATTTTCTTTTTTGCTGATAAAAATATATCTTCAGAAAAAGTCTGATCAAAGTTTTTAACTTTTTGCAAGTTATCGCGCACGGCAAATTCATGCTCAGAATTTAAACTTGTTACTGAAGGAACAACTAGCTTAGGGGCTTCAAAATCATTCTTTTTTTGCTTTTCCGTTTCATTGCGGCCAAATAATAAAATGCTGGCAGAACCGGTCAGCAACGTTGCCGCACCCGCTTTTATAATTTTTCTTCTTGTAAAATCAAAGCCCATATTAAATCCTGTATTAACACTTACAAGTTAAAGGGGATTTTAACTCATAACAAGTTATTTTCCAGTGAAGTTGGTGCATTTACTTATTTTAGTATTACACTTAATTTAATTATATTTAACTATCTCACAGATGGCGCGAGTTAACCATATTATTGAAAATGTCATATACACTTATCCAGCAATTTAGTTCTCAACTTGCTCATATTAAATTTGCAGGCCCCTTTAAAGGGAAACTGTGACATGGAATACACATTTTTATACGCTTAAGGGCTATATCGCCCGGAAAGATATTCAACAAACAAGCCTGAAACAGTTTATCGACATTGAACCCGTTGAATCAGATATTTATAAGCTAACAGTAGCTCTAAACATTGAGAAAATTAATCATCCAAACATTAACAAAATGATTATAATGATTAAACAATATAAAAACTTATCCCTTGGTCGACATGAATATGGCTAATTTTAGCTTACATAAATAAAGGTTTATCTGTAATGCCAAGACTTATTTCCCTTTCTCGCGCGGCAAAACTTGTTGGTCTGTCACGTGCAGCATTACAAAAAAGGGTTCATGATCTTGAACTGGAAAGCTTTGAAGGCCAGGTTATGCTGGATGATATCGAAAGAATATTTCCTGATGTTGAATTTGAAGATAATCATATTATTGAAGATTTGGAGAAAATTGTTGAACGGGCGCTTAAGCGAGCTCATGGAGCAAAACTTGCTCAACTTTTAGCCCCTGACTCCTACACTTTGGCAGCCAGGCTAAAGGCGATCACTAGAGAGCATGCCCATTCACAAATTCAAGTAAATAAATTTATTCAACTTTTTACAGAATTACAATCTCATATCAGTGAGTTAGCAATTACGTCAGATAAACCATATCTCTTTGAAGATTTAAATAATTTCATAACCGATTCTGTTTCTAAAATTCAGACTCCCGTATTTAAATCAGTACCATTGCTTGTAAAAGATACAATGCTTCGTGTAATGGCGGCACAAGTTCATATTAAAAATACCGGACACGAATTTTTTGTTGAGGGCAGCACGACTATTCTGGAGGCTGGCTTAAGTGCTGGTTTAGCATTAAATTATGGTTGTAGTAATGGTAACTGCGGAAAATGCAAAGCAAAATTACTTTCAGGCGAAATTAAAAAAACTCATCCACATGACTTTGTTTTTTCTGAAAGTGAAAAATATCAAAATTATTTTTTATGCTGTTCAAATACTGCAATTACTGAAATTGAAATAGAGGCTGATGAAGCGGGTAGCGAAAAAGATATTCCACAACAACTTATTGCGGCTAAAGTTAAAAAAGCAGACAAACTTTCTGATAATCTGATTATCTTAAATTTAAAAACACCACGTACACAACGCTTACGTTTTCTTGCTGGCCAAAATGTTGTATTAAGTCGTGGTAATCTTCCTTCCCTGGAAATACCCATAGCAAGTTGCCCATGTGATGATATGAACATTCAATTTCATATCTCTAATAACAAAAAACATCCGTTCATTGAATATATTTTCGAAGAATTAAATAGCTCCGATTCCATTCATATAGAGGGTCCCAAAGGCTCCTTTATTCTTGATGAAGACTCAAACGATGCAATTATTTTTATTGCTTTTGATACTGGTTTTGCACCGATAAAAAGCCTGCTTGAGCACGCAGTAACGCTTGAACATACCGAGTTCATCCATCTTCACTGGATCCATACAGAAGAAAAACCATATATGCACAATCAATGTCGAGCCTGGGAAGATGCACTGGATAACTTTGTGTATCATCAGCAACGATATGAGCTAACGGACGTTCAGCGGCTAGAAGAGAATTTGAACACGTTAATGAGTGAATATTCTGATTTTTCAGATAAAAACATCTATATCTGTGGCGCTGAAAAAATGGTGAAAAAAACCCAACAAATTTTACTTGAGCATGGTGCAGATAAAGAGCAAATTAACATTCAGGCACTTTAAATTATCGTAAAATATAAAATCTTATTCTTCGTCTTCATCTTCACCCATCCAGCCTTCAAGAGCATTCATAATTTTTCTTGCCTGATCTTTGCTGGAAATATTAAATTTGGATTTAAACTGATATTGCCCATTACGTTTCTGGTAACGACGTATACTGTATTTATCCGGGCCAAATTCACCTTTTGTTCTGTTTAAATCCTGATACTTGAATATAATGGTTGACCAGGCGCCACGAGTTAAAATAACTTTATCCAGTTCTCTGGATACCAACTCACCACCGTCTTCATAATTTACTGTAAGCTCGTCAATTTCAGATGACATAAGAGTTGCTCCTAATAATAAATTTAATTATTTTCAATTATAACTGAAAACAGACTTTCACAACAGATTTTAAATTATTGATTATGTTAACAAAAAAACATCAACGTACTTTATCCTTATCTATTCTCATAGCTGTGGGGTTTTATTTATTTTTTATCTTTAATTCAGATACAGAAAAAATAATCAGCGCAATGAAACAAATAACACTTATTGACTGGTTAACTATTTTATCTTGCTCTTTTACCAGCTATTTCATCCGTTTTATACGCTGGAATAACTACATACGTACATTTCAACATTTTATTCCTTTAAAACGTCATTTTGCCTACTATCTTGCAGGTTTTGCCTTAACCACAACCCCTGCCAAAGCAGGAGAGACTGTTCGTTCACTTTATTTACAGCCCTACCAGGTAAAAATATCTCAAAGCCTTGCCAGTTTTTTTACCGAACGTTTGCTCGATGTGACTGTGATGGTTTTTCTTGCATCCTTACTTTTTTTTACTTTCCCGGAATTAAATAAAAGCTATTCATATTTCATATTAAGCCTGTTACTCAGCTTGCTTATTATATTACCCTTGCTAAGTACAGAACTACCGCAGCATTTTTTACACTTCGTTGTTAGCAAACTGGCAAAAAATAAATTATCCAGAACATTAGAACACCTTGTTATGCTTCTACAATCAGCACATAAGCTATTAACATTTAAAATGCTATCTCAAGGTTTAATTCTGGGATTAATTGCATGGGTGTTGAACGGACTTGTATTTTATTTGATTCTTGAAAAAACAGGCTTCCCGGTTGCGTTAAGTCTTGCACTCACAATTTATGCCATCAGTATTTTAGCCGGGGCGGCTTCTTTTATCCCCGGAGGTATTGGCGCAACTGAAACTGTAATGGCTCTAATGTTACTCTCAATAGGCAGCGAAGCACATATTGCTATTGCTGTACCCATTTTATCTCGACTGGCAACACTTTGGTTTGCCGTATGTGTTGGTTTACTTGCAAATGCTTACTTAAGTATTAACAATACCCAATACAACAACAAAATATAAAGGCCATCTATGCGCATACTACACACCATGATCCGGGTAGTTGATCTTGAAAAATCAATCAGCTTTTATACCAATATATTAGGTATGAAATTATTACGAGAAAAGGATTATCCTGATGGGAAATTCACACTGGCCTTTGTTGGTTATGGAAATGAAGCTGATGAAGCAGTAATTGAGCTTACATATAACTGGGACACCGAGAGTTATAACATGGGTAATGCCTTTGGTCATATTGCTATAGAAGTTGATGATGTATATAAAGCTTGTGAAGCCATGAAAAAAAGTGGTGGTAAAATCATGCGTGATGCAGGCCCGATGAATGCAGGCACCACCATTATTGCATTTATAGAAGATCCAGATGGATACCAGATTGAACTCATTGGTAAAAAGTATTAAATAAATGTATGTGAATTATTGTAAAAAGATTCAAAACTGACCCTTAAACAGCGTACAAGATTATAAATAAAGGTTATAAATGGAACTTAAAAGGACTATGTAGCACTTACAGTGCGTACATAATAATTTCTGAATAAATGGAGTGAATCAATCAATGAAAGCATCAGATTTATTTGTTAAATGTCTGGAAGAAGAAGGTATTGAATATATTTTTGGCATTCCGGGTGAAGAAAATGCAGATTTTATGATCTCACTGGAAAAATCAGAAAAAATAAAATTTATATTAACTCGCCATGAACAAGGTGCCGCTTTTATGGCTGAAGTTTATGGTCGATTGACCGGCAACCCTGCAGGTTGTTTAGGCACACTAGGCCCTGGTGCGACCAATTTAATTACCGGTGTCGCGGATTCAAATATGGATCGTTCACCCATGCTGGTATTAACAGGACAAGGTGCTTCTACTCGTTTACATAAAGAATCGCATCAAATTATGGATGTGGTCAAAATGTTTGAGCCGGTAACTAAATGGGCACAAACAATATTACATCCCAACAGCATTCCTGAAATTATACGTAAAGCCGTTCGGCTGGCTCGAACAGAAAAACCCGGTGCTTGTCATATTGAGTTACCCGAAGACATTGCTAAAATTGAAACCGATTCCAAACCATTAAAGCCTTTGCGATTCCGCCGCCCTGTTGCTGATGATAAGATTCTTAGCCAGGCAGTTGAACAAATATTAAAAGCAAAACGTCCAATTATTATTGCCGGTAACGGTTGTATTCGTAAACGTGCCAGTAAACAACTGCGAATCTTATGTGAAAAAACAGGCATTGGTGTCATTAGTACTTTTATGGCAAAAGGCTGTGTTGATATGGATGAAGATTACTGCCTTTATACCATTGGCTTACAGGCAAAAGATGTGATTGCCTGTGCGCTTGATCATGCTGATTTAATTATTACGCTTGGCTACGACATGGTTGAGTACCATCCCAGTTTATGGAATAAACATAAAGATAAAGACATTATTCACGTTGACTTCTTACCAACAGAAATTGACGAACACTATCACCCTGAAACTGAAGTCATCGGTGATCTTGCTCATACCTTATGGATGATGAATGAACGTTTTAATAAAGTTGGAAACCTGGATTTTGACTTTCGCCAACAACTCGCAACCCGCGAAACAATGCAAAAAGATCTGGCGACTCACAGTAATGATGATACTGAAGATCTTATTCGACCACAGAAAGTCTTGTGGGATGTTCGCCAGGTCATGGGAGCTGAAGATATTTTATTGTCCGATGTCGGTGCACACAAAATGTGGATTGCGCGTCATTATCAATGCCATGAACCCAACACCTGCCTGATACCAAATGGTTTTTGTTCCATGGGCTTTGCCTTGCCGGGAGCGATTGCTGCGAGTATTGTTTTTCCTGATCGAAACATTCTTGCTATATGTGGTGATGCCGGTTTCCTGATGAATGTTCAGGAAATGGAAACGGCTAAACGTCTTAACTCTAATATTGTTGTCATGGTGTGGGAAGATCACCAGTATGGTCTTATTGCATGGAAACAGGAAAATGAATTCGGCCACCACACTGATCTCGCTTTTGGTAACCCTGACTGGCTGGAGCTTGCCAGCGCATTTGGCTGGCATGGTCATAAGGTTAAGAACAGTCGTGATTTAGTCTCGGAATTAACCTCAGCCTTTAAAGAACAAGGACCAAGCCTGGTGATTATTCCAATTGATTACCGTGAAAATATGATGTTAACCAAACGTCTGGGGGATATAGCTTGTCCAATATAATGATAATTTACATTTAAAGGGGATTTACCTTGAACCACCACCACCCGTTAATGATTGCCGATATTGATAACTCGGAAAAAGATAAGATTACTGTTACTGCTCCCTTTGATGGCTCAGAGATTGCGACATTAGATGCTGCAACCTCAGCGGATGTTGAAAAAGCATTAACGACTGCATATGATTTATTTAACCATAAATCAAAATGGTTACCCGCCTCTCAACGTATCGACATACTGAATAAAACTGCTGTATTGATGCGAGAGCAATTTGATGAACTCGTTATTGTTGCTGCAGGTGAAGGCGGTAAACCTCTCATTGATTCACAAGTTGAAGTTGAACGTGCTATTGATGGCGTATTAAATTGTGTTGAATGCATTCGGACTGATCACGGCTCAGAAATTCCTATGGGTATCAATCCATCCTCTGAAAAACGTATGGCTTTTACCCGCAGCGAACCCATTGGTGTCGTTGTTGCCATTAGTGCCTTTAACCATCCTTTAAACTTAATCATTCATCAGGTCGGCCCGGCTATTGCAACTGGTTGCCCGGTTATTATTAAACCCGCGGAAGACACCCCTTTATCCTGTTACCGTTTTATTTCTATCTTACGTCAGGCCGGCTTACCTGAAGAATGGTGTCAGGCGCTTGTTGTTTCAGATTTAGATGTTGCAACACAGTTAGTTACTGATGATCGTGTCGGATTTTTCAGCTTCATTGGCAGTGCTAATGTGGGCTGGATGTTGCGTAGTAAACTTGCACCGGGTGTACGTTGTGCACTTGAACATGGTGGTGTTGCTCCGGTTATTGTTGAGGCGGATGCTGAATTAGTTGAAACCTTACCGGCAATAGCTAAAGGCGGGTTTTATCATGCAGGCCAGGTTTGTGTATCTGTACAAAGAGTTTTTTGCCATAAAAGTGTTGTAAAAGTTGTTGCATCAAACCTTGCAAAAATGGCAACCAGGTTAATTATAGGTGACCCCATTAAAGCAGAAACAGAAGTGGGTCCATTAATTCGTCCGCTTGAAGTAGAACGAATTAGTAAGTGGGTCAATGATGCAATAAAAGAAGGTGCAGAATTATTAGCGGGTGGTAAAGCAGAAGGTAATTGTTATTTGCCCACGGTATTATTAAACCCATCTGAACATTCAACCGTATCCACTAAAGAAATTTTTGGGCCTGTTATATGCATTTATACTTACGACAATATGGATGATGCCATTAAAAAAGCTAACGCCCTTCCCTATGCTTTTCAGGCAAGTATCTTTACCAAATCAATCGATAATGCACTACATGCTTATAAACAACTTAATGCCAGCGCAGTAATGATAAATGATCATAGCGCATTTCGTGTTGACTGGATGCCATTCGCGGGCCTGCGTCAATCAGGTTTAGGTGTTGGAGGAATTCCTCATACATATCATGATATGCAAATTAAAAAAATGATGGTGCTAAAATCAAATAAAATATAAAAATCTTTAAGCCACGGTTAATAAAGGGTAAAAATGTTTTATTTCCCCCGTTAACCCTGTGTTCCCTATGGTAATTTTTTGATCTTCTTTGTATTCTTAGTATCCTTTGTGGTTAAAGATTTTTATATAAAAGGACTTAATATGAGCAAATCAATTCAGGCTGTTATTTCGCCGCACAAATTTACTCCCGCTTTATTCGAAAGTACTAGTGATTTCGAGGAACTCTGGCAGAAAAATAAACCCTGGTTGTTCTCTAATTTAGCCCATATTGCTTATTTTAACGAAATTGATGTTAAAGCATTTATGAAAATACTCGGTGCTACTGATACTTACTTTTATGATAAAAAAGGCGCACAGGCTTTTTTATCTATATGGGAAAACAAAGCTGTTTTGTCATTTAGAGGCACACAACCTATAGAAGACAAAGGCAAACACCACCACAAATTAGGTTTCTTAAAAAAATTTCGTATTAAACATTTTCTTCCCTTTCCTCTTCCAATTGATCCGCTGGCCTTAATCTTTCTTAACAATGATATATTGGCTGACTTAAAGTTTATTCCAACCTCCTTTGATGGTATGGAAAAGGTTAATGTGCACTCTGGATTTCTTGGTGAAATAGATAAATTGTGGACTAACATAGTCCGGGATATTAATCAGCATGTTAAAGATATTCCTATATGGGTTACCGGACACAGTCTTGGTGGTGCGATGGCAACGTTGGCAGGAATGCGACACCCCTTTGAAGCAGTAACGACTTTTGGTGAACCAAGGGTTGGATTCCATATCAATAAGGCGTTTGAAGCAAAAAGCCATAGCCGTTATGTAAATGGAGATGACCCCGTAACAAAACTGCCACCTGAATTACCCTTCGGTTACGACCACCATGGAGATGTAAAGCGTATTAGTGATGAAGATGGCGAGACCAGCTTTATATATGATCATTCCATTATTTATTATTCTGAAAACCTTTATTAATATTCGTCATATTTTTTAGAACTACCTTTAACTTTTTCAACCGGATATTTTTTTTCATTAATAATTATTTTATCTTCAACATACTGTGGTAAATCAACCTCAAGTTTTGTTGCCAGGCGAGTTAGATATATATAAATATCCGCCATTTCAAATGCCACTTCATCAAGTTTTTCTTTACTGAGATTATTGCTTTGCTCTTCAGTCAGCCATTGAAAATGTTCGGTGAGTTCGGCTGCTTCAACACTTAACGCCATCACTAAATTTTTAGGTGCATGAAATTGATCCCAGTCACGATCCATCGCAAATTTAACCAGGCGTTTTGATAGCTTTTCAAAATATTCGTTTGACATAATTTCCTATATTTCAACCTGGATAGATTTTTACAATGACTTTTGTGTCGATAAGCTTTCCGCTCACTATTGATGTCATGTTTTCCGCCTTGAACCAATTTTTAAGTACTTTCGAAATTAACCTCTGAGACTACAAGATTTAATTAACGCTTACCAGAATATTAAAGGGCTCAATATTTTAGAGTAAGACTACCGATCTCTATTTGCTTTACCAGTAAAATTCGCAAATAAAAAAAGCCCGGATTATCCGGGCTAATTTAAAAATAGTTTTCTTTTAATGCAATTGCATTCTTAAACCCGCTTCGTGTATACGTTTATTGAGTTTTAAACACAACCAATCATAACTATTTATTAGTTTTGTGCTTCCATCCAGGTACTGAATTAATACTCGGTGTAATTTGTCTTCATCAAACATAACCAGCTTTACTTTAATAAGTTGCCCTGTTGTATTAACAAACCACGCACCCACGGTAGGATCCTGTACTCGAAACATAGCAATCACTCTCTACTATTTTATTTTTCTTCAGAGTAAAAACCCCCGCTTTTACTCCTCCCCTTATTCCCAATTGCGTAGAATTTTAACAAAATTTATAGGCTAATAAATGGCATTTGTCACAAAATGTGTCTTGACTTTTTATCCTGTTGCGAAATGCACTCCTGCCATTTTCATAAAAAACCCCGTGTATCCTGAGGATACACAGGGTTTTGTCTGTTTCTGATTTACAAAAACCTACATTCTACTCATCCGTTACACAACCATGTGAAGCATCTTTAACAGATTTAATAAATTTGTATAAAGTGCCACGAGTCGCCTTATAAGGCGGCATTACCCAGCCATCTTTGCGCTTTGCAAACTCATCATCCGACACATCAACCGATAAACTATTGGTATTTGCATCAACAGTGATTACATCACCGTTCTTAATCAGGGCAATCGGTCCACCTTCCTGAGCTTCGGGTACAACATGGCCAATAATGAACCCATGAGAACCACCTGAAAAACGACCATCCGTAATCATCGCAACATCAGAACCTAAACCTGCCCCCATAATGGCTGAGGTTGGCGTCAGCATTTCCGGCATACCCGGCCCACCTTTGGGTCCTTCATAACGAATAACAATAACATCACCCTTTTGAATTTCTTTATCTTCCAAGCCTTTCAACATGTCTTCTTCACAATCATAGACACGTGCCGGCCCGGTGAAGGTTAAACCTTCCTTGCCGGTAATCTTGGCCACAGAAGCTCCTGGTGCCAGGTTACCTTTTAAAATACGGATATGACCGGATTGTTTAATCGGTTTATCCAGCGGCATAATAATGTCCTGGCCTTCTTTTAGACCCGGCAAGTCCGCCAGATTTTCTTTAATGGTTTTTCCGGTTACCGTCATACAATCACCGTTGATTAAACCAGCTTCGAGCAAATATTTCATGACCGCTGGAATACCACCAATGGCATGTAAATCTTCCATGACATATTTACCGCTCGGTTTAAGATCAGCAATAAACGGAATACGATCACTCACGCTCTGGAAGTCTTCAATATTAAGTTCAACATCCACTGCGCGCGCCATAGCAAGTAAATGTAAAACGGCATTAGTCGAACCACCTAACGCCATTACGATCACTATGGCATTTTCAAATGCTTCACGCGTCATAATGTCACGCGGTTTAATGTCTTTTTCTAACAAGTTCAGCATCGCTGCGCCAGCTCGTACGCATTCATCCATTTTTTCCGGATCAACCGCCGGGGTACAAGAACTGTAAGGCAAAGTCATACCCATCGCTTCAATCGCAGAAGCCATCGTATTTGCGGTATACATACCACCACAAGCACCTGCGCCTGGGCAGGATTCTTTAACAATTTCACTGCGCTCTTCTTCTTCAATTTTTCCGGTAATAAATTCACCGTAGCTTTGAAAAGCAGAAATAATATCCAGACTCTTATCACCCAAATGACCCGCACGAATGGTACCGCCATAAACCATGAGTGAAGGACGGTTCAAACGCCCCATAGCAATCATCACACCCGGCATATTTTTATCACAACCCGGAATAGAGATATTACCGTCATACCATTGCGCGCCCATCACCGTTTCAATCGAATCAGCAATAACTTCACGTGACTGCAATGAATAACTCATACCATCGGTGCCCATAGAAATACCATCACTGACACCGATAGTATTAAAACGCATCCCAACCATACCGGCTTTTACCACACCTTCTTTTACCTTGGCCGCTAAATCATTCAAATGCATA
>VAPK010298677.1_pt1 | contig 26346 bp, 15 predicted proteins | sample 3395031 | NCBI WGS metagenome assembly VAPK01 (sample SAMN08290443, study PRJNA428436) | hydrothermal vent metagenome | isolation source: Deep-sea hydrothermal vent chimney 1 | place: Pacific Ocean: Juan De Fuca Ridge
CATCCACTTTTGGTGATGAGGTACTCCTATATAATCAAAAATAGATGTTCGACTGGGTTTGCCAAATCCGGCATCTTCATTTCCCGGCTCACCAACTTCTTGTCCGAAATAGATCAATGTAGGTGAGGTACTAATGGTGGCTGATACTACCATAGCTGGTTTCCCTTTGTTTGCTAAACCTGCAAATTCAGCACTTGCAACACGTTGCTCATCATGATTTTCTAAAAAATGGAGCATATTGTGCTCAATGTCTGCAAGATCCTTTTGAATTTTTGGAAGATGATCGGTTGAACCATGACCTTGCATAATATGTTTTATGGTATCGTACATGGCAACTTTGTCGTACAAATAATCCATTTTACCTTTTTGAATATAATCTCTGTAAAGAGCTGGGTTATATACTTCGGCAAGTAGTAATGCCTCTGGATATTTTGTTTTAATGATTGAATTCATATAATTCCAGAACTCTACCGGAACCATTTCTGCCATGTCAAATCGTAATCCATCCACACCTTTTTCTAACCAGAAAAGGGTAATATCTTTAAACTTGATCCACGAATCAGGAACAGGTTTATCTTTCCAAAAATCAACATATTCTTGATATTCTTTATTTCCAAACCCTTTTGGTAATGTTTCAAAATCTTTTGTTCCGTCAGGTTTAATTCCGTAATTTATTTTAACGGTTTCATACCAGTCAAACATGTTAGGTTGTGCCAAACGAGATCCATTACCTGTCCATTTAGCAGGTTTTTCATCGAATTTATGATCAATCAAAGGATTTTTTTCACCTCCCAAAGGTTGGTAATTTTCCTTCCATTCGGGAACTTTAAAATCTTCGCCAACCACATAATAAAAATTATTATCTCTGCTATAAACTTTCGTTTTATCATCATTTGCTCCAAAATTACTTACTCCATCAGGATTGTTCTTTCCCTCATATTTTCTGGCAATATGATTTGGAACAATATCAATAATTACTTTTAATCCGTTTTGGTGTGTTCTATCAATAAGTTGTTCAAATTCTTCCATTCGTTTGGTTACATCAACCGCAAGATCGGGGTCCACCTGATAATAATCTTTCACAGCATAAGGTGAACCTGCCCGCCCTTTTATAACATCAGGATAATCATTTGAAATTTCATATTTTGTATAATCTGTAACCATGGCATGATGCAAAATACCGGTGTACCAAATATGAGTTACTCCAAGATCTTTGATTTCTTGCAGTGCTTTGTTTGTAAAATCATTGAATTTACCAACACCATTTTCTTCTATGGTTCCCCATGGTTTATTGGTGGTTTTTTCATTACCAAATAACCTGGTAAACACCTGATAAATTACTTTTTTTTGTTGTGTTTTTTCCTTTTTAACAGGAATAGATTTCTCTTTTTTATCAGTACAATTGCCAAAGGCTAATATTATTAAAAGGCCAAAAATAATTTTTCTCATATTTTTATTTTTTTTCTAATAAAACAATGGTAAAAGGGCTGTCAAATACAACAAATCCATTTTTTACCTTGATATCTTTTCCCGAGTATTTATCAATTAATATGTCTCCGTCTTTAAAAATGGATGCAACTTCTATTTTTTTACTGCCTTTTTCTAATTCCAGTCCGATGATCACTTTATCCTGAATAGATTCATTTTTATAGACACGACTAAAAATATACGGATTTTTAGTGATCATGGTATGAATACCGACACCAACAGAAATATGATCTCTTCTAAATCGCCCAAGTTTTTGCCAGTGTTTTAAAATATCTTGTGTATTTTTATCGGAATTGATCTGATTCCAGTTCATGTTTGATCGAAGTGTCGCATCACCTTCAGTTCCTTTAATAATCAATGGTCTTGCAGATTCATCACCATAATAAACCTGTGCCGTTCCGGGTGATAATAATAATTTGGTTGCAGATTCCATAGATCTGGTTCTTTTTTTATCAAAAGGAGAACCATCATCATGCGAAGTAAGATAATTTAAAACTCCAAATCCTTTTAAATCCTGATGTAATTTGTTGTTGTATTTTTCAAAAATAAATTCATAATCTTTTCCCGCATCATATTTAAACTCAAAATTGATCATGTTATGAAATCCATTTTTAAAGTAATTTACTTTTTTATCACCAAAATCATAGAACAGACCAGCGCTGATACCATATCCGTAAACTTCGGCAACCAAATAAAATTCATTATCATCTAATACCTGATCTGGATTTTCTTTTTTCCATTCAGCAAAAGAAAAATCACATTGTTTGCGAAACTCACCCCAAACAGTTTCTTCGGTGTGCTTTACTGTATCCGCTCTGTAACCATCAATTCCAAATTCAGTAATACAATCTGTTAACCATTTGATGATATAAAACCTGGGAGCTTTTGGATAACCTGTTCTTTTAAAAAAGACATCTAACTCAGCCATTTCTTGATCATATCTTCCCTCTTTCTTCCATTTATTTATCAAAAATTCTGGCAATTCGACATTTTTATTACTTTCAGTCATTATATCTGGTAAGTTTTTCACCAATGTACATGCTGTGGTAGTTTTAAAATTTTTATAAGTGCACGTTGGGCCTGTTCTCACCCAATTCTTTCCCCAAACCGGATCTAATTCTGTAACAGGACCTGTATGATTGATTACTGCATCTAAAACAATTCGGATACCTTTTTGATGTGCTTTTTGTACCAGTTCTTTTAGATCTTCTTTTGTTCCAAAGTTGGCATCCAGGTTTGTCCAGTCTTTGGTCCAGTAACCATGATATCCGTAGGTATTTCCGGTTCCTTCATCAACACTTCCGTGAATCTGCTCAAAAACAGGGGTAAACCAAATAGCATTGATACCAAGATTAGTAAAATATCCATCGTCAATTTTTTGAATAATTCCACGAATATCACCTCCTTCAAATCCTCTTAATTTTGCAGTTTCATTCGTGCGGTTATAATTGATATCATTATCTGGATTGCCATTTTTAAATCGATCGGTCAATAAAAAATACAGGTTTGCTCCCCCCCAAATAAAGGGAGTTGTATTTGCCGTTTTAGTTTTGGGCTCACTAATTTTAGAACTGGTTTTACACCCAATTAGTAAATATAGAACGATTAGAATACTGATTTGAATTTTCATTTACTGTTAATTTTAATGATTTTTATTTGAATATTTTACAAGAATATAAGAAGTAAAATATTGTTCAGTTTTTGAAGGGGGAAAAGGATACTAAATAACCTTTTAATTTTTTTTATATAAATGATTATTTAAACTTGTTTGTTAAAAGTAAGCTTCCTTTTGTGTTGAGTTTTATTTGATCTTTCCAGGTAATAATCTTCCCGGAAATAATATTTTTTAGTTTCTTACCGTTTAGTCCGATTTCCTGAAATTTTTTGAGATCTAAAGTTACAGGCGACTTATTTTTATTAATAATAAGTACAACGATTTCATCATTTAAAATTCTAAAAAGAGCATAAACACCATCTTCAGGTGCAAAATGTATAGTTTTTCCTTTATGGATTGCTACACTGGTTTTGCGATAGTTTAATATTTTTTTCAAAAAGGATTGCATTTCCTTTTGGTTTTTCGTGAGTCCTTTTCCTGTAAAACCATTTACCTGATCATCTTTCCATCCACCAGGAAAGTCAGATCTGATCAAACCATGATCACCGGGTTTTTTAGAGTTATTCATTAAAATTTCAGTACCATAATATATTTGAGGAATTCTTGGGAGTACCAATAAATAACTTAAAGCCATTTTGGTTAAGGTAATATCTTTGGCAAATTCTGTAAAAATCCTGTCTTTATCATGGTTATCTAAAAAAGCCATGATATCTTTTGGTTTTGCATATCCAAAATCATTTGCCAGACCTTCATACAGTTTTACCAAACCTTTATCCCATTCTTCCTCTTCTTTCAAACCATCAACAATAGCTTTTTGCATTGGAAAGTCCATAGTTGATCTTAGATTTGAATTATAACCATCTTTATTAGGAGATCCCTGCTGCCAGTAGCCAACCAAAAGAGGGTTGTAACTCCACTCTTCTCCTACAATGCTAAAATGAGGGTATTCATTCATAATTGCACCGGCCCATTTTGACATAAAAAATTTATCAGAATAAGGGTAAGTATCCTGCCTGATTCCACCTAAATCTAAAGTTTCAATCCACCAGATACTATTTTGTATGATATAATTCGCCATAAATGAATTTTGCTGATTCAAATCAGGCATAGCAGTTACAAACCATCCTTTTGACATTAAATTCTTGTCGTATTGAGAGGCATATTCATCCTGGTTAGAAGTTCGTCTATGATTTGTGGTGACCAAGCTATCAATCGAAAATTCATTCTGAAAGTTTACCCAGTCATCGAATGGAAGATCTTTCATCCACCAATGTTCAATTCCACAGTGATTGGCAACCTGATCCATGATTAGTTTGATCCCTTTTTCTTTGGCTTTTTTTGAGAGGTTGATGTATTCTTCCAGCGTGCCAAACCTGGGGTCTACCTGATAAAAATCGGTAATGGCATAACCATGATAGGAGCTCTGAGGCATATCATTTGTTAATACAGGAGTGGGCCAAATCGTTGTAAATCCCATATCATGAATATAATCAATATGCTTTGTAATTCCTTCAATGTCACCTCCATGTCTACCGTAATCATCTTTGCGATTGATAGTTTTCTCCTTCATTTCTTTGTGGATGTCATTTTTAGGATTTCCATTGGCAAACCGATCTGGAGTAATTAAATAGATTGCATCCGAACTGTCAAATCCTATTTTATTTACAGTAGTGGGGTTTCTTGGTTTGAGTTCGTAGGGATAAGTAATCTCTTTTTCTTTTCCTTTAAAATAAATTTCAAATTTCTGAGGTTTTTTAACCTTGATCAGATCCAGGTTGATAAATACATAGTTTGGATTATCAGCAAGGGAGATACTATCCAAAATAATATTTTTGTTTGAAATTTCTATTCTATTATTGGCAACATTTTCACCATATACCATCAATTGCAGTTTAGGGTTTTTCATCCCAACCCACCAGTTTGGCGGTTCTACCTTTTGAATATCTTGTGCATTGATCATTAGAATATTAAAATAAATAGATAATAAAAATATTATTTTTCTCATCCCAAAATTTTTGTAATTAAAAAGTTACCAGCTCATTGGGTGATACCTTTATTTTTTTACCATGAACAAATATTTCAATCGACTTTGAATTCTCGTTAGTGAATTTACATTCGTTATGGTCTTTATAAATCTTTAACGTACTGCCTCTATAGTTGATTTTAAAGGAATAAGATTTCCATTCTTTTGGTATTTGAGGAGCAAAAGTCAATTTATTTTCAAAATTTCGCATACCTCCAAATCCCTGAACAATGGAGAGCCAGGTTCCAGCCATACTGGTGATATGAAGTCCTTCATGTACTTCATGGTTGTAATCATTTAGATCTAATCTCGAAGTTCGTAAATACATTTCATAGGCTTTTTCAAGTCTGTCAATTTTACAAGCTAAAATAGAATGTACACAGGGAGACAAAGAAGACTCGTGAACCGTAAAAGGCTCGTAAAAATCAAAGTGTTCTTTAATGGATTTGGTTTTAAATTTATTTTCAAAAAAGTATAATCCCTGTAAAACATCTGCCTGTTTGATATAAACAGATCGCAATATTCTGTCCCATGACCATTTTTGATTGATAGGTCTTTCTGATTTTGGTAAATCAGGTGTTGGAATCAGTTCTTTATCTAAAAATCCATCCTGTTGTAAATAAACATTGTGCTCTTCACTAAATGGGAAATACATTTTTTGAGCAACATTTTTCCATTGATCAAGCTCTGATGGTTTAATTTTTGTTTTTGCCAGAACCCTTTCATAATCATCACTGTATTCTTCTTTTAACACCTCTAAATTATTCAAAGTGTATTCCAGACACCATTTTGCTAAATAGTTGGTATAGAAATTATTATTGACATTATTTTCATATTCATTTGGCCCTGTTACCCCTAAGATAACATATTGTTCTTTTGCTTTGGAATAGGTAGCTCTTTGCTGCCAGAAACGTGCAACAGCTATCATTACTTCCATTCCAAATTCTGGAATATAATTATAATCACCTGTATAATTTACATAGTTGTAAATGGCGTAGATCATAGCACCATTTCGATGAATTTCTTCAAAGGTAATTTCCCATTCATTGTGGCATTCTTCACCGTTCATCGTAACCATTGGGTAAAGAGCTGCACCATTTTTAAAACCTAATTTTTCGGCATTTTCTATGGCTCTGTCTAATTGATGATAGCGATAAAGCAACAGATTTTTGGCAACTGATTTATCTTTGGTACTCATGTAGAAGGGGATGCAATATGCTTCCGTATCCCAATAAGTACTTCCTCCATATTTTTCGCCTGTAAACCCTTTTGGTCCAATATTTAATCGGGAATCTTCACCAGAATAAGTCTGATTTAGTTGAAAAATATTAAACCGAATTGCTTGTTGTGCTTTGATATCTCCTTCAATAACAATATCAGAGGTTTCCCAGATCTTATCCCAGGATCTTATTTGTTTTTGCATCAATTCATCAAAACCAATAATAGCAACTTTTTGCAGTTCCTTTTCCAGTTTAAAGATCAACTCTTCTTTTTTGTGGTTCATGGATTGTGCGTAACCACCAAATTTATAGATGGTAAAAGTATCTCCCTGCTCTACCTGATTTTTATATTTATAGGCAATGCTTTTATCTCCTTTTTCTATAGTCGGTTCTAAAGTGATTTCATCATCATTCAAGGCGAAAGAAATCCGCATTCCTGTACTTACATGAAATTCAGTTTTTAAGGTTTTTGATAAAATATAGGCTTCATTTTTTTCCTCTTCTATCTGTAGAATTTCCCAGAAAAATTCATCGTAATTAGAATCTTCATTGACAATCCCAGCGTCTAGGTAGGGAGTAAATTCTATTTCTCCTGTAAAATTAAGTGGAGTGATACTGTATTTTATTGCTCCAACTTCATTTATATCAAAACTTAAAAATCGGATCGCATTTACCTGTATTTGATCACCATCTGGTAATTGGGCAATGAATGAACGGTATAGAACACCTTCTTTCATATTTAGTTCACGCTTGAAATTGGTTACTTTACAGGTATTCAGATCTAAATCGTGGCCATTGACCTTTATTTTTATTCCAATCCAGTTTGGGGTATTTAATACTTTGGCAAAATATTCCGGGTAACCGTTTTTCCACCATCCAACGCGGGTTTTATCCGGATAATAAATTCCTCCAATATAACTTCCCTGAAAAGTTTCGCCACTGTAATCTTCTTCAAAATTGGCTCTTTGTCCCATCGCACCATTACCAATACTAAAAATACTTTCGGAAGCAGTGATACTTTCTTTATGGAATCCTTCTTCTATAATAGACCACTCGTTAGGGAGTATATAATTTTGATTCATTTTTTTAATTTTTATTTCGTCTTTACGAATTTAAGTTTGGCTTTAAGCAATCCATTGTTTGATGAAATCGATTGTCAATTCTCGGGTATCTGATAAATTATAATCAGCTTCATGTAATAATTTTTTATCGCCAATAGCAACACTAATCATTCCCGCATTATTGGCTGCCTGTATTCCTGCCAAAGCATCTTCAATAACCACACATTGCTCAGGTGTTTTGTTTATTTTTTTTGCTGCAATTAAAAATACTTCTGGATCTGGTTTTGCTTTGGAAACATCATTACCATCTACAATAGCAGAAAATTTATGATAGAGTCCTACTTTTTGAAGAATTAGTGGAGCATTTTTACTGGCAGACCCCAAAGCAAATGATACTTTTTCTTTTTCAAGATAATTCAATAATTCTTCAATACCTGGAAGGATCTCTTCAGAAGTCATTTTATTGACATATTCCAAATATTCTTTATTTTTAACTATTAAGAGTTCATTTTTTTTCTTATCGGATAATTCTACTTTACCAATATTTAAAAGAATTTCAAGAGACTTTACTCTGCTGACTCCTTTTAAGAGTTCATTTTGTTCTTTGGTAAATTCAAATCCAAGGTCATTGGCAAGATCTCTCCACGCCAGATAATGGTATTTTGCAGTATCTACGATTACTCCATCAAGATCAAAAATAAATGCTTTCATATTTTTTGTTATTTTGTTAAAACCGTATCATCCACATCATTTACTTTTGAGACCAATGCAGCTGCAATTAAAAAGGAAACACCACTAACTACAAGTGCCCATATTGGATTGTCGCCATACATATATTTTACCATTGGGCCTCCGATAAGGGCATTGATAATTTGTGGTAACACAATAAAGAAATTAAAAATTCCCATATAAACACCCATTTTTCTTGGAGGTATAGATCCTGCAAGAATTGCATAAGGCATGGCAAGGATACTTGCCCAGGCGATTCCTATACCGAACATAGATAGTATTAGCCAGTTTTCGTTTGGAGCAAAATACATTGAGATCAATGCCAATCCACCAATAACCAAAGAGATTGCATGTGTTTTTTTACGTCCTATTTTTTTTGCAATAGCAGGTAAAAAGAAAGCGTAAACAGCTGATACTGCATTATAAATTCCAAATAGAATTCCAACCCAGTCTCCTGCATTTTGGTAAGTGCTACTTTTTGTATCATCAAGTGGGAGTCCATAAATATGGTGTGCTATAGCAGGTGTTGAAAAGACCCACATTCCGAATAAACCAAACCATGAAAAAAACTGAACACCACTTAATTGTCGCATGGTGCGAGGCATATTTTTAAAATCGGTAAAAATATTCCATAGACTTGCTTCTTCAATAGATTCTTCTTGGTCTCCATTGATCAAAGCCATCTCTTCTGGTGAATATTCTTTGGTAGTAAAAACAGTGATTACTATACTAATGATCAAAACAATTGCTCCGATAATGAATGACAACATTAAACTTAAAGGAACTTTTCCCGGTTCGGCAATATTGCTAATTCCAAACCAGTTGGTAAGCACATAAGGTAACCAGGAACCTATCACTGCACCAATCCCTATCAAAATAGTTTGCACACTAAATCCTAAGGTTCTTTGGTCACTTGGTAAAACATCTGCAACCAAAGCTCTAAAAGGTTCCATTGCAATATTGAAGGAAGCATCCATGATCATTAGCATTCCGGCACCAACCCAAAGTGTAGGCATAAATGCGGTAAACATATCAGAATTAGGCATTAAAACCAATCCAATGGAAGCCAAAACTGCACCTGTTAAAAAATAAGGACGCCTTCTGCCAAGTCTGTTCCAGGTGGTGTCACTGTAATGGCCAATGATTGGCTGAACAATCAGGCCTGTTAGTGGGGCAACGATCCAGAACCATGATAGTTCATGAACATCGGCACCAAATATTTGCAATACACGGCTGGCATTTGCATTTTGTAGGGCAAAGCCCATTTGAATTCCGAGAAACCCGAAACTTAAATTCCATATTTCCCAAAAACTTAATTTTCTTTTTTCCACACGATAATAATTTAAACATTGACCATAATTAATTACTAAAATTATGAATTCAGATTGCTGTCAATAAGGGTAAATAAAAAAACGAATAAAGTAAAATTATTTTTTACTTAAAGTGTGAAATATAAAAAAAGGCAAGTGTGAAATGACCAATTGGTCGACACAAATGTATAAAAAAAACTTTAAAAATGTTTATAATAATTTTTTTGTTGATTCTCTTAAAATTAAATTAGTCTCTATTATTTTTGTTTGATACTGATAATCAGCATCTTGAAACTCAATTTCATTTAATAAAAGTTCAATGGATTTTTGTCCAATATGGTAGCCATGTTGTGCTACAGTTGATAGAGCCGGGGTGGTATATTGAGAGATCAATCCATCCGTAAAACCCAAAATAGAGATATCTTCCGGTATTTTTAACCCTTTATTAATTGCTGTTTTCATGGCAATGGCAGCATAAATTTCGTTTACTGCAAAAATACCATCGGGTGGATTATCACTGGAAAGCAGCTCGTCTATTTGTTCCTCGATATCTTTTTCTTCATCAATCATGGTAATGAGATCTTCATCAAAATCTATATGGCAATTAGCAAGTGCATTTTTATATCCTTCCAGTCGCAGGTTACCAACTGTAACAAAATTGGGTGTTGTTAATATAGCAATTCGCTTACAACCTACATTTACTAAATGTTTGGTTGCTAAATATCCGCCATCTACATCATTGGTCAATACTTTATTACAATTAATTTTATCAATAACCCTGTCAAACATCACCAATGGAATACCATTGTTGATCAAATCTTTAAAATGACCATAGTCTTTTTTTTCTTCCGTTTCTTTTGCAACAGAGACAATAATACCATCTACCACACCATTGGCCAGCATATTTAAGTTAAGCACCTCTTTATCAAATGAATCCATTGACATACAAATCATTACATTGTACCCTTTCTTATTTGCTATGTATTCAATTCCACTAATTACTTTGGTAAAAAAATGATGAACAATTTGTGGAATGATAATACCAATTGTTTTTGTTTTTTGGTTTCGTAAGTTTAGAGCTAAACTATTGGGTTTGTAGTGATAAAATTTTGCAAAAGCCTGAATTTTTTTCTTTAATTCTTCACTAATTTCGTGACTGTCTTTTAATGCTTTCGAAACTGTTGAAATAGAAACATCTAATTCTTTGGCAATTTTTTTAAGAGTTATTTTTTGTTTCATTTTAATTTCTTCAAAAGTAGAGATTCTATTTTTTAAATATATAAAAAATTAAGAACTATAATATTGTAAATTATGATATTCTTCATAATGCCTATTATTAATTAGAAATTAACATTTATTGATGATTTTTTTAGAAAAACACAAAATTATCATAAAAATAACAACTTACGAAAACGTTTTCGTAAAAAAAGTTATCAACACGAAAACGTTTTCGTAGTTAAAATACTGATTTATAACAGTGTTAAGTGTTTGTTAATTTTATAGCTTCGCGATGTGAAATTTAAAAAACGGCAAGTTTTTAATTAAAATTAATACTCAAAAATTAAATTAATTTATGAAAAACATTAGACAATTAATCCTTGGGATTTTGTTTTTGTTACCTTTATTAATGTCTGCACAAGATGTGATTAATGGAACAGTAACAGATGATCTAGGAGTAGGGCTTCCAGGCGTGTCGGTAATGATTAGCGGTACAACAACTGGATCTGCAACAGATTTCGATGGTAATTATACCATTGAAGCAAAACAAGGCGATGTACTTGTTTTTAGTTTTGTTGGGATGACAACAGTAACAAAAACTGTTGGAATGGAGAATATCATTGATATAATGATGATTCCCGAAGAAAATACTCTTGATGAAGTTATTTTGATTGGTTACGGTACAACTACTATTAAGGATGCTACAGGATCTGTAGCAGCGATTACAGAAAAAGATTTTAATCAAGGAAACATCCCTACTCCGGCAGGATTGATTACTGGCCGTGTAGCAGGTGTTGATGTTACTACAAGTGGTGCTCCCGGTGGAGGATCTGCAATTCGAATCAGGGGAGGATCTTCATTAGGAGCTTCTAACGATCCATTGATTGTTATTGATGGATTGCCTATTTCTAATTCAAATGCTGGAGGTTCACGTTCCATTTTAGCATCTATCAACCCAAATGATATTGAGTCATTTTCTATTTTGAAAGATGCATCTGCAACAGCTATTTATGGTTCTCGTGCCTCTAATGGTGTGATTATCATTTCTACAAAAAAGGGTAGAGATTCTTTTCAGGTAGATATCAATTTACAAATGGGATATCAAACCTTGGTAGATAAGGTTGATGTTTTTGGTGCTGATGAATTTAGAACGCTAATTAGTGATCGAATTGATGGTGGTCAATCAGGTATAAGCCTTGACCAATTAGGTAACACAAATACGAATTGGCAGGATGAGATATATGAAGAGAAATTCACTTCAGATGCCTCTATCTCTATGCGAGGAGGTTTGTTTGGTGTAATTCCAACCCGACTTTCATTAGGATATACCAATCAGCCTGGTTTAAGAAAAACTTCAGAATTCGAAAGAGGAACAAGTTCCTTATCTATGAATCCTAGTCTTTTAGATGATCATTTAAAAATTAATTTCAATGTTAATTTTTCTGAAGAAAAGAACAGATTTGCTGAAGGTGTTGAAGGTGCTGCATTGACATTTGACCCAACTCAACCGGTATATGATCCAACTTCTCCGTTTGGAGGATTTTTTGAATATCATACCAACGGTGAGCCAAACAATGCGCCAAGAAACCCGGTAGCAAGTTTAATGCAAGTGAGAAATGTTAGTAATGTAACGCGTTTATACGGAAATTTTGAAGTGAACTATAAGTTTCATTTTTTACCTGAGATGAGTGCAGTTGTTAACCTGGGATATGATAATTCTGATGGTGGTGGAAGTTTTAACAGATCAAAAGAAAGTATCAATGGATTTAGAACTGGTAATAATCAACCTTTTCTAGGAACCCAAAGTAGTTATACCAGTAATAGAACAAATAAATTATTAGATGCATATTTAAACTATGACAAGGATTTTGATAATTTTGGACTGGAGGTTACCGCTGGTTACTCTTATCAAAGATTTGAAGCAGAAGATTATAATAGTGGAAATATTGTTGATCCTGATCGTGAATCGGATGTAAATACACATCCTGATGTTGTTTTGATCGGGTATTTTGCAAGAACTAATTTATCATTTAATGATAAATACTTACTTACACTTTCTTATAGACGTGATGGTACTTCAAGATTTAGTGAAGATAACAGATGGGGGAATTTTCCTGCAGCAGCATTTGCATGGAAGATCAGTGAAGAAGATTTCTTAAAAGATTCAAACACTTTATCAACACTGAAATTACGTTTAGGCTGGGGTATTACCGGACAACAGGATATAGCGGCTTCTTATGCTTACTTAGGAAGATATGTTATTCATAATTCAAATGCCCAGTACATTTTTGGAAATACTCCAATTGCACCGGGAATACCACAATCTGTTTTTGAAGATTTAAAATGGGAAGAAACAACAACTTATAATGTTGGTTTTGATTATGGTTTTTTCAATGATATTTTAACAGGTTCTTTAGAGGTTTACTTAAAAGAATCTAATGATCTTTTAGCAAGTGTACCGGTAGCCGATGGTTCTAACTTTAGTAATGTTGGATGGCAAAATATTGGAAAATTTACATCAAAAGGTATTGAATTTAGTATTGGTGCAGATGTTATCAATAATGAAAACATTAGATGGACTCTAAATTATAATATCGGTGCTAACAGAACAGAAATTGAAGAACTTGCCGGAGACAGAGATATCGAAGTTGGTGGAATTTCTGGTGGTACAGGTTCCAGAATCCAAGTACACAGAGAAGGTTTTTCTCCATATTCATTTAACGTCTTCAAACAATTATATGATACGGCAGGAAATCCTGTTGAAGGAGCTTATGTGGATATCAACCAGGATGGAATTGTTAATACAGCCGATAGATATATTTATAAAAAACCTGCAGCTGATATTTTAATGGGATTTCAATCTAATTTTAATTACAAAAACTTTGATTTTGCATTTAATTTGAGAGCAAGTATTGGTAACTATAATTATAATAATGTAAACTCTTCAAGAGCACAATATAATAATTTACAGGCAACCACAGCTTTAGGAAATGTTCCTACTTCAGTTTTAGCATCTAATTTTAACGAAACTGCAAGTGTATTGATCTCTGATTATTATATTGAAAATGCTTCTTTCCTTAAAATGGATAATTTGACATTTGGATATAATTTTAACGATATAAAAGGAAGTCTTTCTAGTATTCGTCTTTGGACGGGTGTACAGAATGTGTTTACCTTAACAAACTATTCTGGATTAGACCCTGAAATATTTGGAGGTATTGATAATACTATTTATCCAAGACCAAGAACTTTCTTATTAGGAGCAAATATTAAATTTTAATAAATAAAGAAATTATGAACACGAAATATATATATAAAATCTTATTCTTTTTTGGCCTTCTGTTGTCTTTTAACTCATGTACGGATGATTTAAATGTGATACCAAAAGATGATGATGAATTTTTAGCAGAAGAATTTTATGCGGATCCGGCAGCCTATAAACAAGCCTTGGCAGGTATTTATGGTAATCTGTCCTTAACAGGAAATGGTCCAACAACATCTAACCTTCAGGGAATTGATGCAGGTACAAGTCAGTATATGAGAACATGGTGGTATTTGCAGGATCTTTCAGCCGATGAACCAATCTGGTCATATGAAAATGATGAAGGTGGTGCTGTTAAGGCAATTCAAAGAAATACCTGGTCATCAACAAATACCATATTATTGGGATTTTTTAGTAGAGCAATGTTTTCTGTTGCTTTAACCAATGAATTTTTAAGACAATCTTCAGATGAGAATATTGCAAAAAGAGGTCATGGAAGCGCAGTTGGAAGTGATATTGCTGCCTACAGAGCTGAAGCAAGATTATTAAGAGCAATGGCTTATTATCATTTAATGGATCTGTTTGGAAAAGCAGCCTTCGTTACTGAAAATGATCCTGTGGGAACATATCAGGGACCTGAATATGGAAGAACCGAATTATTTACATTCGTTGAATCAGAACTTTTGGCAATTGAAAACGATTTAATTGCTCCAAGACAAAACGAATATGCAAGAGCTGATAAAGCTGTGGCATGGATGATCCTGGCAAAAATGTATTTGAATGCGGAAGTTTACGGACAAGGAGACCGATATACGGATTGTATCACATATACAAATAAGATCATAAATGCCGGTTATAGTCTGGCATCTGATTACAGTTTGAACTTTTTGGCAGACAATAACTTTAATGATGCTGGAATGAATGAGATTATCTTTCAAACAGTCTCTGATGGTACTGTTACTGAGAATTATGGTGCAACTACTGTGATTATAAACGGTGAAGTTGGAAGTTTAGAAAATAATGCTGCGGATCTTGGTGCACAAGGCTGGGGTGGAGCTTTAAGAGTTAGAAAGCAATTTGCAGAAAGATTTTTAAATGGAGATGTTCCTTTGACAGATACAAGAAATACTTTGATCACCGCCGGAAGAGATATCGAAATTACCGATATAGGTGATCGAGATTCCGGATATATTATTACAAAATTTAAGAATGTTACTTCATCAGGAGAGCCTGGAGAAGATCCAACATTTGTAACTACTGATTTTCCTATGTTCAGATTGGCAGATGTTTATTTAATGTATGCCGAAGCTGTTGTTAGAGGTGGAGGAGGCGGATCTTTAGGTGAAGCTGTTGAATATGTTAATAAAATAAGAACAAGAGCTAATTCAGCTCCAATAACATCTGGAAATCTATCCCTTGACTTTTTAATTGATGAAAGATCAAGAGAATTATATTGGGAAGGTCACAGAAGACAAGACCTGATACGATTTGGTCGTTTTACAGGAGGTAATTACAATTGGGTATGGAAAGGTGGAAGTCCTAGTGGTATTGCATTGCCAGGTCATTTGAATGTTTATCCAATGCCGGCAAACAACATGTCAGCAAATCCTAACTTAACCCAAAACCCTGGTTACTAATTTAAAATTATATTAAAATGAAGAAAATATTTAAATTAATGTTCTTGTCACTTTTTATCATCACAGTTTCTTCTTGTGATAATGAAGACATGGAACTACTAACCATTTCTGAAAAAGGAAGTGGAGAAATAACAGCACCTGAAACCGGGTTTTCACAAATTTTAAATCCCGAAGAAGAATCTACAAATACTGCATTTACACTTACGTGGAATTCTGCAGAATACGGAGTTCCTACAGGAATTAATTACAAAATTGAATTTGCAAAAGAAGGAACTGATTTTGTGGATGCTTTTGTTGCAGGAGTTACTTCCGGTACAGTTTTTTCATGGTCGGTAAGCGAATTTAATGGAGCAGTAACCGGTGCAGGATTAGCACCTTTTGTTCAAGGAGCAATGGATATTCGTATCATTGCTTCTGTTGGATCTTTAGGTAGTACACCTCAAACATCAGAAACTATTACTGTTTTTATCACTCCTTTTACAACAGATCTTCCTAAAATATCTGTTCCTGGAAATCATCAGGGATGGGATCCTGCTTCTGCGCCATTATTGGCTTCAGCAGGTTTTGGTGAAACCAATTATATCGGATATGTATGGTTAGATGGAGAATATAAATTCACAGGTCCAAATGACTTAGGGAATTTTGACTGGACCAATAACTGGGGTGATGATGGAACCTTTACAGGAATTTTATTAGCAAATAGTGATACAAACTGTAAGGCTGATACTGGATATTATCAGGTAAAAACAGATACGGATAAGCTTACTTATTCAATTTTTGCTACTGATTGGGGATTGATTGGTTCAGCAACTCCTGATGGATGGGATAGTGATCAGAATATGACCTATGATTCTGATACAAAAACGTTAAAAGTTACTTTGGAACTTTCAGCAGATGAAATTAAGTTTAGAGCAAATGATGACTGGTCATTGAATTATGGGGATACTGGTGCTGATGGATCTTTAGAAGAAGGAGGAGATAATATCAAAGTGCCTACTGCCGGTAACTATACAGTTACTTTAGACTTAAGTAATCCGAGAGACTATACTTATTCATTAATTAAAAATTAATTAAGTTCATATTATGAAAAATATATATAAAACATTTGTTCTTTTTATCTTCACAATGGGTTTGACCTCATGTGATCCTAATGAGAATTTCGAGATATTGCCGGCTGTAGAGTCATTCCAGATAACAACGCCATCAAGTGGTTCAGTTGTAGTGTTAGATGATACAAATCTAACAAATACTGCCTTATTTATTTCATGGAGTGTATTGGAAGGAAGAGAAGGTTCAACATACGATATTGAAATTGCTGAGACTGGAACTGATTTTGCAAATTCAACATTATTGGGTACTTCTGATAGTGATAACTTTAGTATGACCGTTGATGCGTTGAATACTTTCTTTTTAGACACCATGGGGATTGATCCTGACGAGGCAACCAGTATGGATATTAGGGTTTTAAACAGTGGTGAAACAACGCAAACAATTGCAGTTGTATTTACCCCATACACTGTTGAATATACCGAGTTGTTTTTAGTAGGCTCTATTACAGATCCTCAATGGTCACCTGAAGATGCATTACCAATGACAAGACTGGATTTTAATAAATTTGAAATTACAATTGACCTAGTTGATGGTGCTGAATTTAAATTCTTACCAACCAATACCGGTTGGGATGGTGATATTGGCGAAGATCCTGATAACGCAGGATTTTTGATTGACGACGGAGAGGTTAATCTTAGTGGTTATACCGCAGGTAAATATACCATTACTGTTGATTTAAATACTTTTACTTTTGTTGTGGAAGAGTTACTTGCACCAGAGAATTTATTCTTAGTCGGATCATTAACAGGCTGGGACCCTACGACATCTTTACCATTTTTCAAAAGTGCAGAAAATGTATTTACAATTGTTGCTGATTTACCTGATGGTGCTGAATTCAAATTTTTACCAACCAATACAGGTTGGGATGGTGATTGGGGTGAAGATCCTGATAATCTGGGAAGCATAATTCAGGATGGTGAACAAAATATTAGTGGTAATCCGGCAGGAAAATATTTAATTACTGTTGATTATAACACACTGACCTATAAGGTAACTTCTGTTGATAATTTATTTTTAGTAGGTTCACTAACGGGATGGGATCCCGGAACATCACTTCCTATGGGAGAAGCCAGTTTGGGTGTGTTTTCTACTATTGTGGATCTTCCTGATGGTGCTGAATTCAAATTTTTACCAACCAATACAGGTTGGGATGGCGACTGGGGTGCAGATGCAGATAATCTAGACCGAATTATTCAGGAAGGTGAACAAAATTTAAGTGGATATACAGCTGGAAAATATGTTGTTGCTGTTAATTTCAACACCTTATCTTTTACCGTTTCAAGTGTAAGTGATGTTCCTGCTAATTTATACTTAGTAGGTGCGTTTAACGGATGGAGTAATGATGCGGGTAATCCACAATTTACTGAAACTTCTTCAGGTGTTTTTGAAATTTCACAGGCTTTATCTGCAGGTGATGAGTTTAAATTTGTTCCTGTTGCAGGAGATTGGGGAAACGACTGGGGAGAAAGCAAAGTCTCTTCCAGAGTTTTAGAACAAAATGACGAACAGAATTTAAATGTATCTGAAGCTGGTACTTATACGATCATCGTTGATTTTAATAAGGGAACTATTTCAGTAGCAAATTAATAATTTTTGTCAATATTTAAAAAGGCTGTTGCAAGACAGCCTTTTTTTAACATATAGTTTCCCCTTCCGATAGCTATCGGGGAGATAGGGGTGTGTTAAAACAAATAAGTATATTTAATAACTTTTGCGATATGAAACAAAAACTACTTTCTCTACTCTTTTTCTTACCTTTTATTGTTGCCTCACAGGTAGCAACCTCACCTGCAGTTCCCACTGCAAACGATGAAATTACAGTAACCTTAACCACTACAGGAACAGGTTTAGATGGTTATACTGGAGATATTTATGCACATACAGGGGCAACTGTTGATGGAAATCAATGGCAAAATGTGATTGGCTCTTGGGGAAACAATGCAACCCAACCCAAACTAACCAAAGTAGATAATACAACTTACAAATTAATAATCACACCAGATGTTTTTGGCTTTTATGGAATTGAAACCACTAAAACGGTTACAGAGCTTAGTTTTGTTTTTCGTTCTTCAGACGGAAATAAACAAACAAGCCCAGATATATTCATTGAAATTTTTCAAGCTGGTTTAAATGTAGTTTTAACAAATCCTTCCAAAAATAATGAAGTTTATAACTTAAATGATAATATTACGCTTACTGCGGAATCTTCTGTTTCTGCAGATCTTGCATTAATTGTTAATGGAACTTCTGTAAAAACAGTTTTAGATGCTACTACTATATCTTTTCCTTACACTTTTTCATCTACTGGTTCGCATACCATAAAAGTGGATGCCAATAAGGGGTCAGATAATTCAAGTGATGAAAAAATTATTTATGTAAAAACAACAACACAAGACGCAAATCTGCCTATTGGTGTAAAAGATGGGTATAACAATAACGGAAACGGAACGGTTACATTTGTACTTACAGCACCCAATAAAACAGATGTTTTTGTATTAGGTGAATTCAATAATTTTGGTTTGAATGAAAATTATCAAATGAAAAAAGATGGTGATCAGTTTTGGCTTACCGTTTCCGGATTAGATGCTAATACAGAATATGCATACCAATATTTAATTGATTATTCCATTAAAATTGCCGATCCTTATTCTGAGAAAATATTAGATCCAAATAATGACAAGTATATTCCAGACGAAACATACCCAAATTTAAAAACATATCCAACAAATCTAACTACAGGAAATGCTTCTACTTTTAAGATAAATGAAGCAACATTTAACTGGACTTCAAATAGTTTTACACCCCCAGACAAGGAAAACTTATTTGTTTACGAATTGCTTTTAAGGGATTTTGAAGTGGTAAACACCAATGATATAGGTGATTTAAAACGAGCCATGACACATTTGGATTACCTTAAAGACCTTGGTGTAAATGCTATTGAACTAATGCCAGTCAATGAATTTGAAGGAAACGACAGCTGGGGTTATAATCCGTCTTTTCATGGAGCTTTAGATAAGGCTTATGGTACTAAAAACGATTTGAAAAAATTTGTTGATGAGTGCCATAAACGTGATATTGCCGTAATATTAGATGTAGTTTATAATCATGCTTTTAGTCAAAGTCCCTTAGCGAAAATGTACTGGGACACCTCTAATTCACGACCATCTTCTGATAATCCCTGGTTAAATCAGGTTCCCAAACATGATTATAATGTAGGTTATGATTTCAATCATGAAAGTGCTTATACAAAAGCTTATGTAAAACAAACCTTGAAATATTGGTTAGAAGAGTACAGAGTTGATGGATTTAGATTTGACTTATCAAAAGGATTTACACAAACAAACACTCTTGGAAATGTGAATCTATGGGGGCAATATGATGCTAGCCGAATAGCTATTTTAAAAGATTATGCTGATCATGTTTGGTCGGTTAATTCAAATGCCTACACCATTTTGGAACATTTTTCCGAAAACACTGAAGAGAAAGAATTGGCAGCTTATGGAATGCTAATTTGGGGTAATAGCAATCATAATTATAACCAAAATACGATGGGTTATAGTAGTGATTCTGATATTTCATGGATGTCGTATAAGCAAAGAGGATGGGCTAACCCCCATGTACTAGGTTATATGGAAAGTCATGATGAAGAACGTTTGATGTATAAAAATCTGCAATTTGGAAATAGTAGCGGAACCTATAATGTAAAAAATTTGAACACGGCTTTGGCTCGTCAGGAACTTGCCGGAAATTTCTTTTTTACGATTCCCGGACCAAAAATGATATGGCAGTTTGGTGAACTTGGGTATGATATTAGTATTGAACAAGGAGGCAGATTAAGTAGAAAACCAATACATTGGGAATATTTTGATGACGTTAACCGAAGAAAAATATATGATGTCTGGGCAACTTTAGCAGCATTTAAAAAGGAGCAGCCTGCGTTTCAAACCACAGATTTCACTTTAAATGTGAATACTTTGGTTAAAGGAATTGTGCTTCGGCATAGTTCTATGGATGTTGTTGTAATCGGTAATTTTGATGTGACTGCAAAATCCATAAATCCTCAATTCACAAAAACAGGAACATGGTATGAGTACTATTCAGGTTCGCAAGTAAATATCACCAATACTACTGCCCTGATAAATTTACAACCCGGAGAATATAGATTGTACTCAACAAAATTATTACAGGATCCACTACCTGTTGACGAAGTAAATATTGATGACAAAGATTTGATATTATATCCTAATCCTGCTCAGGGAAATTTTAAGTTGAATAAATCTGTAATCGGTGTTGATATTTATGATATGCTTGGCAGAAAAGTAAAAAGTTTCAATGGTGATTTTAATAGTTATAGATCTTTCAATATTTCTTCATTAAAAACCTCTATGTATTTGATAAAAATTAGATCAGATAAGGGCATAAGCATCAAACGTTTGGTAATTGAATAATTAATTTTGAGTTTTGTTAAATGTAGGGTGTTCAATTTTTTGGATACCCTTTTTTATCCACATGCTCCTATTCAGATTCTGTTGGTAAGCGGTAGAAAACACTCATTTAAGCAGTTAAGTATTCGCAAAAAATTATGTCATATTTACTGTAGGGAATAATCCTTGCCCCATTTAAAATTTATCGACACAAAGAAAACTAAATTAAAAATTCACGAAGGATGAATAATTTCATAAATCTTGGCGTAAGAGATGGATCAATCCAATTCTAAAATTTCAATATTTCTGAATTCCACTGGATGACTCTCACTTTGAAGAGAAATATATCCTTTTTTTAAGGGTTTGCCTTCTCTTGACTTCCAAACTTGAGGATCTACATTTTCAACCGAGCCTCCTATTTGAGGTTTGGTATATGTTAAAACAGTTTTTCCGTTGATCATATGAGAAATAACAGAATCATTTCTAACTAGTATTTCCAGACTCACCCACTGATCTCCATTATAGGTTTTTGAGCTTGAATTGAAACAGTGTTTTTTTAGTAATTTACCATTCATTATCACATGTGTACCAGGGGTGCATAAATTTCCAGTGGGGCGCTCACCATTGTCTAACCCTCCCAATAATTGCACTTCTATAGAAACTGGAAAGTTTTGATCTAATTTCATGGTTTCAGGGTTTTGACAATGTATCATAACACCACTATTTCTTTTAGCCCATCCAGCTCCGTCATTTACCTGTTCTCCGGTAAATCTATATTCCAATTTAAATCTATAATTTGAAAATGATTTATTATAAAAAATATGGCCATATAAAGCATTGAAAGCTCCATTATATTCATCATAATTTACCTGCATAACTCCATTTACCACTCGAAATGTATTTTTATAATTATCATTCAGTGGATGCCCTTTTATTTTAACAACCCAGCCATCCAAATTTTTTCCATTGAACAATTTTACCCATTTGTTTTTGGAGTCTTTTTCAATATCATTTTTATATTTATAGCTTGAAAATATAGTCAAACTGAACAGGATAAATAGGGAAGATAAATAAAACAGTTTCATAATGATTATTTAATTGGTTTTGTTATTGTTAAGAACTGATAAAATGCCTCCTGACAGATGTTTTAAAAAATCAGGATCTTTAAAGGATTCCTCTGTATGCCCTAATCCAGTGTAAAACATTTTGCTTTTTTCAAATTCCTGAAACCAGGCGATAGGATGGTTTTTACCATTCTTACCTCCAAGATAAGAATTTTCATCAAGATTTAACAAAATTAAAATGTTTGGTATTATGTTTTTGAAATTATACCATTCATCAAATTTTTTCCAGTTTTTATCTAAAAAAGAAGTGGCAGGGTGTTTCTGATCAACCACTTCCATAATTGCATTCTGTAGTTTTGGATGATCGACAAATTGAGCCCCAATCAGTTTGCCATACCATGGCCAGTCAGATTCCGTTGCTGCTGCACCGTGAATTCCTATAAAACCGCCTCCATTTTCAATAAAATTTCTAAATTTCTCCTGTTGCTTATTGTTTAAAATATCACCACTGGTACTTAAAAAAATAACAGCTTTGCAACTGCTTAATGATGAAATCAAAACATCTGCATCTTCTGTTGCAGTTACACTGAAATGATTCTCTTTTCCTAATTTTTTAATACTCTTGATGCCAGCTTCTATAGACTTATGTCGATAACCTTCTGTTCTTGAAAAAACCAAAACTTTTGGTTGCTTTTGTGCATAACTATGGATGCCCGAAAAAGATAAAATCAAGAATAATATTCCTAAAAGTGTGGTTTTGTTCATCAACGGTATTTTATAAAGACCATTTTTTACCCCCGGTTGCTTCCTGAACGGTTAAACAACCAATTTCAACTCCGGGAATTGGATCATAGGCAAGAACTTCTTCTCCAATTTTTTCATTGTTGAGAAAAGCCCAAATAGATAATTTTCGTAATTTTAATAAAGTCTCATAAATAGATTGATCCGTTTTGTCACTTTTAAATTTTTTTATAGTTTCATTGTCAGCTCTAAGAAATACTGTTAGCAATTTATCATATTCTGATATCTCACTTGTACGGTTTTCCAGTTTTTGAATGATAGATTGAATTCCATTTTTGAAATCTTTCTGTTTCTTTTCGCTTTCAACCTCATCAAAATAAAGATCTAAAAACTGAGGAATATTTACATCAAGTGCTCCCGGGGAGTTTTTTGTGGCAGGAAGTATAAGATCTGTCAGATTATGAATAACACTACCTTCTTCTTTTGAGAAGAATTTGGGAACCCATATGATTTCCGAATCCTTTTGACAGCTTTGTAAAATACCCAATATTGTTGGTGTTGCAACCATATAACCCAGTGATAATCCCAGTCCTTTTAAAGCATTTCTTCTGTTCATCTTAACCGTTGGTTTTTTTAAATTGTTTTACTGCATGGTCTACTGCCTTGGCTGTTAATGCCATATAGGTGAGTGAAGGATTCTGACAGGCAGAGGAGGTCATACAAGATCCATCCGTAACATATACGTTTGGAACTGTATGAATTTGATTGTGTTTATTTAAAACAGATGTTTTTGGATCATTTCCCATTCTTGCAGTACCCATTTCATGAATAGCTATTCCAGGAGCTGCTAAATTATCGAATGTATGAACGTTTTTAAATCCTGCTTTTTCCAACATTTCAACAGCTTGTTGTTTCATATCTTTACGCATTTCCAATTCATTTTCCTTCCATTCGGCATCAAAGGTAACCGTTGGTAGTCCCCATGCATCCAATTTGTTATAATCTAAGGTCATTTTATTATCATGATTTGGTAAGCATTCACCAAAACCACCTAAAGCCATTTTCCATTTTCCGGGTTTTAACAGTCCCTCCTTGTAATCTACACCATAACCTAATTCTTCTACTTCGTCTTGAATACCACCCCAGCGACCGGCACCTCCCTGATAGCCAAAACCTCTTAAATATTTCTTTTTACTAACCTTATCACCTAAATTTCGAAATCTAGGTATATAGATTCCTGTTGGTCTTCTGCCTTTGTAATATGTATCATCAAAATGATCGATTTCACCGGATGCACCTGCACCCAAATGGTGATCCATTAAATTATGCCCCAATTCACCACAATCATTACCTAGTCCATTTGGAAAACGTTTTGATCTGGATTGCAATAAAAGAGCTGTTGTTGGAATTGTAGAAGCACATACGAAAATAATATCAGCTTCAAATTCCATTATATTTTTAGTTTCAGTATCGATTACTTTTACTCCTGATACTTTTTTTAATTTTTCATTATAAATAATTTCACTTACAATTGAAAATGGTCTAAGGGTCATATTGCCGGTTCGTTCAGCAGCAGGTAAAGTAGATGAATTACTACTAAAGTATCCTCCAAAAGGACAACCTCGAATGCAGCGGTCTCTATATTGACATTTGCTTCTTCCTTTAAATCCTTCCCCTTTTGTTAGGTGGGCAGTCCTTCCCATAGTTAAAACTCTATCAGAGTAATTCTCAGAAAGTTTCTTTTTAAAATGTTTTTCAACACAATTCATTTTCATGGGAGGTTCAAAAATTCCGTCAGGTAACTGGGGTAATCCTAACTTTTCACCACTAACTCCTATAAATTTTTCAACATGGTCGTACCATGGAGCAATATCTTTATATCGAATAGGCCAGTCAACAGCAATTTTGTCTTTTTTATTAGCTTCAAAATCAAGATCACTCCATCGATAGCTTTGCCTTCCCCATGTAAGAGATTTACCTCCAACCTGATACCCTCTAATCCAGTCAAAACGTTTCGTTTCATTATAGGGATGCCGGATGTCATCCACAAAAAAATGACTGGATGCTTTATTAGTAACATAACCGGTTCTTGCTTGTTTTTTTTGCCTGGACTCTTCTTCTCTGGTTTGTTTACCTTTAAATTTAAAATCCCAGGGATCTTTATACATGGTTGGGTAATCTGTAATATGTTTTACCATTCGCCCCCTCTCAAGTACAAGAGTTTTTAACCCTTTTTCACAAAGTTCTTTTGCTGCCCATCCTCCGGTTATTCCAGTTCCAATAACAATGGCGTCATATTTTTTTAAACTCATATAAATCAATACTAATTTAAGAAATGAATTGTTCAACCCAAAAGTAAGAAATAGTAATCGTACTGTTTTAAAAACGGAGTATTAAAATGAGATATTAATCTTTTTTTAACTAAATAGGTTATAATAGTCTATATAATAAAGAATTTAGTTAAAAAAAATCTTTTTTAATTGTTTGATTTACTATTTTTACAGAACTAAGTTCTAAAATACTTAAAAGAGTGAAGCGAAGAAACTTTATTTTAAAAACTGTAAAATCCGGATTGATACTTTCAACTATGGGATTTTATGGATTTGAAAAGATTTTAGCCAAAACTGAAAATGATTTAGAATTCAAAGATTCCAGCCAGCTTTTTTTTAAAATTTCTTTGGCACAATGGTCACTTCATAACGCCTTGTTTGCTAAAGAAATGAATAATTTAGATTTTGCTAAAAAAGCCAGAAGTCTTGGTTTTGAAGGACTGGAATATGTAAACACTTTTTTTAAAGATAAAGCAAAGAATTTATCTTATTTGAAGGAAATGAATTCCAGAGCTGCTTCTGAAGGTTTGAAAAATGTATTAATTATGATTGATGGTGAAGGAAATCTCGCTGAAACTGATAATACACTTCGGTTAAAGGGAATTGAAAACCACTATAAATGGGTGGAAGCTGCTCATTTTTTAGGATGTCATGCCATAAGAGTTAATCTTAGAGGAGGAAAAGATAAAAAAGATGCACTAAAAACTAGTGTAGATTCTTTAAACAGGCTTTCAGATTTTGCCAAAGGATCTAATATTAATATCCTTGTTGAAAACCATGGTGGATTTTCGTCAGATGGTGACTGGATGTCAAAAGTTTTTTCACAGGTGAAGAATCAGAATACAGGAACTTTACCTGATTTCGGTAATTTCTGTATGGAAAGAAAAGGTGATACATGTGTAAATGAATACAACCGTTATAAAGGAATGGAACAATTACTGGTTTATGCAAAATCGGTAAGTGCAAAATCAAATATTTTTGATGCCGAGGGGAATGAGAAAAATATCGATTATTACAAAATAATGAAAATGGTTAAAGAGGTTGGGTACACTGGTTTTATTGGGGTTGAATTTGAAGGTGATAGTGAGGATGAGGAGAGAGGAATTCAACTAAC
>VAPK010358531.1_pt1 | contig 26344 bp, 27 predicted proteins | sample 3395031 | NCBI WGS metagenome assembly VAPK01 (sample SAMN08290443, study PRJNA428436) | hydrothermal vent metagenome | isolation source: Deep-sea hydrothermal vent chimney 1 | place: Pacific Ocean: Juan De Fuca Ridge
AGAAAAGCATATTTTACTGATATTCCGTTATTCTAGTTTTTTGGGCCAACGAAAAACCTTCGTTACAGAGGAGTTTGGGAATGAATCACAAAAAGTTGGGTTAACACGGATGAACACGGGTGAGCACGGACGGAGGCTCCGGCGGGTAAGCAGAGAGCGGAGGGGGCAACCCCGGAAAAACGAATATCGGATATATAATGATGATGGATTTCGAAGGTAAAGGCTGGGGGCAGGCTTTGGTATTTTCTTCAGCATTTCCGGTGTATTTAATGTTCGTTGCCGTTAAAAAAAATCTCCGTTCCAAAGCATGGCGGCGAATGTTGCTGCCGGAATAATTTCTATGCCGTCATCGGTTATTCTCATTTTATCTTCATCGCAAACTATTATTCGGCGTTTGATTTGTGGATGATCAAGGTTCCGGCTCCGGAGTCCCTTAAGCTGGTTGGCTGAAATTTTTTTAGAGGCTTTCGCTTCAATGGCAACCTCCATGTCATTGATAATAAAATCTACTTCCGTGCCTCCGGCCAACCGCCAATAGAATAATTCTGCAAATACTTCATTGTAGAGGTTGTATGCATTTAGTTCGTGAAAGCACCAATTCTCAAATGCCTTGCCGAACAATTCAGAGCCTTGTTGGACAGTTCCGCGCTTTGCCAGAAAATTTACTACTCCTACATCTGAAAAATAAAATTTAGCTGACGCTGCCCCCTTCTTTTAGGCCGTTTACGAAAACTTGGCAGCCACCTGCCAAGCAAAGTATCTTCGAGGATTTGGAAATATTCTTTAATAGTTTGGCTGGAAACACCACAATCACGTGCGATAGTTGAGAAATTTACCGGTTCAGTATCTGACAGCGATGCCAGGTTGAGAAAATTGGAAAACACCGGCAGGTTACGCACCAATCCTTCGGCTGCTATTTCTTCTTTCAAATAATTTGCAACATAGGCATTGAGCAACCGCCGTGGCTGTCCGGCAAGATATATCCGAGGAAGATATCCGTGATTAAGTAATTTGTTAAGGTCAAAATCCGGATAAAGTTCCGCGGAAACAAGGCCGAACATCTCATACCGTATTGCTCTGCCCCCCAACAGATTTGCATGTCCCCGTTTAACTTTCCTGGCACTTGACCCGCAAAGGGCAAACTGGACATGACGATTTTCATGAAGCCAGTGAACTTCATCGAGCAGAGCCGGTAATTTCTGCACCTCATCAATAACAACAAAGGGCATCTGCCCTTTTTGAGGTAATTCCTGACGGAGGAACTCCGGATTGTTCAGATAACGACGATACTCCTCAGCTTTTAGCAGATCAATCCATACTGCATCTGGATACATGGTTCGTAGGAGCGTTGACTTGCCGGTTTGCCTCGGTCCCCATAAAAAAAGGTTTCCTTGCCGGGGTAAGGCAATGTTAATTTTCTTTCAATCGCGGCTGTTTTTTATGGATAATTTTAAGTTGTACTTGAGATTGTCATGATTTTTTCAAGTGTAAACTGAAAAAAAAACGAAAAAAATGCTCATCATGGAGATTGCGGGTTCCCGATACAACAGGGCGGCCCGGGCCGCAGTCGAAGGGCAGGCCGCAGCAAGGTGCAGAGGGGAGGGCGGAATGACCGGCCGGAGAAAAAGGAAAATCGAAACAAGGAATGATGAATTTCGAAGGTAAGGGTAAATCTGAATCCGCACCGCCAGACCGCGACTATTTTTTCCGCCCCTTAGGCCTTTCCTCGCTAAAGGGAATTTTGCCTGAGAATACCTTTTTCAGGTCTTTTTCCGTCAGATAGCGGTACTTGCCGCGCTGTAGTCCGTTCAGCGTCAGCTGCCCATAGGCTGTGCGCTCCAGTTTTTTGACCGGATAACCGATGGCGGCCAGCATCTTGCGGACCTGTCGTTTTTTCCCTTCGTGAATAATGATTTCCAGGGTGGTTTCGGCGGATTTTCGCTCAAGAATCCGCACCTTGGCCGGCCAGGTCCGGTGGCCGTCGATCAGGATACCTTTTTCCAGTTGCCGCAGTTGTTGACCGGCCGGCCGTCCCGCCACGGTGGCGGCATAGGTTTTGTTGACCTCGAAGCGGGGGTGCAGGATAAAATTGCCCAGCCGGCCGTCATTGGTCAGGATGAGGGCCCCGGACGTATCGAAATCAAGCCGGCCCACCGGGAAAACACGCTGGGAGATATCCGGCAGCAGGTCGGTGACAATGGGCCGGCCCTGCGGGTCGGACAGGGTGGTTACGTAGCCGGTCGGTTTGTTGAGCAAAAGATAGATTTTTTTTTCAGAGGTAACCGGCCGGCCGTCAAAGGTGATGGTTTGCGTCTCCGGATCCACCTTGAGCCCCAGTTCGGTGACCACGCGGCCGTCAACGGCAACCCGGCCCTGGAGAATAAGTTCCTCGGCCTTGCGGCGGGAGGCGATTCCGGCCCTGGCCATGATTTTCTGCAGCCGGTCTGCCATCGGCTCAGGGGCAGGAGCCGGGGAGCCGATGGCGGGCAGGGGTGCGGGAGAATAGGTCCATGGTCGGTTACCGCCACTGCGCCGGAATCATGGACCTGATTTTTTCGTCCACCAGTTTTTTGGTGGCCGGGTCCACGGCCAGGACCTCGGTGTACCAGGGTTTCCTCCGGCAGTCAAAGACGATGGGCGGGGTCAGGCCGACGTGAAAGCGGCGCACGGTCTGGTCGGCCCCGTGGATATCCGCCGCCGGTTCAAAGCGGGTGAAAAAGGTCCAGAGAAATTCCTGCAGGCTGCAGGTGGCCCCGGCGGTCGAGTCGACCAGCAGGACGACCGGCCAGTCGGCGAGCCCCGGCCAAGCGGCGAGTTCCCCGGCCCGGCCGGGGGCCTTTTCATAGGTGTCCCCTTCAACGACCAGGGTGCCGGGCAGGTAGACATAGGGCTTGCGGGCGGTATTCGGCAGGGTTCCGGAAAATGTCTCCGGCAGGTTGCGCCGTTTTTCCCTGCCCAGGCCCATCATCATGGCCTTGGACCCCTGGTTGACCGACGGTCCGGTATAATCCAGGGTGTCCTGGGAGACGTTGGCAAAGATAAAAAGGTCCTGCTCCCACTGGATCCGTTCCAGGACATGGGTCCAGAGTTTGGGAAAATCGGCGACGTCCAGGCTGCCGTCCGTCACGATCAGGAACTTGGTCAGAGACAGTTGTCCTTCGCTCAGGACCCTCAGCCCGGCGGCAAAGGCCTCGCGGGGATAGCGGTCGGCGACCCGGGCCGCGGCCAGGCAGTGAAAACCTGTCTCGCCGAAGGTCTTGAGTTGGAGTACCCCCTTCATGACCAGGGGGAAGAGCGGCGACAGCAGGTCCTGGAGGAAATTGCCGATAAAGAAATCTTCCTGCCTGGGCCGGCCGACCACCGTAGCGGGGTAAATGGCGTCCCGGCGATGGTAGAGATGGGTGGCCTGGAAGACGGGATAATCGTGCTGCAGGGAGTTGTAGCCGTAATGGTCGCCAAAGGGTCCTTCTGGCCGGCGCAGTTTGGGCGGCACACTGCCCTTGATTGCAAATTCGGCCTGGGCGACCAACCGGTGGCCGCCCAGCGGGTCCGGGGTCATTGCCAGTTTTTTCCCCTGCAAGAGGGAGGCGAGCATCAGTTCCGGGATGTCTTCGGGCAAGGGGGCGATGGCCGCCAGCATCAGGGCGGGCGGGCCGCCGATGAAAAGAGTTAGGGGCAGCGCCTGGTTCAGTTCCTCGGCTGCAAAATAATGAAAGCCGCCGCCCTTGTGGATCTGCCAGTGGATGCCGGTGGTGGTGTCATCAAAGCGCTGGATTCGATACATGCCGAGATTGTGGCCGCGTCCGTCGGGATGCTCCGTGTAGACCAGGGGCAGGGTGACAAAGGCGCCGCCGTCCGAATGCCAGCAGGTCAGGAGAGGCAGCTCCGTAAGCCGGGCCGGTTTCTGCCGGGATTCGAGGATCGGCGCGCGGCGGATGTTTTTCGTGCCGATTTTCAGGGTCTGGCCGATGAGCGGCCGGACCCGCCGCAGGGTGTCGAGGGAGGGTGGCAGCAGGTGTTCGACCAGGTTGACCAGGTCACGGACAAAGTCCAGGGGGCGGCGGCCGAAGGCCAGTTCAAGGCGACGGTCGCTGCCGAAGAGGTTGGTTACCACCGGGAAGGAAGAATTTTTGACGTTGGTGAACAGCAGGGCCGGGCCGCCCCGGTCAATGACCCGGCGATGGATTTCGGCGATTTCCAGGTACGGATCAACCGGGACGTCGATGGTCAGCAGTTGGTTCTCGCGGCGGAGAATGTCGAGAAAGTCCCGCAGGTTACAGATTGGCTTCATGGTTGCAAGATTCCACTTTAAAGCCGCGAGACACGAGTTGCGAAAAAGGCTTTGCAGCTCACCGGCATGGTTTAGTCAACAATCTTCAGTAAAAATAATAGGCCGGGATTCAAGCGGAATGACGTTTGTCCCCTTAGGGCCTGTAAGAAAATAACATGGGCAAGATTGCGCTCATATTTGGGTCAGATTGGGTTACGGTAATTGAGTAAAACCGCAGGCGTAGCAGGGCTACGTCGAGGATTTCGCGATTGCACCGTAGCCAAAGATGGCCTGAAGATGAGATGCAAGATGTTCTTGTTATTTTCTTACAGGCCCTAAAAACAGCTCGTGGTACTCTTTTTCCTGCAAATGATTGTGCATGATATCGGTAAGCAGGTCGACGACCCGCATGATTTCATCGTCCGTCATGCGGGGGATGAGTACCGAGGTCAGGTATTTCTTGCTGAAAATCCGCAGAAAAGCTGCCAGGGATTCCTCGTCGGTTGTCCTGTTCAGGCCGAAACATATTTCATACGCCCCTTCTTCTTGTCCCCCCCCCATTCCTTTAACCTGCCTGAATTTTCCAGAAGACCTTGCGGTTCCTGGGACCGTCAAATTCACAGAAGAAGATATGCTGCCAGGTACCGAGCTGCAGGCGGCCGGAATCGATCAAGACCGTGACCGAACTGCCGGTCATGGTCGTCATTGCGTGGGCCGGCGAGTTGCCTTCCAGGTGACGGTAAGGGTAGGACTGCGGCACCATTTTCTGAAAAACCCCCAGCAGGTCATGCTGCACGGCCGGATCTGCCCCTTCGTTAATGGTCAGACCGGCCGTGGTATGAGGGTTGTAGACAAAACAGACGCCATCGCGGACACCGCTCGCCGTTACCGCCTGCTGAACCTGACTCGTGATATCCACGAACTCCATCCGGGCGGAGGTGGAGACCGCGAGTTTGCCCGCCGGCATTACGGGGTTAATTATTATTACTCTTCAGCTGCCAGCGGCCGTTCCGGTCCCGGCAGGCCGTGGTGTACGTTTTTTGCTGCCGACCGTTGATGATCGCATCAATTTCAGCCTTCCGGCAGACCCGTTTGTTGGGGGTGGTGTAGGCGGGTTGCGGTGTGACCCGGTACTGATAACCCGTGTCCGGATTCACCCACGAGGAGGTGCTGCCGGATACGCCACGTTCATAGACATGGTTGAGTTGTTGGCGGTCGTATTTGTCCATCTCGTTACCGACAATGTAACCGAGCATGGTACCGACCGCCGCGCCGATCAGGGTGGACTCCGTGTTGTGACCGATGATCTGGCCGACCAGGGCACCGCCGGCAGCGCCGCCGAGAGCGCCCTGCTGACCCTTGTTCATGTTGGTGCCCGCGCAGGAAGCGAGAAAAAAACCGGCAATAATCAAGATAGCAGCATATCGTTTCATGACATCCTCCTGAAGTTATAATATTTTTTTAAATCATGGTTTCGCGAGCCTCCGGCTTGGCCGGACACTCGTTATGTTCAGGGCAGACAGCTTCATCCTCTTCGACCGCCACTGAAGACGGCAGTCTCTTGGTGTTCTGCACGCCCAGTTTCCTCAACGCCTCGGCGCGGCTGATGAGGTTGCCCTTGCCCGAGGTCAGGCGTTTCCTGGCCAGCTGCCAGGCCTCAACCGTCTGGTTCAACCGGCCGCCGACCTCTTCAAGGGCCTCGACAAATCCTATAAACTTATCATAAAGATTCCCGGCCTGTTTGGCAATAGCTAAACTGTTGCGGTTTTGCTCCTCCTGGCGCCACATGTGGTTGATTGTACGTAGAATGGCCAGCAGGGTCGAGGGGCTGGCCAGGATGATTTTTTTCCGCATTGCCTCGGTCAGCAGTTCCGGCTCCCGGCTGACGGCGGTCTGGAAAGCGCCCTCTGTCGGCATGAAGAGCAGGACAAAATCCGGGCAGTTGACCCCCGGCAGTAGATGATATTCTTTGCCGGCCAGGCTGTGGATGTGTTTTTTGAGCGAGTCGAGATGGTCCTGCAGGTACCGTTGCCGTTCCTCCGGAGTTTCCGCCCGGCTTGCCTGTTCAAAGGCCGCGAGGGAGACCTTGGCGTCGATGATGATGTCTCTGCCCCTGGGGAGATGGATAATGACGTCGGGCAGGCGGATCCGGCCGTTTTTGTCTTTCAGGCCGACCTGTGTGTCGAATTCATGACCGCGCTGGAGACCGGAATCTTCCAGCAGCCGCTCAAGGATCATCTCGCCCCAGAGCCCCTGCACCTTGTTTTGGCCTTTCAGGGCGTTGGTCAGGTTGACGGCGTCCTTGCCGATCTGCTGGTTCAGGGTTTTGAGATGTTCGATTTCCTTGACCAGGGAAATTCGATCCCGGGATTCCCGGTCATAGACGTCTTCGACTTTTTTTTTGAACTCGCCGAGTTGCTCCCTGACCGGGTTTAAGAGTGCTGCCAGCGCCGTCTGGTGTTTTTGGCTCAGGATTTGTCCCTTTTCCGTGAAGATCCGGTCAGCCAGGATCTGAAAGTCCGATTCCAGCTGTTTGCGGGTGGCTTCGAGCAGGGTTCGGCCGGTATCGGCCTGCTTTTCCGCCGCCGCCAGCGCGGTTTGCAAAGCGGCCAGCCGGCCGGTCAGGTCCCGGTTTTCGTCCTGCAGGCCGGTCCGTTCATTGCGCAGCCGCGTTGCGGTCTGCTCAAGCATGGCCAATTCGCGTAGCTGCTGTTCTTCCCGGATTGAACAGAGGAGGAGCCGGCTGTGCGCCCGGCGCAGGGCCGAAACGCTGTAAAAGCAGGTCAGGGCAAGCCCGCTAACCGCCAGACCGGCAAGGATCAGAAGAGTTGTGTTGTTGAAGAAATACATGTCTGCCGGCAACGACTCTCAGGCGCTTAACGGCAGAGGTTAAGCCGTCGCAGTTCTTCCAGTTCTTCGAGAAGATCCATGACCAGCGCGCAGCCGGGCAGGTTGACCCGCAGGTCACGCTGCAGTCTGAGGGCGGTCTGGGTCCGGCGGATTTCAATGGCGGTAAAGCACCATTGCTGCGGACCGCTGCCCCTCGGCCTGAGCAGACCTTCGTCGATCATCTCGTGAACCGTCTCGGCGGTGACATTGCACAGGCGGCACAGATCCCGAAGACTGCAGATCATCTCTTCATCAAGAACCGTTCCGGTCAGCATGGTCGGATTACGTGGCATTGTTTTGCACCCCCATTTTTTCTCTGGGGTTTATCGGCATGAGGCGGGCCATTTCCTGGTACAGCTTTTTCTGTTCTCTGGTCCGGGCCTCGGGCACGACGATACGCAGTGTTACATATTGATCACCGGTTTGCGTGGCGCTGCAAAGGCCCCGGCCTTTCAGGCGCAACTTGGAGCCGCCCTGGGATCCGGGCGGAATCTTGAGCTCGACATTGCCGCCCAGGGTGGGCACGGTGACTGTTGTACCGAGGGCCACCTCCCAGGGGGTGACCGGCAGAGCCAGGTAGATGTCCCGTTTTTCAGCATGAAAGAACGGGTCCTCGGCAAAGGCGATTTCGAGATAGAGATCGCCGCTCGGCCCGCCGCCGACTCCCGGCATGCCCTGGCCTTCCAGCCTGATCCGCTGTCCCTCGATAATGCCTTTGGGAATGGTGACGTGCAGGGTATGAGGCTTGGTGGTGACACGGCCATTTTCGTCAACCACCGGACGTGTCAGGGTAATGGTCTGTTTTGAGCCGAAATAGGCATCCTGCAGGCGGATGACGATTTTGGCATGCTGATTTTCGCCCTGCATGCGGAAGGCTCTCCGGGTTCCGCCTTCGGTATATCGGCCGCGGCCGAAGAGTTCTTCAAAAAAATCACTGAAACCGCCGCCATCAGTATCGGTATATCCGGCGCCGGAAAATTCAAAACCGGCATCCCAGTTCGGCGGCGGTTTGAAATCCTGACCGGCTTGCCAGTTGGCGCCGAACTTGTCGTAGGCGGTCCGTTTCTCCGGATCGCTGAGGACCTCGTAGGCTTCCCCCAGATCCTTGAACTTTGTCTCGGAATCGCTTTCCTTGCTGATGTCGGGATGGTACTTGCGGGCGAGGCGGCGATAGGCCCGTTTGATTTCATCCTGGGTGGCATCCCGGGAAACACCGAGAATATGGTAGTAATCCTTGTATTCCATTTTGTCCTTGAGCGGCCTCCGTTTCTTTTTGCTTTGCAGGCAGTTACAGGATACAGTAAATATCGTCTCGTGAAAAGGAAAGAAAAAAGTTGCAAACCGGGGTTATGGCAGGTTTTCATTTGTATAGTTACAGAAAAAAGATAAAAAAAAGGCTGATACGCTTTACCCTTGAACATGAATGCGGTTTTCCTTTATGGTGTACAAGTTCATCAGCACCTCATCTTCGCCCGTTTTGGCCTTCTCTCATCCGCCAGGGATAGATTCGGAGTCCCAACGCACGAATCTAAGGCACTGGTGAATTGTTACTAGTTACTATGGTAGAAAGGGAAGAGAAAACAGAGGCGGCATTTTCCCGCCGATATAGTGTTCCCGCCCGGATTGTGCTGACCGGCTTCCGGGCAACGGGAAAGTCGGAGGTGGGGGGCAGACTGGCCGCGCGTCTGCAATACCGCTTTATCGATACTGACGGTGAACTGTACGTTCGGATGAAGGGCAGTGTCACCGCCTTTGTCCGCCGGAGAGGATGGCCGGCCTTTCGCAAGATGGAGCAGGCCCTGCTGGTCGAGCTGACCGGCACCAAAGGGGTGGTCATTGCCACCGGCGGCGGCGCGATTCTGCACCAGGATGAATGGCGGGTATTAAGAAAGGGCAGCCTGGTTGTCTGGCTGCGGGCTGGTGTCGCGACCATCAGGCAGCGCCTGGAGGCGGATGTTGCGTCAGCCGTCCAGCGCCCGTCACTGACAGGAATTGATCCGGGGCGGGAGATTGAAGAGGTACTGGCCGACCGGGAGCCATTATACCGGCGGGGTTCGGATGTGGTCATCGAGACGGAGCACCGGACGCCGGAAGATATCGCCGCGGAAATTGAGCAACTTTGGGCGCCGTTTCGCCATTGAGGGTTGAACTATGGCAGGAAATACATTTGGCACCTTGTTCCGGGTGACGACCTGGGGAGAATCGCATGGCCGGGCCATCGGCGCAGTTATTGACGGCTGTCCGCCGGGCATTAAGTTGACGCCGGAAATTATTCAGCAGGAACTGGAGCGCCGGCGGCCGGGTAAGAGCGCCGGAGAAAGTCCGCGCCGGGAACCGGATGTCGTCGAGATCATGTCGGGGACCTTCCGGCCGAATAACGCCTCCTGCGAGCTGACCACCGGTACCCCGATTTCTCTCATCATCTTTAATAAGGACGCGCAGTCCAAGTCCTATGATAACCTGAAGGATGTCTTTCGCCCCGGCCACGGTGACCTGAGCTATCAGGCCAAGTACGGCATCCGCGATCATCGCGGCGGCGGCAGGGCTTCGGCCCGGGAAACGGCGGCCCGGGTGGCGGCCGGGGCTGTGGCCGGTCAACTGTTGCGGGTGCATGGCCTGAACGTCACCGGCTACACCGTGGCCCTGGGCGGCGTCAGGACGGAACGGCGGGATTTGGCCGTTATCCGGGAAAATCGGCTTTTCTGCCCGGATAACGAGGCCGCCGCCCGCATGGAAGAGCGGATCAACGAGGTTCGGAGTCAGGGTGATTCCCTGGGCGGGATTGTCGAAATCAGGGCGGTCTGCCCGCCGGGCCTGGGCGAGCCGGTTTTTGACAAGCTGGATGGTGAGCTGGCCCGCGCCCTCATGTCGATCGGCGCGGTCAAGGGGGTGGAGATCGGTGCCGGCTTTCAGGCGGCCGCAATGACCGGCTCGGAAAACAACGATGCCATCGCCCCCGCAGGCTTCCTCGGCAACAATGCCGGCGGTATCCTGGCCGGAATTTCCAGCGGCGGGGACCTCATCGTCCGGGTGGCGGTCAAGCCGATTCCCTCCATCGCCAAGGAGCAGCGGACCGTCAATCTGAACAATGAGCCGGTTTTCATCAAGGTGGGCGGGCGGCATGATATTTCGGCCATCCCCCGTATCGTGCCGGTGTGCGAGGCCATGGTGCGTTTGACCCTGGCCGATCATCTCCTGCGTCAACTGGCCCTGCTTGAAACCGGCCGAAGGTTACAGGATCATGATAACCGTCACTGATGATAAACAGAGGATCCGCCTGGTCTGGATGGTCAGCCGCGAGTATGACGGTCTGGCCGGCGCCGGCGGGGTCAAGGATGTGTGCCGGCAGCTTGCCGAGGCCCTGGCCAAGCACGGCGATTGCACGACGCGGGTGATTATCCCCCGCTACGGCTTTATGGAGCCCCGGGCCCTTGGCTTTACGCCGTTGTCGCTGCCGGGCCGGCTGCCGTCCACGTCCTGTCCCGGCAGTTGGCACCGGACCTTTGACGTGGAGATGAATTACGTTGACGAGAATCGCCGGGAGGCGGTCTCGATCTGGCAAAACGTGATCCGCGGTGTCACCGTTTTTCTGGTGGAGGCACAACGCTTTGCCGAAAAACTCGGGGTTTACGCTTATACCGCCGAGGAGGGAAAATGGCATTCCTGGCAGCATCAGGGCATGGGCCATTATGATTATTTCGCCATGAATATCCTGTTACAGAAGGCGGCCATCGCCCTGATGATTCTTCTTGATGAGCGGCCGGACGTGATCCATTGCCAGGACGGTCATGCTGCGGTCCTGCCGGCCATGCTGAGGGAACACGAGGGTTACGGTCATTTTTTCCGGTACAGCGGCTGCGTGGTGACTGTGCATAATGCGGGAATCGGTTACCATCAGGACGTGGCTGATCTGGATTTCGCCGCCGCCGTTACCGGCCTGCCCGAGCGGGTGATTCGCGCCAACACGCTGAACGACAGCTTCGATCCGTTTATCGCCGCCGCAGACTATGCGGTGTTGAATACGGTCAGTGAGCAGTATGCCCGTGAACTGCAGGAGACGGATGAAGATGTGCGGACCGGCGGGCTCGGCCATCGTCTGTTGCAACGGGGTGTGCGCCTGGCCGGTATTACCAATGGTATCAACCCGCAGGATTTTGATCCGGCAGAGCCGGAAAAACTGGGTCTGCCCGCCGCCTTTGATGTGGCCGGCGGCCATCTGGAAGGCAAGAGGATCTGCAAGAAAACACTTGTATATTCTCTGAACCGGGCAAAAAAACGGGCACTGGTTGTGCAGCACGGTTTTCTGACCGAAAAGCCGGAGCAGCCGCTTTTCACCTTTGTCGGCCGGCTGACCCTCCAGAAGGGCGTCGATCTTTTAGTGCAGTGCCTTGAGTCGCTCCTGGACGAGGATGCCGATTTTCAGATGTTGATTCTGGGCAGCGGCGCCCCTGAATTTGAGGCCCGTCTTATCAAGCTGGCGGGCGGCGAGGAGTTCGGCGGCCGGATCTGTTTTCTCCAGGGGTATGATCCCGATCTTGCCCTGCAGGTATATGCGGCCGGTGACTTTTTTTTGATTCCTTCCCTGTACGAACCATGCGGGCTGACCGATTATATCGCCCAGTTGTTCGGGAACCTGCCCATTGTTCATTGCGTGGGCGGCCTGGTCAAGGTGATCGACGGGACAACTGGGTTTGCTTACCAGGACCACAGCCCGTCGGCCCTGGGCGAAACCATGTGGCTGGCCATGACGCTCTACCGCTCATCGCCGGCCGGGGTCAAAATCATGCAGCAGGCGGCTGTCCGCCGTATCCATGAACAGCATACCTGGGAGAAGGTCGTGGGTCGTTATCTTGAACTCTATGAGCAGGCCAGGAGCATGGTCTGCCATTACTGATTCATGAACACGGAGCAGTTGACACTAAGTGGTCATTCGCCGGAGCGGCGGAATCCATGGTTTGAGAAACGGCATGATTTTTTTGTCCGCCGGGCGATCGATGAGTTTTTTCGTCTCACCAGGTCCTTTGAGGATATTTATCTGATCTACCTGGAGTGCCGGAGTCCCCGGGCCGATCCCTGTGTCGACCTGATTGACCGGCAGACCTGCGAGGTGCGGGCAAGGCTTTGGGAACGGCTTACGGTCATGGTGGGTACGGAAAGCGAAAAAGGCCCCCTGTGGCAGTTGAAGAATCTCTGTCATCTCGTCTGGCCGCAAAGCGATGAACCTCAGGGGCAGGGCGGCAGCTTGGTCGACTGGTTTGTCGGTGCGGTTTTCCACGAGGCCATGAAGCTCAAGGAAAATATTTATCTCCTGAACAGCTATGGTCCGGCTGCCTGTAAGATACGGAGTTGTCCGGCAGGCCCGGTACGGTTTTCCGAGCCCGGCCCGGATCCTGCGCCCCGGCTGGAGAGCATGATTGATGTCCGGGGACTGATCAGCCGGGCCGCCGCCGATGCGGTCGGCCAGATGGAACAGATCGCCTTTTTGTTGACTCATACCGCTTTTATCCTGCGGCTGATGATGCCGGATCTTGCCCTGAACATGCTGGTGGTCCGCCTGCTGGCGGAACGGGAATGTGTTGTGCGGCTGTTATGGGGGGAAACCCTGGAGGAGGTGTTTACGGATATGTTCTACGGTGATACTGCCGAGGGCTTCTGTGCCGCGGGCAGGAGTTATCTGCGCGGCCAGTGGTTCCCGCAGGCGTTGCGTATGTACCAGAGGGCGCTTGCTGTGAGTCCGACATGCGATGAGGCGATAACCAGGTTGGTGCAACTGCAGGCCGTTGTTCGTGAGAATCGGCAACTGCCTGGTGCGGCTAAATGACGTAACTGATCACAGGATGTGAAACTCTGCGCTGTTACTTGCCCTTAACCTGTAAGCCGCCACAGGTGCCACAGATTTACGTAGTCGCTTCCGTTCGCTATAGTCCCTCTATGCGGGCGGGAGCGACCGCGTGAAGACGGGGTGCCTGTGACGGCTTACTAAATGACGAGATCGAACGGGAGGAATGGGCCATGGCTGTAAAAATAGGGATCAACGGGTTTGGGCGGATCGGCAGGAATATTTTCCGGGCAATCAGCCGGGACGAGGCGTTTGCGGACATCGAGGTGGTGGGCATCAACGATCTGACCGATGTCCGGACCATCGCCCATTTGCTCAAGTATGATTCAATCATGGGCGTTTTTGCCAGTGAGGTCACGGCGGCAGAGAACGGCATTGTGGTGGCCGGCCGGCCCGTTACCGTTACCAGCCACCGGCAGCCGAAGGATATCCCCTGGATGGAACTCGGAGCGGAATATGTCCTGGAGTGTACCGGTCTGTTCCGGGATGGTGATTCGGCCAAGGCCCATATCGACGCCGGGGCTTCCAAGGTGATTATCTCGGCCCCGGCAAAAGGCGGGGTCAAGACCATTGTCATGGGCGTGAATGAAGATGAATACGATCCCACCGTGCACCATGTGGTTTCCAATGCCTCGTGTACGACCAACTGCCTGGCCCCTGTGGCCCAGGTTATTTTGAATCATTTCGGGATCAAGCGGGGATTGATGACCACGATTCACGCCTATACCGGCGATCAGCGGCTTCTTGATTTCCCGCATAATGACCTGCGGAGAGCCAGGGCCGCCGCCATGTCCATGATTCCCACCAAGACCGGCGCCGCAGCCGCGGTAGCCCTGGTCCTGCCGGAACTCAAAAACAAGTTCGACGGCCTGGCGGTGCGGGTGCCGACGCCCAATGTGTCACTGGTGGACGTGGTCATGGAGGTGGAGAGGGAAACCACGGTACCCGAGGTGAACCAGGCCCTGCAGGAGGAGGCCAACCGCTACCTGCGCTATACGGAAAAGCCCCTGGTTTCCATTGATTTTCAGGGAGATCCGCACTCGTCCATTGTTGACGGGCTCTGTACCCGGGTCCAGGGCAACTCCGTGAAGATCATGTCCTGGTACGATAACGAGTGGGGCTATTCCAACCGGATGCTTGACTTGGTTCTGCATATGGCGACCAATAAGCCCCTGTAGCCCGCCAGGATTCGTTCAGGGCTTCTCAACGTGCGGCGGGCCGGCAGGCTTGAGTGGTAAACGAATGGTAAAGCTGCTCCCTTTGTCGACCTCGCTCTGCACTGAAATCATGCCCTTGTGATTCTGGATGGTCTTCAGGGCAAAGGTGAGTCCGAGTCCCGGACCATAGATTTTCGAGGTGGAAAAGGGGTCATAGATGTTTTTGATCATGTCCCGGGAAATGCCTTTGCCGGTGTCTCTGATTTCGATTTCAAAAAAGCCGTTATGCATCCCGGTGGCAATGGTGAGTTTTTTCCCGGGGCGGTTCTCCATGGCCTCAATGCCGTTCTCGATGATGCAGGAGATGGCGGTCGCGAGATTGTCACGGTCGGCCGGGATCCGGGGCGGATTTTCCATCAGGCGGGTTTCCACGGTGATTTTCCCGTCCCTGATCTGCGAATTATTCCGGACCAGAGCCAGTCTGATAATTTCATTCATGTCTGCCGTCTCGGTGTAAGACAGAGTGGCGGACTTGAGGGCCAGCAACTTGGCGACCATTTTTTCCAGCGCCTCGACATTCTGTAAAATAATGTCGAGATATTTGATGTTCGGGTCATCCGCCGCCAGATTGTCCCTGACGCGCCGGGCAAAGCCGCCTATGGTCACAAGCGGGTTGCGCACCTCATGGGAGACTTCATCCACCATCTGGTCAAGGGCGGCCAGCTTTTCCTGTTCAGCCTGTTTGCTGCTGGCGTCTTTGCGGGCCAGCAGGGATCTGACTCTGGCGGCCAGCTCTTTGTAGTCAAAGGGTTTGGTGAGATAGCCGTCGGCCCCGGTGTCAAGGCCCTTGACCTTGTCCGGGACCTCGCTCTTGGCGGTGAGCATGAGGATGGGAATATGCTTTGTGGTCTCGTCCTTTTTGAGCCGCCGGCAGACCTCGTAACCATCCAGCTTGGGCATCATAACATCCAGGAGTATGATATCCGGCGCGTACTCCCGCACCTGCAGGAGCGCCTCTTCACCATCATAGGCCGCCGCCGTATCATACCCCTGAGCCCGGAACCTTTTGGTCAGCAGTTCAACGGTGTCGATGGTATCGTCGACGATCAGAATTTTTTCCTTTTTTCCCACAGTTGCAGCTCCGCCGGCAGTCAATCCAGAAAGGGCCTGATCCGGTCATACAGATCATGGACATTTATGGGTTTGGTGATATAGCCTTCACAGCCGGCGGCTATCGCCTTCTCCCTGTCACCTTTCATGGCATGGGCGGTGAGGGCGATGATCGGGATTGCGGCAAAGTCCTTGTTGCTTTTCAGCCGCCGGGTTACCTCGTAGCCATCAATCTTGGGCAGTGAAATGTCCATCAGGATCAGGTCCGGCCGCTCGGTTGCGACTTTTTTAATGGCGTCCTCACCGTCAACCGCTTCAATGAGCTGTAACCCTTTGTTCTTCAGGACTTTTATCACCAGTTCCCGGCTGTCCAGGTTGTCGTCCACAACCAGGATCTTTTTGGGCGGTTTGTTTTGTTCTTCCACCGGATTTCTCCATTATTACCTTCGTGTTCAGTGTTGATGGTCTCGTAAAAAATCATTTTATGTATCATCCCCGCGTAGGTGAGGATCAGTAATCCAGTAATATTACAGGATTCCTTACTACATCTTGCTGATTATCTCTTTGAGTTCCGCCAGCAAGACGTTCTTTTCCAGCAGGCCCCGGTTCAGGATCGCCTGGATGCCGCCGTTTAGTTTCATGATCTGTTCGCCGCTCAAATCCTTCTCGGTAATGAGAATAAAGGGAATATTTTTTGTTTTTTCTTCTGCCTTGACATGTGTGACAAGATCAAGTCCGGACTCGGAATCAGGCATGATCAGGTTGACGATAATGAGATCCGGTGTCGTCCTGTTCAGGGCATCCATGGCTTCCCGGCTGTTCACCGCGGCAGTCAGGTCCACGCCGGCCTCTCTCAGGAAGCCGGCCATGAGTTCCCTGGTTGCCGGGTCAGGGTCAACGACGAGTACTTTCTTGATCCGGGCCAGCTTTTTCAGTTTTTTTAATTTGTTCAGCAAGACTTTTTTATTGATCGGCTTGACAATGTATTCTGCGGCCCCCAGGCTGAAGCCCCTGTTTTTGTCGTCGACAATGGAAAGGATGATGACCGGGATATCCTCGGTCGCCGGGTTGCTTTTCAGCTCCTGCAGGACCTGCCAGCCGTCCTTGCCCGGCATCATGATATCCAGGGTAATGGCGGCGGGCCGGATTTCGATGGCCTTGTCGACCGCATTTTCGCTGTCCACCTGGCCGATAACGTTGTAGGCGGTACCGATATTTTTCCGGATCAGTTCGATAACTTCGGGGTTGTCGTCAATGACAAGTATTGTTTTTCCGGTCGTTTCGCCGGCCAGGTTCGCCGTCGGGACCTCCTGGTCCCCGTTGTCCCCGGCCGGCCTGCCGTTTTTGCTGAGCACCAGTTTTTCAAGCACTTCGCAGGCCTTGCAGAATTCTAGTTTTTCAGGGTACTTGGCCACCTGGATCCCTTTGCAGTGCGTGCCGGCAATAAGCCAGCAGCGGTGTTCCTTGCTGCCGTAAGCCGGGCAGCTTGTCTGGCCGCAGTGGGTATATTCCCAGCACCTGATGACCTTGCCGCCGTAGGTCGGTTCCTCAAGAAAGGTTTCTACCGGCTTATTGAAATATTCGGCAAATTTTTCCGCCATGACCGGTTCCAACACCGGCTCGGCCGGCTTGTTAAACACCTTCTTCCTGGCCGGCAGGGTGAAGATCAGCTTGGTGCCCTTGCCGAATTCGCTTTCCGCCCAGATGATTCCTTTGTGCAGGACAACCAGTCCCCTGGCAATGCTGAGGCCAAGGCCGGTGCCCTCGTACTGGCGAATGGTGGAGACATCAATCTGGCTGAATTTGTCAAAGAGCTTGCCCATGTCCTCTTTCTTGATGCCGATGCCAGTGTCTTCTACGCAGATTTCAACAAAAAGCGGCTTCTCGCCCGGCTGTATGCCGATGCCCGAGGGACGGGCATGGATGGTGATCCCGCCCTGTTCGGTGAACTTGACGGCATTGGACAGGAGATTGTTCAGAATCTGCCTGGTCTTGTCATCGTCGATAAAAACCGGTGGCAGGTCTGCGGCAAAATCAAAGGCGATCGTCAGGTTTTTTTCCTCAAGGGCGGGCTTGAAAGTGGAGACGGTCGTTTCGATGAGCGCCGTAATGTCCGTTTCCTCGGGGGTAAGTTCGACCTTGCCGGATTCAATTTTAGACATATCGAGAATGTCATTGATGAGTTGCAGGAGGTGCTTGGCGTTGTTGGCCACCTTCTGCAGACTCTTTTCCTGCTCCTCGTTGATCTCGCCATCTACCCGGTCAAGGAGGAGAGCGGTATAGCCGATGATGGAATTCATCGGTGTTCGCAGTTCGTGGGACATATTGGCCAGAAAGGATGATTTGAGCCGATCAAGCTCCCGCAGCTCGCGGTTGGCCTGCTCCAGCAGGAGAGTGCGGTCCCTGAGCATCATGGTGCGCCGGGCGACTTCATGCTCCAGTTCCCGGCTGAAAGAAGATATCTTGTTATAGAGCTTTTCCAGGTTGTCGAGCATCTGGTTGGTATGAACGGCGATTTTGTCCATAACACAGTTATCGCATTGTTCGCCGGTCAAGGCCGCCCGTACCTTCAGGTTGCCTTCGGCCGCCTGGGCCAGGATTTCTAAAAGATTTTTCGCCCTGAGTTCAAGATATTGGCGCTGTTCTTCCTCGCGCTTGGCCATCTGCTTGACATGCTGCAGCCTTTCGACCTCAATAACGTCGGAGATGTCCTTGAACACCTCCACCGCGCCGACAATGCGGCCATGGGCGTCTTTCAGGGCGCTGGCGCTGGTCATGATGGGGATTCTTTTCCCTGTTTTGCTGACAATGGTTGTCCTGATGCCCTTGACTGGGAGTCCTTTCATAAAGGTCCTTTGCACGGGGCAGGTTGTCTCGTCACAGATGTCACTGTGTAAAATTTCGCCGCAGGTGAGCTTGCCTTCCGCCTCCTCCCTGCTGTAGCCGGTGAGCATGGCGCATGCTTCATTCATGTAGGTTATGATCATGTCGAGGTCGACCATGAACAGGGGGTCGGCGATGACTTTTTTCAGGCTGTCAGCTACCTCGATCTGCTCCTTGATGCTGGTGACCATCGAGTTGAAGGACTCGCCGAGGACGCCGATGGAATCCTCGCTCTTAATCGGCACGGACACGGAAAGATTCCCCTGGGCCAGTTGTTCCGCTGTGGCGGCCAGTTCGCTGACGGGCCTGATGATCAGCTTGGTCAATAGGAAAGAGATCAGCGCGATGATGACACCGATACCGAGGACGCTGATGGCGATGGTTTTGTTTCGCAGCGAGGCTATGGCCGCATAGGTGGCATCGGTGGAGCGCTTGGTCAGCAGGCTGCCCAGTATTTTCCTGGTGTCGCCGTGGCAATGATGGCATTCTTTTTCATTGAGAATGCGATGGATGGTAATCAGGTATTTCTTGCCATCCTGTTCCTCTTCAAATGATACATGGCCGCCGGGGGTACCATAGCGCAGGAGTTTCCCGAGGGCCGCCAAGGCCTTCGGGCTGTGGACGAACCGGGCGACGGAGGTGTGGATTCTCTTCGGATTGGTGGCAAAGACAATCTGCTGGTCGAAATCACAGATCACGATTTCCGTGCCGTGCAGCTGGTTCCTGATGTCGGAAAACTGCTTTTCAATTGAGGCGCTGTCGCCGACTGACATGGGATATTTGATTCCGGCATAGGCGAGTGATTTCATCTCCTGGCCGAATTCGGTCATCCTCTCCCTGATCTGTGCCCGCTGGTTTTTAACGCTGATGCTGATGACCGCCCCCATAACCAGGGCCACACTGATGGTGAGGACGATCAGGATTTTCAGGGCCAGCCGTTTCCTGATGGGGTCAAGAACGCTGAACATATCAATGACCCCCGCCGTGAATAAGCGGCGTGTACTTGAAGGCCTTGATCCGGGCCGAGATATGGCAGACGTCGCAATCTTTTCTGGTCAGGTGATTGTTAATGGCGGCGGGATCCCCGGTCCTGACGTGGACTGAGCCCGGCCCATGACAGACCTCGCAGCCGTCGTTTTTCAGTCCGGGAGTTTTTTCGACGCTGATAAAGCCGCCGGGTTTGCCGTAACCAGTGGTATGGCAGCCGTAACATTTTTTAAGATCGTTTTTGCTCAGGCCTTTTTTTAGTCGTTCAATGGCTTGATATGATTTGCTTTTCTTGGCATACTTACTATAGCTGGCATATTCCTTTTTGTGGCAGGGCCGGCAGGCCTTGGAGCCGACATATCTTGCTGCCTGTCCCTTCTGCCCGGCAAAGGATGGAGTCGAAATCAGGACCGCAAGACAGAAAAACGTACCGGTCAGAGTGAGAAAGAGGCCGTTGTGTCTGAGAGTCAACATCAACCCGCCGGTCATAATCATACCTGCTGGAAAAGATGACGGAAAAGAACACCGGCAACAGGGAATGCCAATTGCCGAACACTGAAATCTGATGGCCTCGTAAAAAGTTATTTTATTTGTCATCCTCGCGTAGGCGGGGATGACGGTGCAGCCTGGATTCAGGCTTTTTACGACTCCATCAAATTTACCTTTGCTTAATTTATACCTGCTACCGGCGGGGCTGTCAATTTTACCAGCCTGGTACGACCCGGTTTTTCGGAAACAAAGCAATTGACTCGGCCGCCATTTTATTGTACTCAACAAAATTGTACTTAACAAAGTTACAGAGTTTTTCAGGCTCCGCCGGGACGGATGAAAAGGGAACCCCGTGCAAATCGGGGACGGACCCGCCGCTGTAATCCCTCTTTCTTCGGGAAGAAAAGACCCTGTCAGCCGGGAGTGCCACTGTTGTGCCGAGGCGCAACGGGAAGGCCGCTGTCAGGGTGGGAAAGTCAGAAGACCTGCCTGAAGAAATTACAGCAGAACTCCGTGGATCAGGGACTGCTGACGACGAATCTGCGGGAAAATCAGGGACCCCGGATCGATAATTATCGATCCGGGTTTTTTTATTTTTGATAGACTCGTAAAAACTCTGAATTTTCATCACCCCGTCATTCCCGCCTGCGCGAGGATGACGAATAAAATGACTTTTTACTAGTCCATCATTTTTGCTAAACGGACAACTTTATCATGCGAATCTGGGAAGTGTTTCAGAGTGGCGGTCCGGTGATGTGGCCGTTGCTGGCCTGTTCTTTTCTCGCCCTGGTTGTCATCCTGGAGCGAACCATGTTCTGGCTTGGCGCCTTTTGGCAGAGAAGCCGCGATTTGCCAGGTGAGGTCCTCGGGCTGGCCGCCCGGGGGCAGTGGGAACGGATCAGGCAGCGGACGGAGGGCAGCCGTAATTATGTGATCCGGGTGCTGATATCCGGTATTCTGCATCGGAATTTTGACATGGGCAAGGCCATGGAGGCCGAAGCCGAGCAGCAGATCAGGGAGATGCGGCAGTTTATGGGGGTGCTTGACACCATGATTACCGTGTCGCCGCTGCTCGGTATTTTCGGGACAGTACTCGGTATCATCACCTCGTTCAAGGTCCTGGGCATGTCCGGCCTGCAAGACCCCAGGGCGGTGACCGGCGGTATAGCCCAGGCGCTGATTACGACAGCGGCCGGGCTTGGCATCGCCATTATCTCGGTTTTTCCCTACAATTATTTCAACAGCCGTATCGATTATGCCTGTCATGAGATGGAAAAGTATGCCACCGGTCTTGAGCTGGCCTATGAGCGTGTAGTCGCCGAAAACGGCAAAACAGGGCGGGACGCGGCATGAAAATCGGGAAACGTGTCATAACCCGGCCGGTGCGTATCGAGATGGTGCCGCTTATTGATATAGTCTTCCTCCTGCTGGTTTTCTTTATCTATGCCATGCTGTCCATGGCTGTGCAGCGGGGGATGAATGTGGACCTGCCGGTTTCGAGCCGCACCGTCCGGGCTCCGGAATCGTCTTTGTCCGTATCGGTAGAGGACCGGGGCGGCAGGGCGGTCGTTTACCTGAACAAGGAAAAAATGACACTGGCCGGCCTGGAAACCAGGCTGCGACAGGAGGCCGGCAAGGGGACCAACAAACCGGAGGTCTTGATTTTTGTCGATAAGGCCGTTTCCTACCAGCAACTCTATCAGGTGCTTGACCGGATCAACGCTGCCGGCATCTCCGCCCTGTCCCTACAGGCAGAGCAGAAGAGGTAAGCCGTGCGGCGGTTACTCCCGGCCATGGTGCTGGCCCTGGCCTGCCATGTCCTGCTTTTGCGCCTGCGGCTGCCGGTCGGGCCGGATTCTCCGCCGCGTATACCCGCGGTGCAGGAGGTGACGGTAAGCCTCGCCCCGGCCGCGCCGGTACGGGAGACGGGGCCTGCCGAAGTCAAGGTCGCTGCCCCGGCAGTGATAAAAAAGCAGGAGAAGGTGGCGAAGCCGCTGCCAGTGAAACACCCTGAACCTGTGAAACCACTGCGGTCGAAGGCCGCAGATGAACGGAAAAAAGTGCTTCCGGATCTGGTCAAAAAAGCGCTTGAGTCAAGGCCTGCCGAAGCGAGACCGTTGCGCCGGCAGGAGAGACAAAAGGCAGAGGCGCGCAAGTCACTGCAGGGGAGCGGGGCGGGCGCCGATCTCGCGGCGCAGCAGTCGGCGGCCGGCGTTGTCCGTCAGGCCGAACCCGCTTATGATTTGAATTCTGTGCCTGAATATCCCCTCATCGCCCGCCGCCGGGGTTGGCAGGGCACAGTGCTTTTGGCCGTCGAGGTGAAAGAAGACGGTACGGTGGGAGCCGTGTCCGTCCGTACCGGCAGCACCTATGCCATCCTGGATGAGGCTGCCCTGGAAGCGGTTGGGCAATGGCGTTTCAGGCCGGGAATGAAGGACGGCCTGCCGGTAGCAATGGAGGTCCTGGTGCCGGTACATTTTATTTTGCAGCAATCACCATGAAAAGCATGTCACTGCGGGCCTGCGTCGTCCTGTTTTTTCTCCTTCTGCCGCTCACGTCCCCGGCAGCGCCCCGGGTCGGCAGTTACGTTAATCCAGACCTTTGAACGGATCGTGGCCCTGCGCCCCGATCTCTGTTTTGCGGCCCGGGACGGCAATCCTGCAGACCTGATCCGCCGGCTCGAAGAGCTGCATATCCCTGTTTTTGCTCTGGACCTGCAGCCGCAGAACCCGGAGTTTCCCTTTACCTTGGAGGATCATGGGCCGCGCCTGGCCGCTGGCACGGCAGAAATCCTCACGCCTGATTATCTGCGGCAGGCCTATGGATGCTCCATGTACGTGGACCGGCATCCGCTGGGCGGAACGGATGGTAAGCCTTGTTGCCGGCAATGATCACTCCCTTCACAACACCGTTTTGACACCTGTTGATTGAGCTGAATTTGATTGGACCATTTCAAGGCTGCGACAATTTGCCACATGTGCAAAGCTCTACAACGTGGTAATATTACATTAGTAGATTTTTCCTCGTCCAGTGAGAGAGGGTTATTGTCTTGCCGGTTCCCTGGACGAGGAAAGGGGGCAACATGAAAACATCATCAGGAGGAGCAATGAGGATGAAAAGAAAGAACAAATTGGCTCTGTTAGCGGCATCTCTTCTGGGTTTTGCCTGCATTATGAGTCCCGGAGGTCAACTTCACGCTCAGGAGGCAACTTCGACGAGCAGCGCCTGTATCAAGTGTCATACAGACCTGGAGGCAATGGACAGGTATGGGGCGGCTTCTGCCAGCAGCGCCGCAGCGATAGCGGGCTGAGGCGTTACTGCTCCTCAGGTGAGGGGCCGGGATACATTTGGCGTTTCCAAGGCTTTTGTCAAATCAGTGCACGGCGAAATAGGTTGTATCAACTGTCACAAGGGAACGAATGTCAACGACAAGGATAAGGCCCATAAGGGCATGGTCAAGGATCCTTCGAAAAAAAATGGAAGTGGGGTCTGCGGGGAGTGTCATAGCGGTATTGCCGCTTCTTACAAGAATTCCATGCACAACAGGTTGAACGGGATTTCTGACATTGTCGCCACTATAATCAAACCTCATAAAATGGCTAATACCCTGCTGCCGGCAGCCTGGGGGCTTGACTGTGCAAACTGTCATGCCACTTGCGGCAGTTGTCATGTTGCTTGGCCCGCCGTCGCAAAAGGCGGCCTGCTCAACCGTCACGAGTTCATGAAAACTCCGCCTATGGACAAAACATGTTATGCCTGCCATGGTTCCCGCTTCGCCGGTGAATATATGGGTAAACTGGGCGCCACCGCCGATGTCCATTATGAAAAGGGACAGATGAGCTGTGTTGCTTGTCATAAGGCCGGTGAGCTCCACAATACCGAGCCGAAGGGCGTTAACCGTTATTATGCGGTCAAAACCGTCCGCTGTACCCAGTGTCATCCCAATGCCGGCAAGCCCGGCCTCTCCAAAATCGCCATGCACAACGCCCATAAGGCTGGGACTCTCGCCTGTGCGGTCTGTCATGCCAACAAATATTTCAACTGTACAAATTGCCACGTTTCTCTGGATTTCAAACAAGCCGGCAAGAAGCCCACGGTTATTTTTCCGTCGAATCCGCTGTTCACCTTCAAAATCGGTAGAAATATCGATCGCAGCCCAGCCAACCCCTATGAATATAATCTGGTCCGCCATACTCCCGCGAAAAAGGATAGTATGGCCTCCTTCCGTTATTTTCAGGCGGTGTTGACAGGAACGCCCGGTCCCAAGGACCTCATTTCCAATTATGACGCCCTGCCGACATGGAACTCTGCCTCGATTCACAGCATCCAGCTGGATACACCGCAGAATCGTTCCTGTAATGCGTGTCATGGACACAAGGAATTATTCCTGACAAAAGCCGATCTGGCCCCGGGTTATCCGGCTGCCGATCTGAAAATCATTGTCAAAAAAATCCCTGCCAAGATAAAGCGGTAAAGCAATGGCAGACAATGTGAAGTCCATCATTCGGCTAACGGCTAATGAGAATAAAAGGAGTACGTTCATGATTAGAAAACGATTGCAATTAACGATAATCACGCTGTTGTTGATCCTGACCGGAGGTTTCTCCGGCACGGCGACAGCTGCCGGGGTCAATCCCCTGGTCTCCACTAAATGGCTTGCCGGACATATTGGCGACAAGAATCTTGTCCTCATCGATGTCCGGACAGCGAACAATTACGGTGTCGGTCACCTCCCCGGTGCCGTCAGCATGCCCTATGTGAAATTTGAGCCCATGAATGAAGACGACTCGTGCCGGTTGATGCCGAGTCCTGCTGCTTTGACTGCGATGCTGCGGGGGCTGGGGGTAAACTCCTCCAGTCATGTTGTTGTTTATGACCAAGGCAATACGGCCTCAGATGCGACCAAGGGTGCTGCCTCCTGCTGGGTCCTGGAGTCCATGGGGATGAATAATGTTTCATACCTTGACGGCGGTTTCACCAAGTGGACCTTTGAAGGCAGAATTATTGATAATAAAAAGCCTGCTCCAAAGGCCGGCGATTTTACCGCCAAGCTGGATCCCGCCAAGGTGGCGACGTTGAAGGAAGTCGTGGCCGCTTCCAATGCCAAAAATGTGATCCTGGTTGATGCCCGTAATGCCAACGAGCATTTCGGTGCGACCAAAAGTGGCGAGGTGGAACGATTCGGCCACATTCGTGGTTCGCTCAACATGCCTGCCCCTTATCTCACCAATGCCGGGATCAACCGCGCCCCGGCCACTCTCAAGAGTAAAAAGGTCCTCGCCGCCATTGCAGCCGGGATCGGCCTGACCAAAAACAAGAATGCTGAAATCATTGTCTATTGCAACTCCGGACAGTTTGCAGGCCTGGACTATTTCGTTCTCCATCATATCTTGGGTTACAAGAACGTCAGTGTTTTTGACGGATCCATGATGGATTATGCGAGTCACGAGAAGCTGCCCCTGGTTCGGTTCGCATGGGGACATGTCAATAAGTAATCAAGATTACATGACTGTTTGGAGGATAATGATGAAAGCGATGAACAGAATACGGGCGTCACTTATTGGCGCAATTCTATTCCTTTTCTGTATCCCGGCCCTGTCTTGTGCAGGCTCGGCCCACTTGGTCAGCGTGGGCTGGCTGGCCAGCCATATGAAGCAGAAGAACCTTGTTGTTCTGGATGTGAGTGATTTTACTCATTATGAGCAGCATCACATTCCAGGGGCGGTTCGGGCCTTCGGCCCGTGGCAGGTTATGAATGCCGATTTTGTCGGCTTCATGATGCCCAGTCAGGACCAACTGGTCAAAATGCTGCGGACCTTTGGTGTAAATAACAATTCCTTTGTCGTGGTGTATGACGAAGGGAAGACGGCCAGTGACACCGCGAAGAGCGCCCGGGCACTTTGGACGCTTGATGTCCTGGGACACGATCGGGTCGCCATCCTCGACGGCGGATTCTCTGCCTGGGACAGGGCGGGGAAGACGATTACCACGCAAGATGTTGCGCCTGTATACGGTAACTTCACGGCCAAGCCGGTTCCGGCCTTGGTCGCGACCTTGAAGGAAGTAGAGAAAAAGATCGGGTCAAAAAAGGTTATTTTTCTCGATAACAGGGGGGCGGATGAGTATTTTGGCCAGGAAAAAAGAAGCTATATTAAGCGTTTTGGTCATTTGCCGGGGGCTCTGCTCTGGCCGGCGAAGTACATGACCAATGCCGGTGTCCACTTCTCCCCGTCCTTTTTCAGGAGTGTGAAAGAGTTGCGAAAGATGGCCAAAGGCGTGGGCATCCCCGCGGATAAGAACGTCGAGATCATCACCTACAGTAATCAAGGCCTGGCTGGGGCCATGGGGTATTATGTCCTGCATGATATTCTTGGTTACCGCAACGTCAAGCTCTATGATGGCTCCATCCTGCAAGCCGCCGCTGTTACGGCTGTACCCATGAACATGAATAGCTGGGGGTGGTTTGCAAACATGTAGTCTTCCCCCTTAATATCTCAACCTCAACTGCCAAAGGAGTCTGCCCGGCTGGGCAGGCTCTTTTGTTTTTTGCATGTTGTCTATTCTTTATGTGATGTTTCCTGATTCTTATTTTTGTGCTACATTGTCACTTGCGTCCTATCTCAGGGCGAGCGCACGAAAATTCTCACCCAAACAGCACCTGCTCAAGAAATTTAATATCGCATGCTGACCTGAACTGTTTTTTCTTGATGCTCATTTTTG
>VAPK010528809.1_pt1 | contig 26193 bp, 25 predicted proteins | sample 3395031 | NCBI WGS metagenome assembly VAPK01 (sample SAMN08290443, study PRJNA428436) | hydrothermal vent metagenome | isolation source: Deep-sea hydrothermal vent chimney 1 | place: Pacific Ocean: Juan De Fuca Ridge
GTAAGGGTGAAAAGGTGCGGTAAGAGCGCACCGCGCTTGCTGGCAACAGCAGTGGCAGGGTAAACCCCACCTGGAGCAAGATCAAATAGAGAGGCAGACACGTGGCCCGCGTGGCCTCTGGGTAGATTGCTTGAGCTGTTAGGTGACTAACGGCCTAGATGAATGGCTGTTCTCGACAGAACCCGGCTTATAGGCCAACTCTTTTTTATTTTTTTCTAAGCTAAATTAAGTAAAATCTTTTTGTACTTTTTCAATCCACCTGTTTCGGTGGGTAATTAATTTTTTCTTTTGTTCTTATTTATCGACTTTTGGTCTGCGCCTTTTGGTTTAAAGTCTGTAGAAACAGTAGCTGTTATATGTTAGTTGCTGAAACCTCTCCCATAAATTTTTTTCTGTGACTCGTCCTTAATTATCTTTTTACGCCTTAATTTCCTCTATTTTTTGTTTGTTATTCAGAGGATTATTACTTTTGCCAAATTCTTGGTAAATAGTGCGGTTAAAAAGTTTAAATCTCCTTTTTATGTATTGTTTTTATTGCTTACTGACAACCTTCTAACTTTCTTAAGTAAAAAATTAGCTTGTGCCACTAACCTTATGATAAAGAATTAGTTTTTTTTTAAAAAAAGTTGCCTTATGAAGCATTGTTATAAAATAGAGCTAAGGCATTGTAAAAAAACAAAGATTTAAATACGAATCGGTCTTGACTGACTATAAATAGAAATCTATAGTTGTTGCTAAGTGGTGAAAAGTGGTGAAAAAGGGATTTTTTTGTTTAATTGTGGGTGATTTGTGTTTCGTGGTGTAAGTGCTATCAATCTTGATGTTAAGGGGCGTATTGCAATTCCTACTCGTTATCGGGCGGAGTTACAGGAAAGTTGCGAGTGTCAAATGATAGTAACAATCGCAATGGATGAACGATGTGTGGGCGAAGCAGGATGTCTTTGGTTATACCCTTTACCGGAATGGGAAAAGTTAGAACTAACTATTAGTAAATTACCCGCGTTAAATAAAATGGCCGGAAGACTACGGCGTTTTTTAATTGGAAATGCTACGGAGTGTGAGATGGATACTCAAGGAAGACTGTTATTGCCTGAAAAATTAAGAACCTTTGCAGGAATGGAAAAGCATATCATTTTAGTGGGTCAGTTAAATAAATTTGAAGTTTGGAGTGCACCTGCCTGGGGTGAGAAAGAGAGCGAATTAATGAAAGCGGATGATGTTTCTGCATCTGACCTTGAAGAGCTTAGCTCCTTATCTTTTTAATGCAGCATTTATCTGTTTTATTTGAGGAGTCACTACAAGCTTTAAATATAAAGCCTAATGGTATTTATATTGATTGTACTTTTGGACGCGGTGGGCATAGCCGAGGGATATTGAAACAATTAGGTGAAGATGGGAGATTATTAGCCTTTGATCGTGATTTAGCCGCTATTAATTCAGTTTATGCCGAGGAAATGCGTAAAGATCCACGATTTTCTTTACATCACGGCTGTTTTTCTGAATTGGAAAGCGTTGTTAAGCAATATGGCTGGTTTGGAAAGGTTGATGGTGTACTAATGGATTTAGGGGTTTCTTCTCCGCAGTTAGATGACTCTTCAAGAGGTTTTAGTTTTATGAAAGAAGGTCCTTTAGATATGCGGATGAATGATACGACGGGGTTATCCGCTGCTGAGTGGTTGCAACAGGTTAAAGAAAAAGATTTGGTTAAAGTGTTATTTGAGTATGGTGAAGAACGTTTTGCTAGACGCATTGCCGGTGCGGTAATTGAGCGGCGAGGTGAAACTCCAATCTTAACTACTTTGGATCTGGCAAAATTGATTGAGAGTGTAGTGCCTAAACGAGAGAAGCATAAGCACCCTGCAACACGTAGCTTTCAAGCAATAAGAATTAAAATAAATAATGAGCTGGAAGAAATTAAAAACAGCCTTCAGCAGGTAGTAAATATACTGGCCCCTAGTGGTCGAATGGTGATTATTTCATTTCACTCATTAGAGGATCGTATTGTAAAACGATTTATCAGAAATGAGTCAGGGCGTAAGTTTAATCCAGGTAGATTACCTGTTAAAGAAATTGATATTGAACAAGGAGTACTAAAAAAATTAGGTAAGGCTATTAAAGCAGGGAAAACAGAGGTAATGCAAAATTCAAGAGCGCGAAGTGCAGTAATGCGAGTCGCTGAAAGAATTTAGGGAATGTCATCTTCTCATGTTTCTTTAATTGCTGGGTTGTTTTTAGTTTTGCTTGTATCAGCTTTGGCTGTGATTGCTAGTAAGTACCAGTCACGATTGCTTTTTATAGCGATACAAGCACAAGAGTCTAGTTTAGATAAGGATGAAGTTGAGTGGGGTCAGTTGCAGTTGGAGCTTACAACCTTAACAGAAGAGAATAGAGTGGAGCGCGTAGCTGCTCGAAAATTAAAACTAAAAATACCTGAGCGTGGAAAAATTATTTATCTTAAACCTTAATAATGATTGGGACGAAACATATATCAACAACCCCTGTTATTAAGGCAAATAAATTTGAGATAAGGCAAAAGTTATTGTTAGCTGTTATGTTGCTTGGAATGGCTGTGTTGGCAGGACGAGCTGTTTTTTTGCAAGTTATAGATAAGCAGTTCCTACAAAAACAAGGGGATATAAGGCATGTTGGGGTGGTATCTGTCCCTGCCTATAGAGGTAAGATTGTAGATAGAAACAATGAGCCTTTAGCGATTAGTACCCCTGTTAAATCTATTTGGGTTAACCCCAAATTTTTTAAAGAAAACGAAGAGAACAAGTTTAGACAAGCGGCAAAGTTACTTAAAGTACCCACTAAAAAAGTGAATGCTTTATTAAAACCTGGAGTTAAAACGCGGTTTAGTTATTTAAAAAGGCGGATTAATCCGTTATTAGCGGCAAAAATAAAAGCATTGCAGATAAGTGGTGTTTATTTTGAAAGGGAGTTTAAACGCTTTTACCCCGCTGGGGCTGTTTCTGCTCATGTGGTTGGGTTTACTAATGTTGATGATATTGGCCAAGAAGGAATGGAACGGGGCTACGAACAAAGTTTAAAAGGAATACCGGGTAAAAAAAGAGTGATAAGGGATGGTCGTCGACGAGTTATTAAAGATGTAGAAAATATCCAAGATCCTATTTCAGGAAAGGACCTTGTTTTAAGTGTTGACCAAAGAATTCAATATATTGCTTTTAAGGCTTTGCAAGAGGGGTTTATAAAGAATAAGGCTTTATCTGCGGCTTTAGTTGTTTTAGATACAAAAAATGGTGAAATATTAGCAGTAGCTAATCAGCCAGCTTTTAACCCCAATACAAGAAAAGGGTTAAAGGCTAATGCGGTCCGTAACCGTGCCTTACTGGATGCTTTTGAACCCGGTTCAACAATAAAGCCTTTTGTTATTGCTGCTGCCTTGGATGGTGGCTTTATAGATGAAAACATTAAGATAGAAACGCATGGTTTTTATCGCGTGGGGCGTAATTTAGTTAGGGATGTGCATAACTATGGCACTTTGGATTTGATGCATGTGTTGAAAAAATCCAGCAATATTGCGGCAAGTAAGATTGCGCTAAGTATGCCGAGAGAATATTTTTGGAACAGTTATAACCAGTTAGGTTTTGGTATATCTGCTAATGCTGGTTTTCCAGGGGAGACAAGTGGTTCACTACTTGACTTTCAGCGGTGGCATGATTTTGAGCATGCGACTTTGTCGTATGGGTATGGTGTTTCAATGTCGGTGTTACAACTGGCAAGGGCTTTTACGGCTTTGGCTGACAATGGTGTCTTGCATTCTGTCAGCTTATTAAAGCGAGATGTGGATTATGATGCAAAACGTGTGTTTTCAAAGGATACAGCACAAAAAGTAACCGAAATGCTGGAGCATGTGATTGAAAGGGGTGGGACGGCTTATCAAGCAAGAGTTGATGGCTACCGGGTTGCAGGGAAAACTGGTACGGTAAAAAAGGCTATCGCAGGTGGTTATGCTAATGATCGTTATTTAGCAGTTTTTGTAGGCCTGGCTCCAGCCAGTAACCCACGGTTTGTTATTGCAGTTATGGTAGATGAGCCGAGTGCTGGGAAATATTATGGTGGGTTGGTGGCAGCTCCAATATTTGCAAAGGTTATGGCAGGAGCGCTAAGAATTTATGGTGTTGCACCTGATAAGGAGGACACAATGCCGGTATTACTGACTAAAGCTGAATGATTATTGCTGATTTATTGGATGGATTGACTGATAGTCCATTACAAAAAAACATGACTGATATTCGAGGTATTGTCCTTGATAGCAGGAAAGTAAAGAAAGGGTTTGTTTTTATAGCAATTGCAGGTGCTATTGAACATGGTTTGGTTTATGCCAATAAAGCAATAGAAAACGGTGCTTTTGCCATTATTTATGAGGCAGAAGGAAGTGATGAGTTTTCGCTTGAATTATTAGATTGTTACAAATTGAAAGTAACAGGTTTGACAGCAAAATTAGGAGCTATAGCTGACCGGTTTTATCAGTCACCTTCTAAAAAAATTGATGTGATTGGGATTACAGGAACAAATGGTAAAACCTCCTGTAGCCAGTTTTTATTACAGTCAATGCCAGCAAGTGCTGTTATAGGTACATTAGGTTGGGGAGAAAAAGGGGGATTAACGCAAACGCTAAATACTACACCGGATGCTCTAGCTGTACAGCGTATTCTGGCTGGTTTTGTTGCGTTAAAAAAGCAGATCGTACTGATGGAAGTTTCATCGCATGGTTTGGAACAAGGTCGAGTAAATACTGTTAATTTTAAAGGTGCGGTGTTTACTAATTTAAGCAGGGATCATTTAGATTATCACGGTTCTATGGCTGCCTATTTAAAGGCAAAATTAATATTGTTTAGTCGGCCTGAATTGCAGTTTGCTGTTGTTAATGCAGATGATAAAAATAGCCAAAAAGTATTAGAAGCTACGCATAGCCAAGTAAAGTGCTGGGCTTTTAGTGTAAAAGAGAATGAACTGAGTGATGCAGAAAATGTGTCGGCTGTTGAGGTGAAGTTTGGTTTAACAGGGATCGATTTTGTTGTTTGTTGGCGAAGTCAAAGAGTTTTCATCCAAAGTAAAATTGTAGGTGATTTTAATTTAGAAAATATATTGGCTGTTATTACTGTGTTATTGGCTCAAGGGTATTCTTTAGAATTAGCGGCTAGTCAAGCAAATGGGTTGCGGCCTGTAACAGGAAGAATGGAGTGCTTTGGTGGTGGTGATAAGCCCTTTGTATTTGTTGATTATGCTCATACACCTGATGCGCTAGAAAAAGTATTATCAGGTTTAAGGAAATATTGTAGACAAAAATTATATGTGGTTTTTGGTTGTGGTGGTAATAGAGATCAAGGTAAACGTGCAGAAATGGGGGCTATTGCGGAAAAATTAGCGGATCAAGCGATTATTACAGATGATAACCCACGGTTGGAAGTGGCAGAAAAAATAGTGAATGATATTTTGACAGGTTTTGTTAGCAAGCAAGCTGAAGTGATTCAAGACCGTGAACAGGCGATACAAAATGTGATAAGCAGAGCAAGTCAAGGTGATTGTATTGTTATTGCGGGGAAAGGGCATGAAGCTTATCAAGATATACAGGGTGTTAAATACAAATTTAGTGATCAATTAGTGGTAGAGCAAGCATTATTAGAAAAAGCTGAATATTAATGGAAATGCTATTAACTGAAATTGCGAAGGTAGTAAATGGAAATTTATATGGCAATGATTTGGTTATTTCGGCTGTCAGTATAGATACTCGAACATTAGCAAAAGCAGATTTATATATTGCAATAAAAGGGCCGAATTTTGATGGACATGCTTTTATTAATAAAGCAAAACATGCAGGAGCGAGTGCAGTATTGGTTGCACAAAAGTGTGGGACTGAATTGCCGCAGATAGTGGTTAAGGATACTCATTTGGCTTTGGCTGAATTGGCTGGGGCCTGGAAAAAAAAGGCTAAAGTAAAAACAGTTGCAGTAACAGGGAGTAATGGCAAAACCACTGTAAAAGAAATGACTGCCGAAATTTTAAAAGTAGATGCCAGTGTGTTATTTACGCAAGGTAATTTTAATAATGATATTGGTGTTCCGCTTACTTTATTAAAACTACATCAGGTGCATGAGTACGCAGTAATAGAAATGGGGGCAAACCATATTGGCGAGATTGCATATAGCAGTCAGTGTGCTCAAGCCGATGTTGCTGTGATTACTAATGTGGGTACGGCACATATAGAAGGTTTTGGTAGCCTTGATGGGGTAGCAAAAGCTAAGAGTGAGATTATTTCTGGCTTGGGTCGCGATGGTATTGCAATTCTGAATAGAGATGATGAGTTTTATGGTTTTTGGGCAGAAATAGCTGAGGATAGAAAAATCATTAGTTATGGGGTGCATAAATCTGCTGATGTGAGAGCAAAAAATATTAAGCCAACGGTTGAAAATAACAAGTTTATAACGCAGTTTGTGTTATCAACCGGTGAAGCTGAAGTAACTATAAATTTGGCTTTAGCTGGGCAACATAATGTTATTAATGCCTTGGCTGCGGCAGCAAGTTGTTTAGCACTTGGGGTTGAGTTACAACAAATAAAGCAAGGGCTGGAAAAAATGCAGCCGGTTACTGGAAGACTACAACCCTTAGTTGGGAAAAAAGGGAGTCTGATTATTGATGATACTTACAACGCAAACCCCAGTTCGGTAGAGGCAGCTTTGGAAGTGTTAATGCAGTGTGAAGGTGAGCCTTGGTTTGTAATGGGCGCACTGGCAGAACTGGGAAAAGAAAGTGTTAAAAAACATCAGCAATTGGGAGAATTAATTAAATTAAAAAAAATAGAAAAGTTGCTTACTATAGGATCTGATGCAGAATCTACCTCCCATTCATTTGGCAGAGGAGCCATTTTTTTTAATTCACACGAGGAATTGATAGTTTATTTAGAACAAAAATTGAACGGAAATGAGACAGTACTAATTAAAGGCTCCCGTTCGCAAAAGATGGAAAGAATTGTAGAAGCGATAGTGACAGATTTCAGGATATAAAGGCTAAAAATGCTACTTTATTTAACAGATTATTTAATGAACTTTGACGGTGGCTTTCGAGTATTTCAATACTTGACTTTAAGGGCTATTTTAGGCGCATTAACCGCATTAATTATTTCGTTTATTGTCGGACCAGTGATGATAAGAAAATTAACTAGAAAAAAAATTGGACAATCAATTAGAGCGGACGGTCCAGAAAGTCATTATGAAAAAGCAGGTACACCCACTATGGGGGGGGCATTAATACTGGTAGCGATAGCGATTAGCACATTGCTTTGGGCTGACCTGGAAAACCGTTATGTTTGGGTGGTTTTAATAGTGACACTGGGGCATGGTATTATTGGATTTGTTGATGATTACAGAAAAGTCATGCAAGGAAATAGTGATGGCTTATCGGCAAAAGCAAAATTATTTTGGCAATCTGTGATTGCCTTAGGGGTAGCGGTTTTTTTGTATATGACAGCCGAGGTCGCTGCAGAAACACAATATATTGTTCCTTTTTTTAAGGATGTCATGATTGATATGGGCTGGGCTTATATTATTGTTACTTATTTAGTGATTGTGGGGTCTAGTAATGCGGTTAATTTAACCGATGGGCTTGATGGTTTAGCTATTATGCCGACAGTGATGGTTGCTGCTGCATTAGGTATTTTTGCTTATTTATCTGGGAATATAAAGTTTGCAGAGTATTTGGCTATCCCCTATTTACCAGAGTCTGGTGAGCTAATTGTTTTTTGTGCCGCTCTTGTTGGGGCAGGCTTAGGTTTTTTATGGTTTAACGCATACCCTGCCATGGTGTTTATGGGGGATGTCGGTGCTTTGGCATTAGGAGCCGCACTAGGTATTTTGGCTGTGCTTGTTCGACAAGAGATTGTTTTTATGATTATGGGTGGAGTGTTTGTGGTTGAAACTGTCTCCGTAATTATTCAGGTTGCCTCCTATAAATTAAGAGGAAAACGAGTATTTTTAATGGCCCCTATTCACCATCACTATGAATTAAAAGGCTGGCCTGAACCAAGAATTATTGTGAGGTTTTGGATAATCACCTTTATTTTGGTTTTAATTGGTCTCGCAACATTGAAATTGAGATAAAAAAAATGAATAGAGATGCCATATCAAAATCATTAGATAACACATTATCTTTGAATCAAGACTCAAAGGTATTGGTTGTTGGTTTAGGTGATACAGGGTTCTCTGTTGCAAAATATTTATATGCACAGGCTATTCCTTTTGCAGTGATTGATAGTAGAGATAAACCACCACTTAATGATGCATTGTTAGCTGACTATCCTGATACACCTGTTTTTACGGGTGGGTTTGATGAAGCCGCATTTAGAGTGGCAACACATTTAGTTGTGAGTCCAGGTGTTTCGTTACAAGAGATTTCAATTCAAAAGGCTTTGGGTGCAGGCGCAAAATTGCTAAGTGATATTGATTTATTTGCTTGTAGTACGGATAGGCCCATTGTCGCCATAACGGGGTCCAATGGTAAAAGCACAGTGACCACAATGTTAGGAGCAATGGGGATTGCAGCAGGTGTAAAGACAGCAATTGGTGGAAATTTAGGGACACCAGCATTAGATTTACTTAACGAAAATAATGAGCTTTATGTTTTAGAGTTATCAAGTTTTCAGTTGGAACGTGTTTCTTCGTTAAATACGAAAGTTGCTACGGTATTGAATGTGTCAGCGGATCATTTAGATAGACATAATGGAATTAAAGGTTACGCGAAAGAAAAACAAAAAGTATTTTCGGGTAATGGGGTGATGGTATTAAATGCAGATGACCCTATTGTTAAGGCAATGCAGACTGAAGGCAGGGAAACAAAGTTTTTTAGTGTAAAAAGTAATATAGGATTTCATCTAATGGAATACCAAGGTGAAAATTGGTTAATGAATAATCAGCAACCCCTTATGCGGCAACAAGAGTTACCTCTTGAAGGTTTGCATAATGTAGCCAATGCACTTGCTGCTTTAGCCATAGGCTCCGCTATTACTTTGAATGAAAAGGCAATGTGTGATGCATTACGAAAATTTAAAGGCTTAGATCATAGAATGCAGCGAGTGGCTAATGTAAAAGGCGTAAGCTGGATAAATGATTCTAAAGCAACAAATATTGGAGCTTGTGTGGCCGCTTTGCAAGGCTATAACAAGAAAGTAATCTTAATTGCGGGGGGGGATGCAAAAGGTGCTGATATAAATGAGCTCATTCCCGTGGTAAAAGAAAAAGTAAAAACTGTCATTTTAATGGGCAAAGATGCGAGCAAAATTGATACAGCAATTAATGGTAGCGTACCTACTTATATAGTTAAAAATGTTAAGCAGGCTGTTAAATTAGCAGCAACTTTAGTTGACGACGGAGATAGTGTGTTGCTAAGTCCTGCTTGTGCAAGTATTGACCAATATAAAAATTATCAGGATAGAGGAGATAAATTTACATCAGCTGTGATGGAGTTGGTTGCTTGAATAACAATGATTTAAAAAGTTTTTATTTAGATTATTACCTGCTTTTCATTTGTATTAGTTTGCTGGTGATGGGATTTGTTATGGTGACCTCAGCCTCTCTGCATTTAGGCGACAAAATGGCTAACCATAATTATATGTACTATCCAATCCGGCAGTTGCTCCATATAGTTTTGGGCTTTTGTGCGGCAAGTGCTGTGGTAATTATTCCATTAAGCTTTTGGGAGAAAACCGGGGCATGGTTATTTATTTTTGGTATTGCTTTATTGGTGTTTGTGTTGATACCTGGGATTGGTCTTAAAGTAAAGGGCAGTATTAGATGGATGTCCATTTTTGGATTAAGAATACAAGTGTCAGAGATTGTTAAATTTATTTCAGTCGTTTATATGGCAAGTTATGTTACTAGGCACCAAGAACATGTACAGCAGTCAACTTATGGATTAGTAAAACCGTTGCTATTATTTTCTATTGCATGTGTATTGTTATTACTGGAACCCGATTTTGGTTCTGCTGTGGTTATTTTAGTGATTGCAATGGGAATAATGTATTTAAGTGGTGCACGGTTATGGCAGTTTTTAATACTTATTTCCATTGTTGCCATATTAGCTGTATTGCTAGTGTATTTCTCCCCTTATCGGTGGGCAAGAGTAACAGGGTTTATTGATCCATGGGCTGATGCACAGAATACAGGTTTTCAATTGGTACAAGCGTTAATTTCATTTGGTCGAGGTGAGATATTTGGTGTTGGGCTGGGGAGTGGGATACAAAAGTTATTTTATTTACCCGAAGCACATACTGACTTTTTATTCTCAGTTATCGCAGAAGAATTAGGGCTAGTGGGGGTGTTGAGTGTTATTGCTCTTTTTAGTTTGTTGGTCTGCCATGCCTTTTCCCTTGCTGTAAAGGCTGAGAAAGGTGGGGATAAATTTGCTGCTTTTATTGCCTATGGGCTGGGTATTTGGTTTGGATTCCAGGCTTTTGTCAATATAGGGGTCAATATGGGGATACTACCAACCAAAGGGTTAACACTACCGCTAATGAGTTATGGCGGTGGAAGTATGATTGTTATGTGTGCAGGGATGGCTTTATTGTTTCGTGTATATAGTGAAGTAGAAGTAAAACAAAAACAATTTGAACAACGTAGAGGGCAGGTTTAATGGGGCAACATATTGTAATTATGGCAGGTGGTACAGGGGGACATGTCTTCCCTGCGCTTGCTGTTGCTCAGTATTTACAAGCCAAAGACTGGGAAGTGAGCTGGATCGGAACACAGCGAGGCATGGAAAGTAAAGTTATTCCTGCAAATGGGATTGAAATAGACTGGTTATCTGTACAAGGGTTAAGGGGTAAGGGGTTTGCTGCAAAAATAAGCAATTTTAAACTTTTACTTAAGGCCTTGTGGGAAGCTTACGGTATCTTGCGAAAACGCAAACCTGATGTGGTGTTAGGAATGGGAGGATATGTTGCAGGGCCTGGTGGAATAGTTGCCAATTTAATGGGAATCCCTTTAGTTATTCATGAGCAAAATAGAATACCTGGGACAACCAATAGGTTATTGGTAAAAAAGGCTAATAGAATTTTGGAAGCTTTTCCTGGAAGTTTCCCTTCCATTGTCAATGCAGTTTTTACGGGGAACCCATTAAGGACTCATTTTTTAGACTTTCCAGAAAAAGAAGTTTGGACGGAAGAGTTAAAAAGACCTTTTCGTATTTTAGTGGTGGGAGGGAGTCAAGGCGCAAAAGTTTTAAATGATACGGTTCCAGCAGCAGCAGCCAATTTAGCTGAGATAGAAATAAAGCACCAAACAGGAACCGCAGCATTAGAGTTGGTGACTAAAAAATATGCCGAACTTGGAATTGATGCACAGGCTATTGAGTTTATAGATGATATTGCATCAGCTTATCAATGGGCAGACGTAGTGATATGCCGCTCTGGAGCAATGACCGTCAGTGAAGTTGCAGCAGCAGGTATTCCGGCAATCTTTATTCCATTACCACATGCGATTGATGATCACCAAACAGCAAATGCACGGTATTTGTATGATGATGGTGGTGCAGTTTTGTTAGCGCAAAGTGATTTTAATGAAACATCATTAATTATGGCTATTCAGCATGTTAAAAGCTCATTTAAACAAATGTGTCAAATAGTAAAAAATAAAGCGAAATTAGATGCAACAGCGGTTGTGGCTAATATTTGTATACAGGAAGCGAAATAATGAATATGCCAGATATACAAAGACCTACGCAGTTACTCGGTGTTATCAATAAAATTCATTTTGTCGGTGTTGGCGGCACGGGAATGAGTGGTATTGCCGAAGTGTTATCTAATTTAGGCTATGACATTTCTGGCTCTGATATTAAACAAAGTGCAGTCACTCAACGCCTAGAACAAAAAGGGGTTACTGTACATATTGGGCACTGTAAAGAAAATGTAGAAAATGTAGATGTGGTAGTTACATCCACTGCGGTAGATAGACAAAATGAAGAGGTTAAGGCGGCCTATGCGAATAGGATTCCTGTTATCCCTCGTGCGGAAATGCTGGCAGAATTAATGCGGTTTAGATTTGGAATTGCAGTGGCGGGTACACACGGCAAAACCACTACCACAAGTTTAACAGCCAGTATACTTGCAGAAGGGGGCTTAGATCCAACTTTTGTGATTGGTGGGCGCTTAAATAGTGTGGGAACTAATGCAAAACTCGGTTTAGGTCAGTATTTAGTGGCAGAGGCAGATGAAAGTGATGCTTCATTTTTGCACTTGCAACCCATGATGGCTGTCGTGACAAACATTGATAGAGATCATATGGAAACATACGGTGGAAGCTATCAGCGATTGAAAGATACCTTTTTAGAGTTTTTACACCATTTGCCTTTTTATGGTTTGGCCGTTATGTGCCTGGATGACAAAGGCGTACAAGAAATTCTGCCGGAGATTGCAAAACCAGTAAAAACCTATGGCATACATAAAGATGCAGATATACGTGCTACAGAGATAAAACAACAAGGCCTGCAAACTTCATTTACCGTTGAGCGCTGGGGAGAACATAAGTCACTACGTGTAACGCTTAATATGCCAGGGTGGCACAATATGTTAAATGCTTTAGCCGCTATAGCTATTGCAACTAGGTTGGATGTAGAAGATGAAGCCATTACAAAAAGCCTGGAAACATTTACAGGGATAGGACGGAGATTTCAACTAAATGGTGATATTGAGTGTGATGGAGGCATTCTTACCTTTGTTGATGATTATGGACATCATCCAAAAGAATTAGCGGCAACATTTGAAGCTATGCAGCAAGCTTGGCCTAACAGACGAAAAGTTGTAATTTTTCAGCCACACAGATATACCCGTACCAGGGACTTGTTTGAAGACTTTGTTGATGTGCTTTCTACCGTTGATGTATTGATTTTATTAGATATTTACACGGCCGGCGAAGCTGAAATTACAGCTGCAAACGGACAGGCTTTATCAAGAGCTATAAGGATCAGAGGTCAAGTTGATCCTGTTTTTGTTAAAGATCATGCTGATTTAGCAAATATTCTAGCGGGCATAGTAAAAAAAGATGATGTGGTACTAACCATGGGCGCAGGAAATGTAGGGCAGATTTCAGCAGAATTACCAGAAAAATTAGCAATGGCGCTAAAGAAATGAAAGGTGTTTTATTAAAAAATGAACCTTTAGCTAAATACACCAGTTGGCGCGTTGGTGGACCGGCAGAGAAAATGTATTTACCAGAAAACAGGGAAGATTTGATTGCATTTTTGAAAAGACTTCCCGAACAGGAAAATATTTATTGGTTAGGCTTGGGTAGTAATTTATTAGTACGAGACGGGGGTATTAAAGGAACTGTTATTAATACACGTGGCCGACTAAAAGATATGCAATTGATAGATACAGCAAAAATTTATGTTGAAGCGGGTGTTCCATGCCCTCATGTTGCAAAATTTTGTATGGGACTTGGTTTGGTGGGTGCTGAATTTTTAGCGGGTATTCCAGGGACCATGGGCGGTGCATTAAAAATGAATGCGGGTGCTTTTGGTGGTGAAACCTGGAACATTGTTGATAGTGTTGAAACGGTTAATGCTAGAGGAGAGGTAACAAAAAAAGCTGTTGATGATTTTGAAGTGGCCTATAGATCTGTCAAAGGTATAGAGGGCGAATGGTTTATATCTGTTGAATTAAAATTAACACAAGGTGAGTCAGAGCTAAGTCAATTAAAGATTAAATCATTACTGGAACAACGTGGGTTAACGCAGCCAACAAATAAACCAACCTGTGGTTCGGTATTTAAGAACCCTCCAGGTGATTATGCGGCAAGATTAATAGAGGCATCTGGGCTTAAAGGTTATGTGATAGGCGGTGCATGTGTCTCAGAAAAACATGCAAATTTTATTGAAAATACTGGGGATGCTACGGCTGCAGATATAGAGGCATTAATTACACATATTCAGCAGCAAGTAAAAAAACAATATGGAATAAAATTGCAGCCTGAAGTTTGTAGAGTAGGTGAAGTGCTGTGAAGCCAGTTAATATCCAACAGGCTGAAAAGTTTGGTCGAGTCGCTGTGTTAATGGGAGGATGCTCTGCTGAAAGAGAAATTTCCATTAAAAGTGGACTGGCTGTATTCGATGCCTTGAAAAGGCAGGGGGTAGATGCTGTTGCTATTGATGTTAAAGAAAACCCTATAGAAGTATTAACAGGGCAGAAAGTGGATAGAGTTTTTAATATTATTCATGGGCGAGGTGGAGAAGACGGTATTTTACAAGGTGTGCTGGATATTATGAAACTGCCTTATACCGGCTCTGGTGTTATGGCATCAGCACTCACAATGGATAAATTAAGGACCAAACTTTGTTGGAAAGGGGCCGGACTTGAAACTCCAGAATGGTTTGTTTTGACTAACGATGAAGATATAGATGGGTGTATTGAAAGTTTAGGTTTTCCCGTTATTGTGAAGCCAGCCCAGGAAGGCTCTAGCATTGGAATGAGTAAGGCAAATAACTCAGATGAATTAAAGCAGGCATTAACAGTAGCAGAAAACTATCAGTGTGATGTATTTGCTGAATCCTGGGTTACAGGTAATGAATATACTGTTGCTGTTTTAGCAGGGGACGCATTAGCCGTTATTCGACTGGAAACAAAGAATGTATTTTATGATTATGAGGCGAAATACCAGTCTAATAGTACTCAATATCATTGCCCTTGTGGATTAACAGAGCAGCAGGAAACCGAATTAAAAAACTTGGCTGTTGAAGCTTGTAAAGTTGTGGGTGTAACAGGCTGGGGAAGAGTTGATGTATTTATTGACGAGAATGCAACGGCACAATTAATAGAAGTAAATACAGTACCAGGGATGACCGACCATAGTCTTGTCCCTATGGCTGCAAAAGCAGAGGGTTGTGGTTTTGATGAATTAGTTTGGCGTATTTTAGAAACAGCTGTGAATGAATAAAACGGCCATACATTTTTTTATGGGTTTAATGTTTGTGCTAATAGCTGGTTGGCAAGGCTGGAAAGAGGTAGAAATACAAGGTGCTGATTGGTTACCTATTAAATATGTAAGAATTGAAGGTACTTTTCAATATATTGCAAAAGATGAAATAAAGCAGTTGTTGCGAGAGCAAGTGCTTAGTGGTTTTTATAATGCTGATATTCAGCAAATTCAGGTTTCTGTAGAGGCTTTACCTTGGATCAAATCAGCAATGGTCAAACGGGTATGGCCTGATGCAATAAATATAGAGATTAGGGAGCAAACTCCAGTAGCACGCTGGGAAAGTGATGCTTTGCTGAATACGAAAGGAAAAATATTTAAACCTAATAAGCTAAATAATTTTAACTTTTTGCCTTTACTTAGTGGGCCTAACGGATATGAAGTAAAAATGTTAAAGGTGGCAACCGATTTGTCAGCAGAATTAGCTGAGCAAGGAATGGTACTAGCAGAGTTTCATATTAATGAAAGAAGAGCATGGAATATAAAGTTACAAAAAAAAATGCTATTAAATGCGGGAAGAAACCAGCCTTTAAAAAAAATACAGCGATTTTTAAAGACAGTTTATTTATTAGGGAAAGAGCAAATAGCAAAAATTGCCGTGGTTGATTTGAGATATTCAAATGGATACGCGATAACGTGGAAACAAGGTGAAGCAAAAGTAAACTGGAAGAAAATAGCTGAAATGAACAAAACATAAAGCGTATTGAATATGGCAAAAAAACTAGAGCGAAATATTATTGTAGGGTTGGATATTGGCACCTCAAAGGTGGCAGCGATTGTGGCCGAACATACGGGTAATGATGAAATTGAAATTATTGGTATTGGACGCGCACCTTCAAAAGGTTTGAAGAAAGGTGTGGTGATTAATTTAGAGTCAACCGTGCATTCAATTCAGCGAGCAGTAGAAGAGGCAGAATTGATGGCAGGTTGTCAAATTCGATCCGTTTTTGCTGGAATTGCTGGTAGCCATATTAAAAGTTTAAATTCACATGGCATTGTAGCTATAAAAGACAAAGAGGTTATGCAATATGATATTGACAGGGTTATTGATTCTGCGCGAGCGGTTGCCATCCCAGCCGATCAAAAAATATTGCATATTTTACCTCAGGAATTTGTGATTGATCAGCAGGAGGGTATTAAGGAACCGATAGGTATGTCAGGGATAAGGCTAGAAGCTAAAGTTCACATGGTTACCGGCAGTGGCAGTGCAGCCCAAAATATAATTAAATGTATTCGACGTTGTGGTTTAGAGGTGGAGGATATTGTTTTAGAGCAATTAGCCTCTTGTACCTCAGTATTAACAGAGGATGAAAAGGAACTGGGTGTTTGTTTAATTGATATTGGTGGTGGAACTACTGATATCGCTATTTTTTCAGAAGGGGCTATTAAACATACTGCTGTTATTCCTATTGCAGGTGATCAAGTCACTAATGATATTGCGGTAGCATTAAGAACGCCTACAAAAAGTGCGGAAGAGATCAAATGCCAATATGCCTGTGCCTTAACGCAGATGGTAAGTTCAGAGGATATGATTAATGTACCAAGCATTGGTGATAGGCAACCTAGGAAAATTTCGGCACAAAACCTGGCTGAAATTGTTGAGCCAAGATATGAAGAATTAATGTTGTTAGTTCAGGCTGAATTAAGACGAAGTGGATATGAGGATCTTATTGCTGCCGGGGTGGTACTCACAGGTGGAAGCTCAAAGGTGCAAGGCTTAGTTGATTTAGCAGAAGAAATTTTTCATATGCCGGTGCGTATGGGGGTTCCACAGCATGTGTCAGGTTTAACAGATGTGGTACAAAATCCTATTTATTCTACTGGGGTAGGGTTGTTGTTGTATGGGAAAGATCATCACGGCAGAGCTGGAGATGTCAGTGGTGGTAATGGGGTGTGGGCCAGAATGAAAAATTGGTTTCAAGGTAATTTTTAAAATGTATTGGTGTAAGTGAAGGTGAGAAAATGAAATACGAATTAATGGATATGTGTAGTGACGGGGCGGTAATAAAGGTAATCGGCGTAGGCGGCGGTGGTGGTAATGCGGTTGATCATATGATTGAAAGCCATATTGATAGTGTTCAATTTATTTGCGCCAATACAGATGCACAGGCTTTACGTCGATTGAATGTGGAAACAAAGGTGCAACTAGGTATTGAACTGACAAAAGGGTTAGGGGCAGGAACTAAACCGGAAGTGGGTAAGATGGCTGCAGAAGAAAATAAAGAGCACCTAAAAGAAGTTATTGATGGTGCTGATATGGTATTTTTAACTGCAGGTATGGGGGGGGGGACAGGTACTGGAGCTATCTCGGTTATCGCTGAAGTTGCTAAAGAAATGGGTGTCTTGACGGTTGCTGTAGTTACAAAACCTTTTGATTTTGAAGGACAAAAGAAAAAATTAGTTGCTGAAGAAGGAATTTTGGAACTGGGGAAATATGTTGACTCTCTTATTATTATCCCAAATCAAAAATTATTACCTGTTTTAGGGGGTAACTTATCGGTTACTAATGCTTTTAAGGCTGCTAATGATGTTTTATTAGATGCTGTTCAAGGTATTACCGAGCTTATTACACATCCTGGGTTAATTAATGTCGATTTTGCAGATGTTAAAACGGTAATGGCTAATATGGGGGCAGCGATTATGGGCTCTGGTGCTGCTACTGGTGAAAATCGAGCAAGAGAGGCGGCAGAAAAAGCAATTGCATGTCCTTTGCTAGAAGATATTAACTTACAAGGTGCTAAAGGTATTTTGGTTAATGTAACAGCAGCTGATATGGGCTTAACTGAGTTTGATGAAATTGGTAGTATTATGCAAGCCTTTGCATCAGAAGATGCTGATATGAAAATCGGTATGGCAACTAATCCAGAGATGGGAGATGAAATTAAAGTGACCGTTGTTGCTACTGGAATGGGCTGTAGTCATAAAGCAGCAGTAAATTCACCTGTCAAGTTGGTACAAAAAGCAGCTGCAGGTGAAATTAATTATGATGTTTTAGATAAGCCAACGGTTATTAGGCAAAGTAAGCAAGAACCTAGAGAAACACGGTTTGGTGCGCAACCTAAAAATGATGTTGATTTAGATTACTTAGATGTGCCTGCATTTTTAAGACGGCAGGCGGATTAAGATAGTTTTTGTGAAATATGATAAAATAATCGGTCAGTTTATTATCGATAGCATTATATGATTAAGCAAAGAACACTAAAAAACACAATTAGAGCAACAGGTGTTGGGTTACATAGCGGAGATAAAGTTTTTTTAACGCTACATCCTGCTGAAGTAAATTCAGGAATAAAGTTTCGTCGTGTTGATTTGGATGAGCCTATAACAATTGATGCAATACCAGGAAATGTTGGTGAAACAATGCTTTCAACAACATTAGTTAAAGACGGCAATAAAGTAGCGACAATTGAACATTTATTGTCAGCTTTCGCGGGTCTTGGTATTGATAATGCTATTGTTGATGTTAGTGCGGCAGAAGTTCCTATTATGGACGGAAGTGCTGGGCCTTTTGTATTTTTATTGCAATCTGCTGGTGTTGCAGAGCAAGATGCACCTAAGCAGTATATTCGAATTAAAAAACATATTCGAGTTGAAGATGGTGAAAAATGGGCTGCATTTGAACCATTTGAAGGTTTTAAAGTAACCTTTACTATAGATTTTGATCATCCTGCCTTTCCTGATCATTTAAAAACTTCAGTAATGGATTTTTCTTCGACAACATTTGTTAAAGAAGTGAGTCGAGCTAGAACTTTTGGTTTTATGAAAGATATAGAATTTTTAAGGGAAAATAATTTAGCTTTAGGTGGAAGCCTGGATAATGCAATTGTTGTTGATGAAGATAAGGTTATCAATGAAGATGGCCTTCGTTATGCTGATGAGTTTGTTAAACACAAAATCCTGGATGCAATTGGTGACTTATATCTATTAGGTCATAGCCTGATTGGAGAATTTAAAGGCTTTAAATCAGGGCATGCATTAAACAATAAGTTACTACTTGCCTTATTGGAAAATAAAGATGCGTGGGAAAGGGTATCATTTGAAAATGATAAAGACGCACCTATAGCCTTTATGCGCTCAATTCCCTCATCTGGGTTAGATGAGTAAAAGTATATTTAATAGATACCTATTAAGACTTGGTAGGTTATGTAGAGCGGACTTTAGTCCGCAATAGCTCAAAAATACTGATTCAATAGCGGACTAAAGTCCGCTCTACAGTCTATAAGCTGTTGTTTATAGAAGCATTTTAGTGGTGTGGGGGTAACAGTGGCTGCCAGCGGATTAAAGCCATACTGTAATTCCCGAGTCTAGTTAGACTTACTTTGTAGGTATTTACCTAGCCGAAGCAAGGAGTTTCTAAGTGTTTCGTCGCTTTGATGTTCTGCTTGATCTAAAATAAAATTAATATTCTTGCTAGAAGGGATCTTTTTTTGTCTTTTATGTTCAGGTTTCTGAGCTGTCGCTGGAGGGGTTACCTTTATTTGCAGCGTTTCAATAACGCCCGTATGTGAGCCTAATAAAGACTGTAGTATAACTGAATGATAAAACCTAAGCTGTGAAGACCAAATGGCGGAATCGGTATAAAGCGATAGTTTTTTATTAGTTAAAACACAATAAAGAGCATGCTCAGATAAATGTTCGGGTAGAGCTGATTTAATTTTTTTTAACAGTTTTGCTTGCGTTGCTATTTGATATTTATAAAGCGTAAAAATTTTTCCGTCAAAAGAAAGGCTTGATTTAAACGTACTATTTTTATAAGCCATAGAAGAGCAGCTTAATTATACGATTTAATAGCAAATTCTTTAACTGTAGCCGCTTTAAATTGAGATTCATCAATAATGACTACTCCACGTAATAACTCACTTTTAGAAATATTTTTAATCAGTAAATCGGCTTTTCTGACGTATAAGTTAATATGGCTAAGTGCTTTTTGCGTTAATGATTCTGGGTCAATATTATTTTGCTGTACGGCTAAAACTGCATCGTCAGTAAAAATGATTGTATCACCAGAATGAGTGTTCTCAATGAATACGGGGGAAAGTGGAAGGCTGTTGATAATATGTAACATAGTATTTCCTTAACTTTTTGAAGTTACAAGTCGCGTTAAGTAGGGCATGTAACCATTTAAAAAATAAGTATTAAATTTATAATAATATAAATATCAACTTTAGACCAGTTCTTTTTGTAAAATATTAGCCTGAACCATACCCAGTCATAATACAAGAGCGTAGCTTGGATGAGCGAAAGCGTTATCCGGCATGATACGCATATGATGATTTATCTATCGTTGATAACCTGACAGAAAGGCAGTACGGTGGTGTTTTGTAGAGTGGTGGGTAAAAAACTTAAGATTCAGCTTTTTGTTCGCGAGCTAATAGGTTTTGAACGGCAATACGTGGCTCTAAATCTTGGTATAAAACTTTATATGTTTGTTCAATAATAGGCATTTCAATATTATGTTTTATTGATAGTAGGTACGTTTCCTTAGCTGCTGAAATACCTTCAACTTCTTGGCCTATCTCTTTTATAGCCGTTTTTTTATCTTTTCCTTCTCCTAAAGCTATGCCTAGTCGACGGTTTCTAGATTGATTATCGGTACAAGTAAGGATTAAGTCTCCAAGTCCAGCAAGTCCCATAAATGTGTCTGCCTGACCTCCTAATTTAATACCTAAACGCATAATTTCTTGTAGGCCTCGGGTAATTAATGCTGATCTTGTATTGGCACCAAAGCCTAAGCCATCGGCAATCCCTGCTGCGATTGCCAGAGCATTTTTTACTGCACCGCCTACTTGGACACCAATAATATCTTGGCTAGTGTATGTTCTAAAGCAGTGATTATGTAGAATCGCCGTTATTTGCTCTGAAAATTGAGGTGTTGTCGTGGCTATTGTTAATGCGGTAGGTAGGCCCGCAGCGACTTCTTTTGCAAAAGTAGGGCCGGATAAAACAGCCGTATTAATGCTGTTTGAAAAAACTTGTTTTACAACTTGATTTAATAAAGCACCATCTTCGGGATTAAAGCCTTTGGTTGCCCAAGCTATTTGAGTTTTAGGCGTAATAAAAGGTTTTATTTTTTCTAAAGTATCTTTAAAAGCATGGCTAGGGACTGAAATAAGAATGATAGGGCTAAATTTAGTTGCTTGTTCTAAGCTTCCAGTAATAACCATAGATTCAGGGAGGGGTAATCCAGGTAAATAGTGAAAATTTTCTCTATCTTTAGATAAGCAGGCTATATGATTAGGGTTATGTCCCCAAAGAAGGGTGTGGCAACCATTTCTGGCTGCCTGTATAGCAAGTGCGGTTCCCCATGAGCCAGCGCCTAGAACGCTGATGGATGGCTTCATTAATTTACAGTATTTGTGCTGGGTGCTTGTTGGGCTTGTTGTAAATGTTGAGCATATAATGCGTCAAAATTAACAGGGGCAAGTAGTAATTGTGGGAAGCCACCTTTTGCAACTAAATCAGAAACCACTTCTCTAGCATAAGGAAATAAAATATTAGGGCAGAAGCTACCAACCATTGGCCCCATTTCCTGCTCAGAAAATCCAGCAAGAGAGAAAATACCGGCTTGAGTTACCTCAACCAGGTATGCGGTTGAATCATTGCATTTAACGGTGACAGTAACAGAAAGTGAAACCTCAAACAATGAATCTTCAATAGCTTCTACATTGGTTCCAAGGTTGAAATCTACAGTTGGCTCCCATTTTTCAGTGAAAATCTTGGGTGAGTTTGGAGTTTCAAAAGAGATGTCTTTAGTAAATATCTTTTGGATTGAGAACTGTTTTTCTTCCGTTGCGTTTTGCTCTGCCATGATTTTTATATAAGTAAGGTTTTAGAAAGGGTTAATAGAAATTAGAATTTTTCTGTACTTGTTATTTTAATGGGGAAATTATTATCTTGCCAAGATTGCATGCCGCCAATCATATTAAAAACATGTTCAAAATTCTCTTTTACCAAAGTTTTGCAAGCGGGTGCCGCACGGGATCCACTTTGGCAAACTACAATAATGGGTTGTGCCTTATATTTCTCTATAGCGTGAACTTTTTCGGAAAATTTGCCTAAGGGAATATTGATAGCGTTTTCAATATGGCCTTTAATATATTCATGAGGCTCACGAACATCCACAATAACAGTGCTGTCATTATTCATTTTCGTGACGGCAAGTAAAGGCGATAGTCCTTCGTACTTATTAAAAGAACTTTCTACAAGGTCCTGGATTAATAAGTAAGCGATAACAACAAGGCCTAGACAAAGCAGGTAGTGATTGGAAATAAATTCTAAATATTGATCCATTGTAAAGTGTAATTTGTAATTAATTAGGGAATTAGCATGAAGTGCAAAAGACTTCTCGCATCATGTGGATAAGTTTAAGCATACGTTCATCATCAATATAATAGTATACTCGGTTAGCTTTTTTTTCATGCGCTAGAATATCTTTTTCTCTTAAAATAGCTAAATGCTGAGAGATATTGCTCTGGCTAGTGCCAACTTGTTTTACTATTTCTTGTACGCTTATTTTTTCAGTACCTAAAATACAAAGAATTTTTAGGCGTAATGGGTGTGACATTGCTTTTAAACAACGAGCGGCTCTATTAATATCTGCATCGTTATAAAGGATAGTTTCCCTGCTGTTTTCCATTTATATAAACCTTGTACTATGCTACAGACGCTAGAAGGTCTGTAAGCAAATTGTTGGTTAATGAGAGTTGTTTATACACAGAGTGTGATAATCTGTATTAGTAAAAGCTACTATTTTAGTCTATTAGTTGCCAGAACTAAATAAAAACTTGCAAATGCATTGCTTGAAGAGTAATTTTTTTTATAATTCATTGATTTTTATCTGTAAATAATATTTGATTGTAATTTATATTTAGGCTCTGGTTTGAGACTTTAACGACGTATAATAGGCAATGCTTTAATAATGAGGCTGTTTTTAAATAAAAAAGTAACCTGTCTAAATTTTGTATATGGGTGAAGTGGAGAGTGAAAAATGTTGAATCGACCAAAACCATTAGTGTTGTTAATTCTTGATGGATTCGGGTATAGAGAAGATCAAACTAACAATGCAATTGCACTGGCAAAAACACCTTGCTGGGACCAGTTGCAAAAAGATTGTCCAACAACCTTACTCGATTGTGCAGGGGGTTCTGTAGGGTTGCCAGATCAACAAATGGGAAATTCGGAAGTCGGCCATTTACATATAGGCAGTGGTCGGCTGGTTCGTCAAGAATTATCAAAAGTGACGGAAGCCATTCAAAATGGTGAGTTTTTCTCTAATAAGGTGTTATGTAAAGCGGTGGATGAGGCCATGGAAAAAGGCAAGGCATTACATATTATGGGCTTGCTTTCACCTGGTGGCGTACATAGCCATGAAACACATATTGCTGCAATGGTTGAGCTGGCAGTAAAGAGAGGCTTAAAGAAAGTCTATCTACACGCTTTTTTAGATGGGCGAGATGTGCCGCCAAAAAGTGCAACAAGTTCTATAAAGCTATTAGAAGATAAGTTTGCTGAATTAGGTGCTGGTCAAATTATTTCTGTGATTGGGCGATTTTACGCAATGGACAGGGATAATCGTTGGGAGCGAGTTGAAGAGGCTTATAAATTAATCGCTAAAGGTGAGGCAAAATATAAAGCTCAGTCTGCCCAACAAGGGCTGGATGATGCGTATGCAAGAGATGAAACCGATGAATTTGTTTTTCCAACAAGTGTATTAGATGCAAATGGGCAAGTTGTTGTTTTAGACCCAGAAGACTCTGTTATATTTATGAATTTTCGTGCAGATAGAGCAAGAGAGATTTCGCGCGCATTCACTGAGTTTGAGTTTGATGGTTTTAAAAGAGGGTGTGAGCCACATCGGGGTTACTATGCAACTTTAACTCAGTACCATCAAGACTTTGATTACCAGGTCGCTTACCCACCCGTTGATATAAAAAATGGTTTGGGGGAGGTGTTGGCAAATGCGGGGATGACCCAATTGCGTTTGGCTGAAACTGAAAAATATGCACATGTCACTTTCTTTTTAAATGGGGGCAGAGATGAACCTTTTAAAAATGAGACGCGAATTTTAGTGCCTTCTCCAAAAGTTAAAACTTATGATATGCAACCTGAAATGAGCGCGGCAGAAGTAACGGATCATTTGGTCAACGCCATTAAAGGGGGCGAATATGACGCTATTATTTGTAATTACGCCAATTGTGATATGGTTGGACATACAGGTATCCTGGATGCAGCGATTGTTGCAGTAGAAACAATAGATGCTTGTTTGCAGCAGCTTGTTGTTGCATTAAAAGAAGTTGATGGTCAGATGTTGATCACCGCTGATCATGGCAATATCGAACAGATGGTAGGTGAAGGAACGGGGCAGCCGCATACCGCCCATACCACTAACCTTGTGCCTTTAGTTTATGTTGGAGGGTCAAAACCACTGGCTGATGGAGGCTGTTTGTCTGATTTGGCGCCAACAATGTTGAAAATCTTAGGTGTAGAACAACCTGTTGAAATGACTGGGCGATCTTTGGTTTAGTGAGGAAAAGAAAGGCTCAGGGTTATGAAAAATTAAATCTTGAGCCTTTACTGTGATATGAAATTTAACTCTTTTTTATTGGTCTTTTTTGCTATTGGATTTTTATGTTGTGGTGCTGTAAAAGCGAATAATATTGAAAAGAAGACTAAAGAATTAACAGGGATTAAGGCTAAAATAAAACAGGTTTCTAACACTGTAAAAAATTTAAAGTCTGATAAAAAATCATTATTAGCTGCATTAAAGAGACTTGAGGTTCAGTATGGCCAAAGTGAGATTTATTTACTGGATTTAAAAGCGCAGGTTAAGCACTTAAAGGCAACGTTAGAAAAAAATAAGCAACAGCAGAGAATAAAAAAACAACAAATTAAAACGCAAAAAAAGAGTTTAGAAAATTTAGTAAAAGCAGCCTATGGAATGGGGAGGCATGAAAAGCTTAAATTAATGTTGAACCAGCAGGATCTTGCGTTGTCTGGACGGGTTATGGTTTATTATGATTTTTTTAATAAAACACGGTTAGAGAAGATCGCTCAGATAGATCAAGGGTTGCAACTTTTACGTGATTTAGATGCACAATTTCATAGTGAATCAGAATTGTTGGAAAAAAAAATAGATACACAAAAGCAAAGCCAGCAACAATTGCTTGCAACAAAAAAAGTAAGAAAGAGTGTTTTGCTTAAGTTAGAGCGGCAATTTAAAACCAAAAATCAACAACTAAAACGCTTCAAGCAGAGTGAAAAAAAATTAGCAGCTTTAATACTAAGTTTGCAACAAACAAAGGATGATTTTCCATTAAATGAAGGAGAAGTTAAACCCTTTGCGGAATTAAAAGGAAAACTGCCTTGGCCGGTTAGAGGACGGATAGTAAAAGAGTTTGGAGATCGACGGTCTGAGAGTCGCTGGGATGGTGTATTGATTGATGCGAGAGAAGGTCAAAAAGTAACAGCAATAACACGAGGGCAAATTGTTTATGCTGATTGGTTGCGAGGATATGGATTGTTGACTATTATTAAGCATGATAAAGGATATATGACTTTATATGCTTTTAATCAGAGTCTGTTTAAAGCAAAAGGGGATTGGGTTGAAGCTGGAACTGTTATATCAACAGTTGGGCTTAGTGGTGGTAGAGCTCATGCAGGCTTATACTTTGGTATTAGAAAGAAGGGGAAATCTGTAAATCCCCAAAAATGGTGCCGAAAAATTCGTCATGGGAAAACTTGGTAAAATGTTGGTTTATGTTAAACCTGTAAATTTAAGGATTGGAGTGGTAAAAGGTATGCTTAAAAAGAACAATAGTATAATTTTATTTTTTGGTGTCGTATTGGGTGTGCTTTTGAGCATTGGTGGTACGGTATTTGCAGATCGGGAGGCCGTTGCCAAAGTAACAAATACAGAAGCAAGCACAAATGAAAATACAGCGGAAGTTGTTACTTTGCCTTATGAGGAACTGAGAGCTTTTACAGAAGTTTTTGGGCGAATCAAAAGAGATTATGTTGAACCTGTTTCTGATAAAAAATTGCTAGAAGATGCTATAAAAGGCATGTTAGCAGGACTGGATCCTCATTCGGCATATTTGGATGCTGAACATTATAAGGAATTAAGAGAAGGGACTACGGGGCAATTCGGCGGTTTAGGGATAGAAGTTACTATGGAAAATGGCTTTGTTAAAGTTGTTTCACCAATAGATGATAC